>Ga0315286_10005722_pt1 | contig 12032 bp, 7 predicted proteins | sample YL17G10_0_MG_FD_205038 | JGI IMG/M metagenome (GOLD analysis project Ga0315286, IMG submission 205038) | Sediment microbial communities from Yellowstone Lake, YNP, Wyoming, USA - YL17G10_0 | ecosystem: Environmental > Aquatic > Freshwater > Lake > Sediment | place: USA: Wyoming | collected... | reverse complement strand
CACCAGCGAACCCGGTCGCTCCGGTGGCTCCGGTTGCACCAGCGAATCCTGTCGCTCCGGTTGCACCCGCAAACCCGGTCGCTCCGGTTGCACCCGCGAACCCAGTCGCTCCGGTCGCTCCGGTGGCTCCAGTAGCACCAGCGAACCCGGTCGCTCCGGTGGCTCCGGTTGCACCCCTAAATCCAGTCGCTCCGGTGGCTCCGGTTGCACCAGCGAATCCTGTCGCTCCGGTTGCACCCGCAAACCCGGTCGCTCCGGTGGCTCCGGTTGCACCGGTGGCACCTGGAAGTCCTGAAATAATAATGACGGGTGTGAATGACGGCGAACAACAACCGTCGCCCTGGTTAGTAATCGAATACATTATCTACTTTAGACAAAGATTTTATATAAAAGAATCATACGTGTATCATTAAGATGAGATTCCACACGATCGGTATTCAACACACTATCACAAATAAAGACTATATAGCGTGTGCGTTTACCCAAAAGGTCCTCAAGTTCTGTTCGATGATGACTCTTCGTGGTCACACTGTCATTCACTATGGTCACGAAGATTCAGATGTCGAGTGTAGTGAACACGTGACTGTTCTCAGTCGGGAAGCATACGACCGTACGTACGGCCAACACGACTTTCGTTCAAAGTTGTTCAAATTTGACATGAATGACGAAGCGTACACCGAGTTTAACACAAACTGTGTCCGTGAAATATGTGCCCGAAAGCAACCTGGTGATTTTTTGCTTGCATTCTGGGGCGCCGGCCACAAGGCGATATGTGATCAGGCTGGCAAAGACATGAAAGTGGTCGAGCCAGGAATTGGGTATCCGTATGGGCACTTTGCAGAATACAAAATTTTTGAATCGTACGCCATGTATCATTCGTACACGTCACTCGGGCGCGTCGGTCACTGCAGTCCACTCGATACGTGGTCCAAAGAGGCGGTCATTCCAAACTATTTTGAAACAAGTGACTTTGTTGAACATGTTGTGCCGGTCAGTGAACGGGACGACTATTTTTTGTTTGTCGGTCGAATCGGGTCGGCAAAGGGTGTCGACCACGCAATTCGAATGACCGAACGACTCGGCGTTCCGCTCAAAATTGCCGGTCAAAATATGGAAGAAGGCCTGAAAGAAGTTCATATGTGGCCTCCGCCTCCCCATGTTGACATTGTAGGCCACGTCGACGTCGACCAACGTAAAAATCTCATGGCCCGGGCCAAGGCGGTCGTATGCATGTCAACCTTCGCCGAACCATTTTGTGGCGTCCACGTCGAGGCGATGATGTCCGGCACGCCTATTATTACGGCTGACTGGGGGGCTTTTACAGAGTTTAATGTCCACGGTGTCACTGGCTTTCGGTGTCGGACGCTGGAACAAATGATCGATGCCGGACGACGCATCGAGGAAATTGATCCGGTGAAATGTCGTACGTGGGCCGTTGTGAACTTTTCGACCCAACGGGTCACCGACATGTACGAGGCTTTTTTCAATGGAAATATGACACCTGTTGACCGGCCGACAAAACGGATCGCGATATGGACAGAGACCAAGTGGGCCCTCGGTCGTATCGCAGATGCTATCCAAAAATACATACCGAACGTTGACATATATGATTGGTCGAATGGGGAGACAAACCGACAGTTGTGGATTGACGGAAAATGGAAAGAGTATGATTCAATCATTTCAAACACATCCCTTGTTACTTTTGGGAAGACGTTTGGTATTGAACCTTCACCAGATATGCTTCGCCGGTTTGTCATCGTGAGCCACTTTCCTCGGTTCGAAGGCATGAATTATTTCAAAGAAACACTCGAAGGCTTTCAGAACGGACCACGGTACGGTGGAGTTTGCCGAGACACGTGTCGTGAAATGGAAAAATACGGTGTCCAGAACCCATTTTGGTGCCCTTTTGGTGCCGATACGGACGTGTTTCCGTTTGGTCACAAAGTGACCGGTCCTATCCGTCGTCTCGGTATCATTGGAGGTACAGAACGAACGGCTACATGGGGGGCACACGAAGAATACATTAAAAACAAAGGACTTCCGATGTTTGCAGAAATTTGTGAACGAGGTGGATTTGAACCAGTGTATATCCATGGAATTCCGGTGAACAAGTTGTACAAAGATATCGACGCACTTTTGTGCTGTTCGGAACTGGAAGCCGGACCATTGGGAATTTTTGAGGCGGCATCGTGTGGCATTCCAGTGTTGACACGTCAGGTTGGAAATGCCCAACACATCAAAGGTGTAGCCTTGTTTGACACTGTCGATGATGCGCTCGCTCAACTTGATGCGTGGAACAATAACATTCAGGGACTCCAAAAGTATACTCGGGAAATAACTCACGAGGTTCGTGTCAACTGGAGTATGCGCACTCTGATTAAAAAACATCTCGAGCCTGTTGTCACGGGTATCGTAACTTATGAATCCAAGCAAGAAGAAATTAATCTTCACCGACAAAATATTAAAAATATAGTAGAAGCATCCGGAGAACATCTTGAAGGAAATATATTCGGTTGGGACAAATACGACGAATACGAAACAAACTTGTTCCTGAATAAACGTCTAAACTTGTTCAACTTTTCAAAATCAGCCCATACTATTCTCGAAATTGGATTTAATGCCGGGCATTCATGTTTAATGTACTTGCTTTCAAATCCGTATAGTACTGTTCAATTGTTTGATATCGATATACATGCCTACACGCGTCCGTGTTTCGTCTATCTCGATTCACATTTTCCAGGACGTCTCAAAATTTGTTACGGAGATTCACGACAGACACTTACTCGGTACATTGCCGAAAATATCGGAAAGGTGTTTGACATGATTCATATCGACGGTAGTCACGAAGAACCAATCGTCAGACGAGATATTCTCAACATTCATCACTTTGCGTCACAAAACACAGTCATCATAAGTGACGACGATGACCATCCTCATATCGCATCAATGAATCGTCATTTTTTTACACAAGAACCAGCAGCTCTTCCATCCAGACATCAGTATGTCGGTCGCGTAAAATATATATAATTAGTTTATGAACCTCACATAGTATGAAGTTGGCGGTGTGTTCGTATTCGGACCGACCACAACTTACAACCATCACATGGCCGGTGATGAAGGACTATTGTAACATCCACGGGTATACATTTGAGCCATATACACATGTCATAGACCCTTCTCGGCACGTCATGTGGAATAAAATTTGTATACTCGTCGAACTTTTAAATAAAGGCTATGACATGGTCCTATGGATCGACGATGATATTGTCATTACAGAAATGGCAACGTCACTTGAAAAGTTGTTTTCAGATTTTACAGAGAAACAACTCGCATTGGCAGCCGAGACGACCCATGACAGAATTTTAAACACGGGTATTATTTGTGCCCGACAGGGTTCTCAGTCACTACTCGAGTACATATACAATGAAGGTGTCACGGATGAAAACAGAAACACGCCCGGCTGTGAACAATGGGCGATGCATATACTCTACCCTAAAATTCAAGACAAAGTTATGTTGTATCCACCGGCATCTATTCAGGGATTCTTTAGTAAGGATATACCAGATGCTCATTGGAAAAAAGGGACATGGTCGGCCCATCCTGCTGGCCTTCCGATCGAAGACCGGATCAATATACTACGACGACACGCATTCACGGATGAATTCATTCTCAGACGGTGTGGTTTAATTTCAATCACATCCAAGGAGAGACAAATACAGACGATCGAAAGTGTGTCGCGGATCGTGCGCGACAAAATACAGGGTGATATCATCGAAATAGGTGTTTATCAAGGGGGGACTGTCATGATTATGCTGTACACGCTGATGCGTCTTGGTGAAATACGGCACGTTCATTTGTATGACACATTTTCAGGTATGACTGAGGCTGGAGACACCGATGTTGACATGTTTGGACGCAAGGCTTCGGACATATGGGACGCTGTGAAAATGGAATGTCCACTCGATGTCGTAAAAAGAAACATTGAATCGACTGGGTATCCGGAAGAATACATACATTACCATGTTGGTGATGCTCGACAAATCAAAGAGGCGCCGAATAAAATTGCAATTCTTCGTCTGGATGTGGACTGGTATGATATATACGCTGCAGTTCTTCCAGTATTTGAACCAAATGTATCCATCGACGGAATTGTGACAATTGACGATTATATTCATTGGAAAGGGTGCAAGTTAGCGACCGACGAATATATCAAAGGAAAAAATGTCCAACTTCAGATGATTGATTGTGACTCATGTTTTTGGATTAAAAAGTCAGACGTGACCATTCCTAAAATCGTCATTCAGACTTCGCGTGAAAAACTCCAAAAGGATGTTGTAAATCAGGTGAAAATTTATTTAGGTCAGGATTGGGAATATTTTCATTTTACTGACGAAGATATTATCAACTTTTTTAATGAAAATCCAGACCCAGAGTTTCCTGAGATTACATCAAAATTTCATTCATTTATAAAAGGAACAAACAAATCTGATTTTTTTAGAGCTTATTTCCTGTATAAAAAGGGTGGTGTGTTCCTTGATTCCGATGCGATATTTACAAGAAATATTGAAGAGATTGTAAAAGACTATACATTCTTTTCAGTCGTGTCGGGTGCAATCCCTGATACTTTGTTTAATGGGTTCATGGGGTGTACCAAGAGTCATCCGATTATGTACGAACATCTGAAATATCTCTACTACACGTCACCGCTCGTTTACGAAAAAAATTATTTTTTGGCATGTTACAATTTGTACTCACTCGGCTACGGAAAGGAGGGTGTCAAACTGTTTAACGAAAGAGTAAGCTATGACACATTCGTATGGGAGACCTACAATCCCGAAAATGGCGAAATTCTTCTTCGACATTACCCATTCACCAAACTTGTACCGACCGAATATCTTCGAGTCTATGAATGGCCGAGCAAAATACGTCTTGGTACCTACATGGATGGTGGATACGTCATCGCGGACCAGGTTGGAACGTATGATTGTTACGTTTCTTGTGGCATAGGTGCCGAGGAGTCATTCAGTACCGAATTTGTCAAAAAATACAACGTCACAAAGTGCTTTGCGTTTGACGGAACGGTCACCCAACCCTGGAGAGACGAAACACCAAACATTCAGTACATTCGAAAAAATATTGGTCCGATTGAAGATGATTCGACGACTAATCTTATTGAGTTGATCTCGTCTCACGATGACGTATTTATAAAAATGGACATAGAAGGTTCCGAGTTTTCATGGTTTGATAATATTTCATCAGATCTTCTTACACATGTGAAACAAATGACCATAGAGTTTCACGGCATAAATGATGATTCATGGGGGGTGCCATATCAAACAAAACGATCGTGTTTTGAAAAGATATCACGTACTCATTATATCGTGCACGCCCATGGAAACAATTGGGCTCCGACAACAAACCACATTCCTGACGTCATCGAACTGACATTTCTTCGCCGAAGTGTTTTTGACACCCCTCCAAAATGGAACACTCAAAAACTTCCACTTCAGTTTATTGACCGGCCAAACAATCCAGGTTGTGGTGATTACTTTTTAGGGTTTCCACCTTTCTTGGACACACCATGTGCACCTCCTCAACAAAAAAAAGGGTTTGAAATAGACACAACACAAAAAAAAAGGTTTGATAATCGCCAAGAAATGGTTGAAAAACTCGTTCCAAAGTATGGTACGTATGCCGAAGTTGGAGTTTTCAAAGGCGAGTTTACATTGTTTTTACAAAAAGTTTTGAAACCTAAAAAACTTTACGCAATTGACTTGTTCGAGGGTGTTACCGGTTCGGGTGATCAGGATGGAAACAACTTTAGCGAATGTCGACTCGAAGATACGCGTCGTATGCTTGACGCCGAGAAAGTCATCACGGTACAAGGCGACAGCGCTGAAATGATTCGTCAGTTGGATGACAATTCACTCGACATGATTTACATTGACGCAAACCATTCATTTGATGCAGTGTCAAGAGATCTCGAAGCATGTTTCAAAAAAGTCAAACATGGTGGATGGATCATGGGTCACGACTACGGTATGAACATGTCCAAGGCGAAACATCTGAATGCATGTGAACCTCTGCAACGAGCCGTAAACCTCTTTTGCAAAAAGTACAGCCAAACGATAAAACACAAGGCGTACGACGGAGCCATTTCGTTTGCCATTCAAGTTTCAAAAATTGCAATTTGTTCATTATCAAACAGACCACCAGTATCAGACGTATCGTGGCCAATTATGAAAAAATATTGTACCGATAATGGATATATTTTTAAACCCGAGACGAATGTACTTGACACGTCACGAGGTGAATCCTGGAGCAAGATTTTGTTGCTCGAGCGTGTGCTCGACGAAGGCTTTCAGATGGTGGTTTGGCTCGACGACGACATTGTCATTACAGAAAGACATGTTCGACTCGAAACACTTTTGGAGGATTTTATGCGTTCAGATATGCTAACGGCCGTCTCGGGAGACAATTGGGCTTCGGCATATTTCAACGCTGGAATCATTTGTGCAAAGCAGGGAGGTCAGTCAATGCTGAGACATATATGGAATGATGGGGTTTGTGAAGAAAACAGATTCATACCCTGTATGGAACAATGGGGAATGCACACTTTGTATGGTTCGGAAGAATCATTCAGAAAACAACTCTTTGTGTACGAACCACATTACCTGCAAAATTTTTATAAAAATCCATACTCAGAAATGCCTCTCGAGTATAATTGGAAACCTGGGATTTGGGCTGCACACGTTTCAGGGATTGTGAATCAGGATGAACGAGTCGCGTATATGAAAGAAGTTTCTAACCAAGTATAGAGCCGCCGACGCCCTTCTCGATGGTCCAGTCGCGCTGCTGGCCGCGGATGAAATCGCCGTCGCCACCCAGACCGCCTGGCGTCAGGTCCTTGCTGTAGTAGGCTGAATCCTTGTTGAAGCCGCTGGCGGTGTACTGCAGACCGTGCTTCAGCTTGAACAGTCCGGAGGGCTCGCCACGGGACGTCTTGATGGCCAGGTCCGCATAGCCGCTCACGCGCGGGAAGGACACCTGGTACAAAATGATGAGCAGGAGGACAATGACAACAATCTTAGAGACCTTCATGTTTACTAGTCAACCAAGAAAAAGAAAAAACCTGCGTTAAAGCCAGTAACTTCCTTTCTTTAAGAAAGTCAATGGAGTTGGGTGTCGATACCGGACTGACCTTGAACCTCAATGACGATGAGCGTCGCCTGATGGACGAAATTTCGTTCGACCCACCTGAGAAGAAGACGGTCCCGGTTCGCAAACCACCCCCGAACCGTACTGTACGTCGTCCACCCCCCGTCCAGACGTTCGCGTCTCAGGACCCCGGTCTGGACGCCTTCATCAACCCTGGCAAGAGCACCGTCCCACCACCACCCATGCCCGAGATGTGGGACGGCGGCGACGAGGTGAATGAGGACGACGATGGTGAGGAGGGCCAGCCACAACAGCAGCAGTATTCCGGCGGCGGCAACAGCGGCCCGAGCGAGGGCTACAAAACCATCGAGGATGAAAAGGCGGACCTGCTCAACAAGATTGCTCGCCTGGCAAAGCGTGGTATGCACACCTCGTCACGCCTCAATGTCTACAGCGACATTGAGGAAATCCGCACAGAATACAAACGGCTAACCTATGCGATCGAGGTTGACCGTGCAATCCGGTTTCAGCGCCGTGTGCTCATGGCGTGCGTTACCGGTCTGGAGTTTATGAACAAGCGGTTCGACCCGTTCGACCTGCAACTCGACGGTTGGTCCGAGAGCGTCATGGAGAATCAGGATGATTACGACACGGTATTCGAGGAGCTGTACGCCAAGTACAACACCAAGGTGAATGTCGCACCCGAGGTGAAGCTGATTATGATGGTTGGCGGTTCAGCCATGATGTTCCACCTGACCAACAGCATGTTCAAGGCGGCCATGCCAGACATGGGCAAGGTGCTCAAGCAAAACCCCGACCTGGTCAAGAACATGATGGATGCCGTCCAGCGTACGCAGCAGCAAGCGGCAGCTGCACCCCAGGCGAGCGGCCCACCTCCTCCGTCCGTCGACGGCCGCCGTGAGATGCGCGGCCCAGGCATGGACATGTCGGCCCTGTTCGGTATGATGGGCCCGCCGCCAGCCATGCAGACACGCGAGCCAGCACCGCGCGTCGTCGAGGATGACGAGGTGTCTGATATTGTTTCGATCGATATGGGTTCGGACACACGCGAAGTGAATGTCGGAACCCAGCGCAAGAAACGCGCCGGCGGTGCAAAGAAGAAGGAGGTTGTGCTCTAGAAAAAGTCTATGCATAAATCATGGGAGTGGCCTACGCGCCATTTGGTGAAGACGACCACCTAATCGTCACTCCCCAAAAAAGACGCGTCCCGGTCACCAGACGCGAGCGGGTCGGTCTCTTCACCGGGCCCGATGCTACTGAGTGTAATTACCTCATCATGTTCTTTATTTTTGGAAGCTTTCTTCTTGTTCTCCTTCAGTAAAAATCCCTTTTTAAAAGTTGACGGTTCCAGTTTGGGTGGTACCGGTACAGGCTCCGGCTCCGGAGCATGGTGATGGTGGTGCTGCCGGGGTTGCGGGATGACACCGGCAACCTGTTGAATAACCATTCGCTTCTGGTCAGGCGTGAGAGTCTTCCACTGCTGACGAATAAGCACAGGGTCTGGTAACACCCGCCGGAGCGCCCCACGGAACTCAACCGGCAGGTCCTTGAACTCCTTCAGGTCCATCATCGAAAGAACAACCTGTTTCGAGTTTTGCTGACGAATCCGATCGACGACGACCGCAATCAGGCAACACAAAGCGAGTGCCACGACAATATACGCTCCGTCAGGCATCTTCTAATGACAACATACATTTCCCTTGCTGAAACAATGACGCAGTCTTGTCCTCCTCTTTTTCGTGCTCAGTCTGGAAGCCACAGTCTGAGTAAATCTTGAGACGTTTCCGGTACATGGCGTTCATGACGCTCCAGGCGTCGACAATGTCATACACAACTTTAGGTCCGTCAACTCGCAAAATGCGTCCGACAGCTTGCCGAACATCCGAATGCGGCGTCGCGAGCACAATTGCACTGAGTGTCGGAATGTCAAGTCCTTCGTGGGCCAATGAAAACGTCCCGACGACGATCCGTTTCTTGGCCGACTCGTCCAGGTCAACCTGTTTCATCCCGCCCATGTAGAGGCCGGCTTTTGTCGACCCGATCTGTGCGACCAGCCATTCACAGTGGCCGCGCCGGTCCGTCAAAATGAGCGTGTGGTGATTGACCGAAACGTCCCGAATAATGTCCAACAAAAGTTCGTTCCGTTCGGGGATTTCGACAAGTATGTTCACCATCGAGGCCAAGCACACCTTGCCGATTCGCGAGACGGGCGGCGGCTGCATGTACTCGGGTGACACAAACATGGTTTTGTACACTCGAACGTTTTTTGACGATTCACGGTGGAGCGAAAAGAAACACGACCCGAGAAACCAGTACAATACACGTGTCAGACCATCCTTTCGGTCAGGCGTCGCCGTGAGTCCCAACGTGTACTTGGGGCACATGCTGAACATGGCTTGTGAAAAGGCGGGCGCGCCCACATGGTGCGCCTCGTCAACAATGACCATGCCGATCGAGTCGAACGTACCAACCGGATAGCTTCGCATACACAGCGTCTGAATCATGCCGATGACGAACGGGTGTTCCAGGTCGCACTTGTCACCCTGGACACGCCCGACCGTCGCACCGGGACAAAATTGACCGATGCGTTCGATCCATTGGTTTGCCAAAAACTCTTTGTGGACGATGATGAGTGTTCGTGTTTTCATCGTGCACGCGATTGCGAGACCGGTTGCCGTCTTACCCATGCCCGTGTCGAGCGAAAGGACACCGTGGCCTTCGTACTTGTCGTGGGCCGTCTGTTGGTAATCTCGAAGTTTTCCGGTGAATGTCACGTTGACCGAAACAGGATCGGGGCGCGCGTCCCGCCCGGCCGGTCCGAGCTTTTCTTCGCCATAAAATCGTGGAACGCACAGATGATTCCTCGTTTCGCGAAACACCTTGAACGACGGCGGACGAAGACCGAGCGCATTCTCGATCGCCCGGACGGTAAGTTCCCGTTTGATTTCACTGTTCGGTGTCGTGACATAACCGGAGCGGGTTAGAGACATGGGACACTTGTATAACAAATGCGTCTGTGTTTTATCCTGCCGGGTGAGACGTACTCGAACCATTTTCTGATGGTCTGGACTGACCTCATTCTGAAGTGCGCCCAGCGCGGCCACCAGGTGATGGTGGCCCAGAAGCCGACCCGGGCCGAGTGTTTCGCTGTATGCGCCGGCGAAGAGTTTGACGCATACATGTGCGTCGACCCGAACGTCGTGTTTACACCGGATGACGTGTTCAAGATGATTGAGAGCCCACATGACGTGACCGGTGCCATGATGATGTCGTCTGATTTCCAGACGCTCACGTGTGGTCGGACGATGGAGTCACTCGTCCCGACCCCTGAACAGTACGTCGTGGTCGACACGGTCGATCCGTCATGGATGCTCATGCACACCATCCCGACCGATTGGAACTTTACGAGTCCGCTGGCCGGTCACGTCGACACGTCTATGCGCGTCGGCAACCGACAGCTGGTGACACTGTGAAGTATCCAAAATGTTTCACCACTCCATGTTTTGCGTTCGATGACGCATTCGAGCACTGAACCTTCAGGCATGTCCTGAATGGGAGTCAGACCGCACACATGACACATGACGCGCCCGTAACGAAAGGGCACCTTGACTTGTTTGGTCGTTCCGTCAAACTCGATATTCAGGTATTTCCTGCCTTGAATGTCGTACCAGGCCCGCTTGATAGTCGCCTGGTACAACATTTATTTTATATGACTAAAATTAGGATGGCGTCTCTAGATGAACTCGACCAGTCATCTCCTATAGAAGAAATGTTGGCAACGGTCGCCCAGGTTGTCATGCCCAAAAAAGAGTTTTTGACTCCGAGTTTCAGTGTTCCGACTATTAGTGCGCCGACTATTAGTGCGCCGACTATTAGTGCTCCGGGTGCTCCGGGTGCTCCGGGTGCTCCGGGTGCTCCGGGTGCTCCGGGTGCTCCGGGTGCTCCGGGTTCACCGGGTTCACCGGGTTCACCGGAGGGTGACGGTGGTAAACCTCCAAACAATGCCGGTGGTCCAGGATCAAAAACTGACGCAGAAGCAAAGGCGCAATCTGCTGCGTTCAGAAACAAACTTATCGCGGCCGGAGTTGCTGCTGCCCTCATCGCAGGTATTCTTGCGGCGGCGCTCGCAACGTATCTTGCATCGGCCGGTGCCGAAATTAAGTTTAAACGGATAGTTGCTGAGAAAACTACGGTGTTTGGATATACTATTGGAACACCAACAAAGGTTGGTGTGACATGGTCGGTCAAAAAAGTCGGTTCACCCGGTTCATTGGAAAGTGCCGTAAAAGTTACGGATACAGACGACATAGAGTGGCACGATTCGACGATTGACACACTGGACGGAACTGATGTTCGCGTTAAGAAAGTGAAAGGCGATAAAGAGTTTGTGGTTGATTCTAAAAAATCGGACAGTTCGGATATTGACCTGACTGATAAAGGCTACGGTATTATCAAAACATCCTTCGAAAGTCATGTCGACCAGGCTATACAGGATGCCGGTGCCGGTGCTGCAGATTTATTTGGTGATTTCCTTGGGGGTCTTACAGATATTGATTTTGGAGCCTGGCTTATGATCGGTCTTGGTATTTTAATAGTCGTTCTGATCGGTCCCATTGTGTTTGACCTCATCAAAACTATGATGTCGAGTAATAACGGATCGGGGAAGCAGTGAGAGACGTATGAGTCATTATAGTATATGTTGTTGTGTTTGCTTCGGCTATAAGTTTGGTTGAATCGAACGTGTTGTTAAACAATACGCATGTGTTTGTATTCGAATACAAGAGTCCGGTACACGAGGCGTTCGAACTACAATTTGAGAAACAATCAAAGCCTGATGATGACTCTATGATGTT
>Ga0315286_10005721_pt1 | contig 12032 bp, 9 predicted proteins | sample YL17G10_0_MG_FD_205038 | JGI IMG/M metagenome (GOLD analysis project Ga0315286, IMG submission 205038) | Sediment microbial communities from Yellowstone Lake, YNP, Wyoming, USA - YL17G10_0 | ecosystem: Environmental > Aquatic > Freshwater > Lake > Sediment | place: USA: Wyoming | collected... | reverse complement strand
TGGATTTACGATGTCAGTGCCTTGCTGGCGATGATCCTCGCAGCGGTGTTCGTCGCCGGCGGCAACCTCGGCGAGTACACGCGGGCGCTGGCGATGGCAGGCATCGCCAGTAACGCCGTCTACCTGGTCATTCTCACCGTTGCCGTCCGGGATATGTAGCGTATGTGCGGAATAGTAGGCGTGGTGACGGGGCGGCCTCTCGATGTTGATCTCGCGTCGGCGTTAGCGACGCTCCGGCACCGCGGCCCCGACGACTCGGGAGCGCTGTACTGGCGTCCAGGCGCGCCGCCCGTGGAGGACGCCACGGGACCGTCCCCCTGCCGCGTGGCGTTCGGCCACCGGCGTCTGTCCATCATCGACCTGACCTCGGCCGGCCATCAGCCCATGTCGTCCGCCGACGGCCGATGGTGGATTGTCTTCAACGGCGAGGTCTACAACTACCTGGAGCTTCGGGCGGAACTCGAGCAGGGAGGCGTGCGCTTCCGCACGAGGACCGACACCGAGGTCGTCCTGATGGCCCTGGTGCACTGGAGGCCCGAAGTCGCCCTGAAGCGTTTCCGCGGCATGTTCGCCTTCGGGTTGCTCGACACCCACCAGGGGTCGGTGCTGCTGGCCCGCGATCCGTTCGGCATCAAGCCGCTGTTTGTCTGCCACTGGCGCGACGGCGTCGCCTTCGCCTCCGAAACCGGCCCGCTGCTCGACCTGCCGGGCGTTGACCGGGCGCTCAACCCCGAGCGGACCTGGCTGTACCTCCGCTTCGGCGTGACCGACCACGGCGGCGACACCATGCTGGCCGGGATCCGGCAGGTGCCGCCCGGGCACTGGGGGCGGCTCGAGACCGAGGAGCCTTCCAGCGACTGGCGCTTTCAGCCGTTCTGGGACCCGCAGAGCATCGTCGGCCGGACGATTGGCTTCGATGATGCCGTTGAACAGGTGCGACACCTGTTCCTCCGGAACATCGCGTGGCACCTTCGCAGCGACGTGCCGATCGGGACAGCGCTCTCCGGGGGCATCGACTCGTCCGCCATCGTGTGCGCGATCCGCCATCTGAACCCGGACCAGGAGATCCACACGTTCAGCTTCCTCGCCGACGACGCGCGTCTCAACGAAGGGGCGTGGGTCGACGTGGTGAACAGGCACATCGCGGCGATTCCCCACCCCGTGCGGTCGTCCGCGGACGACCTGTCCGGGGACCTGGACCGCCTGATTCGCTGTCAGGGCGAGCCGTTCGGGAGTACCAGCATCTACGCCCAGCACCGGATCTTCCGCGCGGCGCGCGAGGCGGGCATCACGGTCATGCTGGATGGCCAGGGCGCGGACGAGATGCTCGGCGGGTATGTCCCGTACCAGGGAGCCCGCCTGGCCTCGCTCCTGGGCCGTGGACGACTGATCAAGGCGACACAGTTCCTGCGTGCGCAACGCGCGTGGCCGGACCGCACCGCCAGATTCGTGCTCGTCACCGCCCTCGGGTACCTCCTGCCGGACGCGCTGCGTCCCGCGGCGCGCTCGCTGGTTGGGCGATCCGATCGGCCGACGTGGGCGAATCTGCGTTGGTTCCAGGATCGTGGCGTGCAACTCGACTGTCCGTGGTACCACGGCCGCAACGGCGAGTATCTTCGGAGCGGGCTTCAGGAGAGCGTCGTGACCAACCTCCTGGCGCTCCTCCGCTACGAGGACCGCAACTCGATGGCGTATTCCGTCGAGAGCCGCGTCCCCTTCCTCACGACAGACCTGGCCGAGTTGCTGCTGTCGCTGCCCGAGGATCACCTGATCGGAGACGACGGCATGAGCAAGCGCGTGTTCCGCGCAGCCATGCGCGGCATCGTGCCGGACGTTATCCTCCACAGGCGGGACAAGATCGGATTCGCCACCCCAGAACTGGCTTGGCTCCGCGAGCACAGCGGTTTCGTCGATCAGGCGCTCGCGCTGACGCCGGCGGCGCCGTGCCTGGACGGGGCCGGGGCGGCGCGGTACTGTCACGATGCCATCGAGGGCACGATCCCGTTCTCGTTCCAGACCTGGCGGCTGGCGAACTTCCTGCTCTGGAACAGCGCACTCGTCGAGGGACGACACTAGTGGCGCGCATCGTCCACATCGTCCTGAACGCGTACCTGAACGACAATCGCGTCAGGCGCGCCGCCGAATGCGGGCGGGACCTGGGCTGTGACGTCACCGTCTTCGCGCTGTCGGCGCCTGGCGCGCCGGCGCAGGAGCGGCAGGCGGGTGTGGAGATCCGCCGGTTCGCGCTGACGAGCCGGTCGTGGTCGAAGTCCAAGCCCGTCCAGGTCCTCAAGTATGTCGAAGCGGCGTGGCGGATGATCCGCGCAGGCAGGGCGTTGACGCCCGACGTCGTGCATGCCCACGACGTCGACGGGCTCGTCATCGGGCGCGTGCTGGCGGCCGTCAGCGGGGCCCGGCTGATCTACGACGCCCACGAGCTCTGGGCCGACTCGGCGCACGGCGCATCGATGCCGCGCTGGCTCGTCAACCAGTTGACGGGGATCGAGCGGCTCTGCTCGCGGCGCGCGCAGCAATGCATCGCCGTGTCCGAGAGCATCGCGGCGCACATGGCCGAGCACCAGGGGATTCCCCGGCCGGTCGTGGTCCGGAATGTCCCGGATCCCTGGCCCGCCGAAGCGCCACCGAGGCTCCGCGCCGCGCTGGGCATCTCACCCGAGACCGTCGTGGTGCTCTATCAGGGGGCCATCGGGGGCGAGGGGGTGTTCACGCTGGCTCGGGCCTTCCGCCGCGTGACGGGCAACGCCATCCTCGTCATCCTGGGCGATGGTCCGGCGGTGGCGACATTGCGGGAGTCGTTCTCGGACCTCGGCGCGCGCATCGCGTTCCACCCGCTGGTCCCGGCGGCGGCACTGCCGTCGTACACGAGGGACGCCGACATCGGGGTGCATCCCATGGCGGCGGGCTACCTGAATCATCTCTGGGCGCTCCCGAACAAGCTGTTCGAGTACATCCAGGGCGGGTTGGTGCTGGTCGTCTCTGATCTGCCGGAGATGGCCGGCCTGGTTCGTGCGCACGATGTCGGCCTGACGTTTCCTCCGGGAAACGAGGAGGCGCTGGCGAATCGGCTGCAGCAGTTGATTGACGATCGGGGCCTGCGCGAGCATCACCGCCGCGCGGCGCGGGACGCCGCCACGTCCCTCAACTGGACGGTCGAACGCCACCGGCTCGAGGCGGTGTACGAAACGCTCATCCCGGGACCCCAGCGGTGACGATTCGACGGTCCGTGCTTGTCGGGGCGCTGAAAGTCGTCGGCGCGCTGACGCTTTACTACGCGGCGCTGGTGTGCCTGCTGCTGACCGTCGGCATGGGGGAGGACATCTTCGGTCCGGCGCAGAGCCTGCCCGGCCGCGTCCTCGGCGGACTGTGCGTGGCGCTGATCGGCGGGCTGCCCCTGGCCATCACCGGCGCGCGCCGCACCACGATCAGCACGCTGTTCATCACCTTCCAGCTGGCGTTCGTCCACGTCCCGAGTTGCGCCCTGTGTGCCGTGCACGAGGGACTTCCGCTTTCGTTCGCCTTGATGACGGCGGGGCTGCTGGCGTCGATCGGGCTCCTTCCGAGGCCGGTAGGCAAGGTCCTGCAGTTGCGGTTCTCGCTGGCGCTGCGGCTCGCGCTGGCGGCTCCGCTGGTGGGCCTGTTCGCCTATGCGGCGTGGGTATTCGCCGGCGCGGTCCTCGGCAGCCATTTCTCGTTCGCGTCGGTCTTCGATCTGGACGCGTTGTACGAGTACCGCGCCGAGATCTTCGCGAAGTACCGCGCGCGCGAGCTCACGGCGCTCAGCGTCGTCGGCTACTTCATTGTGCCGGCGCTGATGATTGCGGCGGCCCACGCCCGGCGATGGACGGTGGTCGCCCTGCTCCTGGCGCCTGTGCTGCTGCTCTACGGCGTGACCGGCATGAAAGCCTACCTGGCCGTGCCGGGGTTCGCCGTGGTCACGTACCTGATGGCGAGGACGTTCAGAGTCGCGAACTTCCTGTCGGGATTCCTGGCCCTGTTGCTGGCCGTGCTTGTGGGGGCAGGCGCTGTCGGCGTGTACCTCGCCTCTCCGTGGCCGCTGGCGCTGACGTTCTCGCGCGGCGTCATGGCCCCGGGCCAGTTGCATCTCGTGTACGGGCAGTACTTCGCGCATTCCGCGCGCATCTCCATCTGGGAGCTGCCGTCCTCCACGCTGCCGGGGAGAGGTGGCCTGACGTCGGCGGAGCTGGTGCATCGCAACGTGTTCGGGGGAAACGTCGGCCAGGGCGAGGGCGCGAACACCGGCATGATCGGGACGGCGTTCGCGGTCTACGGGTACGTCGGGGTCCTCGCGCACTCCGCCGTCATGCTCGTCCTGCTCGCGTTTCTCGACGACCGCCTGCGCCGGCGGCCGTCGTCGATCCTGCCGTTCGCCGCGATCCCGTCGCTCTTTCTTGTCACGAACATCGATCTGCTGAGTGCGTTCTTCTACTTCGGGCTGGGCCTGACGGTCGTGTCGACCGCCGCCCTGTCCCGGCGAGGAAGCCGCCTGCCGCAGCCTGCGGAGGCGCGCTGAACAGGAACTGCCATGCGGGACACATTTCTGAGCTTCTCGCCGCCATGCATCGGATCTGAAGAAATCGCCGCCGTGGTCGACACGCTGAGCAGCGACTGGATCACCACGGGGCCGAAGACCCGGCTGTTTGAGAGCGAGTTCGCCCGCCACGTAGGCGCGCGAGCGGCGCTGGCGGTGTCCTCTGCGACCGACGCCATGCAGGTCGGGCTCGCGGCGCTTGGTGTCAAGGCCGGAGACGAGATCATCACCACGGCGATGACGTTCTGCTCGACGGTCCACGTCATCGAGCACCTCGGGGCGCGCCCCGTCCTTGTTGACGTCGAGCCCGACACGCTCTGCCTCGACCCCCGGGCCGTGGAGCGGGCGGTGACCGCAAAGACGAAAGGGATTCTGCCGGTCCACATCTACGGGCACCCGTGCGACATGGATCCCCTGCTCGATCTGGCGGCGTCGCGCGGCCTGTTCGTGCTCGAAGACGCGGCGCACGCGCTCCCGGCGCGCTACAAGGGGCGGATGGTGGGCACGATCGGCACGGCGACGGCCTTCAGCTTCTACGCCACGAAGAACCTGACCACCGGAGAAGGCGGCATGCTCACGGGCGCTCCGGATCTCATCGCCAAGGCCAGGATGTGGAGCCTTCACGGCATGAGCCGGGAGGTGTACGACCGGTACAGCCAGGCGGGTTCATGGTTCTACGAGGTCGTGCTACCCGGGTTCAAGTGCAACATGACGGACATTCAGGCCGCGCTCGGATTGGAGCAGCTCAAGAAACTGACCCGATTCCAGGAACGTCGGTTCCGGGTGGTGCGCCGCTATCACGCCGCTTTCGCCGGCGTCCCCGCGTTGCAGGTGCCCATCGAGCGGCCCGACGTCGAGTCGGCATGGCACATCTACCCGCTGCGGCTCGACCTGGACGCGCTGACCATCGACCGCCACCGGTTCATCGAGGAGTTGAAGGCGCGGAACATCGGGACGTCGGTGCACTTCATCCCGATTCACCTCCACCCGTACTATCGGGATCGGTACGGATTCGCCCCGGGTGATTTTCCGATCGCCCTGGCGAACTACCGCCGCCTGGTCAGTCTGCCGCTCCATCCCAATCTCGCCGACACGGACGTAGACGACGTGATCGAAGCGGTCCTCGACGTGGTGGCCCGGCATGGGCGATGAGCGGGTCCGCCGACTGATCGACGTCGCGGTCTCGTCGGCCGGTCTCCTCCTGTTGGCGCCGGTTCTGCTGGTGATCGGCGGGCTCGTCAAACTCGACTCCCGGGGACCGATGTTGTACGCCGCACGGCGCATCGGCAAGGACGGCCGGGTCTTCCGGCTATACAAGTTCCGAAGCATGGTGGCCACCGCCGACCGCGAGGGCCCCGGCATCACGGCTGCGGGGGATCGGCGCATTACCGCGGTGGGCCGGTTTCTGCGGCGCACCAAGCTCGACGAACTGCTCCAGTTGATCAACGTCCTGGTAGGGGACATGAGTCTGGTGGGTCCGCGGCCCGAGGACCCCCGCTACGTGGCGTACTACACGCCGGCCGAGCGCGAGGTCCTTCGCGTCCTGCCGGGCATCACGAGCGCCGCCTCGCTGACCTACCGCGACGAGTCCTCCCTGCTGTCCGGTGCCGACTGGGAGGACCGGTACATCCACGAGATCCTCCCTCACAAGCTGGCGATCGAACTCGAGTACGTCGGACATCGCACGCTCGGACGCGACCTCGGCCTGATTGCCCGAACCGTGCTGGCGATGTTCCGGCGGTAGTGCCGCGCCCCGGCGCCTGCGGGGCATCAGGAAATGGGAGTCCACATGGCCCAACCGCTGGTCAGCATCATCGCGCCCGTCTACAACGAGGAAGCGGTGATCGAGACCTTCTTCCGGCGTGTCCTGTCGGTGGCAGATGGGCTGTCGGACCGATACCGGTTCGAGTTCGTCCTCATAGACGACGGGAGCCGTGACCGCAGTCTCGAGATCATGAAGGCGCTCGCCGCCGCGCAGCCGCGGTTGCGCGTGATCGAGCTGCGCAAGAACTTCGGCCAGACGCCGGCCCTGCAGGCGGGCCTCGACGCGGCGCGGGGCGACATCCTCGTGACGATGGACGCGGACCTTCAGCACTTCCCCGAGGACGTCGGCGACTTCCTGTCCAAGATCGAGGAGGGATACGACATCGTGTGCGGGTGGCGCCGGGAGCGCGCGGAGGGCATCCTGCGCCGGTGGCCGTCCCGGGCGGCCAACACCGTCGCCCGCTGGATCTCCGGCGTGGAGATTCACGACTTCGGCACCACGCTGCGCGCGTATCGCAGCGAACTGGTGAAGGACGTGAGGCTGTTCGGTGAATTCCACCGCTTCATTCCGGCACTCGGATCCGCGTTGGGCGGCCGCATCACCGAGCTGCCGATCCGCAACATCGAACGGCCGTCGGGCAAGAGCAACTACGGCCTCGGGCGATCCCTGGGCGTCTTCCTCGACTTCTTCGTGCTCTTCTTCATCGTGCGTTACCTGGACCGCCCAATGCGAGCGTTCGGCAAGCTGGCCGTCATCTCGTTCGGGGTCGGGTTGGCGATTGCCGCCTTTCTGGTCGGCGAGGCCCTGATCTACAACATCCCTACGGTACGAGAGCATCTCGGCTGGTTCCTGTTGTCGATCATGCTCATGCTGGCCGGCACGCAGATTCTCCTGTCGGGTCTGATTGCGGAAATCCTGATCCGGATTCACTTCGGCCAGGGCGAGCACCGCGTGTACAAGATCCGCCGGGAGTGGACCTCCGAATCCACGTCGTCCTGATGTGCGGCATCGTAGGAATCTACGCCCCGGGCGGGCCGCCACCGCACCGGGCACTCTGGCCGGCCATCGTCAACCTGCTCAGGCACCGCGGCCCCGACGAGGGCGGGTGGTGGGCCGACGGTCCCTTCTTTCTGGGCCATCGGCGCTTGTCGATTATCGGCATTGACACCGGCCAGCAGCCGATGTGCGACGAGAGCGGCCGCCTCGTCGTGACCTTCAACGGCGAGATCTACAACTACCGTGAGTTGCGATCGACGCTGGAGGGCACAGGCCGCGTCTTCAAGACCGAGACCGACACCGAAGTCCTTTTGCACGGCTATGCGGAATGGGGCGAAGCGCTTCCGTCGAAGCTGCGCGGCATGTTCGCGTTCGCCATTGCCGATCGCGTCCGGGGCGAGCTCTTCGCCGCCCGCGACAGGTTTGGCGAGAAACCCTTCCTTTACGCTAGGACGGGCGCCTACTTCGCATTTGCGTCGGAGTTGAAAGCCCTCGCCGCGCTGCCGGATCTGCCTCAGGAGATCGATCTCGATGGGCTTGGCGGGTACCTGTGCCTGAACTACGTGCCAGGGACGCGCACGCTGCTCACGTCCGTCCGCCGCCTCGCGCCCGGGGGATGGCTGCGGGCCAGCCCCACCGGCGTCGTGTTCGGCACCTATTGGCAGCCGTCGACCGACGAGGCCGGCGCCGCAGGGCCGACCAGCCTGGAGGAGGCCTACGAAGCGTGGCGTCCGCTGTTCGATCAGGCCGTGAAGCGGGCCCTGCTCAGTGACGTGCCCGTCGGCATCCTCCTGTCGGGCGGGATCGATTCCTCGCTGGTCGCAGAGTCTGCCGTCCGCCAGGGACATCTGAATGCCGCCTACCTGCTCGATTTCGAGGACGCGTCGTACAGCGAGTACGACGGGGCCTCCGAGGTCGCGAGCCGGCTCGGTCTTCCCCTGGAGCGCGTGGTCCTCGGCAGTGACGCCATGGAGCACTTTCTCGACCTCGTCCACCACGGGGATGATCCGCTTGCGGATTCCTCCGCGCTGCCGGTGTGGCTGGTGTCGAGGCTCGCGGCCCGTCGCAACAAGGTCGTCCTCGGCGGCGACGGTGGCGACGAGCTCTTCGGCGGCTATCTCACTTACCAGGCCACGCGGTTGCATGGTCGATGGGTGGCCCCGCTTCCGCCTCCGGTGCGTCGCGCGCTCGCGTGGGCCTCACGCCACCTGCCCGTATCGGAAGGCAAGGTCACCACCTCGTACCGGCTCTGGAGGTTTCTGCGTGCGTCGGACTTGCCGGGGCGCGTCGCGCATCTCACGTGGAACGGGACGTGGCTGCCGGACGAAGCTGCTGGTCTGGTCGCAAACCACGAGGCCGCGCGAGCCTGCCAGCGCTCGCTCGACATGATGGCCGGGGGCTACGGCCTGGCCCGCCGGCCGAGCCTCCGGGATTTGCAGCGCCTCGACCTGGCGGAGTACCTGCCGAACGACATCCTGACCAAGATGGACCGTTTCAGCATGGCGAACAGCCTCGAAACCCGGGCGCCGTTTCTGGATGCGGACCTGGCCGAATGGGCGCTTCGCGCGCCCGACGAACTGAAAGTCGGCCGCGACGGCTCGCTCAAGGTGCTGCTCCGCTACGCGGCGCATCGTGTGCTCGGCCCTCGCGTGGCCCGTCGGCCCAAGAAGGGTTTCAGCATTCCGGTCCATCAGTGGATACGCCGCGGCGCGCTCGCCGAGCGCGTCCGCGAGTTGCTGTCCCCGCCGGCGCTGTCCCGCATGCCGTTTCTGGATGCGGCGCGGGTCGGCTCGGTGCTGGACGCGCACTTCGCCGGTCGGAAGGCCTACGGTTGGGAGATCTGGGGGCTGGCCGTGCTCAGTGCCTGGCACGCCAGCAGGATCGATCGGCGCCCCGATCTGCCGAGCCCTGATGGGGTGACAGAGCATCGCTTCAGGGTGTCAGGGCTCGCGTGACGATCAAGGCCTCGCCCCAGGGCTGCCCGCTGTGCGGCGGGAACTGCGCGCTCTGGCTCCGCAAGCACGGCCGCACGCTGGTTCGCTGCACCCTCTGCCGGTTCATCTCCGTGATCGAAGGGGTGGCCGTCGACCATGCCGGCGTCTCCATCTACGAGTCCGAGCAGCACATCTTTCAGGAACACGGCAACGCCGCCTACTACCTTGACGCGTCCAATCTCACAAGCGCTCGCGACAAGCTGGCGTGGGTAGCCCGGTACGTCCCACCGTCCTCCCGGCTGCTCGACGTGGGCGCCAGCTTCGGTCACTTCCTGAAGGCCGCCGAGGATGTCTATCGGGCGATGGGCTTCGAGCTGAGCCCCCAGGCCGTGGCGTGGAGCCGCGAACATTTCGGCGTGAACACGCGCATCGGGTCGATCTACGGTCCGCCTTCGGACCTGGACGGACCCTTCGATGCGGTGACCTGCTGGGATGTCATCGAGCACGTGCCGGATGCGGTCTCGGCGGTCAGGAGTCTGCGAATGCTGGTCCGGCCTGGAGGGCACCTGTTTCTCTCGACGCCGGATGCGCAAAGCGCGGTCGCGCGCCTTACGGGCCGCTCCTGGCACTACCTCGATCCCATTCAGCACATCAGCCTGTTCGGCCGGCGCAACCTCGTCGCCTTGCTCGAAGCCAACGGCTTCAAGCTCGAGAGTGTGCGGGCGCTGGGGCATCACTACCGGGTCGGGTACATCGCCGATCGCCTGAGGCACCTGCACGGCGGCACTGGCCTCCAGCACGCCGCCAGGGCGGCCAGCGCCCTTCTCGCGCCGTTCAGCCGACGCTCGGTCTTCATCAAACTGGGAGATGTCATGGGTATTGTCGCGCGGAGGGTCGACGACTGAGATGACGGCCGGGGTGCGCTCCGCCGTGCGATCGATCCTGAACCTGGAGCGGCAGAGACGTCTGCTCGGCCGCCGGCCGCTGTTCCTGCTCTGGCTGGCGGGAGGCATCCTGCTCATTCTCGGCTGGCAGTGGGCCATCTTCACGGCGGGGTACGCCCGCGAGGCTGATTCGCCGTTCCTGGTCACGGCGTCGTCAGGGATCCAGGATGAGGCCCGCTTCGTCTACTTTTACCGCTTCCTCGGTCTGATCCCGGTCGCCACCGAACGGCCGGCCGCGCAACTGGACTACTCGAGAGACGGCGCCTTGAACGAACTGGCGGAGCACGGCTCCAGCCTGCGCACTGAGGTCATGCACACCAGCCGGTACGGCGACCTGGGCAAGGTGTGGCTGTTCCTGCCGGATGTGCTCCTGCGCGGCTTCCGCCCCCAGCTCTCGGTGAAGCCCGCGAATGCCATCGCGTTCGTGCTGGCCCTCATCTGTGTCTACGCGTCGGCATGCGCGGCGGGACAACCTGTGTTCGGACTGGCGCTGGTCCTGCTCATCGGGTCCAGCCCCTTCCAGGTGGGAGAGGTCTACGCACGGGACAACGTCTTCGGGTGGCCGATCATCACGCTGCTCATCGCCGCGGCCATCAACCTGCCCCTGATCCTCGGAACTGGCCCCAGAGGATGGAAATGGGCAGCCCCGCTGATGACGGCGTTCCTGATGGGGACGGTCCGGCAGATCCGGTCGGAGCCGGCGCTGGTGTGCGGCGCGGTGGGGTTCGTGTACCTCTGGCTGCCGAAGCAGACGTGGCGCGTGCGGATCGGGCTGGCCGCGCTGCTCGCCGCCGCATTCGTCGCGGCCTCTGCGGGGTGGAGTGCCTATTTCACGAGCAAGTTCAAGCAGGCCGATCAGGTCGTCGCCCGAAGCGGCGGCGCGGTGTTCAAGGGACCGCGAAGCATCTATCACATGGTGTGGCATCCGATCTGGTGCGGGCTCAGCGATTTCGGTGCCGAGCGCGGTTACCGCTGGGATGACCGTGCGGCCGCCCGGTATGCGCTGCCGATTCTCAAGGACAGGTACGGCATCGAGGGCGTGGAGCTGCGCGGCAACGAATGGGTGTCGGCGGCGTTCTGGGACCGGGAGCATCACTACTACGTCACGCCGTACGAGCTTCCTCACTACAACGACGTGCTGCGGGAGAAGGTCGCGGACGACGTTCGGAGCCATCCCGCCTGGTTTGCGGGCATCCTGGCGAAGCGCGTCTGGCGCATCCTGACGGAGACGTCGCCGGCCCGTCTGGCGATGGGCCGGCACTGGATGCCCGTGCCGATCTACGGGCTGATGCTCCTCCCTGTGATTGCCGTGCTGATCTGGGCCGGCAGCGCCGGACCGCTGCTCGTGCTCGCTCTGTCCGCCTCGACGTCGATGACGGCGTTCCTCGTCTATTCAGGACGAAACACCACGATGTACTCGGCGTATCACCTCGTGATGGGGGCGCTCATGGCGGCGTGGGTGATCGAGGCCGTCCTGTACTGGCGGGACCGCCGGGCCGGCGACGCGGCGCTTAGCGTTTCCGCCACTGACACACGACGAAGCACGACAGCCGGCGCGACGCAAAGCGGCTGAGATGCTTCTCGATGAACAGCAGCAACGGCGCATAGAGCGACTTCAGGCGCGGCGGCACCCTGAACACGAGAGAGTTGAACACCAGCAGGTACGCAAGCTGGCCGCCGTAGGATTCGTGGAGATATTCGAATCCGCGCGCGCACCGCTGCCGGAGGTCGTCGACATCGATGGCCGCCTCGTTGTCCTCGAACAGCGGGTCATGCTTGTACCAACGCGTTCTGACCGCGTCAGGAAGGGATCCCCGGTGCGG
>Ga0315286_10005719_pt1 | contig 12033 bp, 7 predicted proteins | sample YL17G10_0_MG_FD_205038 | JGI IMG/M metagenome (GOLD analysis project Ga0315286, IMG submission 205038) | Sediment microbial communities from Yellowstone Lake, YNP, Wyoming, USA - YL17G10_0 | ecosystem: Environmental > Aquatic > Freshwater > Lake > Sediment | place: USA: Wyoming | collected... | reverse complement strand
GACTGGTGGTTCTCAAACAAGTAAGGAGACAAACAATGAGACGCGCAGTATTACTGATTATTGTCGCCGCCATCGCCGTCTCGGCTGGCTGCAAACAGGAGGAAACTAAAGTGCCTAAAGTAACATTTGCCGATGATTTGGCGTTCCTCAAGCAACACACCCAAGTAATCCTTCTCTCGGATTCCACCGGCAATAGCGAGGTGGCCGTCCTGCCCAAGATGCAGGGGCGCATAATGACCAGCAGCGCCGACGGAATGAGCGGCCTGAGCTTCGGCTGGATTAACCGCGAGCTAATCGCATCCGGCAAGGTCGCCGAGCATATCAACGTGTTTGGAGGCGAGGACCGCTTCTGGCTCGGCCCCGAAGGCGGACAGTTCTCCATCTTCTTCAAAAAGGACGTTCCATTCGACCTCGAACACTGGTTCACCCCTGCGCCAATCGACACCGAACCTTTTGAGCTTGTCTCAAGCACGAGGAACAGCGCCGTCCTCAAAAAAGATATTAAACTGCAGAACTACTCCGGGACTACCTTCGACCTGCGCGTGGACCGCGAGGTCAAAGTCCTCGACATAGCTCAAGCCGTCGAGAATTTGGGAGTCACCCCCGCCAAGACCGTCAAAATGGTCGCCGTCGAGTCCAACAACAAGATCACCAACACCGGCGAAAAGCCCTGGGAAAAGGAAGCCGGCCTGCTCTCGATCTGGATACTCGGAATGTTCAATCCCTCGTCCGCAACCACTGTCGTTGTGCCTTTTAACGCCGGGCCGGAGCCCCTGTTCGGCCCCATCGTCAACGATGCTTATTTCGGAAAGGTCCCTGCCGACAGGCTTGTCGTACAGAAAGACGTCCTCTTTTTCAGCGGCGACGGCAAATATCGCAGCAAGATAGGCCTTACACCTCTGCGGGCCAAGCCGGTCCTCGGCAGCTACGACACCGTGAACAAGGTACTCACCATCGTGCAGTACAGCAAGCCCGGTGTGGAAGTGGCGGACTATGTAAACTCGATGTGGGAGCTTCAAAAGGAACCCTATAAGGGCGACGTCGTCAATTCATACAACGACGGCCCCGCCCAACCCGGCGCCAAGCCGCTCGGACCGTTTTATGAGCTTGAGACTTCCTCTCCAGCCGCCGCCTTGAAGCCCGGAGAGTCGCTTGCTCACTCCCATCGCACCTTCCACCTGCAGGGCGCCGAAGCCGACCTCGACCCGATAGCAAAGGCTGCGCTCGGGGTGTCAATAGCAGAAATTAAAACCGCTCTCCCAAAATAGCCGACCCTTGCTTGTTCACCGGCGACATCGCTTCAGCATCGTCCAGTCCGACAGGCAATTTCGCGCAGACAACAGCCTGCCCGAATGGGCCAAGTGAGGAAGGCGTCCCGATGAGCGGTTGTTACGTCTCTTCGACGACCTTATAGCCCAGCGCATCGGCCAGGGCATAGACCGGCTCCTTCAGATCGCCGTAGTATGTTACCCTGTGCCAGCCCCATTGATCCCACATAGTAACCAGTTTTTCCAAATCGCCGAGCGGCTCCGCGACGAGTTTTGTTCGGCACGCTCGGTCATCCGGGTCGTTGGCCACGGCCTTGCCCCGGTGGAACAAAACCTCCTTCCTTTCCTGGGCGAACTCAAGCGTCGTCGTCATATACCCTGACGGCATAAGGGAACGCAATGAAGCGCCCTGCCGGTCCTCGGAATGGGTCAGAACCTGGAACGGATTCGTCTGCCCCTCAGGTCCGAACACACGGTTCGACGCCACACAGTGCGCATAGATTATGTGACGATTCGAAGTATCGACGACCGGATCGGAAATATAACCCGGACGACCCTGGGTCAGCGTCGTCATCGCAACCATTGTTGCCGTCGAACGAACGTCACATTCACAGGCCCCGATAAGTCCTTCGTTGAGGAGCTCGTGGAAGCCTAAGCACGGATAAGCATGGATATGTCCGCCGTAAAACCCGCCTAAGCAGTTGATTGTGATGGCGTTGGCCCTGTGCCTCTTCAGGACGGCCTTCTGCCCAATGTACATCGCCGCCGATTGCTCCAGCGTCTCGCGGTTCACGCCGATAATCTGCGCAGCTGTCCGCTCCCAGCGATCGGCAATGGCGCGGGCCTCGTCCTTGTCCGCGACCTTCCAGGCATCGTTCACTTCGCCGAACGACACGCGGACCACCGGAATACCCATAATCGGCCCAGACGGTCCTGATTCCTCGTCCCGAACCGCCAGAATCTTCCCATCCTCCATCCTCTCAAGACACTCCTTGGCCGACAGAGTCTTGACTTTGTCCTCCTTACAGACTAAGTCGCCAGGCTTCGGCGTCCGAGACACGCGCACCCTGGCCGTCGCAGCTACAAAATCGGATACCGCCCCGCCTTTCTTGACCACCTCGAAACACTTCACCGCCTCGGCGAGGTCTTCGATCCGCGACGACGCAACGAACCCCACGTTCGCCGTGCCGCCGCGAAGGAAACCCGCCGTATAGACCAAAAATCCGCCGCTCCCGGCGTATTTGAAGTCCGCATACAGCACCGGCTTGCCCGATGTCGCCATCGTCTGAACCACCTGGTTCCAGCAGTTCATCTGGAAAACGAGATAGCCGTCGATTGCGCTCGATTTATCCTCGTCGAGAATCTTCTTGGCCTGGTCCGGCCCGTTTGCCAGCGAGGTTACAAACTCGAAGCCCGGACATCGCTCCGACAGCTCTTTGTTGAATCGCTCCATTACCGGCCGGAAATCGAATCCCTTGTTCGGCCAATCCGGACCCGGCTGCTCTGCCGCGTGCAGGGAATATACTATCCGAATCCGCACACTGTCGCTCTTTCCCGCCGCTCGCAGCGCCTTCGGAGCCGCTAACACACCCGCAGCCCCCGCGCACGCAGCGCAGCCAATGAGAAACTCACGACGGCTCATACCGGAGCACACACATCCGGACCCCGTTTCAGACGTCTTCATTTTTGACCTCCAATCATTTTGACCGATACTTTTTCATACAGGTTGCTTCGCAGCAGGCCTAAGACTTACAGTACATTATACCACCAAATTCGCCATCGGGCTTCTATTATCTTGAGCCGCCTGTTTACGCGAAATCCAGCTCGAAGCTATAGACGCGGTCCTCCATCTGACTGCGAATCTCACAGCCGCTCTTCTCCAGCACCGCCTGCATCGCCTTGTTATCCCTCAACACTTCGGCGGTGAAACCCGCGATGCCGTTGCGTTTGGCGATAGTAATCAGGTACTTCAGCAGAAACGTCCCGATACCACGATTCTGCCACTCGTCCCGCACAATAAACGCAACCTCCGCCCGGTTCGTCCTGGGATTCAGGTAATACCTCCCGATGGCGATAATATCCTCCCCGTGAGCTTCAGGCAGGGTCCCCACAATCGCCATATCACTGCGGTAGTCGATATACACGAAGTCCTGCACCTGCCTCTGTGGTATCCGCGTTATGTTCGACATAAACCGGTAGTATATAGTCTGCTTCGACAGCGAGTGAAAGAGCCCCCGCATCGGCTTATCATCCGTCGGGTGCATCGGACGGAAATTTATCTGCGTCCCGTCATCAAGCACCAGCGAGGTCCTCAGCTCCTGCGGCCCCACGAGAATCTTTCCTTCAATCGACGCTAAATCGGAGCTGACGCACTTGTTCTCTATTGCCGCCCTCAGAAGCGCCGCCCGAAAGTCAGGATGGGCTATGCTGATTAGCGCCATCGCCCGTTCCTGAATGCTCTTGCCGTGCAGGTATGCAACGCCGAACTCCGTCACAACATAGTGCACCTCGCTGCACGTTGCAGCCACCTCCGCGCCGTGACTGAGCTCCGGGACAATCCGCGAGACAGCCCCGTCGCCCCTCGTCGATTCCAGAGCCACTATCGACCTGCCCCCCGGCGACCGCGACGCCCCGTGAACAAAGTCCATGTGACTGCCCATCCCGGTGAAACCCGCCTCCGGCGAATGTGCGCAGACCTGCCCCGTAAGATCAACCTCCAGAGCAACACTGATTGCAACCATATTGTTGTGCCGGCTTATTAGATAAGGGTCGCTGACATACTGCGCGGGCCGAAAAGAAAATGTCGCGTTGTGGTCGATATAGTCGAAGAGCCTCTGCGTGCCCATGCACATGCTCGCCACCACCTTGCCCTGCTCGATGTTCTTGCGCACGCCTGTTACCACTCCCGACTCCACCAAATCGATGACCCCGTCGGAAAGCACCTCCGTATGAATCCCCAGGTCGCGCTTGTCCTTGAGAAACTCGAGCACTGCAAGCGGAACGCGCTTCGTGCCAAGCTCAACCGTCGAGCCGTCCGGGATCAGGGCTGCTACGTACTCCGCGATCTGACGCGAAACATCCGTAGGTTCCGGCAGTGTCGCCTCAAGGATGGCCGTCTCAGCCAGAACCAAGACATCAATGTCATAGGCCGACAGCATGCTGTCTCCCATCGTCCACGGCATCCGCCGATTCACCTGCGCTATCAGCAACGCCGCATTCTCCGCAGCGCTCTTGGTAATATCAACCGAGACTCCCAGCGAGCACATCCCGTTTTCGTTCGGCTCGGTCACCTGTATCATCGCAACGTCGATAGGCAGTTGACCCGAATCGAATAGGCGCGGAATATCGGAAAGAAATATCGGCGTGTAGTCGCCCAGCCGCTCCTGCGTGCCGTCAACGTTGTCCGATATGAAGAAGCTGTTCACGTGAAAATGCTTTGACAGCTCTTTGTGGCGGTAGGGCGGCTCTCCGAGCATCAGCAGGTGCACTATCTCAATATCCTCCAGCTCGCCCGCCCGCCCCAAAAGGGCCTCAACCAATGCCGCGGGCTGCCCGCATCCTGTCCCGATGAACACGCGCTGTCCGGGCCGTATCCGCGATACCGCCTCACTCGCCGAGACCACCACGCTCTCGTAGTGATGCTTCCAGTTACTGCGGCCGGTCTTGTCAAAGCCGCGGCGATACTCTGCCATTTACTCACCGCCGACCCGCGAAAGGGTCATTCGTGCATCCACCACCATCGGCTCAGTCCCAACCGGCCCGACGATGAACGGATTGATGTTCAAGTCCTTGATCTGCGGAAAATCCGTCGCCAACTGGCTTATCCGCTGGAGAGCGCCTGTTATCGCCGTAGGGTCTATATCCGCCTGCCCCCGAGCCCCTTTCAAAAGAGCATAAGACCGCGTCTCAGAAAGCATCTGCATCGCCTCGTCAGCCGTGATCGGAGCCAGATAGCACGACACGTCCTTCAGAACGTCCACGAAAATCCCGCCCAGCCCAAACATCAGCAGCGGCCCGAACTGCGGGTCGCACGTCATTCCCAGCACAACCTGCAACCCGTGCACGCACATCTTCTCCACGTAAATCCCGTGCAACCGAGCCTCCGGCGCCCGCCGGGTCACACGCAGTGTCAATAAATCAAACGTGTCGCGGACTTCGTCCGGACTGGATATATTCAGCTTTATCCCGCCAACGTCGGACTTGTGCACAACGTCCGGCGAGATAATCTTCAACGCAACAGGAAATCCGATCCGCCCGGCAATCTCCACCGCCTCCTCCGGACTATTCGCCACATATCCGTCAGGAACGTTGAAGTCGTACGCCCGGAGAATCTCCTTGGCCCCCACCTCGCCCACCAGCAGATGATTCGTCTTCAGATGCCGCGATATGACCCGCTCAACCCTGCGCCGGTTCACCGGAAAACGCGCAACGACACGCTCCGGGCGGTTCAGCCACGCATAGTATTCGTGCATTGCCCGGAGGGCCGCAACCGCCCGCTCCGGTGAAGAATAATCCGGCAGACAGCAATCAACCAACTCCTTGCGCTGCGGCATGGCGTCCGTGCTGCCCAAAAAGGCCGCGAGTATGGGCTTGCCCCCGATACTGCACGCCCCTATAGCTCGCGCCGTCTCCATCGGCTTGGTCATAGCATGCGGAGTCAATATAACGATTATTGCATCAACCGCATCATCTTTGCGTGCGGCCTCCACCGCCGCGGCGTAACGCTTAGGGTCCGCATCCCCCAATACATCAATAGGGTTGTTCACTATCGCCGCCGCAGGCAACTCCTCTTTCAAGGCGCTGGTGCTCTGCCTGCCCAGAGCGGCCACCTCTAATCCCGACTGTTCAACCGCATCGGCCGCGATAACGCCTGGACCTCCAGCGTTCGTAATAATCGCCACACGGTTGCCTTTGGGCAACGGCTGCATCGACAGCGCCGCGGCGTAGTCGAAAAGGGCGTCGAAGCTCTCGGCCCGAATCACCCCCGAACGCTTAAAGGCCGCCGCGTATGCAATGTCGTCCCCGGCCAACTGACCCGTATGCGCCGACGCCGCACGCATCCCCGCCTTTGTGATGCCGGCCCGCAGAAGCACCAGGGGCTTCACAGACGCCGCCGCCCGCGCAGCCCGGATAAACTCATCGCCCGAACTAATGCTCTCAAGGTACCCGACTATCACCTTCGTCTGCTCATCCTCAGTAAAAGCCCGCAGAAAATCGTTCTCGTTCAAGTCCGCCTTGTTCCCGATGCTCACTACTTTCGCCATGCCCAGCCCGCGCGCCGCCGCCCAGTCAAGCATCGCCGTACACACCGCGCCCGATTGAGACAGCACCGATATCCCCCCGCGCTTCGGCATCCGCTTGGAGAACGAAGCATTCATCTTGTGGTCCGTGTTAATCAGCCCCAGACAGTTCGGCCCCAACAGCCGGACCCCAGCCTTCGCACAGAGACTCGCAATCTCGCTCTGAAGTTCATTCCCCTCCGGCCCGACCTCCCGGAACCCCGCCGTAATGACCGCCACCGCCTTCGCCCCCGCCTTAATCGATCTCTTGACCGCCTCTAAAACCTCCGGCGCCGGAACCGCGATTACGCTAAGGTCGATGACTCCCTTGTACCCATCGAGATCACGCATGCACTTCAGCCCGAGCACCTCGTCGGCTGACGGATTCACCGGTATGATCTGTCCCGCATAACCGCCTTCTACCAGGTTCGTCATTATCTCGTGACCGACCTTCCCCTCGGTCCGAGAGGCCCCGATCACCGCGATTGACTTCGGATATAGCAAAAAATCCAGCATCGTCCGACCACCCAAAAAAGCCCCCCTGGGACGGCGGGGCCGCTTCTGCCGATTCACCACGATTATACAGGCACACCCTCGCCATTGCAAGTACAGTTGAATTTCAAGTAGCCGGGAACTGTATGCAAGCCCGCCGGTCCTGGGGCGGACAGGTTGCACCGGTTGGTACTTGCCGCTCTGTCGCCAAAATCTCAAAAAAGACGCCTGCGGCGCGTGCCATTCACAAAAAACTATGATATTATGGCCGGCAAGAAGGCTTTGACACAGCTCGAACAAGGAAACATCCGTGTTGTCAGATACAGAAATGTTTAAGCATTGCAGGACACTGCTGGTTGCCGCCATTTTTCTGACGGCCTTTGTCGGCCCGAAAAGCCCCTGCATCGTCGCTTCGGCCTATCCTGCACCTGATTCCGGAGCAGCACAGCAGGATGCCGCAGATACAGGCCCGGAGCAATATGTTGGCCCCACCCCTGGTGTCCCTTGGCCGGCGGTCGATGACCTCGGACGCATCCTGCCCGAACCCGCCGAAGTCGGACAGCCAAAGCCTGATCGTTTTGTCGGCATATTCTACTTTCTCTGGCTCGGCCAGTATGGACCTTCTGAATTGGGCCCTTTTGACGTCTCTATGATTATGGCCGAGTTCCCCAATGCCTTGCAGACCCCGACTTCGCCACCCTGGGGGCCGGAGCATCATCCCCATTTCTGGGCCGAACCGCTCTACGGATATTACCGCAGCGACGACCCCTGGGTGCTTCGCCGCCACGCCCATCTGCTCGCCGATGCGGGAATTGACACGCTGATTTTCGATACCACCAACGCCGTCACCTACCGCGATGTATATCGCAGGCTGTGCGAGGTCTTCAGGCAGGTCCGCCGGGAAGGCGACCGCACGCCCCAGTTCGCCTTTATGGTCAACACCAGCGCCGCCCGGACAGCCCAGCAAATCTATGAGGACTTGTACAAACCAGGCCTGTACAAAGACCTGTGGTTCTACTGGCAAGGCAAGCCGCTGATGATCTGCGACCCCGCCGAGGTATCCGACGAGCTGCGCCGCTTCTTCACACTGCGCAAAGCACATTGGCCCTTCACGCAGGTGAATACACCCGACGCCTGGCACTGGGAGGCGGCATATCCCCAGGTTTACGGCTACACCGACGACCCCAACATCCCCGAACAGGTCAACGTCTCCGTTGCTCAGAACCTGCGTCAATCCGATGGAGCCGTCACCCCAATGAGCAACGGCGATGCCAGAGGACGCAGCTTTCACAACAAGGCCCTCGACGCCCGCCCCGGAGCCGTCAACTGGGGATACAACGCCCAGGAGCAGTGGTCGCGCGCATTAGAGCTCAGTCCTCCTTTTGTAATGGTCACGGGCTGGAATGAATGGATCGCCGGGCGATTCAGCCGACCCGACCTGCCTGTTATGTTTGTGGACCAGTTCGACCAGCAATTTAGCCGCGACATCGAGCCGGTCAAGGACCGGCACAACGACAATTACTATTGGCAGCTCATAGCGAATATCAGACGCTATAAGGGTATGCCCGCCTTGCCGCGCGCCGGCGCCCCCAAGACCATCCGCATGGAAGACGGCTTCGACCAGTGGCGCGATGTCCAGCCCCGGTACAGGGATCACGATGGAGAAACCGCCCCGCGCGACCACAGCGGCGTGGGTAAACCACACTATAAGAACGCCACCGGACGCAATGAGCTGCTGATTATGAAAGTGGCGCGCGACGACCAATACATCTACTTCTATGCCCAAACGCGAGAGCCAGTGACTCCGTGGCGAGACCCCAACTGGATGCTGCTGCTGATTGACGCAGATTGCAACTCCGAAACGGGCTGGCAGGGCTTTGATTTTATTATCAATCGCTCGGTTACAAGCCCAACGACAACCACCCTTGAGAGAAATACGGGCGGCTGGAGCTGGGAGAAGGTCGCTCAAATCGCCTATCGCGTCGAGGCCAACCAGCTTCATATCGCCGTACCAAGGAAAGCAATGAATCTGACGAAAGGCAATACGCCTCCGGCCTTTGATTTCAAGTGGGTCGATAATTGGCGGAAGCCCGGCGATATTATGGATTTCTATATCAGCGGCGACGTCGCGCCGGAAGGCCGCTTCAAATACCGTTATCTGGCCGAATAACCCGATCGTCGATTCGGTCACTCGCGCTAAATTCTCTTAACCCCGGATTTCCCAAATGGCACTTGTGGTGGTATATAATGAGGTGACGACTTACACTGGGAATACAAACGGAAACGAACCTCAAGTCGCTGGAAGCTCCAAAAAGGGAGTAGGCACAATGGGGGGGCGCTGGTATAATGACGGAATACGGCTCGGCGACGTAGTCGGGCAGGCTCAAATGGGAAATGTCGGATGAAACTGCTTGTTGCTTTTGCTGCCTCACTCGGCCTCCTGGTTTCTCCTGTCGTTCGTGCGGAACTGCCGCCGCTGATCCCGCGTGAGCTTCTGTTTGGCAGCCCCACCAACTCCAAGAGCTCCCCGAGCCTCTCGCCCAATGGCAAATACCTGGCGTATGTAGCCCCCGACAATCAGGTGTTCAACGTTTGGGTGCGGAGTATCGGAAAACAGGACGACCGGGTGATCACCCAGGAGAAGAAGCGCAGCATAGGCTGGTATTACTGGCAACCGGACAGTGAGCACATCCTGTATCTTCAGGACCAGAATGGAGACGAGAACCTACATCTCTATCAGATTAACATCCAGACCCATAACACGCGGGATCTGACGCCGTTTGCGGACGTTCAGGCGCAAATCGTGCAATTGGATCTCGACAAGCCGTACGAAATGCTGGTCGGCTTGAATTGGGAAGACCGCAAACGCCATGACGTGTACCGCCTCAATTTGAAAAATGGGGCTGTGGAACTGGACACCAAGAATCCGGGCGACGTGACGGGCTGGAGTGTCGATGACAAACTCCAGGTGCGCGGCGCACAGGTGACGACGCCCGATGGTGGGACGGAGATCCGGGTGCGGTCACACTCTAAAGCGAAGTGGCGTTCGTTTCAGAAATGGGGACCCGATGAGAACCCAGGCTGGGTGCAAGGCTTTGCCCCTGATCACCACGGGGTCTGGATCGTTTCCAGCGTGGGCGCCAACGCGAGCCGATTGATGGAGTTCGATCTTGCCTCAGGCAAAGGCAAAGTGATTGCCCAGGACCCGAACTATGATGTCGGCGACGTACAAGTTCATCCCACGCGCCACACACTCGAGGCGGTCTCGATTACTCGCGTGCGCACCGACTGGACTGTGATTGACGAACGCGTGAAGCCCGATTTCGAGGTCCTCAAGGTGACGTGCGATGGCGATTTCTCCGTCGTCAGTCGCGACCTGGCGGATACGAAATGGGTTGTGTTCTACGATACGGACAATAGCCCTGAATGTTACTACCTGTATGATCGGGCCAGGCGCAAAGCGGACCTGCTCTTCTATTCAGGCTCGCCCGACATGCTAAAATACACGTTCTCGCGCAGGCAACCTATCTCCTTCACCGCCCGTGACGGATTGGTGATACATGGATACCTGACTCTGCCGGCCGGCGCAGAGCCGAAAAACCTACCGACGGTCCTGTTGGTCCATGGCGGACCCTGGGGACGCGATGGCTGGGGCTTTCATTGGTACGCCCAATGGCTGGCCAATCGCGGCTATGCCGTGCTGCAGATCAATTTCCGTGGTTCGACCGGCTACGGCAAGGCGTTCCACAACGCCGGAGACCGCGAGTGGGGCGGCAAAATGCATGATGACTTGATCGACGGCAAACGATGGGCGGTGGAACAGGGCTATGCCGATCCCAAACGGGTGGCCATCATGGGCCACAGTTATGGCGGCTACGCCACGCTGGTGGGATTGACCTTCACTCCGGATGAATTTGTCTGCGGGGTGGACGAGGTGGGGCCATCCAACCTGATCACCTTGTTGCAATCCACTCCTCCCTACTGGACGCCCATGCTCGGTGAGTTCAAAAAGCGTGTTGGCGATTGGGAAAAAGATCCTGAATCCTTGAAGGCCCGTTCCCCACTCTTTAAGGCGGACCAGATTCGAGTGCCCTTGTTCATCGTCCAAGGCGCGAACGATCCGCGCGTCAAACAGGCCGAAAGCGACCAGATCGTGCAGGCCATCCGCAAGAACGGCAAGATGGTGCAATACCTCCTCTTTCCGGACGAGGGTCACGGCGTCGCCCGTCCCGAGAATGATATGAAAGCCTGTGCGGCTGAGGAAGCGTTCCTGGCCAAGTATCTTGGAGGGCGGTTTGAACCAGCTTCTGAGAAGGAAAAATGCGACGATCTCATGAAATGAATGACCCGCTAACTTTCCGGCTCTTGGCACTCACGGTCGGGATTCTGCTAAATACTACCGTTGTTCGCTCCGAATTGCCGCCGCTGATCCCACGCGAGCTTCTGTTCGGCAACCCGGAGCGCGCCTCGCCTGGCAGGGGCCTGACACCAACAATGTCTGGCAAGTGTGGGTGAAAACCTTGGGCAAGGATGACGACGGAATCGTCTTAACAAACGGTCTTGCTTATGTTATTCTATCTCCCGACGTGCTCGATTCCGGATTATCGCCGCGCGTCGCTCGTCGGTGCGAGCATCGAGAATCGAGTATCGAGTATCGAGCTCTGTGCCATGAAGACGACCGCGAAAAAATTAGTCACTGCCGCTCTGGTGAGCATCTTCCTGACCGCTCTTGCCCCGGCGGACCTGGCCAGGAGAATTGACGAGATTCTAAGCCGGCCCGAGAATCGAAATGTCCGTTTCTCCATCCACGTCGTAAAAGCCGCCGCCGAGCTAACCGTATATGACCACGACGCAACAGAGCTGATGATACCAGCCTCAAATATGAAGCTAATCACCACCGCAGCCGCACTGAAATACCTCGGTCCGGACTTCAAATACACAACCAAAGTGGGACTCTCCGGCGACACTCTCGTAGTAATTGGAAGCGGCGACCC
>Ga0315286_10005718_pt1 | contig 12033 bp, 12 predicted proteins | sample YL17G10_0_MG_FD_205038 | JGI IMG/M metagenome (GOLD analysis project Ga0315286, IMG submission 205038) | Sediment microbial communities from Yellowstone Lake, YNP, Wyoming, USA - YL17G10_0 | ecosystem: Environmental > Aquatic > Freshwater > Lake > Sediment | place: USA: Wyoming | collected... | reverse complement strand
CTTCCGGGTGCTTAAGCCCGGCGGCAAGCTGATGGTTTCGGACATTGTGTTGTTGCAGGAACTGCCTGACGCCATAAAGAACAGCGTTCAAGCCTACATCGGTTGCCTCTCCGGCGCGGTCATGAAGGCTGAATACTTGAGGCTAATAAAAAAGGCCGGGTTTAAGGATGTCAGCATCCTTGATGAAAGCTGTTTCCCTATTGATTGCATGGCCACTGACCCGATTGCCAAAGTCATAATGAAAGACGTAAACATACCTCCAGAGAAGCTTGGGGAGGCTATAGACGCCGTTGCCAGCATAAAGGTTAAAGGGGTGAAAGCGTAGTCCTCTGAAAAAGAGGTGCAGGATACACATCCTGCCGGTCCGCCATAGGCGGATGGGGGTGTCCCCCAGCTTCAAAAATCCCCCAAGAGTGGGGGATACAGGGGGTTGAACTGGTAAGATGGCTAAAATGATGAAGAGAGGGAGCAGTCATGGATAAGCTTTATGAGCAATCGGAGACAGGTTGTTGTTTGAGGTTCAACCCTGAGCCGTGGGACGGGAAAGAGATAACCTTTCAGGACAAGCTGTTCGTTAAGGACAGCGTCAGGACTATCTTCCACGTACCGTTTGGCTTCGGGCGGGTGATGGTAAAGAACATGGGAAAGATTATAGAGGCGGGCGCCCTTGCCCCTGAACCTCTGTTGCTCTATCACGACCGGTCTCTGTGGAAGGCCGATGTCTACATTGCGGTGGCCAAGGAGGTGCCTGGGGCGAAGATGGAAAAGCTGTCCGGAACCTTTCTAACCAAGGTTTTTGAAGGGCCATACAGCCATGCTCGCAAGTGGGTCAAGGAGATGAAGGCCTATGTTAAGGCCAAGGGCAAAGAGCCCAAGAAGCTCTATTTCTTCTATACCACCTGCCCCAGATGCGCCAAGGTGTATGGCAAGAACTACACTGTTCTCCTGGCAGCGGTCTAGGGGTTCACCCTTCGACACGGCTCAGGGTGACACGTTCTTGAGTTGTCATTGCGAGCAAAGCGAAGCAATCTCTGTAGGGGCAGGTTAAGAGGAGGTATATCTACCATGCAACTTGCTGCTGTTGAACAAGAAGCTGAAGAATTACTAAAGAAACTGACTTCTGTTCCCTCTCTCAGATGTTTCGTGGATAGTAGATGGCCTGTTCCGCAGGTGCATCGCGTGAGCGGTGAGGCTCGGCTTATCATCCTTGGCCAAGATTCTACTGTAAAGAATGAAAGCAGCCGTGCGACCATTACAATGGTTCTAAACCTCGACAAAAACGGTAGCCTTCGTGATTACCTTGCACAAATTTGTAGGGGTTTGGGGCTTGACCTGGACCAGAACGTTTACGCCACTAATTACTTCAAGAACTTCTTCATAAGGCCCCCGACGCAAATTGGGGAGATCAACGTATTTGAAGAATTCTCCCACTGGTGGTTCCCATTTCTGCAAGAGGAACTTGCCTTATTCCCGCAGGTTCCACTAATTACGTTGGGGGAGCCGCTCCTTTCTGCACTTGTCTGTGAAGGAGTGAACCCGCTTGTGAGGCATTATTGGGGTTACACACCTCATTGGCAATCAGGTGAGAGAGGCGAACTCCATTATCTTAAACCTAGTGAGAATCATCTTGGTCGTGCTATATTTCCGTTCCCACATCAGCCTAGCCTTGGCAAACGATTCTACAGAGAGCGGTTGAGTGATTACGTCGCTTTTGTTAAACAGAAGATGGACGAGTGGAAACACAAATCAGGTGGTAGCACACACTAAAGGAGTCAGGATCCTTACCCCCTCCTCACCCTCTCCACAAAGCGGCCCATGCGTTTGAGCGCCTCCTCTATCTCGGCCAGGGAGGTGGCATAGCAGCAGCGGACGTGCCCCTCCCCACTCGGCCCAAAGGCCGTGCCGGGCACCACCGCCACTTTCTCCTCATAGAGCAGCTTCTCGGCAAACACCTCTGAGGAAAGGCCGGTGCTCTTTATGGAGGGGAAGCAGTAGAAAGCTCCCTTAGGCTCATAACAGGACAGGCCGATCTCGCAGAGACCTTTGACCATCACCCGGCGGCGCCGGTCGTAGTCAGCCACCATAGCCTCAACCTCCTCATCCCCAGATTTAAGTGCCTCGATGGCCGCAACCTGAGCCATGGTGGGGGCACACATTATGGTGTACTGGTGAATCTTGTTCATGCCAGCGATGATATGGTCCGGGGCTGCGGCATAACCCAAGCGCCAGCCGGTCATGGCATAGGCCTTGGAAAAACCGTTCAATAGTATAGTGCGCTCTCTCATCTTGGGCAGGGTGGCAACACAGGTGTGCTCTACCCCATAGACCAGCCTCCCGTAGACCTCGTCCGAGATGACCAGCAGGTCATGTTTGGCCGCCAGTTCTGCAATCTGGGACAGCTCTCTGCGGGACATCACCGCTCCTGTGGGGTTGGCCGGATAGCCGAATAAGATGGCCTTGGTGCGGTTGGTGAGACGGTCGGCCACATCCTGGGCACGCAGTTTGAACTCATTCTCCAGGGTGATGGGCACCAGCACCGCCTCCCCGCCGGCCAGCATCACATCAGCGCTGTAGGCCACATAGCCGGGGTCGGGGACAATGACTTGGTCTCCAGGGTTAAGAATAGCTCTTAGCGCCAGGTCAAGCGCTTCACTCACCCCAACAGTGACCAGAATCTCCGTGGCGGGGTCGTACTCCACCCCATAGCGGGCCTGGAGATAGTTGGCTATTCCCTGACGCAGCTCAGGCAGCCCGGAGTTGCCGGTGTACATGGTGTAGCCCTTCTCCAGGGAGTAGATGGCCGCCTCGCTGATGTGCCAGGGGGTGGCATAGTCCGGCTCGCCTATCCCCAGGGATATCACCCCCTCCATAGAGGTGAGCAGGTCGAAGAATTTCCTGATGCCCGAGGGCGGCACCTGGCTCACCCGCTGCGAGATAACATTTTTGGTTCTAACTGTTGAATCCATGTTATGTGCCTTTTCCAAGGAAAGGTCTTATCAACCCCCTTTATCCCCCAATCTTGGGGGAGTTTTTGAATCTGGGGGACACCCCCAGTGCCCCCCGCCAGGAAGTTTCCTGGACCTCTTTTCCAAGGAGGGTACTGAGAGAGTCTCAATCAGCCCCCTTAGTTCCCCAGTTGGGGGGTTGAACCTGGGAGATACCCCCAGTGCCCCCCGCCAGTAAGTTTCCGGGACCTCTGTTTAGCAACCTCCTAAGCGCTTATCGGGATGCGCTGCGTTGGCCCCTTGTCTTCCAGAATGTCGCCATCCTCCTTGAACTTCTTGAGCATAAAGTGTGTGATGGTGCCCTGAACCGACTCCAGGGTGGACAGCTTCTCTGAGACAAAGGCAGCCACTTCCTGCATGGTTTTGCCCACCACCAGCACCGACAGGTCATAGGTGCCCGAGACCAGGTAAACGGAGCGTGCCTGGGGGAAACGGTAGATGCGCTCAGCAACGGCGTCGAAACCCACCCCCCTCTGGGGCTGAACCTTGACCTCAATAAGTGCCCACACCTGAGGCTCCTTCACTTTCTCCCAGTTGATCACGGTCTTATATTTCAGGATGATGCGCTCTTTCTCAGCCTCACTGATGGCGCGCTTCACCTCAGCCACTTTCTTGCCGGTCATGGTGGCGATTGTCTCCGGGGTGGTGCGGGCGTCCTTTTCCAGAATTTCCAGTATCTCTTTCACTATAACCTCCCTGGTCTCAGCCGACTAGCTGCACAGCCTCCCAATTGTCTTTCTGTTCATTATACACCAATTCAAAGCGGACATCATCACCGGTGAGCACCCTGAAGTGCCTCTGCCCCGGCTCCAGCCACTCCCTCTCAATGTGCTCGACTGAGTATCTTTCTCCCTGCCAGCGAAAGCTGCGGGGTTGCTCCCCGAATCGCTGGCCGCTATAGCATTCCACCTCAGCCGGCTGGAAGTCAGTCGCCATCAACTCGTCCTGTTACAGGATTTTTCAGCACTCTCTGAAAAAGAGGTGCAGGATACATCCTGCTGGGGGTCTGGGGGTATCCCCCAGCTTCAAATAGTCCCCCAAGACTGGGGGAATTAGGGGGTTGAATAAGGCTTTTGGCCAAGTACCCTTTTCCTTTCTGCTAGACTACCAGCCCTCCTTGTGCCAATTCAACTACCATATCCCCCAGCCCCAGTTCCTCTAGCTTCTCTTTCGTCTGAAGTCCACTGTCAACAGACCAGCCCCGGAGCCGGTAGTATTCGCTCTTCATCTCCTCAAACTTCTCCCGGTCGACCACCGCCCCCTTTCTTGAGGTGACCTCGCCGTCCTTGCCCGGCACCAAGCACTCAGGATTCCCAAAGAAAGTCCTGAGGGGGACGCTGAAATAGGCCTCTGGTATCCAGTCGTCCTTCCTCCCCCGGTGGCCCTCGCGCACCATTATCGCCCGCTGCAGGTTGACTACCCTCTCCCCGATGCGGTATAGCCCTTCCTCGTCCACTTCATTCCCGGTGACCGCCGAGTAGACCTGGCTCTCCAGAGTCGGGTCACCCAGGTGGTCCGCGGTATTCTCGAAATCGGTCATGGGCCAGTAGAAGTCGCAGACGATGAGGCTCTCCTTGACATACTGTCGATCCTGGATCTTCTTAGCGGCCAATGCCTTCCCCTCGTAAGTGGATAGGTCACCGGCGATCTCACCGCCCCAGAATCTCTCGGCGATGGCGCGTACGAAGGAGGTTGAAAAATGCTCTCGGCCTTTTTGCTTCCCAAGCCAACCGAGCCATCTAACGATCAGAAGGCCGACCTCGTGGAGCTGCTGTATCGGCTGCCGCGGCTCCGTGGCACACAGCAGAGCATTAGTGATATAAAGACGTGGGTCGTGGCCGCTGCACTGTGCCGCTTTGGATATAACGTCCCCAACAAGTTCCTCGGTTCCCCGACCTACTATCTGGGCCGTCTTTATCGTCCCCTGAGACAGCGTGTCTCCAAAGCCCTCTCTCAGGGCTATCTTCCGCACCAGGGTCTCGATATACTCAAGGCTGCCCATCTTGGACAACGGGATGCCGGTATTATCATCGTTGAGTATGCCAGCCTTGTAGCAGCGAGAGAGCCACATCGTGAGGCCGTCGACGGCCTCGGTGTCCAGACCATAGTCGTCGCAGAGGCGGGTGGCACGGAAAGACACCTCGCTATTATAGTCCCCGTAGAATTTGCGTGCCCGCCCCTCGTAGAAGACGCCAGAGCCACACAGTGACTTGCCCCGGCTGCCGTCACTGGCCTCGAAGACAACCCTGCCACAGCCCCAGATACAGCCATAACAGAAGTCCCATTTCATCTTGGGAAGCGGGCTTTGCGAGAAGATGACCCTGGGATACCCCTTCCTTACCTCGCGGATATGGCGGGTGATGTCCGCAAGCCGATCTGGTTGGGCAGCTTTCAACGAGCCGCTGCCAGCCACCGCTATCGCCTTGAGGTTCTTGGAACCCATCACCGCGCCGAAGCCGCAGGAGCCGCTAGCGTCATTATCAGCCAGGATGCTGGCCAGGGGAACCAGGTGCTCGCCGGCAGGCCCGGTGGCTACCACCTTCACCGACTTGCCCAGCTCTGCCTTCAGAGCTTCCCTTGCTGCGGCTGCCCCCTTTCCCCAAAGGGAGCCAGCGTCTCTTGTCTCGACAGTGCCATCCCGTACCAATAGGTAGACCGGCTTAGGCGATTTCCCATGAACAACGACGCCGTCATAGCCAGCGAACTTCAGGTGTGCTCCCCAGTGGCCACCCAGGTTGCAGTAGGAGAAGCCCTCTCGGTCTGTAGTCGGCGACTTCCCGCAGACCGTCCAACGAGAGCCGGCCAGCGCGGGGAACCCAGCCAACGGGCCGGTAAAAAACAGGAGGCGATTTTCAGGGTCATAAGGGCCTGCCTGGGGCGACATCTCATCCCAGTAGACCTTGGCAGCAATGCCTCGGCCTCCCAGAAACCTGGCGCTATAGTCTCCTGTGCGAATATTGGTGACAGCGCCGGTAGAGAGGTCTACACAGAGGATCTTCCCGGCATACCCGTCATTTTGGGACATAGCTTTGTCTTACTCTGAAAATAGCTCTTTCAGCCCCCTGTATCCCCCACTCTTGGGGGAAATTGGGGGGGAGCTGGGGGACACCCCCAGACCCCACCCGCCAAAGGGGCTTCGCCCCTTGTGGAATCCCCATTTTCATCCTTCGTGGTGCTGGTTGCAACACCGACATGAAAGATTACTCCCGTTCACTCTGAACCAGTATGGAAAAGATTCCGTTGGTCTCCTTGGGATGAAGCACAATTTCCCTGAACAGTTTGAACCCCGGCGCATCAGGGAAATCGAACCTCTCCATGATCTGAAAGCCCCTCTTGGTCACCTGGGCGCTGGCCTCATCGATATCCTTTACCTTCCAGGCAACTCCAAATACACCTTCCCCCTTTTTCTCCAGGAATATCGCCGCTCCGCTTTGGGCGCTAACTGGCGACATCAGCTCGACCTGGCCATCCCAGCTTACCATGGCCCTGACCCCCTGTTTTTCCTGAACGCCGGCATCCCAGAAACTGGTCCCCAGGAGTTCTGAGTATCGCTTGGCTGCCTTGTCCAGGTCTTTGACCACTATCACCACTCGATCAAGCCCCAGCGTTTTCATAGCAATTCCTCCTTCTAACAAAGTCCGCCATTGACGCTCAGCACTTGTCCCGTTATAAAACTGGCGCGCTCAGAGGCCAGAAAAGCTATGGCATTCACCACATCATCAATCTCCACCAGTCGGCCCAGAGGATACTGCTTGGCCATCATCTTCTCCCTCTCATCTGTAATCCAACCACCCTTGTAGGCCCTTGGGCGTCTTGGTTGTACCCATGCTCACCACGTTGATCCTAATGCCATGGGGGCCTATCTCCTTGGCCAGGCCCAGCGCGAAAAGGTTAAGGCCAGTCTTGGCCGCATCATAGATGACCACCCGAGGCCCGGGCAATTTGGTGGTATCGGAGCCTAGCAGGATGATGCTGCCGCCTTTTTGCTTCATCATGGATGGCAACACAGCCCTCACCGCATGAACCGCACCCCAAAAGGTGATGTTCATCGCCTTGTGCCACTCTTCGACTGTTTCCTCTATGAACGGCTTCAGCGATGTCCAGGCAGGAACAGTGACCAGGATGTCCACCCTGCCGAACGCCTCGAGCGCCTGGCGCACCATCTCATAGCAGTCTTCCAGCTTGGTCACATCGGTGCAGGTGGCTATAGCTTTGCCCCCTAAAGCCTTCACCTCCTCCATAGTCTTTTCTGCCTCAGAGCGATGTATACAACTGGCCACCACCTTGGCCCCATTGCTAGCGAAGAGGCGGCAGGCGGCCGGGCCAATCCCGTCACCACCGGCTCCGGTTACTACAGCTACCTTGCCCTTGAATCCACAATCGGTCACGCTTGCCCTCCGAAGCACCCTGGGCGATCCCCTTCCCTTCTTATGCCTGAATCACTTTGGTCACCATCGCTTGCTGTCTCAGCGGCTAAACTGTAGGTTCCAGCTTGAACTCAAACCGGCAGGCGATTTCATCCGGGCCTTTTCTAGGGGGCAGCTTGAGAGCGGTGACATTCATATTGGGGTTGAAGAACCGGGCGATCTTTTCAAAGGCCTTCAAGTCCAGGTCGCACATGGCAAGCATGGTCTTTGTGTCCCCCTGCCTTTCAAAGTGCTCCACCGCCCGACAGCGGTTGACGGTAAAAATGCCATGATTGTTATTCTTGAGATCCCAGGTGACATCAAATGTTTCCAGGCAGAACTGGGGGTCCATTTGAAGCTCTTTGAAACAGGCAGCCACATCGTTTCCCTGGATGTTCAGCGCCTTCATTACCCTACGCTGCTCATAAGGAATCCCCATGTCCCAAACTGCGAACTCCAGTTTAATAGCCTCATCCTTGCCGTATTTTTCCCTGACGATGGTTTGCCACCAGCCATCCAGCGACAGGGCCAATCTGGCATATTCGGCAAGCAATCTCGCCAGCGCCTCCTTAGAGAAATCCTGATACTTTATGTTCGGCCTGAATTCCCCACTATAGTCTTGCAACTCAGCCATTGATTCCTCCTTCCCTAAGTTTAAGGTGGGCTTCCAAACCTCAAACTGCTTTACTTAGATTCCCCATATCAACCAGTTATCGTGGCTATGTTATTCCGCCGCCAGGCTCAGGCTCCCATGTCGTCAACAACATACTGTCCCCCACGCCCTTTTCAGGCTGTCTAAAAACTTTTCTGCTAGATGCTAATCACCACCTATGTGTCATCCCCTGCACGTTAGCTGTTATCCCTTGAAGGCTACCAGCTATTTTCGGCTACTTTTGTTCGCTTCTAGGACTGATTTTACACCTCTGCCCCAACCTATTTCCAAACAGACACTGGGCTATAGTGACCGTTTGCCTATTGCACGTGCCCACTCCCTGTCCATCTCATACCGCCAGGGATTCAAAAGACAGCGCACAGGCGCCCACTTCTGAGGCCAGGGGGTCTCGAAGATCGCCAGGTACAGAAAGCCCAATCGGAAGGATATCTCCTCAGCCTCTATTCCCAGCTCTTGGACAATATCATCCTTCAGGCAACCCTCTGGTTTCTTGGCTATTACCCGCATCACATCCCTGATACCGTCGTTAAGGTAGCCCCATAATACGCGTATCTGTTCTTCCGACCATGGCTTGCCAGCCTCTTTGGGATCATGGGGGACACCTGGCCCCAATCGCTTACTTGCCTGCCAGTGAGGGAAAGGGTTTTCCTCTGGTTTGACTATCCTGGCCTCCCACTTACAGGGGATCTCGTCTTGACTTTTCCGGGGAGGCAGCTTGACAGGCTTGAATATCAGGTTAGGGTTATGGTAGAAGGCCGTATTGATCATGGTCGGGCATTCCTCTACATGACACATGGGAATCTCATACCCCTTGCCTGCAATCTCATTCACCATGAGTGCGGTGCACTTCTTCACGGTGATATAGCCCAGGTTTGGGTTCACCAGTTCCCACTCTATGTCGAACAGTCTCATCGGAAACCCGGGATCCATCTGCATATGCTTGAAGAAAGACTCCACATTTACTGGCTTGATTTTCAGCGCCTTGCAGAGGAAGCTTGCGACCAATGGACCGGCCACCATCCATTGAGAGTTATCGCACTCTATCGCTTGCACTTCACCAAACCTCTCCCGCATCACCCTGTGCCACTCGCCCAAGATGATGAGATAGGCCCTCTGGTACTCCTGGAGGAGCTTCATCAGCATTTCCTTGGACAAGTCCTCGAACCTTGTATTGGGATTGAAGGGGCCGCTATAGTTTTGCAACTCAGCCATTGATTACTCCTCTCATACTCTGGACAGGATTCCCCGTTCCAAAGCGTTTACCCCGTATAAGCTTCTGGCTTATTTATTTCGCAGGTAGCTTATATGTGTGGCTTCCTTTTGTGCCACCCGTTGGCCTGCTCATAGGCATAGCCGACCCTGAGCAGCGTCTCCTCGCCGAAATGCTTGCCCATAATCTGAAGTCCCACCGGCAGGCCGTCCACAAAGCCGGCGGGCACCACCAGGGCGGGAATACCGGCGATGTTTATCGGCAGGGTGCAGACGTCGCTCAAGTACATCTGAAGAGGGTCATCCACCTTCTCGCCGACCTTGAAGGGCACGGTGGGTGAGGTGGGTGTGACCACAGCGTCGAATTCCTGAAAGGCCTGCTCGAACTCGCGCCGTATCAGCGTGCGCACCCGCTGAGCCTTGAGATAATAGGCGTCATAATAGCCAGCCGAGAGTGCATAGGTGCCCAGCATGATACGCCGTTTCACCTCAGCGCCAAAGCCGAACTGCCTGGTCTTCTCCATAGCCTCCCACATACTTCCGGCCTCCCGCACTGAGAAGCCATACTTCACGCCGTCGTAGCGGGCCAGGTTGGCCGAGGCTTCTGATGGAGCTATTATATAATACACGGCCAGGGCATAGCCGGTGTGAGGCAGTGATATCTCCTCAACTTGCGCTCCTAATTCCTCCAGTTTGGCTATGGCTGCCCGGATGCTCTTCTCCACCTCCGGCTGCATGCCCTTGACGAAGTACTCTTTAGGAATGCCCAGCCGCAGCCCCTTTAGCTGCGGCAGCAGCGCTTTAGTATAGTCAGGGACATTGTGGGGCGCTGAGGTAGAGTCCCGCGGGTCAGACCCGCAAATGGCGTTCATCACCAGGGCGCAGTCTGTCACATCCTTGGTCAGCGGGCCGATCTGGTCCAGGGAGCTGGCGAAGGCCACCAGGCCAAAGCGGCTCACCCTGCCGTAGGTGGGCTTCATCCCCACCACATTGCAGAAGCCAGCAGGCTGGCGGATGCTGCCCCCGGTATCCGAACCCAACGCATACAGAGCCTCGTCAGCGGCCACCGACACTGTTGAGCCACCGCTGGAGCCTCCGGGCACACGGCTGGTATCCCAGGGGTTGAGCGTGGGGAAAAAGGCTGAGTTCTCCGTAGAGGAACCCATGGCAAACTCGTCCATGTTGCCCTTGCCCACCATCACCATCCCGGCTTGAAGAAGCTTCACTGTTACCGTAGCATCATAGGGTGGCACGAAGTTCTGCAGCATCTTTGAGGAACAGGTGGTAGCTACCCCTTTGGTGCAGATATTGTCCTTGATAACCGCGGGCACTCCGGTGAGTGGGCTGGCCTGGCCCTGGGCGATACGCCGGTCGGCCTGGCGTGCCTGTTCCAGGGCAAGCTCCTCGGTCACTGTAACCAGAGCGTGTAGCTTAGGCTCCACGCTTTTGATGCGTGCCAGCGCTGCCTGAGCCAACTCCACGGCGCTCACCTGGCGGCTGGCCAGTAGTTGGTGTGCCTCATGTATGGTTAGCTCGTTGAGCTTCAATTCATTCACTCCAGAACGGCCTTGACCTTGAAGTGACCCCCCTCCTGCTGGGGGGCGTTGGCCAGCACTTCTTCCGGCTGGCAGGATGGGGCCACCTGGTCATCCCTTAATATGTTGTTCAACTCCAGCGACTGGGCGGTGGGGGGCACATCGGTAGTATCCACCTGCTTGAGGATTTCAAAGTTCTCCAGGATGTTGGACAATTGCTCCTGGAACTTCTCTACATCCTCCTCAGAGAGTCCCAGGCGGGCCAGCAAGGCGATATGTCTCACTTCCTCTGCACTGAGTCTCATATATCACTCCGTTGTCAAATGTGTTCGAGTTACAACAATATCAAGCGTGTCAACCTGCTGACTAATAGCGAAGATATTCTAGAGGAAAATGAGGGGAAATTCAACGCATCTAAAATACAAGCCATGCCAAGGGAAGCCCTATTTCTTCAGCGGTTCACGATGAGCTTCTTGACAGCCTGTTCCAAGCCGTCAAGGGTCAACTCGAACATGGGGAATACTCTGCCAATAAGGGCTTGGCTTTGGTAGTTCCAGTCTCGGGCTTGAACAGGGTTGAGCCAGACGCAGTGGTGGAAATGGTCGGCGAATCTCTTTAGCCAAACAAAACCGGGGGTCTCATTTCTATCAACATACTCGATAGCCCCGTACTCCTCGGAGAGTTCCCAAAGGGACATCTGAGCATCCCCCACAAAAACCACCCTGTAGTCGGGCTCCAAAGTGTGGAGCAGATGGTTAGTGTCCACGGAGTCGTCTTCACTGCGGGCGGCGTTCTTGTAGGCCCGGTCATAGAGACAATTATGAAAATAGTAATATTGAAAATCTTTGAAATGGCTGGCAGAGTGGGCCGCTGAGAAGAGAAGGCTACACAACCGAGCATAGGGCTCCATAGTACCGCCCACGTCCATCAGCAGCAGCAGCTTCACCGCATTCTTACGGGCGCGTCTCCAGATTAACTCTATATCACCGGCATTTTTGCAGGTGGCATCGATTGTCTGGTCCAGATCAAGTTCGTCCTGGGGGCCAATGCGGCTGAGTTGCCTCACCTTTCTCAGCGCTACCTTGATCTGACGTATGTCCAAGGTGAGGTCGCTGCGATAGTCGCGAAAACGGCGCTGCATTGCGATCTGCACCGCATGTCCGCCCATGGAGTCACCCCCCACCCTTATCCCAGCGGGATGGTAT
>Ga0315286_10005717_pt1 | contig 12033 bp, 10 predicted proteins | sample YL17G10_0_MG_FD_205038 | JGI IMG/M metagenome (GOLD analysis project Ga0315286, IMG submission 205038) | Sediment microbial communities from Yellowstone Lake, YNP, Wyoming, USA - YL17G10_0 | ecosystem: Environmental > Aquatic > Freshwater > Lake > Sediment | place: USA: Wyoming | collected... | reverse complement strand
TTGTACGGCTGATTCCGTTGCATGAAGAATATTGCCGGCGACTCCGCCGAAAGCAGCTCCGCCAACGACACCAGCAAGAATTCTCGCAAAGAAGGATCGACGCTTCAATCCCTGCTTCTCATTCATGATCGTTTCGCTGCTCATCGATGACATGCTCCGCAGTTTTCAGGTCCTTTTTGGATATTCGGTACGCTCGCCAGTCGGGTCGGGGCATTGCGATGACAATCCAGACAAGCTCCCATGGTGAACTGACTCACCTGCTGGCCGCCGTCGATATTTTCAACCGCGCCGTGGCAGTGCACGCAATCCACGCCTTTGTTCACGTGCACACTGTGATTGAAGTACGCATAGTCCGGTACTTTGTGCACGCGCTTCCAGGGAAGTGCCACGCCATCTTCATAGTACTTTGTCAGCTTGATGATTTCGGGCCTATTCTTGCGGGTAACCGTGTGGCAATTCATACAGGTACTGACGGGCGGGACGATGGCGTGCGATGAACTCGTGACTGCCGAATGGCAGTATTTGCAGTCGATCCGCATTTGACCAGCGTGCAATTTGTGGGAGAATGCTATCGGTTGGACGGGCGAATAGCCGACTCCGTCGCGCTCGGCTCTTGAAACGAAATATGTCGCCGCAAATGAGGCGGCCGCCACAAACAGAACAATCGGCAGCCGGATCCGAAGCGTATAGTCGAGGAGCGATCTATTCATGTTGAGACATCAATGGTTGCAGCTGGGGGGTCTTTTCAACTTCCAGGACATTCTCTCTTGATCGTGCATCCCGGGCCATATTTTCATCAAAAACGCGTTGCATTCTACAAAAAAATCCTCTGCAAAACAAATTTGAGAATGGAATTATTGCGTGCAGCAATCGCCCGAGACTGAATGTTGGTGCTGGGATATTTTTGGACTCAGGTACGGGATGCCCAGATTCAGTCCGCGGACGATCAGCAGCACTCCGACGATTGCCGTGAAGACCGGTAACACGCGAGCGAGTCTTGTTCGGACGTTGAGGGAAATGAATCCGGGGAACAATGAGACTCCCAGCATGGCCGGGATAGTGCCGCAACCGAATCCCGTCATGAACAGCATTCCGCCGAGGAGATTCGAACTCACCAGAGCGCCAGCGACGGCCAAATAGACAAATCCGCAGGGTAACAGACCGTTGAGAAGGCCCAGCCCGAACATTGCCGCTACGGACGGATTGCCCATAAGCGAGGAGATTCCGCGGCTCACCTTTTCGTAGAAGGGTTGCAGGATCTTCACCAAGCGCACTTTCCTGAAGAGCAGCGGGACAAGCACGGTGATCAAGATCGTTGCGCCGACGATGATTGACAGATTCTGCTGAAGCACCGGTAGCAGTAGTTTCCCTCCAAACAAGCCGACAACAGCGCCGATGGCAGCGTACGTGACCACGCGTCCTGCATTATAGAGCAGCCGTCCCGCAAGAAACCGGCTTCGAGAGTAACTTCCAACCGGAAGAGCCAGTGCGATCGGACCGCACATGCCGATACAGTGCATACTCCCGACAAACCCAAATATGAAACCGGCGAATAATTCCAATTCTGATATCCCTTACTGTCAACCAACGCCCAATTTTTCGGTCGCTGAGCGGTGCTTATTGCACAATGACGACTTCTTCGCTGTAGTACTCTTCCCTGTCATATTTCCAGGAAGCTTTCACCCGCCACAACCCCTTCTCCATGGACGACGTCCGAATCGTCTGGACGTTCGCCGAATCCAAAATCACAGCGACCACGAAGTCCATCCTGCGATCATTGGGACGGTAGAAATTCAGCTCCCCGCTCAACTTCGTCCTCTCCATTGCACCCGGGAATTTGATCCGCACTGATTCGATACCGGATGTCATCTCTACCCGTTCATGCAATCCGGCTGTCCGCTTCGATCGATCGATCTGTTCCTGGTGTCTTAATTCCTTTGGATAGTAGTCATCGGTCACCAAATCGACCTTCTGGCTCATCGAAATGTAGACCATAGCGAGGAGGCCGGCACCAAACAGTGCCACTCCCACTCCAAGTCCGTGTCCCCAATGAAATTTCACTTTTTCTCTTCCTTCTTTTTCACCGGACCCAGGAATGATGTTTCGGCAGTGGCGAGGAGTGTCGGGCCGCGGTATACTTCGATCTGGAGGGGCATATTCATCGCTTTGATCTCCGTCCGTTTCAGCATCACAAACATCTTCGCCGACGTAGCCTCTTGGGCGGCCAACACGAGTGAGTCGCCGAGGATAGTGATTTTCCCGTCGGCGTTTTTCAGACGGAAACTGACCGGGAAGCGATCAAACGTCTTGTTGATGGCCTTCAGATCATACAGGTTGCTGACATAGTCATCCGGCTGTTCCTGGTATAACATGCCCGGAGTGCGAAGAATCGTCACATCGACGTCGGCACGCGTGGCTATCTTGAAACCCAGGAACGAAACGAGCGCCACCAAGACGATTGAATAGCCGATGCTTCGGGAAGTCAGGAGCCTTCGAACGCCCGACTCGATTCCTCCAAATGAATCATAGCGGATCAGTCCGCGAGGTTTGCCGATGGCATCCATGATCACATCGCATTCATCGATGCATGCAGTGCAATTCACGCATTCCAATTGGGTCCCGTTCCGGATGTCGATGCCGGTTGGGCAGACATCCACGCACTGATGGCAATCGATGCAATCGCCTTTGATTCGCTTCTCGTTCTTCTTGTATTTTCCTCTCGGTTCGCCCCGTTTGAAGTCATAGGCAATGACGATGGAATTGCGGTCGAGGAGGACACCCTGCAGCCTGCCGTAAGGGCAGACAAGGATACATGCCTGCTCACGGAACCAGGCAAAAATCCAGTGGAACACCGCTGTGAAGACGAGTATGGCCGTCAGGCCGCCAAGATGCTGCGACGGGGGCTCTGAAACGATTTTCAGCAGCTTGTCGGTTCCGATGATCCAGGCCAGCAGCATATTTGAAATAGCAAACGAGAGAACGAAATAGAGACCATGCTTAAGTGTCTTGATGCGCACTTTTCTGCCGTTCCACGGCGACGCATTCAGACGCGACTGTTCGGCTGGACTTCCTTCGAGCCAGTAATCGATCTTTCGGAACACCATCTCAAGAAACACGGTTTGCGGGCATATCCAGCCGCAAAACAACCGGCCAAACACGACGGTAAAGAGAAAGACGAAGACGATGACCGCTATCATCGTCAGCGCGAGCAGAACGAAATCGTGAGGACCGAAGATAAGCCCTGCGATGATGAACTTCCGGTCGGTGATGTCGAAGAGCATAAACGGATGGCCGTTGACCCGGAGAAAGGGAACACCGAAGAGGATAGCGAGGAGAATCCAGCTCACAACGAATCTTGCGAGGTGGAATCGACCCTGCGGAGCTTTTGGGTAAATACGCTTTCGCTTTCCTTCCTGGGTAACGATACCCAGCCTGTCGCGGAATGATTCCGGTTCGGGCACTGCTGCGGTAGACTTCATGAGGACTTGGCGGTCACCTTGGTTGAATCGATCGTCGCGGCCTTCGGCTCAGCCCAGAGAGTTCCTTCACTTTTCTTCGCGCCAGGAGGATTGGTCCCCTGCATTGTGAGAACATAGCTCGCAATTTGCTGCATTTCTTTGGGCGTCAAGACGAGCTTCCAACTGATCATGCCCTTGGCAGGAACACCATTCTTGATGGTGGCGAAGATGTTCTTGATTCCCCCTCCGTTGATCCAGTATTGATCTGTCAGGTTCGGACCGACGATACCCTGTCCCATCGCGCCATGACAGCTCAAACAGTTCTTCTGAAATTTCTCCATTCCGGTTTTCAGCGACACTTCGTCCGTGAGAGCAACAAGCGCCTCTTCATTGATTGTGCCCTCGGCGGCAAGCCGCGCACGCCGTGCGACATCCGCAGCGACCATTTCCTGTCGGTATTCCTCGGCGGAAAGCGGACTCGCCCCTACCACGTGATAGTCTACGAAGTAGATGACGGCAAAAACGATGGACGCTCCGAACAGGTAATTGAACCACGGCGGCACGTTGTTGTCCAGCTCCGCAATACCATCGAACTCTTCATCCATCAACCGCACCCCTTTTTGGGGTTTTGCCACAACGTAAGCCCAAACCCGGGAAACGAACCCAACGAAAGGGTCTATGTTGCCGTTGAGAACGAAGACAACAAAGAATACCAGGATGGCGACAAACGCAGTAAAGGTACCTGTCGCAATAAGGGCAGTTTCTCCCCCATCGGCGAGGGCAATAGACGGGAGCAAAGTCAGGATTGTGCCCAAGACTGGCATCGTGTTGAACTTGGATAATCTATTCATTCGTATGTCCTACGATTTCATCGAAGTTGAAGTCTGTTCATCATCAAGGGGAATGCGGCTCGCCGTTTCCAGGTCACTTTTCTTCATGCGGAAGATGTAGGCAGTAACGGCCACAAAGAAGGGAAAGAAGATGAGGAGAGCGATCATGGGATAGGTCGCGATCCCTTCGATATTTGAAAGATACTGTGAGAGCATGCGATCCCTCCTATTGCGGCTGAACTTGAATATCGGTTCCGAGCCGCTGCAAATAGGCGATGAGCGCGATAATTTCTTTCGTCGGATCCGCCGGCACATTCTGTTTCTGAAGATCGGCGGCTATGAGTTCTGCTTGCGAACGCAAGTCGGCTGCAGCCAATTTGTCGTAGCCTTTCGGATAAGGGACACCCAGCTTTTGCATCACGCGAATTTTGGCTTCAACCACGCCCATGTCGATATCCTGTGTGAACAACCAGGTATATTGCGGCATAATCGAGCCGGGCGAAACAGTCCGGGGATCTTCCATGTGCATGAAGTGCCACTGGTTTGGGTATTTCCGCCCTTCCCGCTGCAGGTCCGGTCCTGTACGCTTCGAACCCCACAGGAACGGATGGTCATAGACGAACTCCCCTGCTTTTGAATACTCGCCGTAGCGCTCCGTTTCAGATCTGAATGGTCGAATCATCTGCGAATGACACGTATTGCATCCTTCGCGTATGTAGATATCGCGCCCCTGGAGCTCGAGCGGAGTGTACGGTTTGACTGACGCGATCGTGGGAATATTGGATTTGATGAGATACGTTGGCACCAGTTCAATAACGCCGCCAATCAGGATGACGATGGTCGACACCAACGCAAATTGGACGGGTCTTTTCTCCAGCCAGCGGTGCTTGTTTTCTTTTCCTGCGCCCGGATGATCCTCCCATCGAGCCGGCACTTGCACTTTTTCGTGAGGTATGAAGGTCCCCTGTTTCGCCGTCTTGAAGAGATTATACGTCATCACAAGTGCGCCCGTGAGATAGATCGTCCCCCCAAGGGCGCGAAGCATGTAGAACGGTAGTATCTGCGTCACTGTCTCAAGGAAGTTCGGATATTGCAGGACACCGAACGGTGTGAACTGCTTCCACATGAGCGCCTGCGTGATACCAGCCCAATACAACGGCACTGCATAGAATACGATGCCGAGCGTGCCGAGCCAGAAATGGAGATTGGCGAGTTTCTTTGAATAGATACTCGTACTCCACATCCTCGGAATGAGCCAGTACAGAATCCCAAATGTAAGGAATCCATTCCATCCGAGCGCTCCGATATGGGCGTGACCGACAGTCCAGTCGGAATAGTGCGACAGCGCATTCACGTTCTTGAGCGAAAGCAATGGACCTTCGAATGTCGACATGCCGTACGCCGTCACGGCCACCACCATGAACTTGAGGACAGGATCTTCGCGCACCTTGTCCCACGCGCCGCGCAGTGTCAATAGACCGTTGATTGCCCCTCCCCACGACGGGGCCAGGAGCATGATGGAAAACACTGTCCCCAACGATTGACCCCATTCGGGAAGTGCCGTATAGAGCAGATGATGCGGCCCGGCCCAGATATACAGGAAAATCAGCGACCAGAAGTGAACGATGGAGAGTCGATAGGAATAGACAGGCCGATTTGCAGCCTTAGGGAGAAAATAGTACATGAGACCGAGAAACGGTGTCGTTAAGAAGAAGGCGACTGCATTGTGTCCGTACCACCATTGCGTCAGTGCGTCCTGGACGCCGGCGTAGATGGGATAACTCTTGAAATAATCAACGGGAAGCTCGAGGGAATTGACGATGTGAAGCACTGCCACCGTTACGATGCTGGCGATATAGAACCAGACGGCCACGTAGAGATGTTTTTCACGGCGCTTGATGGCCGTGCCGATCGTATTGACGGCGAAGACCACCCAGATGAGCGTGATGAGAATATCGATGGGCCATTCGAGTTCCGCATATTCCTTACCGGATGTGAAACCCATTGGAAGCGTCAGCGCCGCCGAGAGGATGATGAACTGCCATCCCCAGAAGTGAATGTTGCTCAATACCTTGCTGAACATCGGCGTCTTGCACACCCGTTGCATGGAATAGTACAATCCCATGAAAATGGCATTACCGACGAATGCAAAGATGACGGCGTTCGTGTGGAGCGGACGAATACGTCCGAAGGTCAGATATTGGAGCTTCATGTTGAACGCCGGCTCGAACATCTGTGTCGCGATGAGAAGCCCCACCAACATGCCGACAATGCCCCAGATCACGGTGGCAATGGCGAAGTTGCGGACAATCCGGTTATCGTACGATATTGTTTGCATCTCCATTTCTGTTGGATCCTTCTGCTTTAAGAGACGATGATTCTTCGCCAATATCGGGTTTTTTCTTCTCATCCTCAAAGAGAATTCTGATCGACGGCGTGTACCGGTCATCGTACTGACCGTTCCGGACAGCCCAAATGAAAGCGACCAGGAATCCAAATGCCACGATCACGCTTGCACCGATCAGAACCCAGAGGACGGACATGGAAGACTAGAGAATTTGGTAATTGGGGGAATTAGTAATTGAGTAAGTTGGAAACTTGGTAATTTGGCAATGAGGAAATTTAGTAATTGGTCAATTTGAAAACTTGGTAATTGATGAATGCCGAGTGTCGATTGATGATTGGGAATTGGGGAAATTAGTAATTGAGTAAGTTGGAAACTTGGTAATTTGGCAATGAGGAAATTTAGTGATTGGTCAATTTGAAAACTTATTAATTGATGAATGCTGATTAGCGATTGATGATTGGGAATTGGGGAAATTAGTTATTGAGTAAGTTGGGAATTTGGTAATTGATGAATGCCGAGTGTCGATTGATGATTGCCGAATTCTTCTAAGTTATCGAAACGGTCACATGCGACTACCCCAGTCCTCTTCTGCGGGCCAGAAAGCGAGTTGCGACAGTCGAGAACACCACGACCGAGATTGAGCTTAACGGCATGAGAATCGCCGCCAGCAACGGAGACAGCTCCGCCCTTACGGCAAACCAAAGTCCCACGACATTGTAGACGACCGAAAGTGCAATGGCTGCCTGGACAACGCGCATCGACGTCGACGAAAACGACACGAGTTTGTCGAGGATCGGGAATGATCCAGCGTCCAGCATGGCATCACACGCCGGAGAAAACGTGTTCACGTCTTCCGAAACGGCGACGCCGACATCACTCTGCCACAGCGCACCCGCGTCGTTCAATCCGTCGCCGAACATCAGGACACGTTTGCTTTGTCCCTGAAGCGATCGGACATACTCGAGCTTCTCGGCAGGATTTTTCCCGAACTGAAGATCGTCAAATCGCGGATACAGTTCCATAAGCCGCTGGCGTTCTCCGTCGCTGTCGCCGGAAAGGAGCCGCAGTGAACGTGCCCCTCCAAGAACCGATAATATGCCGCCAAGTCCAGTCCGGTAGGTGTTCTCGAATTCAAACCAACCAAGAATGCGCGGAATGGCGTCTCCCTGGTTTGGATCATGACCGGCACGTGCGAGCTTTTGTGTCCCGATCGCCACGAACACACGGGTCCGCTTATGTTCGGGATCAGGATGATTCATCACGGCGCCCACAAATTCGGCAGATCCCATTCGCACATCGTGTCCGTCGACAAGACCGTTCATTCCGCGGTTTTCGAATTCCTCGAACTTGTCCACGCGCAGCCCCCCTTCATTGCGGTAGTGGTCCGCAATTGCCCTGCTCAGCGGATGCATCGAATTCTGCGCCAGTGATGCGATGAGACTCTTTTGATATGGAGTCAAATCCTTCTCAACAAATCGGATGGTCGAAGACTTCGTGTGTGTGAGCGTGCCTGTCTTATCGAAAACTATCGTATCGATTCTGGCGAGTGCTTCGACGACCGACGAATTCTTCAGATAGAACCCTTTTTGCCCGTATATCCGCATCGCAGTACCGAATGTAAAGGGGGCGGCGAGGGCAAGAGCACACGGACAAGCCACGATGAGAATTGCCGTCACCGCGTCCAGGATTCTTGACGGGTCGAGAAACGACCATCCGAGTGCTGCCGCTGCGGCGACGAGCAGTATGCCGACCGTAAACCATTTGCCGAGCGAGTTCGAGAGTGTCATGAGTCGTGCAGGTGTCCGATCCGAGCTGCCCACATTATTCCACAACTGCACAAACGTGCTTCGCGACACTTCCTTGATCACTTCCAGCTCAATCGCGCTCCCTATCTGCTTGCCCCCTGCGTAGACGAGGTCGCCGACATTCTTTGCGCTGACATCCGACTCACCGGTCACAAAACTGTAGTCGATGCGCGGCACGCCATTCATCACAACGGCATCAGCCGGTATGACTTCGTTGTTCCGGATGATGATTCGCTCACCCGGGCGGAGCGAGGTGATGGGGGTCGTGGTCTCCCCTCCTCCCCGTTTCACGGTCACCGCCAGCGGGAAATACGACTGATACGTCCTCTCAAAGCTGAGGTTCTCGTATGTCTTGTTCTGAAAGAGACGTCCCAGGAGGAGGAAAAATACAAGTCCCGTGAGCGAATCGAAATACCCCGGGCCTCCGCCCACCAGCACATCGACGGCACTCCTGGCGAAGATCAGACCAATACCCAGCGCAATGGGGACGTCGATGTTGATGAGGCGTTTGCGCAAGCCTTGAAACGCTGAAACGAAGAAGACCGATGCGCTGAACAGGACGACGGGTGCCGACAAAAGGAGGTTGAGATACGCGAAGAATTCGCGTGACGCCATGTCCTGTCGCTGAGCATCGAAGTACTCGGGCAGACTGAAGAGCATGATATTGCCGAAGCAAAATGCTGCGACACCGATTTTGACATAGAGATTGCGGTCTGTCGCCGGCTTGGCGGCCGCATCCAGCGACCCGAAGTTCAGTTCCGGTTCATAGCCCAGCGACGCCAGCAACTCGACGATTGTGCGCAGCGTCGTTCGTTTGTTTGAGTAACGTACCAAGAGTCGCCGCTTCATAAAGTCAACGCGGGAAAACAGAACGCCGTTGTTGAGTTTGTGCAGATTTTCGAGGAGCCAGATGCACGAACTGCAATGCATTTGAGGAATGTGGAAATTCACCACGCTCAATTCGTCATTGGAAAAATCCACGAGCTGCCGGATGACCGTTGGATCGTCCAGGTAGACGAATTTCGGGGCAGGACGTAGCGAGGGAGTGATCCCAGGATTGCTTGCGAGATCATAGAACTCGCACATGGCGTTCCGGGAGAGGATTTCGTAGACCGTCTTGCACCCGGCGCAGCAGAACTCTTTGCCGTCGTATGTCAAACCCCGGCCAGCGGTGGGCGCCCCGCAGTGGTAGCAGCCTGTTTCAACCCTGTTTGGGGATTGTGCAGTAATAGCAGATTCCATTTCGCCGACAAAGATACTACAACATTTGAGGAAATGAAAGAAGGGCTTGATTGGACTGCAATCTGCGACACCAGGGGAACAATCCGACAACCTTACCAGATGAGAGAATCTTGCCGGATATTCACTTTGATGGAATTCGAACCGGGGATTAGCATTTCAGCCGTCGCTGTGTAACCATCCGCTTCAGGAGCAACCGTCACTGAACAATTTGGAATCTCTGTGACCAGCGAGACAAGTTCGAGTTCCTTCAAGGAACCAGCCCATCGTTTGTTTTTATCGAAGAACGATTTCTGGGCGTAATAAACTCTGTAGAGGAGTTCGCGAAGCCGCCAGGTTGAGTCGGGCTTGAAGCGTGCTGAGCCGGACGGCTCGGTCGAAAACTGGACGTACCCCCACCGCTCGGGGCGATGCATGTCGACGACACCCTGCGGCGACCAGACCCAGTTATCTTCCCGCGTCTTTGGCACCCTGCGGTATATCCCGCCTACAATTTCATGCTTCCATTCGACCCTGGAAAAATTGATACGCCATTGATCGCCGTTCTGCGGTGGACAGGGCTTGTGGGCGAATTCCGAGAGAACGTCCCACGGCATGGCAATCTCGACTGTCCATCCGGAATCCCGATCGGCAGGATTGTTGGGAGTCCCTTGCACCTGCACTGCGGTCTTGAGTCCGATGATATCCCATCCGTCCATTGCCTTCCCGCCGTCCCTGTAGGGTTTCGGGAGAAAGAGATCCCAGACGGTATTGAGAGCATTCATTTCAAGTTCATAGTACTGATGGTTATCCCCGTTCGGGTCGATGAAGACTTCGAAATCATTGTCGTAATAAATGACGGAGTCCCGTTTTGTGATAGTCCCCCAGACATGCGGTTCCTGTAGCTCCGCGGCGATGTAGAAGTAGTTGTCATCCCAGACCATTTTTGCGCGAGTTAGGAATCGAGGCAGAGGATTCTTGTCTCCCTCGATATCGACAAACGTGTCGGTCCATGCCGCTTTCTGCCACGCAGCATCATTCAGGTTGCCGTCGAGATTGACCGGTGTGATTGCCCGGTAAGCAAAATAGAACTTTGGCATTCCGGTCTGAGAGAATGCGATGGCGTGCGCAAGGATGGTAATCAGAAGGAGGTGTTTCATCGTTTTATGGTGTGGATTGGTGATGGTAGAATGAGAGCTGGCCTCCTCTCCCCCAAGTTTCTTGAGAGAGTCCCGTTAGAGAGTCGGTCGGAAAGTGCCGCCACCATGTCACGAAGGCACCAACATGTGTGAAAGCATTGCTTTTTCTATCCTTTTTCTTTGAGACTTGGTGCCTTGTCCCAAAGGGACCCCTTCGGGGGTGGCAAAAAGAGGGTTTTCGTCTGTGCTTTTAGGGACGGTCCGTTTGTAGCTTCGAAATCACACAAAATCCATAGAAGCTCCGGTAGGAGCGGCCTGTGGCTATTTGAACGTATTTCCGAGATGCGATACTAGCTCAGCGCTTGAAAAAAGATACAGCGAAGAGGATGCAAATGCAAAACTCATGACGCGTTCAATCAAGGTCTGCATCCGATCGTAGTGCGTCCCCTTCCAGTAGATCCGGTCGCAGTTGGGGCAATGCTGAAATTCCTCAAACAATGACGATACCCGGGGGGGAAGACGATGAAGAATCGCTGCCTTGTCGATGGATTCCAACATCGTGTTGCATTTGATACAGCGCTGGAAGGGCTTAACTGAACCGAACAGATCGAACCGCTTCATCACCTCAATCAATTGATCGGCCGGATCTGTTGCGCGGACACAGTAGCCCCGAGTCAGGTTCTCTGCCGCCAGGAGTTCCTTGTCCTTGCTCAGCAGAATACGCTTCTCGTCGGCGGAGAGGCGTAAAAGCTCGGTGTCATGGATATCGTTTCGATAAACAGCATCGAATCCAAGCGTACGGAGATGATAGGCGAGCTTGCCGAGGTGGACATCGAGGACAAACCGGCACTCGCGGAGGGGTGCAGGCCGAATTCGCGCGACGGATGCGATATCGAATGATTCGAAGACGGGATAGACGCTAAGCCGGTCTCCTTCTACAACTGCGTGGTTCATGTCAACAGACTCGCCGTTGAGGAGGACCAGATCGACTTCGCCGATCGGCACTCCGGCAGATTCAATGACATCCTTCACACACGCGGATTCTGGAACCATGACCTTCTCATCAAGAAATTTCTTGTGAGCAGGGAGGTGGTCATTGAGTTCAGCATCGAATCGGATAGAAACGTTGATCATAAGGTCAGAATCCTCTCGGGTGAGCCTTTCATATATGCCGGCGTCATCCTGAGCGCAGCGAATCCCGACGTTGTTGGTCGGGAGGAGCGAAGTCGAAGGTCC
>Ga0315286_10005716_pt1 | contig 12034 bp, 8 predicted proteins | sample YL17G10_0_MG_FD_205038 | JGI IMG/M metagenome (GOLD analysis project Ga0315286, IMG submission 205038) | Sediment microbial communities from Yellowstone Lake, YNP, Wyoming, USA - YL17G10_0 | ecosystem: Environmental > Aquatic > Freshwater > Lake > Sediment | place: USA: Wyoming | collected... | reverse complement strand
CCGGCCATCGACAACCTGACCGGCCGAGGCCGACCGCTGCTCGAGGAGCGGCGTCTCCGCCACGACCTCGACGACGACGGTCTCCGCACCGAGTTCGAGAGTCATGTCCAGCTCGAGACGGCTGCCGACGGACACACTGATGGTCCGCGTCGCACTCTTGAACCCCGGGGACTCGACGGTGACCCTGTAGCTCCCCGGCGACAGGTACAGCGCCTGCCAGACACCGCGCTCACTCGTCACGACCTTCTGGGCGGCGTTCGTGTCGACGTTGGTGACGGTGACCGTCGCGCCCACGATGACCCCGCCCAAGGGGTCCGTGATCCGCCCGAGCACCGATCCCCGGAATTCCTGTGCCCCTGCGACACTCGCGACCGCAACCAGTGTCAGGAACACCCAGGCCGCCGTCGATAGACTCCGTGTCATGGCATGCTCTCCCGTTCTTCGTGCGTCTCCACGTCCGAGCCCGGCCGTACCACCTCGACGGACAAGCCCGCCGGCCTCAGGTTCTCGATCACCGTTGCCGCCCAGGCACCCTGCGTCCGCGTCCAGCCCACGCCGGGGGCAGGGTCCCCAGGGGCGCCACTCGTGAAGGCCGAAGCCGCCGGAGGGTGCCGCCGGTCACGATCACCGGGATGCCCCGAAACGCCTCGAGTTCCCGACCGGTGGCGCTCGGCGGCTGCGAGGTCCTGAGGGGGGCTGGGGGACACGTTCATAAGCGGTATCTTTCGAAACGAAAGCATAATATGAGATTTTAAGAAATGCAAGAACCGTGAAGGAGCCTGTCCAGACGCCGGGCACTTGCCTTGCCAGCGCTTGCACTTTCAAGTATCGTAGCGCGTGGTGCGACCCCAAGCCGTGGGCCTGGCGCACCGGTTGGTCAGCAGCGATAACACGAAAAAATCGAAAGATATCGAAATTACTTGACCGCGCGGCGGCTCGCCGCGCGCCGCGAATCGCGAGCAACCGTACATCCAGACCCCGACATGCACATCCAGCTTGGCCTCATCGATTACGCGATCCTGCTGATCTACTTCGCTTTCGTGATCGGCATGGCCGCGTCCGGAGCCAAGTACGGCATCATGACCAGCCATTTCTACTGGGTGGGTGCCATCCCGGCGATGGTGTTCCTCGCGATCTTCACGATCTTCATGATGCCCTTCTACTACGGGTCCCGGGCACGCTCGGTGCCGGAGTATCTGAAGCTGCGCTTCGATGAGAAGACGCGCGGTCTCAATGCCATTTCGTTCGCGCTGATGACCGTGTTCTCCTCGGGCATCTCGCTGCATGCGCTCGCCCGGCTGATGGAACGGCTGCTGGGCTGGAACTACGACGCGTGCATTGCGGTCAGCGCCTTCATCGTGCTGGTGTACATCTTCCTCGGTGGGCTGACGTCCGCCATCTACAACGAGGTGCTGCAGTTCTTCATGATCGTGCCGGGCTTTACACCCGTCGTGTTTCTCGCGTTGAAGGATGTCGGCGGCTGGCCGTCCCTGAAGGAGACACTGATGCCGGTGGCGACCGGGCACGGCGTTGCGCCTGGCACGTGGACACAGTCGTGGGCGCACCTGGGAAGCCCTGCGGACACCCCCAGGGGCATCGGCTGGTTCGGCATGGTGGCCGGCCTGGGCTTCGTCCTGTCGTTTGGCTACTGGTGCACGGATTTCCTCGTGGTGCAGCGCGCGATGGCGGCCCATTCCATGAGCGCCGCACGCCGCACGCCGTTGATCGCGGCCGTCCCGAAGATGCTGTTTCCCGCGCTCGTCATTGTGCCGGGCATGATCGCCATGGCGATGGACGCGGGCGGCGGTGGGTTCATTCCGTTGGGCAAGGACGGCACGCCTGACTACAATCACTCACGCCCAGGCCCGAAAGCGACCGTGAGCCGTGGTATCAACAACCCTTCACCGTGGGCATCCTTGTGTTGTCAGCCACGGTCGCGCTGAACCTGCTGTTCTGGTGAACCCTCAACCCTCTGACGCCATGAACTTCGACCTTCGGTTTCCCATCGGCCTCATGTTCAGCGTGTACGGCGCGCTGCTGGTGATCTTCGGCATCTCGACCTCCGGCCAGCCGATGTATGCGGAGCACTCACTGGGCATGAACATCAACCTCATCTGGGGAGCGGTGCAACTGGTCTTCGGGCTGGTGATGCTCGCAATGGCGCTACGCAGACAGAACCCATCATGAATGCGTCCGTGCCCTCCACCGCATCCGGACCCCGAGCCAGTCAACGCGCCGCCCAGGCCTTTGCCGACATGTGCGGTCACGCGCCGCGCTGGATCGCCTCGGCTCCGGGACGCGTCAATCTCATCGGCGAACACACCGATTACAACGATGGCTTCGTGCTGCCGATGGCCATCGAACATCGCACGGCGATTGCAGCACGCATCACCGACGACGGGATTGTCAGGCTGCACAGCGTGACGACGGGCGAGACCGCTTCGTTCGACATCGATCCCGACATGAGGCCCGGCGAGCCCGCGTGGGCGAACTACGTCAAAGGTGTCGTCGCTGGGTTTCTCCAGCGCGGTGCACGGATTCCGGGTTTCCAGGCCGTGATTGACTCGGACGTTCCGATCGGCAGCGGTCTCTCGAGCAGCGCTGCTCTGGAAGTCGCCACGGCAACACTGCTGGAAGGGATCAGCGCCACGTCGATTGACCCCGTTGACAAAGCGCTGCTGTGCCAGAAGGCGGAACATGACTTTGCCGGCGTGCCCTGCGGCATCATGGATCAGTTCATTTCCGCGCTCGGGCGTGAAGGCCATCTGCTCCTGCTCGACTGCCGCACGCGCAACACCGAACTCGTGCCGATGAGCGATCCGTCCGTGGCGCTGCTCATCATCAACACCAACGTGAAGCATCAGTTGTCCGGCGGTGAATACGCCGCACGCCGCGCGCAGTGCGAGCACGCCGCCGCCACGCTCGGCGCCACATCCTTGCGCGACGTGACCGCCGGACACCTGGACACACACAAGGCCACGTTGTCCGAGGTGGTCTACCGCCGCGCGCGCCATGTCATCGGCGAAATCGATCGGACCATTGAGGCCGGTCACCGGATCCGGGCACGTCATTGGGAACGGCTCGGCGAGCTGATGTACGCCAGTCATCGTTCGCTGCGCGACGATTATGAAGTGAGTTGCGTCGAACTGGATGCCGTGACGACGATCGCCGAGCAGATCGGTGTGAATGGCGGCGTCTATGGCTGCCGCATGACGGGCGCGGGTTTCGGCGGCTGCTGCGTGGCGTTGGTGCACGCCACCGCCGTGGAGCCTGTGTCCACGACTCTTGCGAACGAGTATCACAAGCGCACGGGTATCGCAGCGACCGTCTTTTCCTCCCGTCCCGCAGCCGGAGCGACCATCATCGAGACCACCCAAGAGAACTGATCTGTCATGTCGTTCCATGCTGACCAACATCCGCATCGCCGTTTCAATCCGTTGCGCGGCGACTGGGTGCTGGTGTCGCCCCACCGGACCGAGCGCCCGTGGCTGGGCCAGATGGAGAGAACGCCGCCGGACCATCGTCCACGGCACGACCCGACGTGCTACCTGTGCCCCGGCAGCCGGCGCGCCGGCGACCAGGTGAATCCGCACTACGAAGCCACGTTCGTGTTCGCCAACGACTTTCCTGCGCTGTGGCCGGAGACGACGGGAATCACCCGTCAGCCCGACGAGTTGCTGCGCGTCGACCCAGTGAGCGGAGAGTGCCGTGTCATCTGCTTCTCTCCGCGCCATGATGTGACGCTGGCGGAGATGTCCGTGCCCGATATCCGCACCGTCGTGGACGTCTGGGCGGCGCAGACTGCCGAACTAGGGAGCAAGTACCGTTGGGTGCAGGTCTTCGAGAACAAGGGGGCGGTGATGGGCTGCTCCAATCCGCACCCGCACGGCCAGATCTGGGCGAGCAGCTTCCTGCCGAATGAAATCGCCATCGAAGACCGTGAGCAGCGTAACTACGTGGCCACGCGGGGCTCGAATCTCCTGCTCGACTATGTCACGCGCGAGCTGGTCGACCGGACACGTGTCGTGGCGAGCAACCCGTACTGGGCTGCCGTGGTGCCGTTCTGGGCGGTCTGGCCGTACGAGGTCCTGCTGCTGCCAACGCGCCACGTGCAGCGCCTGCCCGACTTGATCGATGCCGAACGCACCAGCCTCGCGGCCGTGTTGCAGGCGCTGTTGACCCGTTACGACAATCTGTTCGAAACGTCCTTCCCCTACTCAATGGGCTGGCACGCTGCGCCCACGGGAGACGGGGACATGAGTCACTGGCAGCTGCACGCGCATTTCTATCCACCGCTGTTGCGCTCGGCCACGGTGAAGAAGTTCATGGTCGGCTATGAAATGCTGGCCGAGGAGCAGCGCGACCTGACGGCGGAACAGGCGGCCAGGCGTTTGCGCGAAGTGCCCGCCACACATTATCGGCACAGGTAACGTCGGGGGATTCTCTTGAAGGTGCTCGTCACTGGCGGAGCCGGATACATCGGCAGCATCACCACGGAACAGCTCGTCGCGCAAGGCCATGAGGTCGTGGTGTTTGACAATCTCTATCAGGGCCATCGCGCCGCCGTGCCTCCCAAGGCGGCGTTCGTGCCCGGCGACCTGGCGATCAAGGAGCACATCCGCGCCGCCATGGCCGAGCACCAGCCGGACGCCGTGATGCACTTCGCCGCCTACTCCCTCGTGGGCGAGTCCATGCAGAAGCCCTTCAAGTACCTCCAGGAGAACGTGAACAACGGCCTCAATCTCCTGGAAGCCATGTGCGCGCAGGGTGTCAAGAAGTTCATCCTGTCCTCCACCGCAAACCTCTTTGACCGGCCCGAGCGCATGCCCATCGCCGAAACCGAGCGCATCATCCCGGGCAGTCCGTATGGCGAGAGCAAGTTCATCATGGAACGGGCACTGCACTGGCTGGAGAAGACGCATGGGGTGAAATCCGCCTGCCTGCGTTACTTCAATGCCGCCGGGGCCAGCGAGGAACGGGGAGAGGATCACAATCCCGAGGCGCACCTCATCCCGCTGGTGCTCAAGGTGGCCCTGGGCCAGCGCGAGCGCATCAGCATCTTCGGCGGCGACTACCCCACGCCCGACGGCACCTGCGTGCGGGACTACATCCACGTCTGCGATCTGGCGCAGGCCCACATCCTGGCCCTGGCCGCGCTGGAGCAGGGCAGTCGAACCTACAACCTGGGCAACGGCCGGGGGTTCTCGGTGAAACAGGTCATCGAGACCGCCCGCGAGATCACCGGGCATCCCATCCCGGTCGAGATCGTTCCGCGGCGTGCCGGCGATTCCGCCGTGCTGGTCGCGTCCAGTGAGAAGATTCGCGCCGAACTCGGCTGGACACCCCGGTTTCCCGCTCTCACAGACATCATCGTCAGCGCGTGGAGGTGGCACCAAGCCCATCCTCACGGCTACGCCGATGCGAACAGCTGACGACGCGATTCCATGGAGAACGTCATGAAGGACATTCACGCCTTGCGCGTCGTGCTTGCCAGAAAGATCTGCCTGATTGGATTGATCGGCAGCATCTCCCTCTTGTCGGTTCACGCCGCACCGCCTCCTCGTTCGTTTGGCGTCTGGGATCGCGGTTCGTCCTTTGATCCCAAGGATCATCCCTTCCTGAAAGGGCTGGCGTTCAATGAGAAGTGGGCCGATGTCGAGAAACAGCCGGGCATCTTTGATTGGAGCACTCTGGATCAGGCCATGGACACGGCCATCCGGAGAAACCAGTTCATCTACCTCTCCTTGGGCGTGGGGCCGGACGCGCCAGGGTGGATCTACGCCAAGGGCGTCCCTCGCGTGGAGACGCGCGACCAGGTGTACGACAGCTGGCCGGTTTATCCGTTCTATCCTTCGCCGGAATACAAATCGTTCTTTCAACGGTTGATCACGGAATTCGGGAAGCACATCCGCAGTTACCCCAGAGAAAAGCAGGAGCGCATCGCGTTCATCCAGGTCAAGTCCGGGTGCACGGGCGATGAATGCGCCTACAAGGGCAACGTCATTGAGAGGAAATACGACTTGCCCACGAAGTCCCCTGAGTGGCGGGAGTTCCGCGTGTGGGTGTTCGATGTGTTCGTGAAGACCTTCCAGGAAGGTTCTGACCATCCCCGGATTGCCCTGATGTTCAACAACGTGACACCGGATGACGATGAGGGAAGCGGGCGTGGGTTTACAGAAGAGTGGAAGTGGGTGATGGACCACGCTCAGGGCGGAGTCGGAATCAAGCTTGCCGGCAGCGCGCGTGGTCATCATTTGAGCGGGGAGCGGACCAAGATTGACACGTGGCAACACCGTCTGATCGCGGCGGAAGGCACACCCCTGTTTGCCCGGTCGGAAATGGATCAGACCTGGCAACGGGCCATGTTTGCGGTGAATCTGCCGCTCAGCTTCTACTGGGGCGCTCTCACGGGCCTGCAAAACGGACAAAGCATCTGGGACATCAGCGCTGGCGCCATGGAGGCCAGCAAGAAGATGGGCTTCGATTACTCCTTCTTCTTCTTCAACCGCTACGCGGGACAAATCAACCCGAAGACCGCCACGGATGCCTTCTGCGCCCTGCACAAGGGACTGGATGCCGCCGATACGAAGGCCTTTCCCGAGGCGACGTTCGGACCAGCCGTGCGCAGCAATGTCGATCGGATGCTGAAGATCTGCGCGGCGTATTCCCAGTATGGTGCGGCGGTGGACGACAGGAATGGTCTGTTGCTGGGTCAGGTTCGGCAACGCGACACGCAAACCGGATTGAACGACGTAGGCTGGGACATCTGGCCGGACAACTACGGCCGCTTCCTGTATCAGATTGACGCCGACGCCACGTCAATTCCCCTCTGGCGCGTCGGCGGTCCGATCACCAAGACCTCCTCCATCTACTCCCGTTTTGCCCGCGGCTTTGAGCACGCCTCCGGCAAGGACGCCATGTATTTCAAGCTGCACGAGGGCTTCTCCCAAGGCAGCGAGCCGAAGGTCATGACGATGACCGTCGTCTGGTACGACAAGACGGCAGGCTCGACCTGGGCACTGGACTACGATGCGGGCATGGCGGCCATGAAGACGGCGCTGACGGTGACGGGCAAGGGCGACAAGCAGTGGCATCATGCGACGGTCACGGTGGAGGATGCGGTGCTGCGTCAGGGCGGAATCAAGGGGTCGGACTTCGCCTTGGTGAACACGGATGGCAAGGACGATATCTTCAGCCTGATGGAAGTTCACCGCGGCAGGCTGGAAACACCCGTGCTGCTGCCGCCGACCGACTACATGGTGTCTGACTCGGCGCCGATGCCACCCAAAGCGGACAAGGCTGCCAAACCCGTCAAGAAGAAGGAGTCGGAAATACGGCGTTAGCGAGACGACGTACTCTCCCGTTCGTCGTGCGTCTCCACGTCCGAACCCGGCCGCACCACCTCGACGGACAGGCCCGCCGACCTCAGGTTCTCGAGCACCGCCTCGTCGGCGTTCGCGTCGGTGATCAGGAGATTCGCCGCCGGAACATCCGCGACGAACGCCGAGGCCACCTTGCCGATCTTGTCGTGGTCCGCAAGCACGACGACGTGGTCCGCCGAGCGGACCATGGCCTGCTTGATTTCGGCCTCGGCGATGTTCGTGTTGGTGAATCCCCGGGCGGGATGAACGCCGTTGCAGCCCAGGAATGCCACGTCCGCGCGCAGCTGGCCCAAAAGCAGGGTCCCCAAGGGCGCCACCAGCGAATGCTGGAGCCGGCGGAGCGTGCCGCCGGTCACGATCACCGAGATGCCCGGAAACGCCTCGAGAATGAGGGCGATGTTCAGGCCGTTCGTGATGACGTTGACCCCGCTGAGATCGGGCGAAAGCGCCCTGGCCATCTCCGTGGTGGTGCTTCCCACATCGATGATGACGGTCTGCCCGTCCCTGACCATAGATGCCGCCCGCGCGCCGATGGCGATCTTCTCGGCGCGGTTGGCAGTGATGGCCTGTTCGAGCGGCAGTTCCAGGGTGCCATAGCGCGCCGCCACCGCGCCGCCACGCACCCGCGTCAAGACGCCTCGCTGCTCGAGATGCTTCAGGTCTGCTCGTATCGTCACCTCCGATACGGCCAGGCGGTCCTTGAGCCCGGCGATGCTGACCCGTCCGTTCCCCTCGAGCTCCCGACGAATCGCGCTCTGCCGCAGCGAGGCCTTCAGGGCGATGGGGCTGTCGGAGTCCTTCATAGGCGATGCCTTCCGAGACGCAAGTGTAATGCAAGATTTTGAAAAATGAAAGAGCTCGAAAGGAGATTGTCTCGACGTCGGCCAATTGTCTTGTCATTGCCGGCACTTTTTAGTATCTTACCGCGTGCGGCGCCCCCAAGCCATGGGCCTGGTGCGCCTGGTGGCCGGCAGCGATAACACGAAGAAACAGAAAGATATCGAAACCTCTTGCCCGCATGGCGGTTCGCCGCGAGCTTTGGGTGCCACCCGCCCAGGGCCCCGCCCATGGAGGGTTCGGCAGCAGGCGTGGCGGGTTGCATCCTGAGCAGACCGCGACCCCGCGACACGACTGGGGACGGCAAGGGTGTGACTGGAGTCGCCATGAAACGCCGCGAAACTCTCCTGCCGCTTGTACTGTTGGTGGCGTTGGCCGGCGCCTCCCCTGGAGCGTACCGCCCGCCCACCATCGTCATGATCGATGGTGACCAGGTCCCCGCCGCACCGGACGCGCAGCTCTCGCCGCCGCCCAGCTCTTTCGGGGTCTGGGATCGCGGCGACACGTTCGACCCGCGGGAGTATCCCTTCCTGAAAGGCTTCGCCTTCAACCAGCGCTGGGCGGACCTGGAGAAGGAGCCGGGCGTGTTCGACTGGAGCGGCCTGGACCAGAGCATCGACAGAGCCTTCCAGAGGAAACAGTACGTCTACCTGTCCCTGGACGTCGGTCCTGACGCCCCGGCGTGGATCTACGCGCACGGCGTCCCGGCCGTAAAGACCCGAGGCGCCCTGGACAAACATCTCGAGAAGTGGGCGCACTACCCCTACTATCTCGCCCCCCAGTACCAGACGTATTTCCAGCGCCTCGTCACGGAACTCGGGAAGCATATCCGCGGCTATTCCCGCGACAGACAGGAACGCATCGCCTTCATCCAGGTGAAGACGGGATGCACCGGCGACGAAACCCCGTACAAAGGCAGCGCCATCGAGCGCCAGTACGATCTGCCGAGAAGCGCGCCCGCGTGGAGGGACTTCCGCCTGAAGACGTTCGCCTTGTTCGTGAAGATCTTCCAGGGGAGTCCTGAACAGCCGCGCGTCGCGCTGCTGTTCAACGCCATCGGGCCTGTCGTGGGCGTGAGCGAAGACGATGTCGAAGCCACAGAGGGCTTCGTCCAGGAGTGGGAGTGGGTGACGGCGAACGTCAAGGGCGGCTTCGGCATCAAGAACGGCGCGCTCTCGCGCGGTCATCATCTGGCGGAAGAGCGGTCCCTGTACACGCAGTGGACCCCCTACCTCATCGCCCCCAAGGGGCTCACGCTGTTTCGGCGTTCGGAGATGGACCAGACCTGGCAAAAACCGTGGTACCAGTTGAACGTGCCTCTGAACTTCTACTGGGGCGCCGTGAATGCGCTCAACGGCGGGCAGAGCATCTGGGATATCAGCAAGCGTGCCGTCGAAGTGAGCAAGGAGCAGGGCTTCGATTACTCTTTCTACTTCTTCAATCGTTACGCGGGACAGATTCATCCCGAGACCGCGACCGATGCCTTCTGCGCCTTGCACAAAGGCCTGGACGCCGCCGACACGAGCGCGTACCCCGAAGCCACGTTCGGCAGGGCCAGCAAGAGCAATGTAGATCGCATGCTGAAGATCTGCGCCGCCTACTCGAGGTATGGCGCCGCGGTGGACGATAAGAACGCCCTGTTGCTGAATCAGGTCCGGCAGCGCGACACGCAGGCGGGGTTCAACGACGTGGGCTGGGACATCTGGCCGGACAACTACGGCCGCTTCCTCTATCAGATTGACGCCGACGCCACGTCGATACCCCTCTGGCGCGTCGGCGGCCCGATCACCAAGACGTCCTCCATCTATTCCCGCTTTGCGCGCGGCTTCGAGCACGCCTCCGGCAAGGACGCCATGTACTTCAAGCTGCACGAGGGATTCTCTCGAGGCAACGAGCCCAAGGTCATGACGGTCTCGATCGTCTGGTATGACGGGACGGCAGGGTCGACGTGGAAGTTCGCGTACGATGCGGGCAAGGCCGGCATGAAGACAGCACTGACGGCCACCGGGAAGGGCGACCAGCAGTGGCATCATGAGACGGTCACGGTGGAGGATGCCGTGCTGCGTCGGGGTGGACCACGGGGCGCGGATTTCGCCTTGGTCAACACGGATGACAAGGACGACATCTTCAGCCTCGTGGAAGTCCATCGCGGCAGATCGGAGACACCCATACTCCTGCCGCCGACCTCCGGCAAGGTGCCTGACAGGGCACGGACGAGGAAGAAGACGGACGATCCCGGCACCCGGGAGTAACCGGATCACGTGCATGGCGGCGGAACCAGAGAGCCGCCTTGCGCGGAGGCGGTACCGACGGCAGGCGTGGTCCTCCAGGAATCAGCGATCCGGAGAGGTCAGGCCGATCTCCGCCGCCCACCACGCCGAGAAAGGGCCACATGAACAGGCCATGGTCTAACATGACACGCACCTATACGCTCATGGCGGGTTTGCTGCTGACGGCGGTGGTCCAACTACCGGCGGTTCAGGCGCCGCCCGCGCCCTACAACGTGCTGGTCATCGCCATCGATGACATGAACGACTGGATCGGCGACTTTGGCGGGGCGCCGCAGTTGCCGTCAGCCACTCCGAGAATCGACGAGCTCGCCCGGAGAGGGTCGGTGGTCTTCCAGCGGGCCAACGCCCCGGGGCCGGTCTGCTGTCCGTCGCGCACGTCGCTGCTGTCGGGCTTCATGCCGAACCGCACCGGGGTGTACGTCAACAGCCAGAACATGCTCCGTTCCGAGCTGGTGCAAACGCACTTCACCCTGCCCGAGTACTTCGCCAAGCACGGCTACCGGACGCTGTCCACGGGCAAGATCTTCCACAGACACACCGGCGACGCCGGGCATTGGGCTTTCGATGAATGGGCGCCTTCCGAGGGGGGAGCCGGTTCGCGCCCCGATCCGGCGCATGTGACGTCGCGGAATCGGAACCTGATCGATGGCAAGCCGGCCCCCTTCCCCGCCGTGACGAGCGATGGGACTGAGGGTGGCGAAGGTGAGGGGACCGAGTTTGCGTGGGGACCGAGCCTCGGCCCAAAACAGGATTCCAGGGACTGGAAGGCGGCCGAGTGGGCGGTGGCGCAGCTGGCCAAGCCCTCGGCCCGACCGTTCTTCCTCGCGCTGGGCATCTCGAAACCGCACCTGCCGTGGTACGTGCCGCAGGAGTACTTCGATCGGTTCCCCCTGGATAGCATCAAGCTGCCGGAGGTCCGGCTCGATGACCTCGGCGACATCGTCGACGCCAAAGGACAACCCAAGTTCACGCCCACCTCGGATTTCAGATGGGTGTCGCAGGACGCGAACCTGTTCAAGAAGGCGGTGCAGGCGTACCTGGCTGCGTCGAGCTACGCCGACGATGTCGTGGGGCACGTGCTGGACGCACTGGAGAAGAGCCCGGCTCGGGACAACACGATCGTCGTCATCTTCGGCGACCACGGCTGGCATCTGGGCGAGAAGCTGCGTTTCCGCAAGTCCACGCTCTGGGCCGAATCCACGCGGCTGCCGCTGACCATCAGGGTGCCGGGCATGAAGTCCCGGCAGGACTCTTTCCGCCTGGTGAATCTGATCGATCTCTACCCGACGCTCATCGAGCTGTGCGGGCTGCCCGCCAAGCCTGGCCTCGACGGGCGGAGCATCGCCCCGCTCCTCCGCAACCCGAAGATGGCCTGGGACCATCCATCCATCACGGTCAACGGCGAAGGCAACGCCTCGGTGCGCGACGAGCGTTGGTACTACATCCGTTATCAGGACGGCGTCGAGGAGTTCTACGACATGGACCGCGATCCGATGCAGTGGACCAATCTGGCCGCTTCGAAGG
>Ga0315286_10005715_pt1 | contig 12034 bp, 5 predicted proteins | sample YL17G10_0_MG_FD_205038 | JGI IMG/M metagenome (GOLD analysis project Ga0315286, IMG submission 205038) | Sediment microbial communities from Yellowstone Lake, YNP, Wyoming, USA - YL17G10_0 | ecosystem: Environmental > Aquatic > Freshwater > Lake > Sediment | place: USA: Wyoming | collected... | reverse complement strand
CTCAGAGGATCGCCCCGCAGCCCCCATTGGGAGGGGGGCCCATCGGCCTTGACGATGGGGGAACCTGTTGACAGGTTCCGGGGGTTTGGGGGACAAGGGGCGACCCTCTGAGCCCGCCGAAGAATTACGCGAGAAAGCAGCGTTAAGAACCCGACCGGGAGCGAGGCCGTCCTGTCCGGGTCCAATCACCAGCCCACGTCAATCGAGCTAGGGGATGTCCCCGAGTCCTTCGAAGGCGATCCCGTGGTGATATGCCGTTTCCTAATACGGCTTGGACGGGCTACTTCTTGAGCTCGTCGACGAGCTTGCGGATCGGGGGCTGGTCGGGGCTGATCTCGAGCGATTTCTCCCAGGCCTTCAAGGCCTCTTCCCGGTTTCCCATCTTGAAGTAGCATGTCCCCAGGAGGTTCATGACCTCGATGTTCGCCCCGAAGCGCTCGAGGTATTCGCGGTAGAGGGCCGCGGCCTCAGCGAATTCGCCGAGCGCGTGACGCGTCCGTCCGAACGCCGCAAGGACCTCGGCGCTCCCCTGCCCCCCCGCTGCGAGCGGCGCGAGGACTTCCTTGGCCCTCGCGAAATCTTCGGCGGTCAACAGGCAGAGCCCATAGGCGGCCGCGATGTTCGGGTGGCCCGGCTTCAAAGCATATGCCTCGGCCAGCCGGGACACGGCCGCCTTGAGGTCGCCGGCGTTCATGAGCTCCAGGCCCGTCGCGTACAGGTAATCCTCCCGCCCGTAGGTTTGGGCCACGGCGGCGACGACCATCGGCCGGGGAATGGACGGCCGGGTTGAAAGCTCGAAATCCGCCGACTTGGCATCGAGCCCGGCGCCCTTCCCGTCGAGAAGCGCGGCCCGGACCTTGTAGTATCCGGGGGCAAACGCGGACAGCGGCTGGTTCAGCACGGCGAGGTCCCCGGCCGCGATGTCCTTCAGGGGCTTTTCGAAGGACGAGGACTCGACGTCCTCCTTGAAGAAGGTGTATTTCAGCCGCCCCTCCGTGCGGAGCGCATCCGTCAGGCCCATGACCTGGAAGACCACGGACATCGTCTCTCCCGAAGCGAAGACCTTTTGCGCGGCCGAGAGGACCTGGGTCCCTCCGACGGCGAACGGGGCCCTCTCTCCGGATGCCGGTTTTCGGGAAATTTCGTAAGCGAGGATGATCGGGCCCAGAACGGGAGCCGTGACGCCCGCCGGGACCTCGATCTTCGCCGCGACGCTCGTGAACTCCCGCGACGCGACGTTCTTGAGAAGGAGGTCCAGCGTATAGCGGCCGGCGATGATCGGGAACGCGTCCTGGATGGAGACGTTCATGGAGGCTCTCCGGCCCTCCTCCTTGTCGATCCCGAACACGAACGGCTTGTCGAACTGGAGGATCGTCCGCCCCGAGGCGTCCGTGACCCGGCCGTTGAGCTCGAACCGGGCGTCGAAGCGGTCCCCGGCGTCCTCGACGGAGACCTTCTTCGGCTCGATGGCGTAATGGACCTCGAAGAACCCCGAAGGATCGCGGACGACCCAGACCTGGCCGTCGCTCTCGAAGTAGTTGGCCGTGTAGTCGACTTCGACGAAGTCCTTGTACTTCAGGATGGCGTCGGCGTACGAATCCTTGACCATCTTCCGCGGCAGGGCGTAGATGTTCCCGATCAGGGTGTTGGACGCTAGGGACAGCGTTCCGGGCGTGTTCCGTTCCCCGGGGATGAGGGAGAGCGTCTGGTAGGCCAGGTTCGGGGCGAGCTTCTTCAGCGCCTCGTAGGCGCTCCGCTCGTCACGGAAATTGGCGCCCGTCTCGGTATTCGAGGCGATCAGGGCCTCGGGACCGTGCTGGCTGGGCAAATAGAGGATGTAGTCTCCGGTCCCATGCTGCTTGAAGAAAATGACGTTGAAGGCGGGCGGCAGACCCAGGGCGGGGTCGCCGAGGTAGGACCAGATCTCGGTCGGATGGACGTTCGAGGTCTGGTCGAACTGCTCGATGCTTTTCGGCGCGCCCAGGATGATATAGATCCGGCCCCGGTCCGTTTTCCATCCGGGAAGCGGCGTGCTCCTGCCATAGAACTTGTTGGCGTACTGGACCCTTTGATAATGCTCCTCCCGGAACTCGTTCTTAGGAGTGCCCGGGGTGGGGTCGCGCTGCTTCCAGAAGGCGTCGATGAAGATGTCCCGCTCCTTGTCGGACCCGAGCTTGAGGAAGACCTCCCGTTCTTTGGGGGTGATGATGTAAGCGACCTCCTCCTCCAGCCATGTCCGGGCGCCGTCCGGCAGGCCGACGAGCTTTTTCACCTGTCCGGGGAGGGGCACGCAAAGGGAGAAAGCCAGGAGCATGGCCGATAGCGTCTTCATCATGTCACACCTCGCTCCTACTTTAGACCAATCGGGCGGGGACTTCAATCGGGCGGCCACGTCTGAACTTTACCGATCGGGCTCCATTTTCCGGAAGATCCCATTATCCCAGTACGTGAAGGAATTCCTGGGACACGATACGAAATCCAGAGATTTCGTTCATGTCCCGGAATTCCCGGCCGCGTTCAATCGGCAAATTCGGGCCGCCTCCGAAAAAAAACCCCGCCCCGCCCCGTTCCGGCTTTTGCCGGAACGGGGACGGGACGGGGTGAGCGCGTGCTGAAAACTGCTTAGAACTGGAACATGAAGCTCAGGCGGATGCGCCGGGCGTCGGTGATGCCCACGATCCGGCCCCACTGGGATGACCAGGAGGCTTCGGTCACTTCGGCCGAGTTGAAGATATTGAACGCATCCACGATGAAGTGCAACGTGCCGAGCTTCTTGATCGGGATCGCCTTCTCGAGCCTGATGTCCGTGATGGTCATGGGCGTGAGATAATCAGGCGTTTTGCTCGAGAGGATCCTGATCGTGCCTCCGGGGACGATGACGGAGCCGGGTATGCCTCCGCCGGACGTGCGTCTCGGATAGGATTCCACCTTCCAATAGGGCCGGCCCGAGTGCCAGCGGAAGCGGACGCCGATATCCGTCTCAATGAAGGGGATGGTGTATGAGCCGGACGCCTTGATCTCGAACTTGGGAACGAACGGCAGAGGGCCGTCCATGTTGTTGATGGTGTAGTTGACGTTGCCCATCCACGTGTCGTCCGTCACCATCGGACCCATCATGTTGTCGCTCTGCCTCATGGTCCTCTGGGCCGTCCCGTCGGACCAGGAATAGACGAGCGAGCCCATTCCCTGCCACCGGTTGGAGAATCTCTTGTTGAGCACGAACTGCAGTCCCTGGTAGGTCCGCTGCGGTTTCTTGCCGCCGTAGGACCGCATGTTCTCGACGCGGACAGTGCCGTTGGTGCCGATCCAGTCAACGTCATCGTTGTTGATGGCGCCGTCCCCGTTATAATCCTTCCAGAGGACGCTGTACAGCTGGACCGTCTCGCCGGCCGAGGTTGTGAAGGGGATCTGTTCGTATTCCCATTCCTGCCCGGTAACTCTGTTGATGGGAACGTTGACGAAGAGGTCGGCGGAGTGCTTGTAGATGTAGGTCAGGCTGGCGGAGAAGTCCTTGACGATCTCGCGTTCAAGGCTCACCGAGAACTGGTCCGTGTGCATGTCCTTGACGCCGGGCGCGACGTTGAGCTGATAGCGCATGGGGAACTGGGTGGGATCAGAGGCGATCGGGGTCATGCCGTAGAGCCTTCGGACGGCATCCTGCAGCTCGTTGGCGCCGTTGATCCCGAAGATGTCGATGTATCCGTCGCCGTTCTCATCGGCGACGTTCCAGGGAATGAGGAAGATCTGGCGATCCCTGATGCCCGACGGGGTATCCGGGCCGAACCTTCTCAGGAACTCCACGGCCAGCGGCATGTAGAACCGGCCGTAGCCCGCCCGCAGGACCGTCTTTCCGTCCCGGGTCAGCTGATAGGTCAGGCCGAGGCGCGGCGACCAGGTTTTGAAGTCGAAGATGTTGGGAGATCCGTTCCCCGTGGATTTGACTTTTAAATTGTCCTTGAGGTCGGATGGCTTTGTCAGGAATTCGTAGGTTATGCCTTTCCCGTACTTGGTCGTCATGCGGTCATAGCGGAGCCCGAGGTTCAGCGTCAGGCGCTTTGTCGGGGACCACTGGTCGTCGAAGAAGAACCCGACCGAGTCGGCGGTCCGGACGGTCTCGAACGGATTGAGCTGGTAGCGGTTGTTATAGAACATCAACCCGTCGTTCATGGTGATGCCGCCGTAGTTGTACCAGGTGTGGGCCTTGAGGGCGCCGATGTCGTAGCCCTTGCCGGCCGTATAGCCCCACCACCCGCCCAGGGGGTAGACGAAGTTGACGTAGTTCTGGAAGTAGCCTCCCACCCAGTTGCCGCGGCCCATCGTGTACTGGGCCCCGAACTTGATGTCATGCTCGCCCAGGAAGTCCTCGGCGTAGTACGACATGTCGGCCTGGACGGTCTGGCGGGTGGATTTCTGCATCTCGATGTAGGGGAAATCCCCGGCTATGCCGTACGTCGTGTTCCATTTCCACCAGTTGATGTAGCCGGGGTGGCCGATGCCTTTGTCCGGGATGACCGGGATGTCGTTGGTCCAGAATCCGAGGTACTTCGCCGTGAAGATCATGGTGCTCGATGGAAGCCACTGCCACTGGGCCGAGATCGTGTTGTTCGTGGTGTCCGGCCCGTAGGTCATCGACGTGTCCCACTCCGGCTGGGAGCCCCAGCTCCAGCCCCGGCCGCTGTTCAATTCGAGATGATAGGCCGCCCAGCCTCTGTGGTTCTTGAACGGTTCGGCGGAGATCTTCAGGTCCGCATAGCGGCCGGTGTACGTGTTGAGAAGGCTCCAGTTCACCGGCAGGGTCGCCGAGTGGACGTGGTCATAGGCCGCATAGAACCAGACCTTGTCCTTGATGATGGGCCCGCCAAGCGTGAAGTCGACCTCCCAATTGGACTTGATGTCCTCCACGAGGACGTCGCCCTCTCTGATGTAGAGCCAGTCGCTGTCCCCGTATTTCCCCACGTCGGGCTGATTCGTCTTGAAGAACGGCTTCCGAAGCTGGGTGTAGTACGCCGCGTTCCCGTGAAACGCGTTGCTGCCGGACCTCGTCAGGACATCGATCGCGGCGCCCGAGAAGCTCCCGTATTCCGCCTTGGAGCCGAGGGCGATGATCCGGACCTCTTCGACGGCGTTGTAATTGACGTTGACCAGCGGTCCGAAGGACGCTCCGCGGGGAGCCGTCGTGTTGACGCCGTTGACAAGGAAGACGTTCTCCATCGAGGAGCCCCCGTAGGCCGTCGGACTGGGTTGCCAGCCGCCACCGCCGTCGAACATGCCCGGCGCCGTCAGGGACAGGTCATAGAACGCATCGCGGTTGGTCGGCAGCTTTTCAAGCATCGCCCGATCAAGCTTGGAGTCGATCCCCGAGGTCTTTGTGTCGACGATGGGACCGGCCGCCGTCACCGTGATCGTCTCCTCGATGGCGCCCATTTGCATGGTCAGGTCCACGCTCAAAGAGGTGCCGACCGATATGTTGATGTTCTCCTGGACCGCGGTCTTAAAACCGGGTATCGTCGCCGAGAGCCTGTATTTTCCCACCGGCAGGTCCAGGAAGACGTAGTTCCCCCTGGCCGTTGTGGCCGTGGCCCGCTTGCCCGAGATCAGGGCGGGGCTCGTGACCTCGACGGCGACGCCCGGGAGCGGCTCGCCCTTGTCGTCAATGATCGTTCCCGTCAATTTCCCCCCGGAAATGGACTGGGCCCTCAGACTCGTCACTCCGGCCAGGAGGACGAGGACGACAAGAAAGCCGCAAACAAACAGGGTTCTAGTCACTCTTCGCATCTTTATTATTCCCCCTATTGTCCTGTTCTTACCCATAACACTATTTCTCCCGGTCTCGCCGGAAGAAACAACCCTAAGCCTGGTCTGTTATCCATGCATCCTCTCGATCCCACCTCCCTCTGGATTGATTTTGAAACAGATGTATCGAACCCCGACACGGGCCCGTTTAGATGCTTCCGGCAAAGTGTCAACCCCTCGACTTACCGGTCCTGGCAAGGCCGGGGCCGGGGCTTGTTCGGGGTTAACCCTGAGCCTCGCTTCGCGCTTCGCGTCCCCGCCTTGAAAGGCGGGGCTTAGCATCGGCGAACGGGTCAATGGCAAAGAATTCAAGCAACGCCTCATGGCAATCCAAGCTCGTGATTGAGGAGCAATGCCGCCGCTCCTAAGATCACGATATCAGGTCCAAGAGTGGTGATTTCAACAGTGGTCTCATCGGCCAGGCCTGGCAGGGAACGTCGTTTGATCTCCCGCTTGATCGGTTCAAGCAGCGCCTGGCCGAAACGAGCCGCGCTGCCCGCTATCACAATGCGGTTGACATTCAGAATGCCCACCAGGTTAGCGGCGGCAAAACCCAAATAACGCCCAACCTCAGCAATGAGTGTCTGGATATCCTCGTCCCCAGCATCGAACGCCTGAGACACAATGTCCAGGGTGACATCTTCCAGTGAAGCCACGTACCGATATAACGTGGAGTGAAGATCGGTTTTGGCGATCGCCCGGGCCCTTCTCACAATGGCTTGGCTGCTGGCGACGGTTTCCAGGCAGCCATAGTGTCCACACCGACAGCGTTCGCCGTTCTCGACATAAGCCACGTGACCGAATTCGCCGGCACCGAAGCCATCCCCATAGTAAAGCTGGCGGTTAAGGACTATGCCGGCACCGGTGCCGCGGCCGATATTGATCACGATTAAGTTGGAAATGTTCTTGCTGTCTCCGAAAGTATACTCAGCCAAAGCGGCGGTTTGACTATCGTTGGCGATATGAACGGGCATCTTGTAGCGTTCGTCCAATAGATCTCCCAATGGGAGGTCATGCCAATCGAGATTGACGGCGTTCCGCACGACCCTCTGTCGTGTATTTATCAGCCCCGGAGTTCCAATGCCGATGCCCAGAAGAGGACCATCGGCAAGCGGGATCAATTTATCGAGCAACCCGTAAACCGATGCCAGGGCCGCGTCGCCGTCCCGTCCGTTGATCGCCAGATTGATACGATGGATGATCTTTCCCCTGAGGTCGATCACGGCTCCCCGAAATTCGGTTTCCGCCAGGTCAACCCCTATGAGATAACGGGCATTATCCACCATGCTGAGAAGGATAGGAGGTTTGCCCGCCACGGACGAACCTATTCCCACCTCAGCGACAAATCCATCTTTCATCAACCCCGTCACGGCATCCGAAACCGTCGCACGGTTGAGGCCGGTCGCTCGAGCGATATCAGCCCTGCTGATTCTGGCATTATTATAAATGGTCTTGAGAATCAATAGCCTGTTATGAACTTTGGCTTGTTGAGAATTAGCCTTCTTCATATAAGGATTATCAATCCTATACAGGTTTGTAAGTTTATCATACTTACAAAGTATGATTAATGTAATTCCGGGAATAAGTCAAGCCATAAGAAATATTCTGTCCGTAAAAAACATGGAGTCAACTCCTCGACTTACCGGACCGGGGCCGGGCTTCCCAGTCCCGGTCCGGGCAAGGCCCGGACCGGGGCTTGTTCGGGGTTAACCCTGAGCCTCGCTTCGCGCTTCGCGTACCCGCCATGAAAGGCGGGGCTCCGACTCTTAGGCCCCGCCTTTCATGGCGGGGTAACGTCGGCGAACGGGTCAAAGCTTTCGGACATCTCCATGCACAAGCCGGATCAGCGACGCATGGTGCCGCCCGGCCTATTTCTTGATCTGGGCCTTCAGCGTGACGATCAGCTCATCCAGGAACTTGGTCCTTTCAGGATCGTTGTAGCCGCTTTTGGCCTTCTCCAGGTATTCGATCGCCTTGGCGTAATCCGCCTTGTTGATGTAGCAGCGCCCAGCCATCTCGAGATAGGCCGGGTCGTCGGGCCTCAGGTTCAAGGCCTTTTCGAACGCGGCCAGGGCCTCGTCGATGCGCATCAGCTTGAACAGGATCAGGCCGGAATTATAGTAGGCGTCCGCGTTGGCCGGGTCGAGCTCGTTTGTCTTTCCGTAAGCTTCAAGGGCATTTTCGGGCTGGTCCAATCCCTGAGAGGCGACGCCGAGCTGGTAGAAGGCCGCGGCGAACTTCGGCGCCAGCTCCGTGACCTGGAGGAAGGCAGCCTGGGCCTCCGCGTGCATCGTTTTCTTCGCGTAGGCCATCCCGATGAGGAAGAGGGCGTTGGGGTCCTTGGGGTTCGTCGCGAGGAGCCCCTTGAGCTTGGCAATGGCCCCGTCGGGGTCGTTCTTCCGGATGAGGTCGGCGGCTTCCTTGACCCCGGACTCGGCCTCCTTGAGCTTCTGGATTTCCTCGACCTGAGTCTGGGAGACCATCATGATCGCCGGGATCTCCACCCTCTGCATTACGTCCTGGGGGGTCTCGAACCGCCACTCGTCCTGCTTGAGGGCGAACCCTTCTTTGACGATCTCGACCGCGTAGACGCCATGGGGCAATCCGGCGAACTTGAATTCGCCCTTTTTGCCGGTCTTAATGCTGTAGCCGCGGCTCGTCTTGATGTCCCGGAGGTTGATCTCGGCCCCCGCTACGGGATTCTTCTGCGTATCGAGGACCTGCCCGGTAAGGTAGTATTCGCGGTACTGGGCCAGGCCTGGGACGGCGAGGGCGAGAATGCCGATGAGCGCGATCAGTCCGAGGGACCGATCTGTCGGGTTTCTCATGATGAACTCCTCTCTCTAGCTAATATCCTTATTGATCTTTGGATTGATATGAGCTCGCCTTTTGCAGAGCGTCCTTCATCTTTTCGGGCTCGTGCTGCCGGTTATAGACGTCGGCCATCAGGAACCAGCCGAGGGCCTTGAATTCGGAGGCTCTGGCCAGCGACAACCCCTTTTCAACCATCGTCTGGACCTCGTCGAGGGGTGCGGACTCGGCGAGGAGCCCGCGGGCCACGAAGAGGTATCCCTCCGGCTGGCCGGGAACGATCTCCATCACTTTTCTCATCTGCTCCATATACCCTTCCCGATCGCCAAGCTTGTAAAGGAGCTTGCCGAGGTTGAACCGGGCGATGTGGCTCTTGGGGTAGAGGGCGATCTCCTCGGCATAGGACGCCCGGGCCTCCTCAAGCCTCCCCTCCTCGTCGTACATGACGCCCAGGTCGAAATTGGCGAAGGGAAACTTCGCCGACTCCCGGAGGATTTCCTTGAACATCGGCTCGGCTTCGCTGTACCGCTTCATCCCCACAAGGCAGGCGGCCAGGGTGAGCCGGCTCTGGGTCAGCTTCGGCTGGATGGCAACCGCCTTCTCGAGGTACGGCAGGGCCTTTTCGTGATCCTTGAGCTTGATGTAGGCCTCGCCGATGAGGGCGCAGGCCTGGTTGTTGCGCTCGTCCATGGCCAAGGTCCGCTTCCCCAGGGCGATGACGTCCTGCGGCTTCCCCTCCTTCATCAGGACGTTCGTCAGCAGGATGAGGGCCTGGACGTTCTCCGGGTCCTCCTTGATGAGCTGATCCAGACGGGTTTTTGCCCCCGCTAAGTTGCCCATCTCCATATGGCAGTTCGCCAGCAGGAGGAGCGCCTGGGGAATGCCCGGCTCTTCGCTCAGGGCCTTTTCGAGAAGCTCGGCAGCCTCCGGGTACTTCTCTTGCATGACCTTTTCGCCGGCCGAGGTCACGGCCATGAAGACCGTGAGCTTGTCCTTGGGATCGGCCAGGGTGGCCTGCCCTTTCGCCGCGGCGGTTTTCGCCCGCACGGGAGCTCCCACATATCCGAGGGCGGCCAGCCGCTCGACGGTTTCTTTGTCGAGGTCCGCGGCCTGGGGGGTCGGGGCGCCGACGCTGGTCTCAGCCATGAGGCCATCGAGCTCCCTTTTCATGGAGAGGGCCCTGTCGGGAAGCCTGTTCTGGACGTCCTTCTCCTCGCCGGGGTCCTGGACAAGGTCGTAGAGCTCGGGGTGCGGGGCATCGATGAACTTGTAGCCCGGCGTCCGCAGGGCGTGGAGCGGGCTCCAGCCGAACTGAAGGTTGGGCGCCATGGACTCCGAGTAGGCGGAGGCCTGTTGGGCGCCCTTCGGGTCGAGCATCGCCGGAACCTGGGACCGGCCGTGAACCTTCCCGGGGAGCGGGATGTCGGCGAGCTCCAGGACGGTCGGGAAGACGTCGGCGGTCCGGCTCTGGACGGCCACCCGAACTCCCTGCATTTCCCGGAAGGGCGTGACAACGATGAAGGGCACGTGGACGGCGTAATCGTATATGAAATATCCGTGCGCTCCCTCGCCGTGGCTTCCCAGGCCTTCCCCATGGTCGCCGACGAGGACGACCACCGTCTTCCGGTCAAGCCCCCGCGCCGCGAGCCATCCGGTCAGCCGTCCGATCTGGGAATCCATGAAGGCGATCTCTCCGTCGTAGAGTCCGGCGTGTCCTCTCCCCCGACCCCCATATTCCGAGAGGAAAGGCTCGGGCGGCGCGTAAGGAGTATGAGGGTCATAAAGGTGGACCCAGGCGAAGAAAGGCCGGTCCTTCTCCTTCTCGAGCCAGGCCAAGGCCTCGTCCAGGATCTCGTTTCCGGGCTTCTGGACCGCGCCCAGGTCGAGTTGTTTGTATTTTTTCAGGTCGAACGAATCGTCGTAATGCCCGAATCCCTGGTTCAGCCCCCATCGGCCGTCGAGGACGAACGCGGCGATAAAAGCCCCGGTATCATACCCCTGGCCCGAGAAGACTTCGGCCAGGGTCGTCTGCCGCTCGCTGACAGCGGTGTTCCCGTTGATCCGGACACCGTGATACGTTGGGTACATCCCCGTCATGATCGTGGCGTGGGAGGGAAGGGTCAAGGGCGACGCGGCGGCGCATTGCTCGAAGAGGACGCCACGGCCCGCCAGGGCATCCAGAGTGGGTGTCTTGACCCCGGGATAGCCGTAGCAAGCCAGGTGGTCGGCCCGCGTCGTGTCCATGGTGACGATGATGACGTTGGGCTTGTCCACGCCCTCCTTCCCCCATCGGCCCTGGAGCCCAGGCCCGGCCGGTTTCCCCGGGCGGAGGACGAAAATGAAGAGGGCCGCGGCCGCGATCGCGGCGGCGGCGAGCATGTAGAGAAGAACGCGCTTTTTCATGAGACCCGACAAATCAAAATACCCTTTAGGCCCTATTTTTTCAAGAGCGCTTCGTAGACGGCCCAGACGGCCCCGGCCCTCATGTACTTCATCGGGCGGAAGAGCCTCTTGCCGTAGAGCGAGCCGGGCCGATTGAAGATCTCCTCGTCCGGGTTTCGGTAGGCCTCGGGGGTCTTGAAGAAATAGCCCTGGCCGTAGGGGCTATAGACGACGTGATAGAGGCCGTAGGCCGTATGCATCCCCTCTTCCTTCATCCCGTTGAGGATGCAGTTGGCCGCGAAGGCGTAGGCCGTGCCGACCCAGACCTCGTCGCCCTGGTCTTTCTTGAGCTGGGCGCCCGCGGCGGTCCGGCCGTTGACGGCCCCCAGCAGGCCGTCGCCGTAGCCGAGGACGTTCTTCTCGTAGATCGTCCGGAGGGTCCGGCGAACCCGTTCCTCCGGCACGATCGGGGCGCCCTCGCCCCGCCCGACCCCGGCCATCGCGGCGTACCAGGCGCCGAAGAGCTGGTCGGTCATGATGTCGTCGGTCTGGGCGTCGATGTGGTAGTATCCGGCCTTTTCGTCCCAGAGCCTTTCGAGGGCCGGCCGCCCCGCGTCGAACCAGGCGCCGTACCGGGCGACCGTCTCGCGGACGTCCAAGCCGTCCAGTGTCACGACTCCCGCGGCGGCCAACTCCTCGCCCATCTCTCGGGTCGCCCGGAGCGCGGCGAGCCACAGGTGCCCGACATAGGCGCTCTCGCCCTTCATCCGCCAGGTGTCATAGGTCTGGTCGGGGATGCCCTCGTTCAAGGGGACGTGGCTCTCCGGGTCGCCGAACTTCTTCTCCAGCGTGTCCATGGCGACGACCGAAGCCTTGAACATCCTTTTCAGGAATTCGAGGTCGCCCCCGCCCGTCGCCCGATAGTCACGGAGCGCCCGCAGGGGGAACTTGGGGTTGAGGTCCTTCCAGACGTTCCCGTTCTGCCAATCGAACGCGTTGAGGATGACCCAAGGGCGCGCCCGGGGCGAGCCGATGTCGTGCGGCACCA
>Ga0315286_10005714_pt1 | contig 12036 bp, 12 predicted proteins | sample YL17G10_0_MG_FD_205038 | JGI IMG/M metagenome (GOLD analysis project Ga0315286, IMG submission 205038) | Sediment microbial communities from Yellowstone Lake, YNP, Wyoming, USA - YL17G10_0 | ecosystem: Environmental > Aquatic > Freshwater > Lake > Sediment | place: USA: Wyoming | collected... | reverse complement strand
TTCAATTGTGAAACTTGGTTAAGATAACAGAAAAAAGCCGTTTTGTCAAGACTGCCATATACAAAAAGTCGCTTGGTTGAGCGGCTTTTTCGGTTCTTGGCTAATAAAGCCCTGGGCTAATTCTACGGTAAATCCAGCGCGAGCACCCGGTTACCGTCAACCACATAGATTTTTTTTGCGACGGCATCGCCGGAAACGGCGGTCGGGTTCTTGAAATCTCCGGACAGGATTTGCGCGACCAATTGTCCGTCTTTGCGGTACACGATCACGCGCTTGCCCAGCGGATCCGTAATGACGATCCGGTCCGTGTCCGGAGTGGTCCAGATGGATCCGGCGCTCTGGAGCGGGGCGTCGATCGCGTTCGGCGTCCACACTTCTTCCACGCCCGAAAGATAGCGGACGATTTTTCCATTCTTGAACGCCACGTAGACGTTCGAATCGATGGCAAGGCCGACGCCGTCCGCGAGCGTCGTGTTGGTTTGTTTCAGGTACGCGCCTTCAGGTCCGAATCCGCCGCCGCTCGACGGATAACGCCAGATCATGTTCTGCGTCGTATCGATCGCGTACAGACGTTTATTATAATAGGCGAGCGCCTTGATATCCGTCGCTTTGTTGATGGCGAACGAAATGGAAGTGACCTTCGCGGCGATCGGATCGACCGAGAGCAGGGTGCCGGTCGGCGCGAATAAAATCAGCGAGGCATTGCCGCTGCTGGCCGCCGTGATTTGCGATTGGTTTGCGGAGAGTCCGATGCGTTTGATTTCTTTCGTCGTCGGATTGATTTGCACCACGGCTTGCCCGTTCCTATCGACGGTATAGAGGCTGTCTTTAAAAAAGGAGAGCGTTACGAGCGACTGTTCCGGCGTGTTGATCGGCAGGGCGAGCAATTCCGCCGGATGATCGATGCGCGTTTCCCGTTTGAGCTTCGTCTGCAGATCCGTGATGCCCCTGATCAGGTTTTCTTTTGATTGTTTGCGGCTCGGCGTCTTTTCGTCCAGCTGGCCCAACAAGGTCTGCGCCTCCGTCACGAGACCGCGCGCATGCGCCTCGTTGTTGTAAACCAGGTCGGCTTCCGCCCGGTTTTTGCGGTCCACGATCTGGTCGTAGGTCGCATTCCAGAGCGTTTGTTCGGCCGCGGCCTGTTTCGCGTGCCGGTACCAGAGCGTGCCGACAAGGGCCGCCACGATCAGCAGTCCGGCGCCGATCAGGATCAGCTTCCGTTTCCGCGTCATAAAGGATCCGTGGCCCGCGTTCATGCCGCGCAAGCTCGCCAGCGTGACGGGATCCTTGATCGCCGGGCTCGGCCGACGCTTGCGCATCTCGCGCATGCGTTCGATTCCGCCGCGCATGATGCCGAACGCGCGCGCCTTCCATCCCGGTCCCATCGACGCCCCGTCCTCATCCGCGTCGCCCGTTTTCGAAAGGGGGGTGATGGTAGGTGCAAGCAGCGCTTCCGTCTCATCCTGGTTCTGCTGCAGCTTTTGGATGGACTGCGTACTTTTTTCGGGTGTCTTCGTCGCCGGAAGCACGGGTTCAACGACTTGCCGCGGCAACTCCACGCTCGCGACGATGACGGCGGCAAAATCATCCGGGATATCGCGGTGCTCGACATCTTGTTTTATTTCCAAGGCCGCGGTCACGGGCGGCAGCGTGCTCAACCGGTCGATCAAGCGCAATTCGCCGCGCAACCGGTCAAAGTTCGACGTGCCGGCAATCAGGACATCTCCGGGTTTGATATCGCCGCACACGAGCGACGTAAATAATTTTTTCGGATCCGGTTCGGCCGTCTGCTCCAGCGAACCGAACAGGTCAAACGCGCGGAACGAACCGTCTTCCTGTTTTTGTAAGAAAAGATTCATGAGCCGTCCGGTGCCGGTAAAACACAGATGCGCCTCGGAGAGTTCCAGAGCGAAGACGCTCACGCGGTTCCAGGTGATGGGCGTGGGGGACTGTTCGATAAATTCCGCGGCCGCCTCATTGATCTTCTGGATGACCTTCTCGAAACGCGCCATGGGATCGGTCCCGAATCCGACGATCAGATGGCGTGCCTGTTCGGCCGCCGCGTTCAATACATCCAAAAATTGTTCATAGACGTACGCCGTCGACGCGATTTCCACGAGCAGGAGAAAGATCGGGCCCCGTTTGGTGCGGGAATCGGATTCGTAACGGAAAATCCCGACGATCTTCTCATCGAGCGTCGATTGATTCACCTCGATATCCGCGAGGCGGAATTGCTGTTCAAGGGATGACATGTGTTGCGTGATGCGTGTCGCGTGATGTGTGCTGACCCGCCCCTATGATAGAGCGGAACGTGGCGAATGAGGATGATCTTGTCAAGGAGCCCGGGATGGTTCAGGATAGATATCAGAATATGCTTGAACACCTTTTTGGTTCTCGGACGCGGGTCAAACTCCTGAGCCTTTTTTTGCGCCATCCGGACGAGCCGATGTTCGTCCGCGAGCTTTCGCGTCTGATCGACACCCAGATCAACGCCGTGCGCCGCGAGCTTGCCAACCTGGTCCGGTTCGGGCTGATCTCGGAGCAGGATGTCCACGAGGAACGCAAGCCGGGCGAGAAGCGGCAGGCGGGTTTGAAAAAGAAATATTACCAGATCAATCCCACCTTCATCCTGCTCTCCGAGCTGACCGCGCTCATAGTCAAAGCCCAGGTCTTGCTGGAAAAAAAGTTGGACCGCGAGATCGCCAAGATGGGGGATGTGAAATACCTGGCATACCTCGGATTGTTTTTGGGGAAAGCCGTGCGCGCGCCCGTCGACCTGTTCGTGGTCGGCCATCTCGACAAGGCGGCGTTCGACGCCTACATGAAGGAGATCGAGAGCCAGCTCGGATTCGATCTCAATTTTTCCTACATGACGACCGAAGAATATTTATACCGGAAAGACATCACGGACAAATTCCTGTATTCGATCCTGGAGGCGCCGAAAAACGTGGTGATCGACCGGTTGAATGAGAGAACGTAAAAATGTCCTGGTTCTTCATTGATACGCATGCGGCGGGCACGATCCGGTATGGCTGGTTGCCGGACGAGGTGGTGACCGAACCGGCGCACGCCCGCGATCTGCTGAAAAAACTGCCGCAAAACGATCAGCTGATCAAACGCGCGGCCGGAATTTGCGTCGTCGCCGGTCCGGGATCGTTTTCTTCGGTCCGCACCGGCGTCCTCGTCGCAAATATGCTCGCGCGCCTGCTCCGCGTGCCGCTCATCGGCGTCTCGGTCAAAGACGCGGAACGTCTTCCGAAATTGTCCAAACGAATGTACGACGGTTCGTTCGAGCCGTCCGTGTACGTCAAACCGGTCTACGACCAGGAGCCGAATATCACGACGCCAAAACGCACATGACGCTTGCCATGCAAAAACGGATTTACGAAATCATTCCCGGCGCGCTGATCTGGACGACGCTGGTTTTGTCGGTTCTCTTTTCATTCATCCGTCCGCTCTGGATGATCTATTTTATTATCCTGTTTGACCTGTATTGGATGCTGCGAATTCTCTATTACACGCCCTTCCTGGTTGCGTCATGGATCCAGTACCGCCGCGCGCTCAAACGGAACTGGCAGGCCGATGCGGAACGTGAGCCTGGCTACGACCGGATCCGCCATCTGATTTTTCTGCCAACGTCCCGCGAGGGGGTCGAGGTTGTCCGCGAAACCCTGCGCGTACTCTCCACGGCCGCCTATCCGGCATCGCGCATCATGATCGTCCTGGCCGGCGAGGCGCGGTTTCGTGAAAATTTTGAGTCTGTCGCGGCAAGCCTCATTCCCGAATTTAAGGACAAGTTTTTGGCGCTTTGGACGACCCTGCATCCCGCGGACCTGCCCGGCGAAGTGCGCGGCAAAGGATCGAATCTCAATTGGGCCGGTCACGAAATTCTCTCCAAGGTACTGTCCATGGGGTTGAAACCCGAAGACGTAGTCGTCTCTTCCTTTGACGTGGATACGCTCGTGCATCCGCAGTATCTGTCGAACCTGACCTATCTGTATCTCACGGTGTCGGATCCGGCGAAGAGCTCCTACCAGCCCGTGGCGCTTTATAATAATAATCTATGGGAATCTCCGGCGCCCGTGCGCGTCGCCATGTTCGGCACCACCTTTTGGCTGATGACCGAACTTGCGCGGCCCGAGGGCATGATGACGTTCTCCTCCCATTCCATGAGCCTGCACATGCTGATAGACGTGGATTTTTGGCAAAAGGATATCGTGTCCGAGGATTCGCGTATCTTTCTGCAAGGCCTGGTCAAATACCACGGCGATTACCGCGTGACGCCGATCCATCTGCCGGTGTCCATGGATACGGTCGTGACCGGCGGTTATTGGAAATCGCTCTTCGCGCTCTATAAACAATTGCGCCGCTGGGCGTGGGGCGCGGAAAATTTTCCGTTCATGGCCATGGCTTTTTCGGCCGACAAACAAATGCCGTTCATGACCAAAGTGCGCTGGTTGTTCAAGCAGCTCGAGGGCGCCTATACCTGGGCCACGGCGCCGATGCTTATTTTTATCCTCGGCTACCTGCCATTCTGGGTTGCGCCGGAGCAATTCCGTTCCTTCGCGTTGTTCCAGAATACGCCGTTCACGCTCGAGTGGCTCATGCGGTTCTCCATGGTCGGCTTGTTCTTATCCGCGGCGCTCGCATTGACGCTCTTGCCGCCACGGCCCAAAAAACTGTCGCGTCCCTATGCGTATGGCATCATGATTCTGCAGTGGATTCTCCTTCCCGTGACCTTCGTTCTTTTTGGCGCGATCCCGGCCATTGATGCGCAGACGCGCCTCATGCTCGGAAAATCGATCATTTTCCAGCCCTCTCCGAAGAGAAAGTAGAAATGGTCTACGAAAATACGAATTTTAGACGAATATACGAATACGTGGTTCGATTCGTACATTCGTATATTCGCATGAGCCACTCGTACTTTCGTAGACCAATCCCCCTATGAATCCCGCCTCTCGCTGGTCCATCCATATTGCGTCGCGCGATCACGCGGCGATGTTGTTTGAGGCGCTGCGTTCGATCGACGGGCAGACCGTGACGGACAAGCAGGTCATCTGCATCGACCAGGCCGTCGCGAGCGAGAGCGGCCGGCGTCTTCTGGAAGAGCGTCCCGACGTGATCGTCCTGCGCAACTTCCGCGACAAAGGATATGTGCGCGCGCACAATCAGGCTGTCGCGTTCGCCTTGTCGCGGTGGCCCAAGGAAGCGCTGGACGACCGGTTTGTGCTGTTTTTGCATCCGGACGTGGTGTTGGAACCGTCTGCCGTCGAAAAGATGCAGCAAGCGTTCGAGACGGACGAGTCGCTCATGATCGCGGGGCCGAAGATATTAAAAGCGAATCTGACGCTCGATGAGCGCGAAAACCGCGAAGTCGAATTGACGGACACGATCGAGACCGTGGGATGGCGCTTGGATAGGCAGGGAAGGATAAAGGAGCGGGGCGCGGGGGAGCAGGATCGCGGGCAATATGATCAGGGCGAAGAAGATCTGGCGCCGGCATTCGCGTGTTTCGCCATGCGCGCCTCGGCGCTCTTGCGCGCGGAAACCAAAGGCTCCTGGCTCGACGAGGATCTGCCCGAACGGCTGGCGATCGTGGATCTGATCTGGCGTTGTCGCTGGTTGGGGATGCGGTGCAAATCCATTCCCCAGGCCGTGGCCTGGCATCAGGGCCACAACGACAAGCGGCAAAAGCGCATGGACCAAATATTGATGTATCTGGTTGAAATCAAAAACGAGGCGTTCACGAATTTTCTGCGCCGGCTCTGGTCCATTGCGTGGGCCACGTGCCGTGCCAAATGTGCGGCGCTCGTCCACGGATCCATGTTCGCGGCCGGCTGGCGTTCGCTCGCGTTGATTCCAAAAAAAGTCAAAGAACGCCGGGCCCTGCAAAAACGCCGCGCGGTTTTTCCAAAAACCATGCGCCAATGGTTTATATGAGCGACAGGCCGCTCGTCTCGTTCGTCACCGTGAGCTACCGGATGCGCCATCTGGTGCGTCATTTATTGCGCGCGCTCCAGGAAGCGAAACCGTCGTTTTCGTTCGAATTTTTCCTGGTCGACAACGCGTCCGGCGACGGCACCGTCGGATTCGTCCGCGAAAAACATCCATGGGTGCACATCATCGAATCTCAAACAAATCTCGGGCTTTCGCGCGCCAACAATTTGGCGATCGCCAAAGCGCAAGGGGAGTATGTGATGATTTTAAATCCTGACCTCGCGATTTTTCCCGGCGAATTGGAAAGATGGGTGGAGTGGATGCAAACGCATCCGGACGTGGGCATTTCCGGTCCGCGTCTCGTCAACCCGGACGCAACGGATCAGGATTCGTGTTATCGCTTTCCGCACCTGCTCATTCCCGCCATGCGCCGCACGTTTTTAGGTTCCACTTCATGGGGCAGACGTTCCGTCACAAATTATTTAATGAAAGACATGGATCGTTCCGTGGAGCAGGATGTGGATTGGATCTTGGGCGCAGCCATGCTGATCCGCCGCGAAGTGCTGGAAAAAATCGGCCGTTTTGACGAACGCTATTTTCTCTATTTTGAAGACACGGACGTCTGCCGCCGCGCCTGGCAATCCGGCAGCCGCGTCTGCTACACGCCCGCCGCAAAAATCATCCACTTGCATCAGCGCGACAGCCGCACCTCGCACGCATGGGAAATTTTCAAAAATCCCGTCACGCGCATCCATCTCCACAGCGCATTGAAATATTATTGGAAATATAGGGGAGAAAAAAATCCGAGATCCGAAACCCCACCAGCTCCCCTTATCAGGGGAGGGCATCTTGATCGATCCCCCTGATAAGGGGGAAAGCAAGGGGGTTTCCGTCTGTTCCGATACGAAAAAAAACCCCCGCATCCAGTTTCGATGCGGGGGCGTTAGCGGTAGCCGTTCTTGCGACGGAGCTCCATGAGCTCGTTCTTGATCTTGGCGATCGTTTCTCCTTGCTGCTGTTGCGTCGCCTCGAGTTGTTGAAGTTCCTTCTCCAGCGCTTCGATCTTCGGCGTGGCCTCGAGACAGTGGACGGCCGTCGGCGAAAGGAGCGCCTTCTTCTTTTCCAGAAACTTGCGATGTCGGCGATCAAGCGCCTTGCGGGTAGGCCCTGAAAAAAATAGGACGATGGTCGAGGTTACGAGAAGGCCGATGTTCCACCAAGACTTTGTGACTATCAGAGAGAAGAGGCTCACGACAAAGACGATTAGAACGCCGCTGCCGGCGAATTTGTCGTCCTGCACCGAGCGATCGACTCGGCGCAGGGCGCGCACATACCAGGGGCTCGCCAGCTTTTGTTCTTCAGCTCTGTAGCGCTCGAGTTCCTCCCTCACTTCTTCGGTCGGCGCCAGCGCCGTTGGTTCGAGCTTTTCGCTCATGATTCACCTCCTATTCTCGGAACGGAGTGCCACGGCGCCTTACGATCTCTTGCTCGATTTTCACGCGCTCCTCTTTGAGCCGTTCTTCCTCCTTATTAATCTCTATAAGCCTGTCGGCCAGCCGTTCCGGCGTGCGCAGTGTCTTAAGGTGCGCCTCGTGCCACAGTCGATCTGACACGAGCGACTTCATGCGTTCTTCATTTTGATCCGCAAAAATTAAAACGCCGGATGGAGCAAGGAAGCACAGGAGACCAGGAAAAAGCGCGAGAAGTTGCCAGAGCCCGTTCAGATGAAATAGGGAAACGGCGACGAGACCGAGGCCGAGCAGGCCGAGGCCGCCGAAGGCCAGTTTTGCTACAAGACCAACGGACTTTCGGTCCTTCGTCGTTATCTCGCACAAGGCCGCGTCAATTTTCTTGATCTTTGTTTCCCGTTCCTGTTTCTCTCTCAACACGAGCTCTTGGCCCATGATTCACCTCCCTTTGTCCAAAGAACATCTGACAAAGTTTTGTATCAAATTTCCGCCTTCGGGTCAATAGGGGGAGGCGTCCATTTCTTTTCACACGGCGCGGTTGACATGTTATTATTTAATGGGCTTAAGTCATTCTTATAAGAACGCCTATGTCTCCATACACGACCGACGCCATGAGTATCGCCAAGTGGTTCGTTGATCGGGCGAACAGTGAATATGTGGACAAGGGAGGCGTTGCCGAGGGACTGACGAACCTGAAGTTGCAGAAACTGTTGTATTTCGCGCAAGCGGCAAGTCTTTCGCTGAAAGACAAGCCTTTGTTTGAAGAAAAAATCGAGGCGTGGGAATTCGGACCGGTTGTTCCCGACGTTTATCGGGCGTTAAAAACTTTCGAAAACAAACCGGTCGAAATTACGGCCGCGACGCAGGGGCTTTCTCCCGAAGTCGTTTCACTTTTGGAGGACGTTTGGAATATCTACGGCAAATTTGCCGCGTACGAATTGGTAAATATCACGCACAACCATCTCCCTTGGAAAAAAGCTTACAATTCCGCAGAAACGGATAATGAAATAAAAAAGGAAGACCTGAAGGCGTATTACGCCAACTATTATCAGCTGGCTTAATTATGCCGTTTAAGATTCGAGAAACGGTTCAAGAACCGCCGCATTATCTGGAATCAAAAGTGAGGTTTAGTTTTTCTCGCTGTGACACGAATGATTATTGCATTACAAAGTTAGAAAGAAACGAACTCCGTCGCTTTTATTCCACTCTTGGAAAATTTGAACAATGTACATGGGGCACGGTCCGTTCAATGCCGCATGATAATGGCATGTCCTTCGACAAAAAGGACGGCGACGTTTACAAGCTGTTGCAACCAAAAATGTCCGAATGTTCCTCCTTTGGTCACTTTCGTGTGAACGGAACGAACGCGAATATACGCATTTTCGTGGGACTGCGTGAGGATCTGGCGCACGTGCTTTTGATCGACCGCGCGGGAAAGTTGCAGCACTAGATTGTTTTCGTCAACGAAAATCCCCCGCATCCAGTTCCGATGCGGGGGCGTTAGCGGTAGGGGTCAGGTCGCGAGGCGAAGAGAATGTTGCGCTCGAACACCTCGTGTTGCTCTTGGAGTTCGACCATGCGGCGCTTGAGTGAATCCTGATCGTCACGCGGCAGCCCCTCCTCGAGGAGAACTATCAGACTGAGGACACTTATTGAGAGCGGCAAGGTGGTCAAGAAAAGCCACGTTACCCACCCTTTGATGTGCATATCGCGGTCGAGACACGCTTTGCTTAGCCGTTCGTCCAAGCGCTCGCTCCATGCTACGAGCGCCAGCTTTCGTCGCGTTGTCGCAATCTCCCGCTCGACCTTCTGTTTCTTGAGGACGAGCGCGTTCGCTCTTTCCATGTCTCGTCCTCCTATTCCCGGTACGGCGAGTCGCGCAGCTTGTCGAGCTCCGCTCGCAGTTTTGCGAGTTGCTGTTCATTCTCCGTCTTTACGCGATCACTCTCTGTCGCTTGATAACGGATTTCTTCTTCCAAGCGTCGGATCTGTTCTGCGATCCGCTCACGCGCAGTCATTGCGTTTAGCCGCTTTTCCGCTTCCCTGCGATCCGCTGCGAGAGATTCCACCTTCTTGGACGCGCGCCGGTTCAGCCACGTGCCGATTAGATGTTTGGCCGCAAGGCCCGCGGTCGTCGCACCGAGCGAAACGAGACAGCTCAAGACTTCACTCTTGATGACCGTTCCGTACAGGAGGAAATTCACCAACCCAGCCAGAGGCAACGCGACAAAACAGATGTCAACGACCCATGCGTTCTCTCGCAGTCCCATCCTGGCTTGAAGCTTCCTGATTTTATCGCCTCTGTCTTCGGCAATCGTTTCCAGTTCTCGCTTCTCTCTCAACACGAGCTCGTTGCTCATGATTCACCTCTCTTGTCCAAAGAACATTTGACGTTGGTTTGTATCAGAATATTTACTAAAAGTCAACAGATGGCCCAGGCGTCCTGCCGAACCTCCCCCTGCCCCCTCCTTCGCAAGGAGGGGACGTGCACGTTTCCCCCTTACGAAGGGGGAACGCAAAGGGGTCCGGGTGCCGCGGGTTTCCGCCGCCGCCGGTTTCCGTCGGCGTGGTATCATGTCCCTTGTCGCGCCGCGTATGCCTTTTCAATCTCCCAACTTCCTCACCTGTTCGGGCGTGCCGGCTTTGCCTCCGCCTCTGCCAACCGGCGGATCCATCAGGCCATCGGAACCCGTACCGCTTTTGCCGAAACAAAAAAAGCGGCGCCACTGGGGCCGTTGGTTCGCGTTAGTTATTTTTTTGGCGCTCATGGCGCTCCTCGTCCCGCTCGCGTATCGCGGGTATCAGACGTATGAAGCGGTCATGCGCGTAAAAAAATCTGCGGCGCTCGCGCAAGCCGATCTCCTTGCAAAAGATTTTACGGGCGCACAGGCCGCGGTCGCGGATACCGAAACGAATCTTTCGCAGGTGACCGAGGCCATGGCGTCGTTCGGCGCCTGGCGCGATCTGCCGTATCTGCAGACGCAATTTAAATTATTGGATGACACGGTGGCGGCCGCGACGACCGCGGTCAAAGGCGTCAAAGACGTGATCGATGTGGTCGCCTCGGTCCAGCAAGCCATGGATGTGGCTGGCTCTACGCAAGGACTCTCGACCGGCATTGCGCCCAACCGTTCGTTCCGCGATCTGACGCCCGAGGAAAAGCGCGTGGTCCTCGCGCGGTTCGCCGAACTCGTGCCGCAGCTCCATCAGGCGCGCGAAAAATTCAAGATCGCCGCGGACGCCTGGACGCGCATTCCGCAGGACGAGCTCTACGCGCCGATCCGCGACCAGCTCGCGCCGTTTACCAGCGCACTGCCCAAACTCGAAGTGCAGATCGACGAAGCCGTCTCGCTTTTGGACGTGTTCCTTCCCATGGCCGGTTATCCCACGCCGAAAAATTATCTTGTGATTCTGCAAAACGCGGACGAGATGCGTCCGACCGGCGGATTCATCGGGACCGCGGGCACGGTTTCGGTCGATGCGGCGGACATCAAGCATCTGGAATTCAAAGATGTTTACGCGATCGACAACCTGGTGACCGCATTCTGGAAAGAGGTTCCGCCCGCGCCGCTCAAGAGCAATCTGAACCTGATCGCATGGTTTTTCCGCGACAGCAACTGGTCGCCGGATTTTCCGCAGTCCGCCGTGCGCATGATGGATTATTACGACCGGGAACAGACGCTCGCCGCGGTTCCGCACGATCCCGTGGACGGTGTCATCGCGCTCGAACCGGATTTTTTCACCAACCTCCTCAAGCTTACCGGTCCGATCACGATAGACGGCAAGGAATTCAACGCCGATAATTTTTACACCGAACTCGAATACGACGTGGAAATCGGTTTCTTGAGCCAGGGCAAACCCATCGAGCAGCGCAAGGAAATCGTGGCAAAACTCGGCGACGAAATCATCAAGCGGCTTATGGACCGCCCGGCGGCCGAGTGGGGGAATCTGCTCGATCTGTTCATCGCGTCGCTGAGCCGGAAAGACATCCTGATTTACGCGAACGATCCGGCGGAACAGGCGTTGTTGGACGCGCACAACTGGAGCGGCCGCACCCAGCCGACCGTGCAGGATTACCTCTGGGTGATCGACGCGAATCTCGCGGCGCTCAAAACGGACGGCGTGATGGATAAGGAAATCCGCTACCGCGTGGATCTGACCGATCCGTCCGGTCCGCTCGCGACCGTGACGTTGCATTATAAAAATACCAACCGCCAGATCACGTGGCGCTACAGCCGCTATCGCGATTACGTGCGCGTGTATGTCCCCGAAGGCAGCGAGCTGGTGACGTCGACCGGCGCCATGTTGAACGACATAATCCAGACCGGTCATCGCGTAGTCGCGGGCAAGGTCGACATCGGGCACGACCTTGGCAAGACCGTCTTCGGCGCGTTTTGGGCGGTCGAACCCGGCGAAACGCGCGACCTCACGTTCACGTACCGTTTGCCGCCGTCCGTCGCCGATCCGTTTAACAACGACAAGGAATACCAATTGCTCGTGCAAAAACAGCCCGGGACGCGCGCGCGGTTGACGCTCGACCTCTCATTCGGTAAGAATCTTAAGTCTGCCGCGCCGCCGGAAGCGCCAAAAGAATACGGCGACCAGAGCTATCGCGTGAATGCGACTTTGG
>Ga0315286_10005713_pt1 | contig 12036 bp, 7 predicted proteins | sample YL17G10_0_MG_FD_205038 | JGI IMG/M metagenome (GOLD analysis project Ga0315286, IMG submission 205038) | Sediment microbial communities from Yellowstone Lake, YNP, Wyoming, USA - YL17G10_0 | ecosystem: Environmental > Aquatic > Freshwater > Lake > Sediment | place: USA: Wyoming | collected... | reverse complement strand
TACGCATCGAGAAATCGTAACCGATTTGTCTGCCACCAAAAGCTTCGTTTTACCCTGTAAACAGGGCCTCCAATACCGCTTTGCTGTTCAACATCACCCACTCGCTTGCCAGAAGACCCGGAATGCCAAGACCCCGCGAAGCTTGGGGCCTGGCTTCCGATGCTCAACCAGTATGGCCCGGACTTGTTGGTGAGCTGCGAGAATGCGGGAGCGCTCTCAAAGAAGTTGGTGCGCGGGTGGCTCGAGCAGTGGATGTTTAAAGGTGACCGTGATGGCAAAACCAAGGCGAGGCGGATCGCCGATTGGCTGTCGAACCACGGATATTTCAAGAGTCACGGCAGACACATTCCGCGTGAGGAATTGGAGCAGAAAAAACTGAAGATCGTTCCGCTGGAGAAAGACCAACACCTCCAGGACTTGGTGCTCTCCGTCTTTCACGCAACAACGCACACTTTCAACGCTACGGGTGCCGTCAAGATTCTCGAGAACCATCTCGGCAAAGCGTTCATCAAGCAGGCGCAAACGCAGGCAATGCTGGTTCCGGTATCCGGCCCCCACCCCAAACAAGTGCCGCCCCAGGACCTGCCCCAGTGACAGGCCGCGACTCGCGCGAAGGGTGCGAGCGAAGTCAGTGTGTTGAACGACGTTCAGCCAGCTTCATCCGCGTTAGTAGACATCGTCCGCCGCCATAAGCGGCATCCTCAGCCCGGCTTGGACAGGCGACGAACGACTTCCCACAAGGGCCAGGTGATGAAGGCCAGCATAGGCAAGGCGAACCCGGCTCTCGTCGGCGAGATACTTGAGCGCAAACTGAAGAGTTGAGCTTGCTTTTCCCGAAGCGTTTGAACCGGACTGCGTGAGCAACCAGGATCACAGACTCGCGGGTTTCGTGGTGATCGCCAACGCCGGGGTTCGCATCCTCGCGGGGGTGGTGCTCTGCCTCCTTCCGGTCGTCCTCGTTCTCCGCGATCTTGCCGATCCCAACCTTCGCTTGCCCGCGATTCCGCACTCTGCCTGGAGGCTCCACCGGACCCTCACACCGAAGTTCGAACGATGGGCGAAGGAACGGCTTGGATCGGGTCGCGCCGCGCAACTGTCCCCCCGGGACATCTCCGGGACGGAATGGCCGCTCTTTGGCTCGTTGTTCTATCTCTGGGCGACTGAGTCGCTTCAGAGCGCCTGGGAAACCAACCACGGACTCTCTGCGGTCGCGCCCCGGGAATACGCGAAAGAGGCGGTCGTGACGGCCGCCCGGCTGGTCATCGATCCCCAGCAAGCGAGTTGGGTGAAGATTCATTGGGGCACGAACTATCTGAAGACCGAGAACGTCTTCTACCGGATGCTCGTGATCTCCGCATTGACGAGTCATGCCCGGCTGACCGAGGACACCCAGTACCTGCCGTTGTTAAAGGACCAGGTCGAGAGTCTGTCGGCCGAGTTGGACGCCAGTCGTCACGGCCTGTTGGACGACTATCCGGGCGAATGCTATCCCGGAGACGTGGTTACCGCGATCGCCATGCTTCGCAAGGCTGACAGAGTGCTGGGCACGGACCGTACGGATTTCGTCCGGCGCGCCCTGCGCGGATTCCAGAACCAGGCTCTGGATCCGCACGGCCTGGTTCCCTACGCGGCTCATGCCGGTTCGGGGGAACCGCTTGGACCGTCGCGAGGCTGCGGTAACTCCTACGTGTCGTTGTTCTCGCCGGAGATTTGGCCGGAGCAGGCCAGGGAATGGTATGATCGCCACACGCGCTTCTTCTGGCAGGAAGTGTGGACGGCGGTTGGGTTTCGCGAGTTCCCGCGAGACATGAAGGGCTACGACTGGCTTTTCGACGTGGACGCCGGTCCCGTGCTGAAAGGATACGGGTTCGCAGCGTGCGCCTTCGGTGTCGGGGCCGCCCGGGTCAACGGGCACTTCGAACACGCCTTTCCGCTTACGGCAGAAATGTATGCCGTTTCCTGTCCCCTTCCGGGTGGCACTCTGCTGGTGCCCCGACTGCTTTCGAATGCCACGGACGCTCCGTTTCTGGGTGAAGCGGCGATCCTGTTCAATCTCACCCGGTTGCCGGCAGCCGGTTTCCCGGCGCAGACCGGAGGTTCCATTCCCCTGTTCACCTGGATCGTCCTGATGCTCCAAACCATCGCGGGACTGGTGGTTGCCGGAAGCGGCTACCAAACCGTTCGGCGATGGCGTCGCGGGAGGCAACCCGCCATCGTCCGCTCGATGAGGTTGCAGTGGGTCCTCTGGGTGGTCCTGACTCTCGCCGGGCTGGTGCTGTCCAGCACCGGCAGATGGGGCTGGGGGGCCACGGCGCTACTGGGGGCTCAGCTCTTGCCTCGGTTTCGTCGAGAGCGGCCGACCACGACGTCCGGCTGACCCGGGCTGCACCCGGGAACCCAGGTCGGATGCCGGTTGTCAGATGCGCAACACTGCAGATCAGGGCACCAGCAGCACCCGATAGAACCGGTTCGTCTGGGTTCGCGGATGGCTATCGGTCTTGGGCGGGCCGTTGTCCACCCACTGCATCGTCGAACCCGTGCCGTTCACCGGCGGGAACGCGGTCTTCCACGTCTCAAGGTCCGAGCCGTACTGCACGTAGTAGGTGCGATGGGCCAGCGTCCGGAAGTCGAGCAGGTAACTCTCGTCCGCCATCCGCAGGCTGCGGAGAATGTCCTGCGGGGTTCCGGAGGGTTCGACGGGAGGTGTGGGTTGGACGACTTCGCCAACGAGAGTGACGTTCGGCGCAACGCGGTTGGGTGCGAAGTACTCGATCGTCAAGTCAACCGAGGCGCCCGGCGCCAATGGCTGGTTGTATTGGACGTAGGGCTGGCCCACGTCGTTCGTGCCACTCGCGTTGAACACCGCCACGTTTGTCGGAAGCCCCTGCACGATCACTCGGACGGAAGGGAAGCTGAACGCCGTCGTGTTGAAGACACGAAGGCCGTGCCAGACCAAGCCGGTTTGGCGGAAGACGGGTCCGTCGGCAACAGGCGGTTCGGTCGTGAGCGTCAGCGGGCGTGGGGGCCCCACCACGGCGAGACTGTGATTCCCCCCTTGTGCGATGGCAACGATTCCAGTCAATCCCGGAGGAACCTCGGTGGGCAGGACCGTCTGGTTCGACAGATATGCCCCCCAGGCGAGGACCGTTCCGTCGCTCCGCAACACCAGGTTCTCAAACGAACCCGCCCCCACCGCGACCACGTTGTCCAAGCCGACGGGCACATTCGTTGTGCCGTAGGCGCTCCAAGGTCCCCAGGCGGCCAAGGTCCCGTTGGCGCGTAACGCCATGCTGTGCATATCGCCCGCGGCCACCGCGACCACATCACTCAAGTCGGAGGGAACATTCGTGTAGCCCCAGTAGCGCTCACCACGGGCGAACACCGTGCCGTTCTTCCTCAAGAAGAGATCGATCTTCCCTCCGGCTGAGATGTCCATCAGGTTGGTCAGGGTGGGCAGATCGTAGTTCCAAGGGATGCCCCCGACCCACAGGTTCCCCCACGGAACCGCTGAACCGTCCGTCCTCAACGCCAGGCTGTGCTCTCCACCGGCGCGGATCGCCACCACGTTGCTCAACCCGGGAGGCACGTCGGTCTCGCTGGCGTAGCGCGAACCCCAGGCCACGACCGTGCCGTCGAGGCGAAGGGCGAGATTGTGACCGCGCCCCGCCGCCACCGACACAACGTTGCTCAGGCCCGGCGGCACATTCGTCTGGCCGGAGACGTTGTAGCCCCACGCGACGACGGTGCCATCCGCTCGCAGAGCCAGGCTGTGCTGCCCTCCACCGGCGACCGCGACGGCATTGGTCAGTCCGGGCGGCACATCGATCTGGCCGTGGGTGTTGTCGCCCCAGGCGGCGATCTGCGTGAGGGAAAATGTTGCGGCCGGGCTCTCGACCACTCCCGCGGCGTTCCGGACAATGACCGAGTAGCTTCCCACCTGATCGCCCTGCACATCGGTGAGGACTAGAGTGCGGTTCGTGGCTCCCTCCAGGTCGACGCCGTTGTATCGCCACTGGTAAAAGAATGGCTCCTTACCCGTGGCGGTCACCTCGAACGTCACGGTGCCTCCGCGCAAGCTCACCTGATTCCGCGGCGGAGCTGTAATGAACAGCGGCAACACGTTCAGCGTCATCCCCGGGCTGGTGGCCGTTCCCACCGCGTTACGTACCATCACCGAGTAAGCGCCCGCATCCTCGAATCGCACATCTTCGCTCTCGAACACGGCGTTGGTCGCCCCCGGGAGGTCAGCGCCGTTGAACCGCCATTGATAGGAGAGCGGGGCCGACCCGGTGGCGGCGGCACGAAACCAAGTGGTCGTGCCGTGAACGACCGTCCGATCGACGAATGGCCCGGTCAGGAACGGGGCGACCTCTCCGGCCAGGGCCAGGCTGTGGATGTACCCTGCCCCAATCGCCGCTGCGTTGGTGAGGTAGGCCGGCACTCTGGATTGCCCATAATCCCCGCCCGTTGAGAGGTTGACGACCTTCCCGCCTCCCCAGGCGATGACCCTGCCATCGGTTTTGAGCACAAGATTGTGGACCCCTCCTCCGGCAAAACCTGCCACGTTCGAAAGGCCCGGCGGAACCTCCAACTCATCGAAGGAGCCGTACGGCCCCCAGGCGATGAGCGTTCCATCGGCCCGCAGGGCCAGGCTGTGGTGAGCAACGCTGCCAGCCGAAATCGCGACGATGTTGGACAGGCCGTCCGGCAGATACACCGGCCTGTCGAAATAGTGACCCCAAGCGGCCACGGTGCCATCCGCTTTCAATGCCAAGCAGAAGTTCACCCCCGTCGCAATTGCTACCACGTTGCTCAAGCCGGCGGGTACATTGGTCTGCCTCACATTATTCGCTCCCCAGGCGATCACGGTGCCATCGGCCCGCAAGGCCATGCTATGAGTCCAACCTGCGGCGACCGCCACGGCGTTCATCACCGCTGGTGGTCGGCTCACGGGCACGAATTGATTGGGACCACCGTTTATGTACCAATAGTACCCCCAGGCCGCGACCGAGCTGTCGGCATGGCTTGCCCAGGGCCCAAACAGGCAGGAGACCAGGATCAACAGGGATGAGCCGACACGAAGACGGTGAAGCGTGATTGGCTGCATGTTGCCAGTTCCGTGGTTGAGCTGACTTCCAAGCATTGCTGAGTTCGAGGGGAGAGTTGGCAAACAGGCGCGTTCTGTCGAGCGGAAACCTCGCAGGACCTCGCAGGATCGCCGGCAGCCGTAATGCCTCAGTGAACTCCGGTGTGGTTCGGAGCGCCGGTCTCCGACCCGGCGCGTAGCGCGAGCTCAGGCTGCGCCGGGTCGGAGACCGGCGCTCCGAACCGCGCTCTTGCCGTGCTTCACTGAGGCATTACCGGCAGCCCGGGATTTCGGTGGCCAACCCGGAACGCTTGCGCTACAAACAGGACGCACCGAAAGCGCCGCATGAAAATCAAGCACCCGGCGGTCAAGAGCGATGTGTTCAAACTCGTCAGCCTCCTCGAGTTCGACCTCGAAGTCGGCGGCAAGTTCTTTCCTGCCCGCGTCGAGCTGTTTCGAGACACCGAACGCGAAAATCACTGGCGCTGCCGGATGTGGGAACGCGAGCTCTGCCATCTCACCTTCACGCTCCGGCGCGGGTCCAAGAGCGGCAAACGGATCGAGTCGGATGAAGAGGTGTTGATCGAGCGGACCTGGGTGCTGTCCGACAAGTTCGAGGACTTCGAAGCCGCCCGCGCCGGTGAGGCGATAAAGCGGTTCATCGACGCGCTTAAGGAGTACCTGCAGCGCGTCACCGCCTGATCCACTCCTTCTGCTCTGAGGTAGGGCGGAGCTGTCCTCAGTCCGCCGGTTTGGGCATGGGTGATGACCAAAGCGGCGCGGTGGGGACACCGGCGCCCTACCCAACACAGCGCATTTCCTCCTTCCCTGCGTTCCGGAATCGGCCATCATCACCGGCATGTTGTCGGACGTGCGCTCGGTGCATTTCGTGGGGATCGGCGGGACGGCGATGGCCTCGGTGGCCGCCGCCCTGAGGGACCAAGGCTTGGCCGTCACCGGCTCGGACCAAAACATCTACCCGCCCATGTCCACCTTCCTGGCGGAGCGGCAGATCGACGTGATGACAGGCTACGCCGAGCGGAACCTGGCGCACAAGCCGGACCTGGTCGTGATCGGCAACGTGATCTCGCGCGGCAACCCGGAGGCGGAGGCGGTCCTCGACCACAAGCTGCGGTATTGCTCGCTGCCCGAGCTGCTCCGAGAGCGGTTCCTGCGCGGGAAACGGTCGATCGTCGTCGCCGGCACTCACGGCAAGACCACCACCACGTCGCTGCTCGCCTGGGTGTTCGAGCACAGCGGGCTCAACCCGGGCTTCCTGGTCGGCGGCATCCCGACCAACTTCGGCCAGGGCGCGCGGTTCACCGACAGCCCCTGGTTCATCGTCGAAGGCGATGAATACGACACGGCGTTCTTCGACAAGCGGAGCAAGTTCGTCCACTACCTGCCCGAAGTGGCGGTCCTGAACAACCTGGAGTACGACCACGCCGACATCTTCGAGAACCTGGCGGCGATCCAGAAATCCTTCAGCCATCTGATCCGGCTCGTGCCTCGGAACGGGCTGCTGCTGGCCAACGGCGACGATCCCAATCTCGCCCCGCTGCTGCACGTGACGCATTGCCCGGTCAAGCGCTTCGGGCTCGGCGACGACAACGCCGTGCACGCGTTCAATCTCAAGCTCGGCGCGACGGCCTCCGAGTTCGAGATTCCCAGCTTCAAGTTCCACCTGAACCTGGTGGGCGAACTCAACGTGCGGAATGCGCTGGCCGTGGTCGGCTGCGCCAAGCACTGCGGCCTCTCGAACAAACAAATCCAGTCGGCTTTCGACACCTTCAAAGGCGTGAAGCGTCGGATGGAAGTGCGGGGGATCGCCGGCGGGGTGATCGTGGTGGACGATTTCGGGCACCATCCCACCGCCATTCGCGAAAGCCTGCGGGCCTTGCGTATCAAGTATCCGCACGAGCGGATTTGGGCGATCTTCGAGCCCCGCTCCAACACGACGCGGCGCAACGTGTTCCAAAGCGAGCTGGTCGGTGCCTTCGCGGACGCGGCGATCGTCGTGGTGGCGCAGGTTGCGCGGCTCGAGCAACTGGCGCCCGAGGAACGCCTGGATCCCGATCGGCTGATGCGGGACTTGCAGGCCGCCGGCAAGACCGCGCTCTATCGGCCGGACGTGGACACGATCGTGAACCACGTGGCGAAGCACGCGGAAGGCGGCGACGTCGTCTGCGTGTTCAGCAATGGCGGGTTCGGCGGCATCCACGCCAAACTCCTCGAGAGACTCGGATGGCCGTAGAGCCTGTTTGAAAAGTCGTAGCCGCCGACGTGAGTCGGCGCAAATCTATCAGATTCGGCCCGGAAGAATGCGCCGACTCACGTCGGCGGCTACGGGGAGGAGGGTTTTCAAACAGCTTCTTAGCCCGTCCCTCAAAGCTTGGGGGGGGCCGCCGATGGCGCGTTCGTGCCCGCCGGATCGAGCTTTTCCTCGAGGTTCCGACGGAGCCGTTTTTTGAGGTCGTTGTAGATCGGATCGGACACCTGGTCGAGATGCTGGCGCGCCTCGTCGAGACGCCCGGCGTTGAGTTGAACGCGGACGAGATGGAGATGGACCCCTTCGCGCTCCTGGGAATTGGGCGCGATCTTGAGGGCTGCCTCCCACGCGGCGAGAGCATCGTCGTTGCGGGCGGGCCGAATGCCATAGAAGGTCATCGCGTAATCGCTGGCGAACAGGAAGTTGGTGGGCGCCAGACGCAGCGCCTTCCGGTAGAGCTCGAGCGATCGGTCGAAGACCTGTTGCTCCGTGCAGCGGTAAAAATTGGTGGCGTCCACGCGGAAGAGGAACACCGTCGTGGCCAGGTTCTGGTAATACACCGGCTCGTTTGGATTCAGCTCGATGGCCTTCGCAAAGTACTCGAAGGCCTTCGTCACCGGCCCGCGGTGACCGTAGTGATTGGCGAGGTTGTTCCAGGCCGCCGGATTCTTCGGGTCGATTTCGCGGGCCTTCTCCATCTGTTTCACGGCCTCGTCTTCCTCGCCGAGGTCCATGAGAAAGCTGCCGTAGGCCAGCCGCGCCCGGGTGTGGCCGGGATGACGCCTCAGGAAGTCCTCATAGCTCTTGCGGACTGGATCGAGGCGCTGGAGGACCCGGGCCCGCAGCGTCACGCTGGGCTGACCAGCCCGCTCCTCGCGGGAGGCGAGGTCGTCCTTGATCCATTGGTCCACCTCCTCCTGGGCTTGGTCATCCTCCTCGAGCAACTTCTGGTATTGCGCTTCCGTCGGGTCATCGGCAATCGGGCCGGGCACGCCGGCCGTGTTTGGACGGGAGACGACAGGAGCCGCGGCCGAGCACGTGCCGATCGACAGCAGCAGCACCGCCAGACCGGGAGTGAGTTTCTGCACGTGCTGACGGTAGCAGGATGACGCCCTGAAGCAACGGTTCACGCGCCGGTAAACCAGTCCATCGCGAAGTTGTTGACGTAGGTAGGGCGCGGGTGTCCTCACCGCGCCGATTGGTCATCACCCATACCCAAAACGGCGGACTGAGGACAGGTCCGCCCTACCATCACGCCTCAGGTGCGCTCGCCGGCGGTCGGACGCGGTTGCTTTCAGGTGGCCGGGTGTCGCTCAAGGGGTCATGTCTTTGGCGCGATAGAATCGCTCGGATTGGCCGGCTGCGGTGGTGTCGGTGAAGGTCGAGGCCGCGCCGGTGTTGGTGACGGTCCCCAACTGATTCCATCCCGACAGAGTGGACGAAGATTCGATCGCGTACACCCGGCCGGCCACGCCGGTTAAGGTCATCTGGAATTGCCCGTTGGGGAGGACCTGTGGACTGGTGAGGTCGGGCGGTATAGGCGGAGCGGTCTGACTCCAGTTCAGCGTAACCGCGCCTTCGCGGACGGTGCCGCTCCGGGTCCGGTATCCATCCACCGCGATGCGATACGTCGTGCCGGCGGTGGCGGCGAACGTGACCTGACTGGCGCGCGAGGCGCCGCTCGCGTCGTCGTTGCTGGTCAACCCCGTGAGGCTGTTGACGGCACTGCCGGTGTAAACGGCCAGCACGGTGTCGAAGTCGCTGCCGGTGGTGTCGATCGTCACCTGGCCGTCCGCCGGGGCGGTCCAGCGGTACCAGACGGACTGGCCACCCGGGGTGCCGGCGTGGTTTGGTTCGTCGGCTTCCTTGGTCGCCTGCCGGTTTGACCCGGAGAGGGTGCCGCTCGCGCCGGTCAGGGCCTGGGCAGCGCCGAAGTTGTCATTGGCCGGCGCGCTTCCCGGCGAACCCGGCTGGTTCCACGTGAGCATGACAAAACCTTGGCTCGCGGAGCCGGTGCCGCGAAACCCGTCCACCGCGATCCGATAGATCACGCCGGAGGAGGCATTGAAGCTGACCCGGCTGGTATAAATCCCGCCGTCGTAGTCGAGGTCATCATTGCTGGCGACGGGTGAGAGAGAACCGACAGCGCTGCCCGTGTAAACGGCCATCAGGCTGTCGATGCCGCTGCCTTCCGTGTCGAAGGTGACGGTCCCGCTGGCGGGCGCCGTCCAGCGATACCAGACCGAGGCCCCGCCCACATTGCCCGCGTGGCTGGGCTCGCTGGTTTGCTTCGTCGCGCCCGCGTTGGAACCGCTCACGTCGCCGGTGGCTCCATTCAGGACCAAGGCGTCGGCGAAGTTGTCATTCCAGTTGTTGAACCAGGAAAGCATGAACGCACCCGTCGCCCCAGCGTAGCCATCCACGGCGATGGAATAAGTCGTTCCGGCCGTTGCGCTGAACCCGACCGCGCTGCTGGTGGAGCCCGCGTCATCATTGCTCGCGACGACGGTCAAGCCGCTGACGGTGCTGCCCGTGTAAACGGCCAGAAGCGTATCGAAGTTGCTGCCCAGCGTGTCAAAATGATAGCGACCTGTGGCGGGCGCGGTCCAGCGATACCAGACCGAACGGCCGCCGGCATCGCCCGCGTGGTTGGGCTCGCCGGGTTCCTTGGAGGTGCCGACGTTGAGGCCGCTGACACTGCCGACGGCTCCGGTGAGGACAAAGGCCTCCGCGAAATTGTCGTTCCAGGGGAACCAGCTCAAGCTCAGCCCCCCAACCGCGCCGTTGTAGCCATCCACTGCGATCGAGTAAGTGGTGCCGGCCACGGCGTTGATGGTGACTGCGCTGGTCGTGCCGGTCGAATCGTTGTTGCTCGCGACCTCCGTCAACTCGCCGAGGCTGCTGCCCGTATAGACCGCCAGGGTCGTGTCAAATCCACTTCCCCAGGTGTCGAAATGGACCGGACCGCTCAGGGGGGCGGTCCACCGGAACCAGACGGAATGCCCGCCGGCGTTGGCGGCGTGATTGGGTTCTCCCGGCTCCTTGGTCGCATTGATGTTCGAGTCGCTGAATGCGCCCGACGGCCCGGAGAGGACCAGCGCATCCGCGAAGTCATCGTTCACGGGCGGCAGGCCCAACAACCAACTGCGAACCTTTGGCAAGGTGACATCGAACCGACCGAAGACATCAATGCCGGCAAGGTTGGTGCAAGCGGCGGCCCCGCCGTACAGTTGCCCCACAATCTCATGGTTTTCGTTGAAGAGCGGTGAGCCGCTGCTGCCGGGCTCGGTCGTGCCGTCGTTCCAGAGGATTTCCCAGAAATCAGAGTCGGAACCGACCTGATTGCCGAAGCTGATCCGCTTGAAGTCGCCCTGGGGATGATGAACGACGATCACGGGTTGATTGCTGACGAGCGGAGTCGAGGACCAGCCGGCATAGGTTACGTTGGCGGGTGTGTCCTGGCGCAGCCGCAGGAAGGTGAAATCGTTCCCCGCCCCCGCAGTGGCGCCGGCCAGGTAATCGGCGCCCCCGCTGGTGCGCGGCACGGTGGCCGGGTTGGAGGCAGCCCCGTTGCACGTGCTCGTCTGGTAGAACCAATAAAACTCGAGGGTGTTGGCTTCCGTCTGATCGCCCACGCAATGGTTCGCCGTCAGGAAGTAGTCGGTGAAGGTGTTGGTGTCCATGTCGGCGACCAGACAGCCCGTGCACCAGAGAAAGCCAGCGTCTCCAATCGTGCCCAGACCAGCGACTGCGTGGGATGTCTGCACCCAGTCCGGGCTGCAGGTCACGTCGAGGTTGCAGGCGCCTGCCGCCTTCGGGGCAATCCCGGCCGGAGGTTTGGCCAGTTTCTCCAGCGGCACATAGCCGTGGATGATTTCCCGCACCTGAAAGCGAACGTTGTCGGTTTCCATCCCCGCCGGCAGCAGGCACTCGACGGTCACCCGCGACCCGAAGACCGATTCCGACCAGAACTCATCCCGGCCACCGGCGAACGCGGCGTCGTACGGACCACAGACTTCCGCCGGGTTGTCCGCATTGAAAACGAGCAACGTGGCGCCGGTGGGGAGGGCCAGCCGCTCGAAATGGATCCGCACCGAAACCGCCTCCGCCGACTCCAACGTAAAGACCCGCAGCCGCTGGCCGTTCCTGAGTTCCAGCCAACCGGGGGATCCGTCGGCAGCTTTGGCCGATTCAACCGGCGTCGGGAGCGACCGCTTGATGCCGATGCGCTTGGGTCCCTTGGTGGCGCTCTGGGCGGCTGCGTCTTCCGCCAGCGCCGCCGTGAGGTCGGGCGCCTCCAAGCGGACCACTTCGGTCGGGGTGAGGTTCTCAACCACGGAGGCAGGCTGCGGCTTGGGCGGGGCCGCCTTGGTGAACGGCTTGACCTCCTCCCTGGCCCGCCAGACCGGTGTCGCGGGAGCGGCGGCCTGCCCAAACGCGGGCCAAACCAGGAGTAGCGACGCCAGCGCCAGGGCAACTCTGCCAGCCACACGTGTCGGAGAATAGGAATGAGGCTTCATAGAGGGGGGATCTGAGTTCAACGCACGACGCACAAGTCGCGGCAAGTGAAGGGGAACCAGAGCGGGAAGTCAAGGCCGCCAGAGTTCTGGTGCACTTGCAGGGCGCTGGACAAGGTGCCGGATGAAGCATTTGAACTCAAAGGGATGAATCGATTTTGCTG
>Ga0315286_10005712_pt1 | contig 12036 bp, 9 predicted proteins | sample YL17G10_0_MG_FD_205038 | JGI IMG/M metagenome (GOLD analysis project Ga0315286, IMG submission 205038) | Sediment microbial communities from Yellowstone Lake, YNP, Wyoming, USA - YL17G10_0 | ecosystem: Environmental > Aquatic > Freshwater > Lake > Sediment | place: USA: Wyoming | collected... | reverse complement strand
TCTGGAATAGAGGTCCTCCAAGAACTCTGCTATTCCCTCACCCTCAACGATCGATACGATGCCTTCTGTTTTGGCTATATGCAGCCTGTCCTTCCACTTATCCAGTGTATATTCGATCCTTTTTCTCTCTGCGTCGCTGTCGTATTTGGTTACGATAAAATACATCTATTCACCGACCTGGTTAATTTGTATCATTATCCGTAATTAACTATAACCAATATACTCCTTATTGGAGACTTTGTCAAGAGGTTACCATACATAAATGTTTATAAACGCCAGAAAAACTTCTCGCCCTGATGGACAATATCATAAGAGACATTGGGGAGATCGTTAGAAAAAGGCAATTGCGGAACAAATGCTATGGCATGTAGAAAGCCCAAAAATTAAACGTTATATGAGCCTGTTGCACAAACCCCTTCCACAGACCAAGTGATTAGGGTAAGATAAAGTTAGCGATTGGAGGGGGCAAATATGGCATATAACTTGATTGAAAGCAACAGGGAGCAGATGTATCTGATGCCTGTGAGCATGCAGGACTGGTTACCGGAGGGGCATCTGGCATGGTTCATGCTGGACGCAGTAGAAGCTATAGACCTGACGAAGTTCTATCTCAAATACCGAAGCGATGGTTGGGGACGGGCAGCCTATGACCCCCAGATGATGGTATCGTTATTGCTATATGCCTACTGCCTGGGTGTGCGCTCTTCGCGCCGGATAGAGGGGGCCTGCGAAGTGGATGTGGCATTTCGGGTGATCACAGGGAATCTGAAACCTGATTATTCCACGATTTGCCGCTTTAGGTCGGAGAATGAAAGGGACCTGGGGGTATTATTCACCGAGGTATTGCGATTGTGTGCCGAGGCAGGGTTGGTGAAAGCGGGTGTGGTGGCGCTGGATGGGACGAAGATGAAAGCCAATGCAGCTCTCTCGGCCAATCGGACACAGGAACACATTGAAGAAGAAGTCAGGAAGATGCTGGCTGAAGCCAGAGATAAGGACGAGGAGGAGGACCGTCTGTTTGGGAAAGACTCTCGTGGGGATGAGGTACCCCCTGGGCTCAAGGATCGAAAGAGTCGACTGTCACGATTGAAGGAATGCCAGGAGCGACTGGCGAGAGAGAAAGGAGAAAAAGCACAGCGCCAGGCTGAGAGGATTGAGAAGCGGGAGGCGGAAGAGGAAGCTATAGGGCGTAAGAAGAGGGGTCGTAAGCCGAAGGAAGTTGCCGAGGTATTGGAGGAAGAGGCGAAAGCGAAAGCAAACGTGACGGAGCCTGATAGCCGGATCATGAAAACGAGGAAGGGGTATATTCAAGGATACAATGCCCAGGCGGCAGTAGACAGGGGCCAGATAATCCTTGCCGCAGATGTAACGCAGGAACCAAACGATGTACACCAATTGCACCCGATGACAGAGGAGGCGCAACAGGAACTTAAGGCGGTAGGGGTCGAAGATGAGATAGAGATTGAGTTGGCCGATGCCGGGTACTGGAGTGAAAGCAATGCAACAAAGTCATCACCCACAGACCCTGAGTTTTTGATAGCGACAACGAAGGACTGGAAACAAAGGAAGGCAATGCGTGAGCAGGGAGCGCCGCGGGGCAGGATACCTGAACATCTATCACCACGGGACAGGATGGAGCGGAAACTGCTGACCAAACGGGGGAAGAAACTTTACAAACTCCGCAGCCAGATGGTTGAGCCGGTGTTCGGTCAGATCAAAGTACATGATTGCGACACATTCATGAGGCGTGGTCTAGAGGCAGTGCGAAGCGAGTGGCGGCTGATATGTGCTACCCACAATCTGCTGAAGCTATTCCGAAGCGGGCTTTCGAAGTTCGGCCGGATTAGCATGACTATTGCCAAAGCGTCTGCCTGAATAACTGTCAACAGAGAATATCTGCCCTCAGGTTGTAAGAGAGGATAAAATCCGACTCAATGATGCAGGAGCTATCAGCACTCAGATGGAATAGCTTGTAACCCTGATGATTTCAATCTTTGTGCAACAGCCTCGAACACTTCGTCTAATACAACTTTGGCATACTGACCAACATGCCAATCAAGATGCACATAGATGCTACCGGTCTCGGCTAGTAGCTCCCGAAGCGTTACCGTACTCTCGTAAAACCATTGTAGATAAGAATCCAACCCTCGACCCCAAGTATCCCTGTAAGCTTTCTGCTCAATTATGTTAGGTTCCTTAGTGAATCCCTCGCCGTCTATTTGGACGTTAAAGGAGAAATCAGCCCCGGTATCAAATGGCGGGTCAATGTAAATCAAGTTTACCTGGCCGGCAAACTCCTCCAGCAAGGCGGGCAGCACATACTTTTTGTCTCCCCAGATGAGGCGGTTGCGCCATTCCGGGGCGCGGCCGGTTCCAAACAGGTCTAATGTACGCTGGCGCTCCCGCGCCGATTCGTTTACAGTCTCAACCGTTTGAAAAGGCAGCGACACCCGCAGCGGAGCAATCTTACGACCTTCCTTGTCGTATTTGCCTTTCCAAATTAGCTCGGTCATTTCAACTCTCCGGCATTTCAAATCGGTGGCTTGCGTCTCGAGGCTATTCTACAGCAGGTTACGGTATTTGACAATAGACCTTTATGCTATTTATCCTAGTATAGGGTTATACTGCGCAGAAAACTACCTCATATAAAACATAACAGTCCCCGAAATGGTCTTCATCTGTATTGTTTGGACCTTTGCTACGATCATATCCATCAGTAAGTCTTACCATATAGCAATGTGGTATACTGCATTTCGTACCAGTGTTAAGCCAGCATAGCTCTTTTATATTGCATGCCAATCCACGTCAAACACATCACGGAGGATCAGTTTGCGTATCGTATTAATAGGTCAGGCTGCTTTTGGAGCAAAAACACTCCAGGCTCTATTGGAAAGAGGAGAACAGGTGGTGGGTGTTTACGCTCCGCCTGATGACTCAGCAGGAAAGGCGGACCCGCTAAAACAATCGGCTCTGGAGAAACACATTCCTCTCTTCCAACCGGGGAGAATGCGTGCCACAGGTGTTTACGAGGGCTATACCAGATTGGCTCCCGATTTGAATGTGATGGCTTTTGTGACCGATATTGTGCCTGCATCGATACTGAGTTATCCCAGACTGGGCACTATTCAATATCATCCGTCTTTACTCCCCAGACATCGGGGTGGCAGTGCTATAAACTGGGCTATTATACAGGGTGAGACCAGGACAGGTATCACTATCTTCTGGCCCGATACGGGGATTGATACCGGGCCTATTCTTCTGCAAAAAGAGGCTGACATCTCTCCGAATGACACTTTAGGCACACTCTATTACAATAAACTTTTTCCTCTGGGCATTGAAGCTCTGATGGAGGCTGTTGAACTGGTTCCACAGTGCAAAGCACCGAAAATACCTCAGGATGAATCGCCAGCCACCTATGAAGGTCTCTGCCGCGAGGAGCAGGCCCTGATTGATTGGGCCAAGCCGGTATCAGAAGTTTACAATTTGATAAGGGGTACAGACCCCCAGCCCGGTGCTACCACCTTTGTCCGAGGCTCAAAACTTAAGATTTATGACTCTGAACTATTGTTGCAGACTGCTGACAAAGCGCCTGGTGAGATTGTCGCCAATGATGCACGAGGCTTTGTAGTCGCCTGCCCTGGGGGATGTATGCTTGTTAAACGGGTACAGATTCCGGGGAAGCCCAAAATAGCGGCCTCAGATTATGCCAATAACGGCGCAATCAAAGTTGGAGAAAGGCTGGGGAGGTAGGTTTATCCGGGGCTATTTTTGCCAGATATTGGCTAAAGCAGGCAATTGCCGTATAATGTAATAATTGTGAACCTTAAATTAGTACGCGAAATTCTGCTAGTACTTATTGTTGCCCTGGCTGTTTTCATGGGGGTTCAGAGCACCATGAAACATTTCCAGGTGAACGGTTCTAGCATGGAGCCTTCTCTAAAAAACGGGGAACATATCCTGGTAAATCGAGCGGTATATTTCCACGTCAATAGGGGCTGGGCTTCCCACATCATACCGTTTCTAAAATGGAGAGGGGATACGGGCTACCTGTTCCATCCGCCCAATCGTGGAGACGTAGTGATATTACGTCCACCTGAAGATGCCCATCTCAAAGAGGACCTAATAAAGCGCGTCATTGCCATACCTGGCGATACGGTGGAGGTCAAGCAAAGTGTAGTATATGTCAACGGATGGGCACTGAAAGAATCCTATATTAAAGAACCACCACGTAATAATATGCCTTTACAACATATACCAATGGACAGCTATTTTATGATGGGTGACAATCGCAATAATAGCAATGATTCCCGATTCTTTGGCCCGGTGACTAGTGATAACATAGTGGGTAAGCCATGGGCCATCGTATGGCCTCCCAAGAAATGGGGATTGGCTCCCAACCATTCCGTAAAGGTTGCCTTAACCTTAATGATGGCTGGCTGCTTGATGGTTGGCTATCGCAGGACGCGGTTGAGCAAAAGAGCCAACTGGATGATGTAGAGAGGCTTTTCAACTGGTTAGAGGCGACAAACTTAGATTGTTAATAGGTAGTACTTCCAACCTTTCTATGGAGCAGCACCAGTATAGCCAGGATAAAACACCCAAGAAGATAACCACCTAAAACGTCGCTAGGCCAATGGGTACCTAGATATATTCTGGAGATGCCAGTAAGCAAGATAATTGCCACTGATCCTATCTGGATCAACATTTTTAGTATTGGGCGACTTATGTAGATGCTTGAGAAGTAGAAAAGCGCTCCGAAGAATGCCAGCGCAAAGACGGCATGGCCACTGGGAAAACTTCCGGAATGGTTTATTTCGATTACTGATACCAGGTCAGGCGATGGCCGTGGCCTATCTACAAGGATTTTCAGTAATCGGTCTACCGAGCTCAGGAGACCGGCTCCGATAAGCAACAAGCTGTCCTTGCGCCGATGTTTGACCCAGAATAGTATGGCCGCAACCAGAAGCAGGATTGTGGCAACTTGCCCGCCTCCGATTTGCGAAACCACCTTCATGGCCTGCTTTACGAAACTGGGATCGAATGTTTGCATATGAAGCTCGAGAGTCAAGTCTCCGGGAAAGCGGGCGTATTTGTGAGCGAACACAGAGGTAAGCAGGAAGGATATCAAGAGTGCGGCCAAAATAGCTGTTTGCCCCAGCCGCCCTGGTAGCCTTACCCCTTGGTGGCTGGTTCTGTCCGTTTGGTTGGGTACCTCTTCACACTGCAATTTACACAATCCCATATAGATTTATTTTATGACAAGCAGCAATTATACTAAAGTAAACGTCTTGCTAACAAACCTGGGATTGAGGAACCTTTGAGGCGGTCTTAGGTAAAAATCATCCTGCGTTTAAATTAACTGCTGGGGCTTTAGGGTTGTGAACTGTTTTTAATGGTGGAGCTGGGGTGGCAATAGGCAGAACTTTTGAACTGGTATTCAGCCACAATATTTAGGACCGGCATTGAACGAAACGCCAAATTGTGTAACCAAAGTCATTCCCTATTTCTTTATCCGTCAGACCGATGAAGGCACTGCTTGGATTGAATTACCAGGTCATTTGAGCAGCAACCAATCAAATTCGTGTATCTTGAAGGAGCATTGGCCGACAATGAGGATTGACGCTATAATAACAATCAGGTAGGATATAGCCAAAGAAATTGCCGCTTGCTTTGGGGCGCAGCCTACGTTTTTAGCGTGCTATTAGCTTCAGGAAATATTGAAATCTAGAATGAGACGTGATCCAGGATGAAGTACAAGCACCTGTGTGCAGTGCTAGCGATTTTCCTTTGTATCGCTTTTCTCATTATCGGGGCATTACCGAAAAAAGCCAGCTCATGGGGCGCTATTTCCTCTATTGTCCCTACTCATCAGATTATCAATGAACGTGCTTATGCTCTGCTTCAGAGCGACCCCGCCTTTGATCCCACCAAATTTCCGCCTCTGGCAGATATCCAGGCAAATGAGGGCGTGAGTCCTCTTACCGCTCAAGGGTTACTGAAAGGCAAGGGCCCGGATATTGAAGGTGCCAGCAAATACGCTGACCACTATTATAATCCCAGAACGGGTAAAGGCGGCGGCCCTGACTCAGTAATGACAGAGTATGTTCACCTGGTCGATGCAATGGCGGCAGGCGAACGCACAGACGCTGCTCATGCCGCTTCATGGCTGGCGCACTTCACTGCTGATATGACTGTGCCCTATCATGTTCAGGGGACTACACGTGCAGAAATTGAGCAGATATACAAAAGTTATGGCGGGGCTAATGCGCATGCTATTCCTTTGCCCATTAGCATAACCGGGCCTTTGAACCTGTCAAACAACCTAATTGTCACAAATGATTTCAAAAGCTCCGTAGAGGGATTCTTTAGAGACACGGCTTCTCACGCTGATAGCGATGATTGGTTCGACCCGTGGTATTGGAATGGTTGGACCTCAACTCTGTTGGATTCCTCACATGTTGTATGGGAGGGTATGGCCGGCGGTACTGAGAATTTCCCTTTGGAGGTATCCGGCTACAATCTGCTGTGGAGTAATACCGGGCTTGACTTCTCCCAACGCTGGTTGGGCCAGTCGACCCAGGCCAAGAAGTTCGCCCAGGACTTGGCGAAGTGGACCCAGCTAATGATGGACAACCCACAGCGTCAGGACCTCTCCAGTCCTACTGCATACCTCGAGACGGCCATCCAGAGCGTATATACAATATGGCGGGCCTCTATGTCAGCCCTCCAGGCGAGAATTGACGTTAAAGTTCCTGACCCCGCCCAGCCTAGGAAGTTTAACGTCTGCGGCATGGTTTCGAACCTGGCACTACAGGAGGCCTATGGTCTTCAGGTGAAGCTTACATTGAAAGGCGGGACTATCGTCGGTGGCGGGACAGTGGACGTACAAAGCCTGGAGTCAATAGCTGGAAAGAGCAGAAGCTCAGTCTGCTGGGATGTTGAGACCAGCGGCTCCGGGGCCTGCACAGCCACAGTGGAAGTCATAGGCTCAATTTATATGACACCTGACCTTGGATATACCAAAACGGAGACAACCTTTGGCGGCAAAATGCAAGTGATACCGGTGACCCCAGAGCACCCTGGAGATCTCAATTCCTCCATGGTCTTTTGCTTAGATAATTCTGACAGCATGAAGGGACAACCGATTATCGATGCAAGAAACGCTGCGCTCACAGCTCTGGATGCGGTCCCGTCATCGGGCGTTGAGATGGCCCTGTATTTCTTCGGAGCCGGCGGTGGATGCGATGTGGAACTCATTCAGGGATTCACCGGCGACAAGTCGCTGATGAGGGCAGGAATCCAGAATGCCACGGCTTCTGGAAACACACCTCTGGCAGACGCCATAGCTCAGTCAGGAAAATATTTGAAAGAAAATGCCAGGGGCAAAAGCGGGGTCATTATCCTCCTGACAGATGGGGTTGAGACCTGCGAAGGTGATCCGGTGGCAGCGGCCAGAGACCTGAATCCAGCCCACAGCTCATGGAATCCCTTTGTGTCACATGCCTATGCTGCATCAAACATTCCGATCAAGCTGCAGGTTGTGGGGTTTAATATCGAGCAGGCTCAATCGGAACAGTATTTGAGAGAGATTGCTGCTGCTGGTAACGGTCAATATTATTCGGCGGCGAATGCGGAAGAATTGGAAACTGCGCTTACCAGTGCGGTCGCTCAGCCGTCAGGGAAAGGCAGTTTCCCTGTCTGGGGGATAGGGATGATAGTGGGCGGAGCGATATTAGTGTTGGTATTGGTCCTATTATTACTGTGGCGCCGCAGGCCTGCCCGCGTTACAGTTCAGGCCAGTACGCCAATACCCACCACTATGACACCTGCTTCTTCGATGCCCTATCCAACTACTCCTGACCGCAACACGGTCCAAACAGCGGCAAAGGCTGATTACTGCCCTGGCTGTGGCGCTCTGAAGCAACCAGCCGCAGCTTTCTGTTCGAGCTGCGGGGCTTCTCTAGCAGCCCAAACTCAACCGGCTCAGGTCTATTGTTTTAAATGTGGGAGTGCTGTCACACAGGACAGCGCATTCTGCAGTAAGTGCGGTACAAAATTACTGCTTCCAGTTGAGGTTTTCTGCTCCCGGTGTGGTGTTACCAATCCTGAGGGCAGTGCATTTTGCAAGAACTGTGGTTCAGGACTGGTGCTTCAGGTGAGACAGGCACAGGCAGCTGGTAAAACGGGGACTTCCCCGATGTGGTGGCTGCTGCCGGTATTTTTACTGTTGGTCGGTGGAATAATAACTTGGCTGGTGTTAAGGAAAAAGGACCCAGTAAAAGCAAGAGGGGCACTCATCGTCGGGATTGCCATCAGCGCATTTGTATTTGCCACTTTCGTATCAAATGCAGGTCACTGACTAATCTGGTGAGCTAATCGATAAAATTCCACATCAGTTGCGGATAGAGCGCAGGAGTTTCCCCCCCAGCAGCGGTCATTTGTTCAATAATGAGGCTAATTGAACAAACCTGACGTTTGTATGCCTCTGCGCAATCTTCAGCGACACCCACCTGCCCAGGCCTTTGATGGTAATGGTGTGCCTCAGCATGCTTGACAGCCAGTTGCAATGGACATATTATCAGGGACAGTGGCGAGGAGGTACGGAATGCGACGACACGAAAATACGTGGTTCAAGCTCGTAGCCTTAGTCCTAACTTTAGTCTTGCTCGTGACAATGCTTGCAGCCTGCGGTGGTGTGACAGAAGAGGGTGTGACACCCACGCCTACACCTACGCCGGAGTCAACATCTACGCCGACACCATTGCCAACGCTCACACCGACACCTGCGCCACCGATAGCAGTTACATCTCCCAACGGTGGTGAGAACTGGGTAATTGGCACAACCCAGACTATCACCTGGACATCGAATGGTGTCACTGGCCTGGTCAGGATTGACCTATCAAGAGATGGTGGTACTACGTGGAGGATTATCACCTATAGCCAAAATGATTACAATCAACCTTGGAAAGTAACCGGTAAAACAAGTGCTGAGGTAAGGATAAGAGTGGTCAGCGTTACCAATCGGGCAGTTCTTGATGTAAGCGATGCCGACTTATCTATCGCATAGCCTTAGCGTGGGGGGGGGCACTTATCACTTTGGCCAATTGGCCTAATGTTGTGCATTAGTTACTTCGGTCTAACCACGTAGTAACATTTTTCCGTGTGCAATCTGCCTACCTCTGCACCCTCTCCATGCTCTCCCACCTGCCCAGGTCTTTGATGGTCACGTCCACAGCCTTCACCACAGGCCCAACAGGGTAGACAGTGCGGGAATTGACACTCTGCCAAGAGAGTGTATAATGCGGTTGGTGGTTTAGTGCTAGTGTGAAAGATGGCTGCGGTGTCGTTAAAGCGAATACAAGGAGGCAGTTGAAGTGCCTAGTCCGGTGTAGACCGAACTGGCCCTTTTTTGTTTAGCGATGTCATAGCGAGAGGTGGTTTACCATGTGTCCAAAAGGAAGTTTATGGTACAAGTTCATAGCTATGGCCCTAGCCTTATTCTTGATATTGCCAATATTGGCAGCCTGCGGCAAAGAGAAGGAGAAGACTCCTACACCAACGCCTCCACCCACAGCGACGTCCGGGCCAATGCCGACAGCAACTCCTGGACCAACACCTACGCCCACACTCGCCAAAGGGCCAGTGAAGATCGGGGTCATAATGCCCTGGAGCGGGCCGCTGGGGATGGGAGGCCTTCTGACAGACCAGATTATAGTAGTGGTGGAGGAGCAACTGAAGAATCAGGGTGGCATACTCGGTGGCAGAGAGGTCCAGTTTGTCAGAGGTGACGACCGCGGTGTGGTTGCCGAGTCGGCAGGCCAGGCCAAGAAGCTGATAGTGGATGATAAAGTAGCTATCCTCACCTATGGGGGCGTTTCCTCGCCAAGCTTCACTGCGGTAGCTGATGTCGCCGAGGAACTCAAGGTGCCCTATGTGGCCTTCGCCACAATTTACGGTTTAAGGTTGGGTAAGTATAGTTACAGTGCTTGCCTAATCGGCTCCGAGACTGTACACAATCGAATTGCCAGCTTCCTAATAGATGTGGTGAAGCCCAAGACAGTCGCTTGGCTGGCACATGACCTTGAGGATAGCCACTCTATGCTTTACGGTGTGGAGGGTGTTGTGGGGGTCAAGGAACGTCTGAAGGACAAAGGGATAGAGACCGTATATGAGCAGTTTTTTCCCCTGGATACGATGGACTTCTCCCCATATCTAACCAAGATCAAATACGTGAACCCAGACATCCTGGTAAGCTGGCTCAATTCGGCAGGGCAAGCAATTACAATCAACAAACAGATAATGGAGCTGGGTGGCTGGGGCAGCATAAAGTATTTTTCTTCTCTCGAGACAGGCACTAATAAAACCGCCATAAACCTGCCGTCGGCGGTAGGCACTTACGCGGCTGTAATGTGGCTCCCGGGAAGCGATGACCCTGGCATGAAGGCCTTTGAGGATGCCTTCGTGCAACGCCATGGCTGGCTGCCCACCCCCGAATTGACTTTCTTCTACAATTGTCTCTGGACAGCCATCAAAGCCATTGAGCTGGCCGGCACTGATGACCCTGATAAAGTTGCAGAAGCCCTGCGCTCAGGCAACCTGGAATGGGACTCGGCCTGGGGACATCTGCGTATCTCTCCCGATGGAATCGGTGTGCCCACCACGATGGTGGCGCAGATCCAGGAGGGGGGCGAACTGGTCAAGGTGTGGTTTCAGTAACAGGGGCACTTTCGGTGTGAATCGTCAGCATCATTGGGACAGTTTTGGGACAAGGGCTAATGGACACTTTGGGGCTTGATCCTACTCTCTGGTGTCCAGCAAGACATGGAGTTGCACACTCACTCAGATTGTTAAGCCCCAAGGTAACGATTCTCGCTATTGTGTAATCTCGCTCGATCATCACTTACGCTGGCAAGGATGCACCACAGCTTGCTGTGGAGAGATTCAGTTTCTGGCAGGTTAGTAGGGGATCAACAGAGGAGATAGTCTACTCTCACAGTGAGCCGGCAGCGACGTCTGATTAGCTTTGAGACACAGATTTTCAATAATGGCAATCCTTGGTCCTTGCCATTATTTCCGTGGTAGCTTATAGTGTTTAGGGAGGCTGCTCTTTTTACACGAAGGCAAGAGAAGGAGGTGACACTTAAATGGCAGTTAAGCTATGTGAAGTTGATACCAAGATGTCTGCAGACGTCAAGAAGACGGACGAACTTAGGGTGCGGTTGAGGGGCAAGCTGTGCTGTTGCAACAAGGTGGAGACAGTCAAATTCAAGCCTTCTGAAGACCTCAAGAAGGGGGACAAGGTAAGAATCACTATTGAGAAGCTATAAAGAGGATAAAAATGGGGGGTCAGAGCAGCCTCCTTAAGGATATGTAGAATATATGAGCCTCAGTTCCCATAACCTATAATGGCTGGGGGGGCAATCACCGTATAGGGGATGGAATACTGTAAGACTGCGGCCCGGCAGGGTCACTAACTATGAACTGCTGCACTTTATAGCGAGGTGTTCAGTGAATGGAAACGAGTAAGTTTCAAGGAAGTTTTACCAGGAATAGTTGCCACAGGCAAACCATCCGCCCAAATATTGCAAGAGTGTAGGGAGTTGGGTAAGAAATTGGCCCGGTTATGATTCTGAAGGCAGAGTTCGGGAACCGTATAGAAGGTTCCTATCTTGCGTACTCTTCAGCGCCGATAGAGTCGAGCTGCATGTAGATTCAAGGTGCATCGTATTACACTAAGGTCCAAGATGTTCAGTTTGCACTTGCAATAGATATGAAGAAGGGCAGGGACATCCGTATTGACAATTGTGGCGCAGGTTGTTATCATGCGCACAGACGGAAGGTAGAGTGGGTCAAATCCTTATCAAGAGTTGATATAGAAAATACCGGCGTTATTGGAGCTTGTTTTAGGTGAGTGAGTAAACTTTTTCAATAGGAAAACATGAAAGAAAAAGTTGGGGAAAGTACTCTGAAATTCTGTCTTGTGTTTATAGTCATTTGCGCTCTGGTAATGATTATGGCTTCTCCGGTGTTAGCGCA
>Ga0315286_10005710_pt1 | contig 12041 bp, 4 predicted proteins | sample YL17G10_0_MG_FD_205038 | JGI IMG/M metagenome (GOLD analysis project Ga0315286, IMG submission 205038) | Sediment microbial communities from Yellowstone Lake, YNP, Wyoming, USA - YL17G10_0 | ecosystem: Environmental > Aquatic > Freshwater > Lake > Sediment | place: USA: Wyoming | collected... | reverse complement strand
AAAGGAAAAACAGAACTGTTTCTCAAGGATATTTGGAGGTTACCTTCTTATATTATATCAAATATGATATATTATACAGGTTGCTTCTCAAAACGATTCGTCTCCAAAACCGCTATCGCCTTCAGAAAAAACTAGTTTATCGTTTGGTATGTAACGATATAATTTCGTGTGATCCTTCTTTTAGAATTACTAACGTTCCCGTCAGATATTTGTTTGTTATGCTTTTTAGCAGCTTGATAAACGATGTGATGAGTGCTTCTGGTTTACATTGTGGAATGCGTAGCCAAATGACACAGAAAATAGATTCTTTTGGATATACTGAAAAATCAGAATCATTTGTTACGAAGATGCGTTTCTCTGTTTTTTATTTTGCAGCAAGCACGCCGTTTTTCGCTCCCTTTGGTACTGCGCTCACATCGTAACCTTGTGCGATAAGAAAGTGTTAAAGTTTACTGTGAACGTTCTCATCAAGGAGGAATTTACGCTCCGACATTGATGACGACATTGTTTGTTCCTCTCGTGATTGTTACCGCGTAGTGGAGCGCGGCTTTAATTGCTTTAGGTGTAATTGATGGAAATGCTTCGATGATTTCTTTTACGCTGACGCCTGCTTCTAGCATTTCAAGAACTTGCCATATCATGATTCTTGTTCCTTTGAAGGTGGGTTTTCCATGACAGATTTCAGGGTAAATAATGATGTGTTTATCGATTTCTATTTTCATATGAATTAAAAAGAGGATGCAGTGTATTTAAAGATTGAGATGATGGTATTTTGTATCAGTGGGTTGGATATAAGATGTGACTTTAGGGGTGGTTTTTCTGCAAGAAAAAACAGAGTCGTTTTTACAGGAGATATTGAAGTTTCTCTCTTTAATGATATCAAATATGATATAATAAACCGATTGATTCTATAAACGATTCTTTCCCAAGACTGCTTCTGCGTTCGATAATAAAGAATTCTCATCTTTGCGGTATAAAAGGAAAATTCATTGGACTGGACTCCCGTTTGTGATGACGAAGAAAAAATCACTAATTATTTATACTCTATATTAGTTAGTTGGAGTGGATGGTAAAAACAATACTGGTTGTTGACGATTTTCAGGATATTATTTTTTCAGTTAAATGCGTGTTAGAAGATACGACGAAGGAATATCAAGTCATCGGAGCAGACAGTGGGGAAAAATGTCTCCAGGTACTAGAAGGAGGCCCTCTCCCTGATCTGATCTTGCTGGATATCATGATGCCGGGGATGAGCGGTTGGGATGTTGCAGCACGCATCAAAGAAAACGAAAGATGGAGTGCAGTCCCGATTATTTTTTTGACCGCACTTGGCGATGAGATGAGTGCTGGCCTGGGGCTCCTTGCATCAGAGGATTACATCGTCAAACCCTTCGATATCGTGAAATTAAAAGAATACGTAAAACGAATTATTGCTGCTCGATCAGTGTAGTTTTTCCGCATTCCATTTTAGAGAATTATTTTGGCCAGGACAAGATTCGGTCTCTCTCCGTCAATGTTTCACTATCGGAAATCCTGTGAAACAAGGCTTGTTCGATGATGTAACGATAAGGGTTGCGTATTTTGTGAGAACGAAGCTGACCATGTCGTTCTCTCATTTTTTGTGTTGGTCTCATTATATTTATATAGAGGATAGTACTATGTATATAATTATACAATGATATTATCCGATCATCGCATATGTTCCTGGGATTCTCTTGAACATCTCATCAAAACCAGCGAGGTTGTTATTCCAACCTTTCTTCTTTGGAATCGAAAAGAAATGGCAGGTACATTGTTGCGAAAATACTGAAGAATAGGGGCAGATACCATATGAACCACAAAAGTCTTGAAAATAAAAAAATATGTGCCTTTCTCGTGTTTTTCATGATGGGCATTGCTACGGTTTTTGGAGGATTTTCGACTGCACAAGAAACAAGGAATCATTCTTTGGATTCCATCGTCGCAGTTGTTGTCCTCTCTCAGCCAAGCACCCTTGGTGATATCATTCAACATCGGATTACCATTCTTGAAATAGACCGGTTTAGAACCTCCGCAGTTGTCTTCGTATCTTCCGAGGAATTCGCTTGGCTTTCTGCCATGAACCTTGCTCCAAAACTTGTGCCGGATGAGCTTGCGGAGCGGCAGGGATGGAAGCATTCCGCTGAGTTTGAACGTGATTTTCATACGTATGCTCAGATGATGACCGAACTTCAAAACATCGCAAACACCTACCCTGACATCACCCGTTTATATGATCTGGGACAGAGTGTACAAGGAAGGGTTCTCTGGGGTTTGAAGATAACCGATAACCCCGATTCTGAGGAAAACGAACCAGAGGTCCGCATCTGCGGTCTTCACCATGGCAACGAATTCATGTCTGCAGAGCTACCATTGAATCTTGCATTGCATCTCGTCCAAAACTACAGCATCGACCCTACGATTACCGAATTGGTGGACAACCGAGAGATCTGGATTATCCCCATGGTGAACCCTGATGGGAGAGAAGCCAACACACGGTACAATGCTCATGGTATCGACCTGAACAGGAATTATGGCTACATGCCAGAAAGCTCAACACCCTATTCTGAGCCTGAGACGCAGGCGATGCGTAACAATGCGTTACAAAACAACTTCGTCCTCTCGTTATCCTTTCATTGCTCCGGGGATATTGTCAACTACGTCTGGAACTATAAAACTCAACGAGTCCCGAATAACGACGTTGTTGAATTTCTCTCCGAACAGTATGGCTCTCATAATGGATATTGGGTCGTTGAAGGGTACGATTGGTACCAAACCCTCGGCGATTGTAATGATTTTAGCTTTGGATGTCGTGGTGATATCGACTGGACCATTGAGGTTCAGACCTCTAATATCCTGCAGGCATGGAACCTGAACCGGGATGCGATGCTGGAGATAGTTGATGCAGCAAACATGGGGCTCACCGGTATCGTGACGAATGCAAACAACGGGCAACCTGTTGCTGCGACGGTCTGGGTTGATGAGGCGCCCTGGCCTTGTTTCGCAGATCCACTGGTTGGAGATTACCATTGCGTACTTCTACCAGGAACCTACACGGTCCACTATCGAGCCAATGGTTTTGAGGAAAAAACATTTTCTGTTCAAGTAAATTCAGGAGATCCGACAGTAAAGAATGTTGCACTAAACCCGAGTAACCAATTCTATGCCTATCAAGTCACCACCTGTGCGTACTATGCTCCATCCGATAACTATCAAAACAACCCGACCGAAGGTATTTCCATCCTTGGACCCCCTGATGATGTGTGCGCATCGCTTGGCGTTAGCGGATCAATTATTGTCGATATGGCAGATAATATTACTGACCTTCCCGATGCTTCTGACCTCAAGGTATTTGAAGGCGGTTCTACCACCGATGGATACACTGTGTATGTCTCCACAAATTGGGATGGTCCTTGGACGAATATAGGGGTGGGAATGGGAACAGCGGAGTTTGATTTCGCGAATGCTTCCGTCGAATCAGCGCGGTACGTTAAAATCGTCGACGATGGGAATGGAAATCCTAGCGAGGCAAATCCAGGTGTTGATATCGATGCAGTGCAGAACCTTGCTGCAGAAAGCGAAAATCAGCCACCAAACACCCCCACTCAACCAGACGGCCCCGGTACAGGTGAATCCAACCTAGAATATTCATATTCCACCACCACAACTGACCCTGAATCCCAGCAAGTGTACTACCTCTGGTCCTGGGGTGATGTGATGGGCACGTGGCTTGGTCCTTTTAATTCCGGTGCCATTGCTGAGGCAACACACACCTGGAATGCTGCTGGTGATTATACTGTGAAGGTAAAGGCAAAAGACGATCTTGGTATGGAAAGTGGATGGTCCAATTCCATCACCGTTCATATCGAATCTTCACCTTATATTGAGATCGGGGAGGTCACCGGTGGTTTCGGCAGCGTTACTGCAGTGGTGAAAAACACTGGTGCTGGTGAAGCATCGAATGTTGCCTGGTCTATTTCTCTTGATGGCGGTCTGATTCTTCTCGAGCGTGAAACCACCGGCACGCTTACTAAGATACAGCCTGGGTTTAGCCCTCAGATAAAAATCGGGTTTCTCTTAGGCATTGGCAAGGTTACGATAACAGTGACCGCAGATGAAGTGGAAAAAACCGTCTCAGCGTTCTTTCTCGGACCATTCGTTTTCATAAAAAAATAATTTTGTCTTGATTCAGGATATCGTATACTCCAAAGGAGCAGCAGATGCACTACTGGTGATAAAGCTGTATGGTTTCTGAACGTCCATTCATTATTTTTCTTTCTTGCGCGTAAACGATAATAACCTGTTCATCACACAGCGCAACAGAGGTAAAAGAGACGATCGTGTGAACGAGTAAGAGTAGAAAAAAAAACGGATTTTACAGGATATTTAAAGACATAGCTCCCTTGTGGAACGGTTTCTACGGTTTTCATATGGTCGATATGTATATAAATATGAATTTTGTTAGTGTTAATCATTAGTATAATAATTAATAGGGGATATGAAGAATGAAGTGGAATAATAAGAAAAATTTTTGTATTCACGCAGCTGTTGCACTGATACTCCTTTTTTCCGCTGGAGTCAGTGCGGTTCATCCAACCAATACATCGATATCTACTAAATCCGCCTATGTAGAATCGACGTTTAATCCGGGAGACACACCATCAATTTCGGTTACCGTGACACCTCCAACTCTTATGTATGGACAAAGCACTCTTGCAGGACAAGACTTTGCTACTCTCGAATTGTCTGGAGAAGGTTTTACCACCGTCATTGGCGAAGCAAAGCTTCCCGCATTGTCTCGATTTATCGAGATTCCACAAAATGCACACCCTGAATTAATTATTGAATCTGTTTCCTGGGAGACGACCTCCCTGGCAGCGTTACATCTTCCCTCATCGATTCTCCCGGTTCAGCCCTCGCTCCTCAAAATTGAGGGAGCATCTGTTGAATTTACCATGGATACAAATTTCTATGCGATGGATACATTTCTTCCTTCAACGGTCGCTGATGTGAATGTGCTTGGTGAGCTTCGCGGACGGAATTTCTCGTTCCTGCAGGTTTCACCTGTTCAATATAACCCTATGTCTGGTGAACTGAGAATCATGACCCGGTGTGATCTGCGTATAAACCTCCCCGGGAGCGACATGGTTCAGACCGCGGAGAATATCGATCGATATACCACACCATCTTTTGAACAATTGTTTAGAACATCGTTCATCAACTATGGTTCTTTACAAGGAACTGGAAGAATGAAGCCAACACAAGAAGGCTATCTGATTATCGTTGCTGATGCGTTCTACGATGCCATACAACCGTTCGCAACATGGAAAGACACAAAGGGTTTTGATATCACGATTGCGAAAACATCAGAAATCCCCAGTGGACCAACAAAAGAGAATATCAAGGCCTACATCGTTGATGCGTACAACAACTGGCCAATACCCCCTGCATATGTTCTTTTAGTCGGGGATGTCGCGCAGATTCCCGCATGGGCCGGTACAGCCACCGGCACATGTACTGATTTGTATTATGTCACCATTGATGCGGGCAACTATTTTGCTGATGTTATTATCAGTCGATTCCCTGCAGCGACCGTAGAACAGGTCACAGCGATGGTGGATAAAACATTGTTTTATGAAGCCGGGGTGTTTCCCGATGAGACATGGATTAAGAAGGCAGTATTTATGGCATCAACTGATAACTATGATATTTCTGAGGGAACCCATAACTTTGTCATCGATACGTACCTCAACCCCAATAATTATACATGTGATAAATTGTACTCTTATACCTATAGTGCGACCACTGCTCAGGTAAGCGCTGCGCTCAATGACGGTCGTAGTTTAGCAATCTACTCTGGGCATGGAGGTACTGATTATTGGGCTGATGGCCCTGTTTTCCATCAGTCTGATGTCAATAGTTTGGTAAACGATGGAATGTATCCTTTCGTCTGTAGCCATGCTTGTGTCACTGGTACGTTTTCCTCTCCAGAATGTTTCGGAGAAACGTGGCTGCGTGCGCCGAACAAAGCAGGACTTGCATTCTGGGGTGCTTCGGATAATACATATTGGGATGAAGACGATGTTTTGGAGAGAAGCATGTTCAAAGCATGGTGGGATGACAGCGTCGAGACTATTGGTGGCATGACCAATATGGCTCTATACTATCTCTATCAGTATTATAGCGGTGGAGGAAGTACACAATACTACTTTGAAGCCTACAACGTCCTCGGCGATTCCTCAGTGAAAATCTGGCGCGGTGAATCAAACGTCAACACGCCACCTAATGTTCCTAACAAACCCGCAGGACCAGCAACCGGGGAAATCGGCATAGAATATACATTTACGACCAGCACCACAGATGCACAGAATAATGATGTGTACTACATGGTATCTTGGGGGGATTCGGTCAGCGACTGGCTTGGTCCGTACACCTCTGGAGAAACCGTTAGTGTGAAACATACATGGAACTTTGTCGGAGATTACAGCCTTAAGGTGAAAGCCAAGGACAGTGAGGGCTTAGAAAGCGGCTGGTCAGCGGCTTCCTTTATCAGTATTGTTTCGTTACCCCGCATTGAGATCGGTGCAATCACCGGTGGTTTCGGCGGCATTACGGCAGAGATAAAAAACGTCGGTGCCGCTGAAGCGTCGAATGTTGCCTGGTCGATTAGTCTGAAGGGCGGCCTGGTTCTTCTCGGACGTGAGACAACAGGGACCTTTACGAAGATCATGCCAGGGTTTGCTCCGAAGGCAAAAACCGGTTTCGTGTTTGGTTTCGGCTCGGTGGACATTCTCGTCACCGCAGGTGAGCTAGAAAAAACAGCAACCGCTATGTTGATTGGGCCATTTTTACTGAACGTGCGGTAAACAACTCTCTTCCTTTTTTTTCTCTCTTTTTTTTCGTTTAAACTTTCCTTATTAATATATGTACTATAGAATGATGTTTTGAGACTTTGAGAATCCTCCCGAGGTTTCTTTCTTTATTTAAAAGTGATTTCTAATAAGTTTATTATATAATGATAGTATAAAAGCATGAGAAATCCGGTTATTGATTTACTTCTTTAGAAGTGATATTTCAATTCCTTATATTTAATTTTAAGTATTAATATATATATATGGTGCGAAACATTTATTAATGCCATATGCATTTAAGAAGAGTAAGGCGAGGTAAAATTTTATGAAAACAAAACATAGTGTATGGAAAACTAAGCTAGTGAAAACAACGTTTCTCATGACAGCGATCCTCGTTGCTGCCCTGTTTTTAGGGAGTGCAGCGTCTGGAGGAATCGCTCCAAGTAACGTAGAGACGATAAATACAATAAAAGTGGAAAATCAGGCTGTAACTAAAGTTCAAGCACAAAATCCGTTTACAGCGGCCATAGGTACACCTGCAACCCCTTCTGTAAAGAATGAACGGTTGCAGCAAGTTACTACAAGTGAGCTAACTCCACTGAATCCATTCGAGCAACTCATCAGCTATCACATTGGACCTGCTGTGGATGCAATAGGTCTTACTGCTGGTGGTACCTATCAAGCAGCAATGCGGATTACTCCTACAGAACAGGGAGCATATACCGGATATGGTATCATTGCTGTGAACTGGCATCACTACGAAGCAGGGACCCACTCCGGCAATATCAAGATTTACGCCGCTGGAACAGCAACGGCCCCCGGTGCTGAAATTGCCTCTATACCCTATTCCGTGACTGGAGCTGGAATGAAGCGTATTGATCTTACATCATCGATTTCGCTTCCCATCACCGCGGATATCTGGGTGTCAGTTCAAATCACCCATACTGCAGGACAATACCCTATTGGTATTGACGCCGGCCCGAGTGCTGCTGGAAAAGGCTGCTGGATTGAGTATGGGAGCGGATGGTCAGAACTATCTGGATCTGGTTTTAACGTCAACTGGGTAATCGAAACCGTCATCGACCAAACCACGCAGTATGAACACGATGTTGGAGTACAAGAAATTGTGAAACCAGCAAGCGGCGTTGGTACAGCGTTTACTCCTGAAGTGAAAGTGAAAAACTTTGGATTAAACGATGAAACAAACGTTCCTGTGAACCTTAAAATCACTAAATTTCAGTACACCGACTTACTGTATCAAAACTTTGCACCTATGGGGACATTCCCGCCAACAGGATGGACGAGAACCAATACCAAATGGTCTCAGGTCAATACAGCTCTCGCTGGAGGAACTGCCCCTGAGGCACAGTTCTATTATTCTCCATCAGAAACCGGTGATTTCCGTTTGTATACGAATGCCATTAACACGGCTGGGTACACGGATTTAAATTTACAGTTCCGACAAATGGTGAACCATTATGCGACACCGTATACGTTAAAGGTTGAGACCTCAACCAACGCGGCAACCTGGACCACGGCCTGGTCAATAAATCCAACTGGCAGTATCCCTGCGCAGATCGTCACCGTCCCGTTAGGCACCGCACAAGGTGTGGGATCATCGACGCTGTACATCAGCTGGACCTTCTCAGGAAACAGTTTCAACATTAACTATTGGTACCTTGATGATTGTATGATACGGTTAGTCACCCCGATTCTGGAGTACAACCAGACTGTCAATATCAATATCAACTCCGGCGTCGTACAGAACGTTCCCTTCCCCGATTGGACACCCACTGACCTTGGTGTTTCAGAAAACATCAATGTCGACTACAAAGTAGAAGCAAAGACACAACTAGTCGGCGATAACAATACCGCAAACGATTACAAATCACAACTGATCACCCTTAACTACGGGTACTTCCATGATATCACCGTGACTGGTATTACACAACCAGCCAGCGGTAACGCAGCCGTGATTACCCCTGAAGTCGTTGTGAAGAACATCGGGCAGAACGATGAAACCGCTGTCCCGATTAACTTGGTCATCAGCAAACCATACATGGGACAACACTTTGATTCAACTGTATTCCCACCAACTGGCTGGACTCAAGAAGGAACCGGTGAATGGGCAAGAGTTTTAAGCGCGTTGGCAGGAGGAGTATCACCAGAAGCACGACTCTATTATTATAATATAGTAGGAAACTACGCATATCTGCAGAGCCCCGCGTTTGACACCTCAGGCACAACCAGTATGAAACTCGAATTCCGAAGTTACATCGACAGCCAATACGGTGGATCCAACCAGAAAGTCCTCATACGAAGCAATGCACTTGCGAGCTGGACCGATATCACTCCCTGGACCAACCCTGTCAATGTCGATATCCCAAAAGCCAAATACATCATTGACATTTCTGCGTATGTCGGAAATGGTACACAGGTTCAATTTGAGTTTAGCGGAACCTCTGCTGGTCTTTACTACTGGTACCTTGACGATGTGGTTATGTATCAATTAGATACCACCGAATTCGATGAGACCGTAAACGTCGATATCGATTCCGGGGAGACACTGAACGTAGTCTTCTCTGATTGGACACCATCTGATCTTGGGACTGCCGAAAACGCAGATATCGAATACGCGGTTGTAGCGAAATCTCAACTTGGTACTGATGGCAACACCGCAAATGATATCCTAGCAAAAGCAGTAACCCTCCACTACCCATTCTTCGATGATGTCGCAGTGGCTCAGATCATTGAACCAAAGAATGGTCTTGCGCAAATACAACCGGTGAAAGTCGCTCTCGCAAACAACGGGCAGAACGACGAAAGCGTCAATGTCAATGTCGTCATCGAGAAATTTAATGGCACCGCGGAAGGCTTTGAAGGAAGCGACGGTGGATACGTCCGGTCTGGGAGCCCGACAAGCGTCTGGGCATGGGGAACACCAACCTCTGGACCTGGCTCCGCTCATGGTGGGAGTAAACTCTGGGCGACCAACCTTGCAGGAACCTACCCAGCCAGCTCGAACGCGATGTTGGATAAAGCAATCACCTTACCATCTGGAAATGTTAACCTGATATACTGGCAATGGTACGCAATGGAAACTTCCTATGATGGCGGAAACATAAAGATCTCTACCGACGGTGGAACCACCTTTACCTTACTTACCCCAGCCGGCGGATATAACGGAATAGGAAATTCCGCATGCCCGCTCATCGGTGAACCAATTTACACGGGTACTACTACGGGGAATTTCTGGGCGAAAATAACGGTTGATCTCAGCGCCTACGCAGGGACATCGGTTATCATCCGATGGCACTTCGGTTGTGATTCGTCCGTTCAATATGCTGGTTGGTATATCGATGATGTCATGTTTGCAGATCCATCTGCTTTCATCCCCGAGTATGATGAAACCGTTTCAGCCGATATCGCTTCGGGAGAAACCATTAATGTCACCTTACCAGACTGGACCCCATCAGATATGACGTTAGCATTTGGTATTGACTACCGTGCAACCGCAACCGCTACCATCGCTGGTTGGGAAGATGTTGTCACCGAGAACTTTAACACCTACATCCCGGGATACTATTCCATTCCAACTGAATGGACAAAAGTACAAAGCAACCCCACGTCCACATGGTTTATCTACACCACCGGGACAACCGCGAAATGTCAAGAGACAGGGAAACTGAATCTCGCTCAGAATGAAGTACTCAAATCGCCGACATTCAATACCCTAGGCATGGCTGTTGTGAAAATCCAGTACACCGCTTACATGTATAGAGCAATCACCAACGGAGACTCTCAAGTCGAGGTGAAAGGCAGTCTCGATGGCGGTGCAACATGGCCACAGCTCATTAAGACCTACAACACACCTGGTGGTACTACCTATCCTGCTGAAGAATACGATATCTCCGCATGGGCTGCCAACAAAGCCAGCGTGACTATTGGATATGTATTCTCGAGCCCCGCTGACGTCAACCTCACTGATTACTTCTACTTCGACGGCTTCTGGATCGGAAACGAAGTTCCTGTTATCTCGGAAACCTTCAACAGTTACCTCCCCGGGAAATACATATTACCGGTTGGGTGGACGACACAAGTGACGAACCCCACTGGAAAATGGTGGATGTATTATTCAGGAACAACAGCCTACTATCCAAAGGTCAACGAATCTGGATCAAACGGTCTTGCACAAGATGAGTGGTTGTTTAGCCCCGTCGTTGATTGCTCCGCACTTACCCTCGTGAAGCTGCAGTATACGCAGTACTTCAACAATGTGACTGGCAGCAATTCTAAAGGGATGGTACTGGGAAGCATTGATGGTGGTACAACATGGACAAAATACATTGTGAACTACACCGTTACTACAGGCGTCGCAGCAGACATTGATATCTCCTCATGGGCAGCAGGTCAAGCGAATGTGAAAATCGCGTTCCGCTTTATCAGTGGAGCAGATGCCGTCCTAACTGATTACTGGTATGTCGACAACTTCTTCCTCGGAACACTCTGGGGACCTTTCGGAAACAACCCGCCAACAGGCTGGACGATTCTTAACTATGGAACTCAGTCACCAAACATCTGGGATAACAACGACTGGCACCGATATTCGTACGGCGGAACCCAAGGACAAGTCGCACGAGTATACTATTCACCAGCTGAAACCTCCAATGAATGGCTGATCAGCCCAACAGTCGATTGCTCAGCATTAAGTAGCGTCACCTTGGAATTCTGGCACTACTTCCAATGGTATTCTGCAACATCTCGAGGATATGTCAACGGCAGTATCGACGGTGGGGTCACATTCCCCTATGTGATTGCGGCTTACACTACAGTCAGTGATGGTCCTGCAGTACGAACCTTTGATATCAGCTCATGGGCAGCAGGGCAAGCCAACGTGAAAATCCTCTTCCAATACAAGGATTACGATGGAATGGCCTGGCAAGTGGACGACTTCAAGATCAAATCACCAACAACAACGATATACTCTCAGAACTTCGAAGGAATCGGCTATGGCACTGGCTTTGATACGAATTGGGTACCAGCGACCTGGGGACCTCTCGGATGGCAAGTATCTCCATCTGGAATACCTGGAGACAGCCGTTGGAATGTCCAGGCCTCAGCCAATGCCGGAGGAGTCGCACCCGAGGCACGGTTCTACTACTATCCAGCAGC
>Ga0315286_10005709_pt1 | contig 12041 bp, 15 predicted proteins | sample YL17G10_0_MG_FD_205038 | JGI IMG/M metagenome (GOLD analysis project Ga0315286, IMG submission 205038) | Sediment microbial communities from Yellowstone Lake, YNP, Wyoming, USA - YL17G10_0 | ecosystem: Environmental > Aquatic > Freshwater > Lake > Sediment | place: USA: Wyoming | collected... | reverse complement strand
TTGTTCAGCTTCATTCTACACTCTTTTTTATCCAGTCCAAGTAATCCTTGTGCCCTTTTTTAATTTCATAGCCCACTATGCATGGCACATCATAGGAGTGCGTTTTAAGCACCTCTTTCCTTATTCTATCAAAGTTCTTTTTTATAGTTTTTGCTATCAGGACATATTCTTTGTCATGCTTTATGGTATTCTTCCACCAGTACATGCTCTCGGATGGAAAGAAATTGGCGCAGGCAATGAGCTTTGTCTCAAGAAGATGCTGTGCAATATACCTTGCCTCAGTTTCATTCTTGCAGGTGATGTAAATCATCAGCATGAGAATATCCTTATTTTTTTAGTTTTTATATGTTTGCATAAGTTTTTTAATAACCGCTGATTTCCTTTTTCACATGAACTGCGCCATCTGCAAGAAAAAGGTTGAACTCAACTTTCTTGAAAAGCCACTCGGCACTTACATGAAAGATGCCCGAGGGCAAAAACATCTAGTTTGCACCAACTGCCAGAAAATATACAAAACTAAGGAAGAGATATTGAGTAAATTGTAAATTGATTTTCTGTAAATTATTTTTAATAAAAGCCACTCAATCGCCGTGGGGGCTATTGCAGCTAATACTTGCAGCAAGTTCATGGCCCTTCGGAGGCTTGGACTCCGAAGTCCAGAAATCTGGAACAGATTTCTCGTATCCGCGGCCTGGAGCGGTAATTATTTATTTTTAACACATACTGCAAATTTTACTTAACATTTTTATAATCAAATTCTTATCTATTATTTTACTGCCTCCGTAGCATAGTAGCCATTGCGGCGCTCTCGTAAAGCGCAGGTCGGGAGTGCAATTCTCCTCGGAGGCTTAATCATGCTAGATAAAAATGGAAAAACCGCTTTTAATCTTTGACTTTGACGGGACTATTGTTGATTCACTGGATGCATCCATCTCAACACTTAACAAACTTGCCAAAAAACACGGTGTCTGGGGCAGATTGGACAGAAAAACTTATCGTGAAATGATGCACAGGAGCATTGTTGAAAATTTCAGATATTTTAAAATTCCAGTGGCGCAACTCCCATTTCTAATGTCAGAATTCAAGAACGAGTTTGAAAAATCCAGAAAAAGCGTTAAGCTTATCCCCGGCATAAAACCAGTCTTAAAAAAATTAGCCAAAAAATGCGAGCTGATTATTCTCACTTCAAATCACTCCGAAATTGCCAAAAGAATGATAGAAAAAAACGGAATACTAAAAGAATTTTCTCAAATTATAGGCTCTAACAACGAGAAAAAGAAATTCGATGCCCTTAAAAAATTCAGTAAAAGATTTCCAGGAAGAAAAATAGTCTATATTGGCGACACTAGCGCAGATATGAGGGAAGCCAAGCAGGCAAAGGTAATCTCTGTAGCCGTTGCGTGGGGATTTCAGCCAATTGAGAGCTTGAAAAAGCAAAAGCCTGATTATATTGTTAATAATCCAATAGGCTTATTAAAGGCAACACTTAAATAATTCCTCTTTATCCCATACTACATGAGACCACTTTCAGCAGTATTGATAACAATTGCAATCTTTGGATTTTTCGGCTGGGTGTATGTTGTTGCGATTCAGGTGACTCATCCAGATCTTCTTACAGTGCAGCTGAGCCACTGGACGCCGTGGCTGAGAATGGATAATTTTGGAATGAGTTCTTTTGTACTAAGCTTTTTCTCGCTACTCGGTTTTTTCTTATTTGAATTTTCATTTGATAAGAAGAAGACTCACTAAAAACATTTATATACCCTTTCTACTTAAGAATAATAAAAGGTGATAAATCAATGAGTTGTTGTTGCGGAAATATGCGCTATCACAAGGCTCTGTGCCTTATAGTTTTGGGTCTTGTTTTGGCGGCGAATGAATACTGGGCTTGGGCAAATGGCTGGTACCTCTTGAGCGCCCTTTTGGTCATAGGCGGTATTGTAAAGCTGTTCATGCCTCCCTGCAAGTGCCAGGAGAAGGCTGCCCCCAAGAAAAAGCGATAATAAGGCAAAATTAATGCCTTTTTCTTACCTATTTGCAGTATGCCAATCGAAAGGTTTTTATATTTATTTAACGTAGAGAATCAAATAGATTAACAATCTTAACAATTGAGAATCAAGAGTTAAGCTTGTTATCTCGTGTTGGGGTTAGGAGTATAAAAACTAAAACGCAGAGTATACAATTTTGTATATAAATAGCATAGTTTTTATCACTCTAGAATGGTAAAAACCAAAAGATTTATATATGTGAAAGTCAAAGGTATTGCTATGGCAAAACGCATAAAACGCTCTAAAATAAGAAAAACCCAGAAGAAATCTGGAAAGCTGGAGAAGTTCTATCCCGCTATTACAGAAGTGGCTGGTGAAGAGGCTTTGCGCGTTGTTGAATACCTGCAGAACAAGGAGAATATTTCTGAATTTAAGATTGCTGATGCGACTAATGTGGAAGTAAATAAGATTAGGAGCATGCTTTACAGGCTTCATGAGCAGAATTTAGTCACTTATTACAGGAAGAAAGACAGAAAGAAGGGATGGTATATAAGCTACTGGACCTTCAATCAGAAAGGGCTGCCTTATCTTGTCAGATCCATGTGCAGGCAGAAGCTTGAGCATCTCAGGGAGCGACTTGTGAAAGAAGTGCAGAACATGAATTCATACTACATATGCCCGAACATATGCACAAGGCTGGACTTCGAGACAGCTGTGGAATGCGGCTTCAGATGCCCTGAATGCGGGGAATTAATAGCTGTTCAGGATAATTCAAGAACTATTGTGAATCTGAGAGAGAAAATCAGGGAATTAGAAGCTCAGTAAATAATAAGTTTTTTCTTTATTGTAATATTTTTTAATAATTTTTAATCCCTCTCAATCGGCGAGGCCTATTGCTGCACGACTTAATGGCAATAGCCCCCACGGCGTGTCAGAAATGCAGAGCATTTCTGAGCATGCTCAGAAACCTTGGGTTTCTGACAAATGAGTGGCTATAAGTTAAAATTACAAAAATTAAATTGACAAAATTATTCTAAAGAAATCTTCATCGAAACATTATTTGGGTAAAACCGCTGGCAACCTGCTTCCTGCTCTCGCATTCCTCGCATTCAAAGACCAGAAATCTCGTGTTATTGCTGTCCATGACGCCCTTTTTTACCATAGAGCCGCCGCAGATATCGCAGTTGAATAAAGCACCGCTCATGAACTCATCTCACCCATGCAGAAATAGACACTTCTAAATAAAAATGTTGTGATTTATCTCTTTTTCCGAGGGATTATCAACCACGCCAGCAAATATACTACAAACCCTGTCCCAAAACTTAATACACTAAGAATGACCCACACAAGCCTCACGACGGTTGAATCTACTTCAAGATATTCTGCAATTCCGCCGCAAACCCCGGCAATTTTTCTGTCAGTGTCGGATAAATATAATTTCTTAACGTTTGCCATTTTATTCGTATCTCAGCGCGTCAACGGGCTGCAGCTTTGAGGCCTGCAATGCAGGAAAGAGCCCTGATAACGAGCCTATTAAAAATGAAAATGTCAATGCCCCGGCAACCAGAAACAGACTCGTGTCAGCTTTTAACAGCGATGTTCCAAGCGCCTGCACTGCAATTAATTCAACGCTTTTGCTCAATCCGAATCCAATTGCAATGCCAATTGCCCCTCCTACCAATCCCAGCATGCCTGATTCCAATAAAAATATCGTAAGTATGTCGCTGGTTTTAGCTCCCACAGCTTTCATTATTCCAATCTCTTTAGTCCTCTCCAATACAGCAGTGTACATGGTGTTCATTATTCCTATTCCGCCAACAATGAGGGAAATTCCCGCAATTCCAACCAAAAAAATCTGGATTACATCGAGAATTGACGCATATGATTTGTATAATTCCTCTGCGCTTTGGACTGTGAAATCTTCGTCACCAATTTTTTCATTCCTGTCCAACCTCATTGCCCTTGAAATGGCGTCAACAACGTCTGAAGGTTTTCTTCCCGCTGCCACTTTGGCAGCAATAATATCGTAAGTCTCTGGAACATCCAGCAAATCCCTCAGAGTTTTTTCATTCATAACCAGCATCATATCTGTCTGCGGAGAGCCACTCCTTTTTAGTATCCCCACAACCTCGAAATCCACATTGTTCAACAGAACCTTATCGCCAACCCTCATATTTTCCTTAAATGTGTTTCTGGTTGCATAATCATCACCGACAACAATCTTATTTCTGTCAGAAGCCAGAAGCATTCTTCCACGGTCAGTTGTAAGCTGGTTGGCTTCAATAACAAGGTTCCTGGCTTTTTCATCAGTGTCGGGAACCGTTGCAGCAAAAGAATATTTTACCTCTTTTCTGTATTCAATTATAACATACCTTATCAGTCTGCCCGTGGCGATTTCAACTCCATTTACTTTGCCAATCAGCTCCAAATCATGCTTTGTCAGATTCCCCACAGCGCCTGTTCCAGGAGGGCCGTAAGATGTGCCCGCAGCGCGTATCAATATTTTATCGCTTCCCACGCTTGAAAACTGCTGCGCAACAGCCATTTTCAATCCCTCGCTCAGCGATACCAATGCAACGACTGCAGCTATTCCTATGAAAATCCCTATCATAGTAAGATAGGACCTGACCTTTCTGTGCATCAGGTTTGTAAATGCCAACTTGAAGTATTGCATCATTTTTCCAACTCAGTATTTTTTCTTCAGCGCCTCAACGGGCTCCATTCTTGCAGCCTGCATCGCAGGAAAGAGCCCCGAAACTGAACCGACAATAAATGAAAACAGCAGTGTTCCGACAATTAAATACAAGGGAAAATATGCCCTCAGCATTGCAGTGCCTAAAGCTTGGGTTGCGCCAATTTCTACTAATTTACCCAAGCCCATGCCGATTACAATGCCTATGGCTCCTCCCACTGTTCCAAGCATGCCTGACTCAATCAGGAAGATTAGCATAACGTCGGAGTTTTTTGCTCCAATTGCCTTCATTATTCCTATCTCCTTTGTTCTTTCCAACACTGCCGTATACATGGTGTTCATTATTCCAATTCCTCCTACGAGGAGAGATATGCCAGCTATTCCAAGAACAACAGCCTGGACAATGCCGAAAACAATATTGAAGGTATCAATAAGCTGATTAAAGGTTTGCACGCTGAAATCCTCTTTTCCTTTTTCAACATTTCTTTCACGGCGCAGAGCCCTTTCAATAGAATCTGCAACAACAATTGGATCCTCTCCCGAACCGACCTTTACGTAAATATAATCAACTCTCTCCGGTATATTCAAAAGCTCACGGGCGTCTTTGTCGTTTAAGTACACTGAGGCGTCATCAGTGGGGCTTCCCAATGGCTTCAGAATGCCCACGATTCTATAATCCTCACCATTAATTTGCAATGTTTTGCCCACTGTTATCTCCTGATTCAGAAGATTCCTGCGCACAAAGTCCGCCCCAATAACAACTTTTCCTGACTCTCCTATCTCTAGCATCCTTCCTGCGTCAATTTCCCAGGTAGCCATTTGAAGGAAAGTGTTCCTGAAATTGTTTTCCGGAATAGATGCTGCAAATGTATAAATTGTTTTGGACTTTCCCTCAACCTTGACAGAAGCAAGCACCTCACCTGCCGCGGATTCAACCCCATTTACTCTTTGGACAGTTTCAACATCTTTTTCAGTGAGCTCTGTGGAGAGGGTTGCGCCGGGTGCAAGTAAACCGGCTGCAGGAGTAATAATAATCTTGTCAGTGCCAACCTTAGCAAATTCCTCAGTAATATACTGCTGAAGGCCCTGACCTAAAGACACTAAAGCAACAACTGCAGCTATTCCTATGAAAATTCCTATCATTGTTAAATAGGAACGCATCCTCCTATGCCAGAGGTTTGTCAGGGCCAGCTTAAAATACTCCCAAATCATGCTTACCAGCTATTTTTTCTTCTTTCTTCTCAGGAAATAATATCCTGCGCCCACAATCACAACGATTACAATAAGGATGCCCAATATGCTGCCGCCTTTTGCTATGCCAAGCTTTTCAGCCTGTTCCTGGGTATACAGCATTAGGGTGAGGTTATAGCTCTGCTCATATTCGTTGTTTATTGCATCTCTGAATGTCAGGGTAACGGGGAGCTCTACATTATGATCTTTCACAGTTTTTACAAATATTTTGAACTGTGAAGTTCCATAATCATCGGAATCCACTTTTCCCAAATAATCTGAAGCGCTTGAGACTATATCGTAGTTTGCCGAGGGCTGCAAAACAAGATTAACGAATCTTAAATCGCTGGATCCTCTGTTTATCGTTTTTATGGTTACAGTGCCGACAGTGTTTGTGCTATAAATCGTAGAGCTGTCTATTATGACATCGAGCTCAGGTTTTCCTCCAATGGTTAACCCAAATATGTTTGTCTTGGTGTAAACAGTCCCGTCAATATCGCTATAGGTCAAAATGAGCGGTATCTTATACACATCAGAAGATGCATCCGGCTTTGCTATGAGGGTGAATGTAAATTCTTTTTGCTCATTGGGCTTTAGCTCGTATATGGTGATCTCATTTGTGGAACCTATAGGCACAAAGGGCAGTGTTGTACCGGACAAATCAAGCTTGAGCTGGACATTCTGCACGAGCTGATTTACAGTATTTTCCAGAACGAGCTTCACCTGAGCTGTCTGTCCTGGTGCTATTATTTGAGGGGTTATTGTTATGCTGTTGATGTCCACAATCGTATTTGTTCGCTTGATAGTGATTTCATAAGCCACATCCGGCTCAACCCACGCACCGCCTGAAACTCTATATCTGACTCTCAACAGGTTAGTGCCTGTGGCGGCATTGTCGTCAACATGCAGCGTGAATTTGACAATGGCTGTATCTATATCCTGCTGAACCCTCCAAATGCTGCCTAATTGTTTTATAGAGTCTTCACCCGCCGGTGTTGAGAATGGATAATCCGGCAAAACCTGGATTTCAAAGTCATTCGCTACAATACTTCCTCTATTTTCCACCCTTAACCTCACATCTACGTTTTTTCCTGGCTGCACAGGGTCAGGGTCCTGATTTACCAAACTAATCTGAATATCAGTTCCAGTGCTGGTAGTTCCCGGCGTAGCGGCAGCTGCCAGCTGTATGCCTTGTAGCACAAACATTAAAACAATTGTCCAAACCAATATTTTTTTCATATTTCTCACCTTATTATTTTTCTTTTGATTATTTTTCCGTCCAATAGGAATTCTACCCTGTCAGCATAAGTTGCCAGCCTGGCATCGTGTGTGACCATGACTATTGTTTTTCCCTCATCCTCATGAAGCTTTGTCAAAAAGTTGATAACAGTTTCTCCTGTTTTGGAATCAAGGTTTCCTGTCGGTTCGTCCGCGAGTATCATTTCAGGGTTTACAGAGAGCGATCTTGCAATTGCAACCCTCTGCTGCTGTCCGCCTGAGAGCTGCGATGGCTTATGGTCCATTCTGTCCGCGAGTTGCACCAGGTTCAAAAGGTATTTTGCCCTTTCAATCCTCTTGTCTGTTGCAATGTTCTGGAAAATCATTGGAAGCATTACGTTCTCCATTGCACTAAGCGTCGGAATAAGGTTGAACTGCTGGAATATGAATCCAATCTTTCTGCCCCTTATACGGGCTAATTCATTCTCACTCATATGGGCTATGTTTTCCCCTTCAAGCTCTATCTTTCCCTTAGTGGGTATATCCAAACAACCTATCATGTTCATGGCAGTGGATTTCCCGCTTCCCGAAGGGCCCTGGACAGCCACAAACTCCCCTTTTTTTATCAGGAGATTTAGCCCCTGGAGCGCATTAACCTCTGTTTCTCCCATCTGGTAAATCTTCCACACATTTTCCAGCCTTACAAAGTCTTCTTTCATTTTAACCTATTAAGCTTTCTCGTTGCTTCCCTCAATATTTCCTGTATCTTTTTCTTGTTTTTATTAATTTTATCATTTTCCATAAGATTTACAATTGCTGCGCTCAAGCCAAATATCTCATCTCTCATTTCATCAAAAGGAAACTGCCCCATTTCAGCGCGGTCATGTATCATTTTCATAAAGGGAGATATATTCATTGAGAATATGTGATCAATTGCTCTGGCTCTTTTAACCATCGAGTCCAAAAGCTCATGCTTCTTTTTTTCAACATCTTTCAGCTGCAATTTTCCAATTTTAGTCAACGTATAGATTTTCTTTCTTTTCATGTTCCTGACTTGAACCATCTTTTTTTTCCTTAATTCCTCGAGGAGAGGATATGTGGAGCCCGCACTCGGCTTGGAGCCTGTTTTTTTTGATATTGTTTTCATTAATTCGTAGCCGCTCATAGGTTTGTCTTTAAGAATCCTCAAAATCATCAGCTTTAGATAACCTCTGAATGCCATATCGGTTCAGATATATCGGTTCGATATATAAGGATTTTGTCTTTGTAAGTTGACAATAAGAAGCTGTCCTTAATTTTATGCAGAATAATCAAGTTTTTTGCAGTGTTTTTACTATACCTCACTAAATTTTACACCAGAACCCTCAAAGGTCTTTGTCAAGTTGATTAAGAAAAAAATATATAAACCTTCCCGCTGTCCCATGTGCTATGGCACGACGGAAAGAGGGACTTAACTGGTCATTGGTAATGGTTGTTTTTATAGTGTTTGTTATGATTTCGAGCACCATAGGATACATCTGGATAGGCGGTAGTGACCAGAGTACGACTTTCAAGTACAATGATTACAAATTTACCAGGGATACTGCGGGTTATCATACTACGATAAATGGAATTCCGCTTGATTTTGTTTATTCCCCTCAGGAACTAGAAAACACAACGCAGGATTTTTTCAACAGGAGCTCTGTTGATGCAGTCAAGGACAGCCTTTTTGTGTACATGACCTCTGACATAAATGATACTTATAGGGAGGATATTGCCTCTTTCGAGTACCAATTGTCCCAGCTTCTTGAAAAGAAATTTACAATATTCTCCCAGACAGGATTTACCAACGAGACTGTGAGCAATATTCCTGTCGTGGATTGCATAAATGTTTCATCTAGGGTTTCAGTTTTGTACCTTTATTCATCGGATAGTACAAAAACAGAATTAAATGAAGGCTGCATGGAGATATCTTTTGCAGACAAGCAGGACCTGGCTAAAACCCAGGATTTATTTTTATACCTTCTGTTTGGAATAATAAAGTGATGCTATAATGTCAGATAAGAATGATTTTTATGTGATGCTGATTGTGATTGTGCTAATTTTAATTACTGCGATTCTGATGGCTGTTCCGACTATCATGAAAACATTTTTTCCAAAAGAGGAAAACCTCCCTACAATAACTTATAATGGGTTTGTTTTTACAAGAATAGATCCTGTATGGCTTACCCAATATGAAAGAAATAAGCAGCTCTATAACCTTCAGTTTCATTTTAATCCCAAGGAAGTGGAAAATGTCCCGGTTTCCGGGGAGCTTTATGACAATTTTTCCAATTCAAGCCCGGTTTACATCACGTTCGACCCAGATGAAGGCCCAGACTTGAGATATGTGGCAGTCGCTGCAGGCGAGCTCAGCATGAACATTGCGCTGGGTTTCAATTACGAGATTGCTTCTGCATGCACAAGGAATGAAACAGAGGGTTGCAGTGACAGGCCTGTTGTTACATGCAATGATTCTGATAAATCTGTAGTTTATATAAAATTAGAGGCGGAGCCGAGCGTTGAATTCAGAGGAAACTGCATTATCGTCAAAGGAAAGGGGGTAGACCTGCTGAAGGCAGTGGACAATCTACTTTTCAGGTGGTATAGGATAATTAAGTGAGATTATTATATCTCCTTCATTCCATCTGGAGTTAATGTTACAAGTCGGATGCCTAATCCTAATTTTAGCAAAGCAGATAAAATCGCCATGTGAACTTTTCCTGAGCCGGAAACCATGTTAAGGGCAACTTCTGTATCGTTTATTTTATTCTCCAACTGCTTTCTTATGAGCTCCACAATCTCAGCGACCATCATGTTCTCATTTATTATTACAAAATTTATTGGGCGATTTGCACTGAATTTTGTGCCGAATTCGTCTGTAACCAAAAACACATGCTCCCATGGCTCTGATTCAATGAGCTTTGCAATGTAGCCCCATGTTCCCTTTCCAGCGCCAAGGCACGCAACTAAACTCGTCATAAAACAAGGGATTGAATTACTTTTTATATAATTTATTACAGAATTTCATTTAAAATTACAATAATTAATAAATACTGCTCACTCGCCGCAGGGGCTATGGCTGCAAGCCACACCAAACTCATAGAGGCTTGTCAGAGACCGAAGGTCTCTGAGCATGCTCAGAAATGCAAAGCATTTCTGACACTCCGCCGACTGAGGAGTAATTATTTATTTTCAATTACTAAACAAATCTATTTTCCAAAAATCCTTACAACAAATCTTTTTTCAGTTCTTCAAAGACAAGCTTGGCTCTTCTTATTAGAAGTCTTAATTCGAGGGAAAACAGCAGAGCATCGGAAGTATAGCCAGATATTTCCCTATAAAACAATTTTAAAATGAGTTTTTCCATCGAGGGAATTTTTAATTTATACATCGAATCAAATAGCTCTTTGTCGGAGAATTTGTCCTGCATGCCAAAACTTTTCCTATAAAAAGTAAAGATGTTATTTTGAATTTTTTCTATGCTCAGTTTTGTTTCTGTGCTTGACCAAATCTCTTTTTCCAAAGCTTCCAGGCAAGCAAATACCTCGTCAAATGTCTCCTTGTTTAATTTATCGTATTTCCCATATCTGAATTTTCTCATTATTCTATTGAGTCTTATAACCCACAAGAGGCGGTCCTGGTTTTTTCTTAAAAATAAAATAAAGAATACTAATAAAATAGAGAGAACAATCAGCAAAAGTCCGAGCAACGCCCTTTTTAAACTGAAGCAGGACTTATTGCAAACTCCGCCGCAGTCTATGCCTTTTTCATTTTGGTTTTTAATTCCGTCGAAGCACGTTGCGCAGGGCTTGCACGGGCCCCCGCAATCTATTCCCTCTTCATCTTCATTTTTAATCCCGTCATCACATCTCGGGCAGGGTTTGCAGACACCGCCACAGTCCACGTCTTCCTCATCCTGATTTCTTATCTGGTCGTTACAGTTTGCCTCAAGGCAGATTTCATTGTAGCAGTGACTGCTTTCACAATCGTTGTTTCTTATGCAGCGCTGCTCCGCAGCGCATCTTTTTTTGCAGTAAAAGCCGCCACAGTCAGCATCTGTTTCTCCAAAGTTCTGTATGCTGTCAAAACAGTCAGGGCAGGGCTGGCAGACTCCGCCGCAGTCCACATCTACCTCATCTTGATTTTTAATTCCGTCAAAGCATGTTGCGCAGGGCTGGCAGACTCCGCCGCAGTCTACATCTACCTCATCTTGATTTTGCACTCCATCCTCACATGAAGGCTTATACCCGCATTTTTGGGTTTTTAGCATTGTTTTTCCTGCAGCACTGCAGTTATTCAAATCCATGCAGCTCATTGTTTGAAGTCCCTCAGGCAGGCACGAGCTCCATTCCGAGCAGATTAATCTTTCAATGCATGTGGCATTCTGGGAATTCTGAACTAGCAGCTCGGGCTCCGCAGAAACCACACTAAACTTCACGGGATTGCTTTCTGCGCTGAACTCGCCGTCATTTGCCACAAACCTAACTTCGGTATATCCAACGTAATTTTCTTCTGAAATCAGAATTACATTTCCGTTTCCATCTATCGCAATGGTTATGTTTTTGTTTTCAGACGCAACAGGGCGATATGAAAATGCTAATTTTTTCCCTTCAGGGTCTTTAAAATAATCGTTTAGATTATATGGTGTGCTCTGCGTGCCAACTTTCCATGATGCTCCAGGAATATTTTGTGCCAGTTCTGGAGGACGATTTGCGTTTCTGACATTTACGGTCCAGGTTTGTTCAGAGGATAGATTATGCATGTCAGCTATTTTTCCCAGAATAATGTAGATGCTCTTGTTTGAAAACACCTTGAAAGCAAAGCTTTGCAGGTTGCTTTTCAGCGCATCATCTACATACCATGAGTAGTTCAAGCTGCCTGAAGAGGAATTT
>Ga0315286_10005706_pt1 | contig 12044 bp, 10 predicted proteins | sample YL17G10_0_MG_FD_205038 | JGI IMG/M metagenome (GOLD analysis project Ga0315286, IMG submission 205038) | Sediment microbial communities from Yellowstone Lake, YNP, Wyoming, USA - YL17G10_0 | ecosystem: Environmental > Aquatic > Freshwater > Lake > Sediment | place: USA: Wyoming | collected... | reverse complement strand
GCATCGCGAGCGAAACGGGCTTCGACAGCAGCTCGACGAGGTTGAGGAGGAAATTCGGCAGCCACAGCAGCGGGTTCTTGCCGAACGGCGCGGTGAAGAGCTCGTGAACGTAGCCACCGGCGCCCTTCGCCTTGACGCTGAAATAGATGACCACCAGGAGCACGGTCAGCGACATCGCGAAGGTCGTATTGACGTCGGCGGTCGGCACCACCCGCCAGTAGTGGATGCCGAAGAGCCCCGCGATCTTGCCCGGCACGTCGAGCGGCAGCAGGTCCATGGCGTTCATCAGGAACACCCACACGAAGATGGTGAGGGCGAGCGGCGCAAGAAAGCTGCGGTCGAGGTGGAAGACTTCCTTGACCGTGTTGTCGACGAAATCGACCATCATCTCGACGAACGCCTGCCACTTGCCGGGTACACCGGGGGTGGCCTTGCGGGCTGCCGAATACAGCAGGCCGATCGTGACGAGGCCGAGCAGGATCGACATGAACATCGTGTCGATGTGCCACGTCCAGAACCCCTCGCCGACCTTGAAGTGGGTGAGATGGTGGGTGATGTATGCGGTGCTGTTTTCGGGAGCTTCGCCGGCCATGTCTGTGTGCAACTCCGAACTAGCGATTCGCGTTCTGCCCGCCCGCGCGGGCGGCCCCAATCCAATACCCGGCATAGGTCGCCGCATACGCCACCAGCAGCGGCACCGCGTCGACCCTCCGCGACCGGAACGCCAGCACCAGCATGGCCACGGTGAACCCCACCTTCACCAGCCAGCCGGAGAAGAAGCTCCAGGCCACCCGTTGCGCACCCGCCGCCTCGCCGTGGCGGAGCATCGCGAACGCCATCAGCGACGTCGCGACGACCCCGATGGCCGCGCCGAGCAGCGCCGACGCGCCGGCGTTGACCCCTTTGGCCATGAAGCAAGCAATCGCAACGATCGCCCCGAGCGCCACCTGACTCGCCACCACCGCCAGCGCCTGCCGCCGGGCCATCTGCAGGTCGAGGTTACTCAAGGCCTCACTCAAAGCGTCCGGGCAACAAAAAAGCCACGGCATGCCGGGCGTCCCGGCCACGGGTGGCGTTGTCCCACGTTACCCGGGCCGGCTCGCGCCGCCGCGCGGCCTCCGGACAGCCGCGGAATTATATATGGTCTTTTTGCAGTGCTTCAATTCCGCGCATGAAACCAGCCTTGCGGTTTCCCGCAATTGCAGCAGCCGCGCTAACAGCGGTGCCGGGTTTAAACGCATTAACGTTTGCGGACCCAGCGGCGCTCGTCAGGGCGTGTGCCCGCCTCGGCGCGTGTCTGTGCGGACGGATACTGCCGCTACTGGCCATCGTCAATTAGTCACATAAATTGGCTAATTCTTTCCAGGGCATCGCTTTGCAAGGCTAATTACTATTTTTTTTGTAACTATCAGCGACGATATTCTCAGCCGCTCGCGGCATCTGCAAACGCTTAAACGTTGAAACCCGGCACCTACTGGTGCGCTACTGGATGTGGTCCAGGATGCCGTCAAGTTCATCCAGGCTGTTGTAGTCGATGACGAGCTTGCCGCGGCCGCGAGCGGTGTGCTGCAGGTGGACCTTCGCGCCGAGTTTGTCCGCCAGGTCCTGCTCCAGCCGGGTGATGTTCGGGTCCTTGCGGTCGGGTTCCTGTTGCTTCCCGGACTCCGTGCCGTGGGCCAGCATGCGCTTCACCAGCGCCTCGGTCTCGCGCACCGACAGGCCCTTCCTGGCCACCAGCGCGGCAACCTCGATCTGCTGGCGAGGAGCCACGAGCCCGAGCAGGGCGCGGGCGTGCCCCATCTCGATCTGGCGCTGCTCGACGAGCTGCTTCACTTCGTCGGCGAGCTCGAGCAACCGCAGGAGGTTGCTGACCGCCGCCCGGGACCGGCCGACCGCGTCGGCAGCCAGCTGGTGCGTCATGTCGAATTCGCGGATCAGCCGGTCGAGCGCCCGGGCCTCCTCCAGCGGATTCAGGTTCTCGCGCTGGATGTTCTCGATGAGCGACATCGCCACCGCCGCCCCGTCGGGCACGTCGCGGATGACGGCGGCGATCTCGTGCAGACCGGCCATCTGCGCAGCACGCCAGCGGCGCTCGCCCGCGATGATCTCGTAACGGACCGGCTCGCCGGAGCGCTGCGCCGCCAGCGGGCGGACCACGATCGGCTGCACGACACCCTGCGCACGGATCGAATCGGCCAACTCCTGCAGGCTCTCGGGGCGCATGTCGAGCCGCGGCTGGTAGCGGCCGCGCTGGAGCAGGTCCACCGGGATCTTTGCCAGCTCCTCGTCGAGCGGACGCGGCGCGCGGGAAACGGCATTCGCACCGGCGCCAGGTTCGGCCGGGGGCGCGGGGGGGGTGCCCCCGAGCAGGGCCTCGAGGCCACGGCCCAGGGAAGGTCGCTTGGTTGCCATAGTTCGGTCAGTTTAGCGTCGTCAGTCAGCCGGCTGCTCGGCTTCATCGTCGCTGGCGGGACTCGTACCCGGCAGCGTTTCTTCCTCGCGCCGGATCATCTCGCCCGCGAGCGCCAGGTACGCCAGCGCGCCGCGCGAATCCTTGTCGTAGTACAGGGCGGCTTTGCCGAAGCTCGGCGCCTCGGCAAGTCGCACGTTGCGCGGGATTACGGTGCGGAAGACCTTGTCGCCGAAGTGCATCAGCAACTGGCCCGCCACCTCGTTCGACAGGTTGTTGCGCGGGTCGAACATGGTGCGCAGGATGCCTTCGAGCTCGAGGTCCGGATTGACGCTGCCGCGGATCTGCTCGATCGTGCCCATCAGCGCCGACAATCCCTCGAGCGCGTAATACTCGCATTGCATCGGCACAAGGACGCTGTCTGCGGCAACCAGCGCGTTGAGCGTCAGCAGGTTGAGTGCCGGCGGGCAGTCGATGATGATGACGTCGTAGAGATTGCGGACCGGCTTCAACGCATTGCGCAGGCGAACCTCGCGCCCGATCTTGCTCATCAGCTGGACTTCAGCGGCGACGAGATCCTGGTTGCCGGGCAGGACGGTGAAGTGCCCGGGCTCGACCGGCAGCAACGCCGCGGCGAGTTCGCATTCGCCGAGCAGCACGTCCGTCATCGAGTAGCGCAGGCTGTTCTTGTCCACGCCGCAACCCATCGTCGCGTTACCCTGCGGGTCGCTGTCGATGAGCAGCACCTTGCGCTGCGTCGCCGCCAGCGAGGCCGCCAGGTTCACGGCGGTCGTGGTCTTGCCGACCCCGCCTTTCTGGTTCGCAACTGCGATGACGCGCTTCATGGGTCGGCAAGCATACATGAGGCGCAGGAGCCCTCACCCCAACCCTCTCCCGCCTGTTGCGGGAGAGGGGGCTCTGACCTCTCCCGCCTGTTGCGGGAGAGGGAGTCGTCACCTCTCCCGCCAAGGCGGGAGAGGTCGGCCGACAGGCCGGGTGAGGGCCTACTTCCCCGTCTTTTCGTGCGACCGGCACAACTCGACGAGATGCCGTTCCTCGTCCAGGCCGGGCACGTGCAGCCTATGCACCGCCGCGACCTTCCAGCCGTTCAGCTTCCTGGCGAGTTCTTCCTCCGGGTAGCGGCCCTTCATGGCAAGGAAGCGCCCGCCGCCGCCCACCAGTCCGCCTGCGTACTTGACGAGGTCGGCAACCGGCCCGACGGCACGCGCCAGCACCGTGTCGAAACGCCTGGCCGGTTGATAGGTCTCGGCCCGCGACTGCACGACTTCGACGTTGGCCAGGCCGAGCGAATCGCGGACTTGTTCCAGGAACCGGCACTTCTTCCCAACGGACTCGAGCAACGCAAACTGCATGTCCGGCGCCACGATCGCGAGCGGGATGCCCGGAAACCCGGCGCCGCTGCCGATGTCGGCCACCCGCGGGCCCTGCAGCCACGGGTGCATGGTCAGGCTGTCGAGCAGGTGCTTGGTGATCTGCTGCGGACGCTCGCGGATCGCCGTGAGGTTCATCCGCGTGTTCCAGTCATCGAGGATGTCGAGATGGGCGAGGAGTTTCGTCACCCGCTCGTCGGACAGCTCGATGCCGAGTTCGCGGGCGCCTTCTACCAGGACTGAATTCACGAAGCCCTCATCCCGACCCTCTCCCACCTTGGGTGGGACAGGGTGGCCAACGGCCGGGTGAGGGCCCGCGTGAGGGCTTTGCTCAAGCCTTTACCATCACGGACACGAATTCGTGCACCGGCATGGCTTCGAGCCCGCTGCGATCCGCGAACACAGCCTTGATCTTCTGCGTCTGCCCGGGCGAGAAATGCCCGGCGACGCTTGCCTCGAACTTCTTCACCAGCACGGGGATGCCTTCGTCGCGGCGCTTGCGGTGGCCGATCGGGAAATCGAAGTGCGCGCGCTCCGAGGACGTGCCGTCCTTGAAGAACACCTGTACCGCGTTGCCGATGTAGCGCCTGTCGGGCGCGTAATAGTCAGCAGTGAACGCAGGGTTCTCGCGCACGGTCATCTTGCTCCGCAGCGCATCGACACGCGGGTCGCTCGCAACCGCATCCTCGTAGTCCGCGGCCGTGAGGCGGCCGAAGATCAGCGGGATCGCCGTCATGTACTGGATGCAGTGGTCGCGATCGGCCGGGTTCCCGAGCGGGCCGGTCTTGTCGATGATGCGCACGCCCGGTTCCTGGGTCTCGATCTCGACGTGATCGATCTCTTCGAGGCGGTCCCTGACCGCCGGGTGCAGCCGCATGGCGCACTCGACGGCCGTCTGCGCATGGAACTCGGCCGGGAACGAAATCTTGAAGAGCACGTTCTCCATGACGTAGCTGCCGAAAGCCTGCGGATAGCTGAATTCCTTGCCCTTGAAGAGCACGTCGTAGAAGCCCCAGGTCTTCGCCGAGAGCGCCGACGGATACCCCATCTCGCCCGTGAGCGCGATCAGTGCGTGACGCACCGCCCGGCTCGTGGCGTCGCCCGCCGCCCAGCTCTTGCGCGAACCCGTGTTCGGCGCGTGGCGATACGTGCGCAGCGCACCGCCGTCGATCCAGGCGTTCGACACGGCGTTGCAGACCTGCTCCTTCGTGCCGCCGAGCATCCTCGTCACGACCGCCGTCGAGGCGACGCGCACCAGCAGCACGTGATCGAGCCCGACGCGGTTGTAGCTGTTCTCGAGCGCGGTGACGCCCTGGATCTCGTGCGCCTTGATCATGCCCGTGAGCACGTCACGCACCTTGAGGGGCTGCCTGCCTTCGGCCACCGCCTTGCGCGACAGGTAGTCCGCGACGGCGAGGATGCCGCCGAGATTGTCGGACGGGTGGCCCCATTCGGCGGCCAGCCAGGTGTCGTTGAAGTCGAGCCAGCGGATCATCGCGCCGATGTTGAACGCTGCCTGCACCGGATCGAGCTCGTACGAAGTGCCGGGCACGCGCGCGCCGCCCGCCATCGTGGCGCCCGGGACGACCGGACCCATGAGCTTGGTGCACGCCGGGTACTTGAGCGCCTGGAAGCCGCACGCGAGCGTGTCCATCAGGCAGTAGAACGCCGTCTCGTAGGCGAGGTCGCTCTTGATCTCGTACTCCGAGGCGTACGTGGCGATGTCGAGCAGGACCTTGTCCGGGTCGGGACGCCTGGCGGACTTGATATCGAAATGTGACATGGCGGTGACTGATTTCTCGGGGGCAGCAATCGGGAGTTACTTGCGCTTCGCGATCGGCACGAACTTCTGGTCCTCGGGACCGATGTAGTTCGCGCTCGGACGGATTATCTTGCCGTCGATGCGCTGCTCGATGACATGCGCGCTCCAGCCGGTGGTGCGCGCGATGACGAACAGCGGCGTGAACATCGCGGTCGGCACGCCCATCATGTGATACGAGACGGCGCTGAACCAGTCGAGGTTCGGAAACATCTTCTTGATCTCCCACATGACCGACTCGAGCCGCTCGGCGATGTGGAACATCTTCAGGTCGCCCGCTTCCATGGACAGAGAGCGCGCGACTTCCTTGATGACCTTGTTGCGCGGATCGCTGATCGTGTAGACGGGGTGGCCGAAGCCGATGATGACTTCCTTCGCCTCGACACGCTTGCGGATGTCCGCCTCGGCCTCATCGGGGTTCTCGTAGCGCTTCTGCACTTCGAATGCGACTTCGTTGGCGCCACCGTGCTTCGGGCCGCGCAGCGCGCCGATCGCACCGGTGATGCAGGAGTAGAGGTCGGAGCCCGTGCCGGCGATGACGCGTCCGGCGAACGTCGAGGCGTTGAACTCGTGCTCGGCGTACAGGATCAACGATACGTGCATCGCCTTCACCCAGGATGCGGGCGGCTGGCGGCGGTGCAGCAGGTGCAGGAAGTGTCCGCCGATCGAGTCGTCTTCCGTCTCGACCGCGATGCGCACGCCGGAATGGCTGTAGTGATACCAGTACGCGAGCATCGAACCGAGGCTGGCAATCAGGCGGTCGGCGATGTCGCGGGCGCCGGCGGAGTTGTGGTCGTCCTTCTCCGGCAGCGTACAGCCCAGCACCGAGGTGCCGGTACGCAGCACGTCCATCGGATGGCTCGACGCGGGCAGCGCCTCGAGTGCTGCGCGCACCGGCACCGGCAACCCGCGCAGGCGCTTCAGTTGCGCCTTGTAGCCGTCGAGCTCGGCCTGGTTCGGCAATTTGCCGTGGATCAGCAGGTGAGCCACTTCCTCGAATTCGCACCTTTCGGCGATGTCGAGAATGTCATAGCCGCGATAGGCCAGATCGTTGCCGGTGCGCCCGACGGTGCACAGCGCCGTGTTGCCGGCGGTGACGCCCGAGAGGGCGACGGACTTCTTCGGCTTGAAGCCGGGGGCGGGTGTCGTCTCGCTCATGGTTCGCTACTCGTCGCTGGTTGAAACCTTGCGCGCGCCTGCGTCAAAGGCTGTCGCGGGTGAAGAGCTCGTCGAGCTTGCGCTCGTAATCGTGATAGCCGAGCACATCGTAGAGATCCGTGCGCGTCTGCATGAGGTCGATCACGTTTTTCTGCGTGCCCTCGCGGCGCAATGCCCCGTAGACAGTCTCGGCCGCCTTGGACATGGCGCGGAAGGCCGACAGCGGATACAGCACGAGCTGCGCGCCGGCGCTGGCAAGCTCGGCCACCGTGTAGAGCGGCGTCTTGCCGAATTCGGTGATGTTGGCGAGCACCGGGACTTTGACCGTCGCGGTGAACTGCCGGTACTCATCGAGGGTCGTCAGCGCTTCGGCGAAGATCATGTCGGCGCCTGCTTCGACGTAGCGCGCGGCGCGCTCGATCGCGGCCTGCTGGCCTTCGACGGCGTGGGCATCGGTGCGGGCCATGATCACGAACTGCGCGTCGGTGCGGCCGTCCACGGCGGCCTTGATGCGATCGACCATCTCTTCGGCCGTGACGAGCGCCTTGCCGGGCCGGTGGCCACAGCGCTTGGCGGCCACCTGGTCTTCGAGGTGGCAGGCGGCCGCGCCGGATCGGATCAGGTCCGCGATGGTGCGCGAGATGTTGAATGCCGCGCCCCAGCCGGTGTCGGCGTCCACGAGCAGCGGCAGGTCGCTGGCCGAGGTGATGCGGCGCACGTCTTCGCAGACGTCGTTCAGGCTGGTGATGCCAAGATCGGGCAAGCCGAAGGAAGCGTTCGCCACCCCGGCGCCTGAAAGGTAGATCGCGCGGAAGCCGGCGCGCTCAGCAAGAAGTGCCGAGTACGCGTTGACCGTGCCGACGACCTGCAAGGGACGCTCGTGGGCCAGGGCGGCGCGGAGCCGGGCACCGGCGGAAGCGGTATGCGTCATGGGGCGACCTTCTTTGGCATTGCAACAAGCCTTGGAATGGTAGCTTCATTTCGGGTCCGGCGACACCGGATGCCCGGACGGCAGCGCAGGACTCGGTCACTGCGCCGCGCCCAACATCCCCGCCTGCCGTAGTCGGTCGATGACCGACTCCGCCGCCTGTTCCGAAGACGCCTGCGTCGTGTCGAGATAGATCTCGGGGTTCTCCGGCGCCTCGTACGGCGAGTCGATCCCGGTGAAATTCTTCAGCTCACCGCGGCGGGCTTTCTTGTAGAGCCCCTTGACGTCGCGCTGCTCGGCGATCGCGAGCGGCGTATCGACGTGCACCTCGAAGAACTCGCCGGGCTCGAGCAACCTGCGGGCCATGCGTCGCTCCGCGCGGAACGGCGAAATGAACGACACGAGGACGATGAGTCCGGCGTCCGCCATCAGCTTTGCCACCTCGGCGACCCGGCGGATGTTCTCGACGCGATCCGCGTCGGTGAAACCGAGGTCGCGGTTCAGGCCGTGGCGCACGTTGTCGCCGTCGAGCAGGTAGGTGTGCTTGCCGAGCGAGAGCAGCTGCTTCTCGACCAGGTTCGCGATGGTCGATTTGCCGGCCCCGGACAATCCCGTGAACCAGAGCACCGCGGCCTTCTGGTGCTTGGCCTCGGCGCGCGACCGCTTGTTCACGTCGAGCGCCTGCCAGTGGATGTTCTGCGAGCGGCGCAACGCGAAGTGAATCAGTCCCGCGCCGACGGTGGCATTGGTGAGCCGGTCGATCAGGATGAACGAACCGGTGTCGCGGTCCTCGGCATACGGGTCGAACGCAACCGCCTGCTCGAGCGACAGGTTACAGACGCCGATTTCATTGAGCTCGAGCTTCTTCGCCGCGACGTGCTCCAGCGTGTTGACGTTCACCTTGTACTTGGGCTCGGTGATCGTCGCGGTCACCTGCTTGGTGCCGATCTTCAGCCACAGTGGTCGGCCCGGCAGCATCGGCTCCGCGGCCATCCAGATGATGGTCGCTTCGAACTGGTCGGCCACGCCCGGCGGCGAATCCGCAGACGCGATGACGTCGCCGCGGCTGATGTCGATCTCGTCGGCGAGCGTGACGGTGATCGCCTGGCCGGCCACGGCGCGCCCGAGGTCGCCGTCCATCGTGACGATGCGCGCCACATGACTCTCGCGGCCGGACGGCAGCACTCGGATCCTGTCACCAGAGCGCACCGCACCGCTGGCAATGGTGCCGGCAAAGCCGCGGAAATCGAGGTTGGGACGGTTCACCCACTGCACCGGCAGGCGCAGCGGCCGGCGCTGGCCGTGATCCTCGATGTCGACCGTCTCGAGGTACGCCATCAGGATCGGGCCGTGGTACCAGGGCGTGTGCTCGCTCGGCGACGTGATGTTGTCCCCGCGCAGGCCCGAGACCGGGATGGCGACGACGTCCTTCAGGCCGATACGCTCGGCGAAGGCCCTGTACTCCGCAACGATGCGCTCGAACACCTGGTGCGAGTACTCGACCAGGTCCATCTTGTTGATCGCGAGCACCACCTTGCGGATGCCGAGCAGCGAGACGAGGTAGCTGTGGCGACGCGTCTGGACGAGCACGCCCTTGCGTGCATCGATGAGGATCACGGCGAGGTCGGCGGTGGACGCGCCCGTCACCATGTTGCGCGTGTACTGCTCGTGCCCGGGCGTGTCGGCCACGACGAACTTACGCTTGTCGGTCGAGAAATACCGGTACGCGACGTCGATCGTGATGCCCTGCTCGCGCTCGGCCGCGAGGCCGTCCACCAGCAGCGCAAAATCGATCTCGCCACCCTGCGTGCCGACCTTCTTGGAATCCGCCTCGAGGGCCGCTAACTGGTCCTCGAAGATCATCTTCGAGTCGTAGAGCAGGCGCCCGATCAGCGTGCTCTTGCCGTCGTCCACGCTGCCGCACGTGATGAAGCGCAGCAGGCTCTTGTGCTCGTGCGCGTGCAGGTAGGCCTCGATGTCGCTCGCGATCATGTCGGAGATGTGTGCCATCAGAAGTACCCCTCCTGCTTCTTCTTCTCCATCGACGCCGACTGGTCGTGGTCGATGACCCGGCCCTGCCGTTCCGACGTGGTGGTGAGCAGCATTTCCTGGATGATTGCGGGCAGCGTGTCCGCCTCGCTTTCGATCGCTCCGGTGAGCGGATAGCAGCCGAGCGTGCGGAAACGCACCTTCTTCAGCATCGGCTTCTCGCCTTCGTGCAGCGGCATGCGCTCGTCGTCCACCATGATGAGCGCGCCGTCGCGCTCGACGACCGGCCGCTCGGCGGCAAAGTAGAGCGGCACGATCGGGATGTCGTTCAGGTAGATGTACTGCCAGATGTCGAGCTCGGTCCAGTTCGACATCGGGAACACGCGGATGCTCTCGCCCTTGTGCTTGCGGGCGTTGTAGAGGCTCCACAGCTCCGGGCGCTGGTTCTTCGGGTCCCAGCGGTGCTGCGCGCTGCGAAACGAGAAGATGCGCTCCTTGGCACGACTCTTCTCCTCGTCGCGGCGGGCGCCGCCGAAGGCCGCATCGAATCCGAACTTGTCCAGCGCCTGCTTCAGCGCCTGCGTTTTCATCACGTCGGTGTGGATGGACGACCCGTGCGTGAACGGATTGATGCCCTGCTCGATGCCTTCCGGGTTCGTGTAGACGATGAGGTCGAGGCCGAAGCGTTGCGCAATGCTGTCGCGCAGCTGGTACATCGCGCGGAATTTCCAGCGCGTGTCCACGTGCAGCAACGGGAAGGGCGGCGGCGCCGGATAGAACGCCTTCAAGGCGACGTGCAGCATCGCCGCGCTGTCCTTGCCGATCGAATACAGCATCACCGGCTTGTCGCACTCGGCGACCACCTCGCGCATGACCTGGATGCTCTCGGCCTCCAGGCGCTGCAGGTGGGTCAGCCGCTCGGGCGTCACGATCGACTTCGCGGTCTTCGCTGCTGGTGCCAGGTCATTTTTCACGAAATCTCCACCACGATTCTTCCGGTGATCGCTCCGTCAATATAGGGGCCAAACTGCGCCGGCAGTGTGTCGAACTTCACGACTCGTGCGGAAATTCGCTCGAGCTGCCTGGGCCGCAGGTCGGTCACGATCCGGTCCCGGACGACGAGTCGCACGTCACGCGGCGTCGCCACTGAATTGATCCCGAGCAGGTTCACGCCGCGCAGGATGAACGGCATGACCGTGGTGTGCAGTTCGTGGCTCGCAGCCAGGCCGATGCTGGCGATGTTGCCCCAGAAATCGACGGTGCGCGTCAGCCACGTCAGTACGTCGCCGAGGTTGTCGATCGCACCGGCCCATTGCACGGGTTCGAGCGGCTTCGCGCCGTTCACGAGGATCGGCCCCGTGGCCGGTGTCTGGCCGTTCTGCTCCATGCGGTGGATGGCCAGCGCCGCCGACCAGCGGGTACTTGCGCAGGATTGGCGCGGTGCCCGTGGCGGCGAGCGCGTCCTTGTAGTTGATGTCCGAATAGCGGACCCGCACCACCACTTCTCCCGGGGTGAGATCGTCAAGCGTGATCTGGTCGAAGCGCGCGCTGATGCGGCCGTCGTTGCGGTGAATGCGGTAGGCGCGGAAAGTGGACATGGGATGCTTGGTGGTGCCCAGGAGTGAGTTTGGAGGCCCGGCGGGTTCAACGGCGGTTGAGCCAGACCTCGAGGCCCGAGGTATTGAGGTGCACGTCGTCGTCGATCAGCGCGTGGCGCCGCGCCAGATCGCCGGCGTAACCGTGCTCGTCGAGGCGCGCGCTGAAATAGCGGAACATGTCCTCCTCGATCCGCCGCCGGCGATCGGCCGACGCGGCGTGCTGGCGCGCAATGCGCACCAGCTCGACAACGGACGCGTGCAGATCCCGCCCGAGGCGGTCGATCTGGTCCACGGGCCCGAAGTGCGTCTGGAAAATCCGGCGCGGCCGGTAAGACAGCAGGCGATCCACCGTCGCGTGCAAGGCATCTGGATCGAACTGCACCGGTGTGGTCGTGGGCAGCATGAACGGCCCGTCGGCCGTGTCGAACTCTCGATAGCAGATGCCGAAATTGTCGCCGCCGTAGATCTCACGGTGGTCGAGGTCGATCGGGCAGTGGTGGTGCTTCGCATGACCCGGCGCATCGATGAACTCGAACGTCCGGCCGCCAAGTGTCAGGCGGGTGCCGTCCTCCGTAACGATTACGCGATCGGCCGGAATCGGCAGGAGTTCGCCGTACAGCAGCTTGAACCGCTCCTCGCCGTAGACCTCGATCGAGCCGGCGATGAGCTTGGCCGGATCGATCAGGTGAGGCGCGCCACGGGGGTGCAGCACGGCCCTGGCGTTCGGCAGCGCCTGCATCAACTGCCCAGC
>Ga0315286_10005705_pt1 | contig 12044 bp, 10 predicted proteins | sample YL17G10_0_MG_FD_205038 | JGI IMG/M metagenome (GOLD analysis project Ga0315286, IMG submission 205038) | Sediment microbial communities from Yellowstone Lake, YNP, Wyoming, USA - YL17G10_0 | ecosystem: Environmental > Aquatic > Freshwater > Lake > Sediment | place: USA: Wyoming | collected... | reverse complement strand
GCTCTGGAAACAGTGGACGATCCGTACCTTCGCGGCCGCCTGATGCAGCTGGAGCAGGGCCAGGGCCCCCCGGCCCGCTGATCCCGGCGATGGGCGGACCGATCGGGATACTCCACCTCGGGAAATATTACCCGCCCGAACCCGGGGGGATGGAAGTGGTCGTGAAGAGCTTCGCCGAGGCGACGGCGGGGAGGCTCGAAAATTACTGTCTCGTCGCGTCAAAGGTGGACCCCACCCGCGTCGAGAGCTCCGGCGGCGCCACCGTTCATTACCTGAAGGAACGCGGAACGATCCTGCTCACGCCGATCCTTCCCTCGCTTCCGCGGGTTCTCCACCGTCTCCGGAAGGAGCGGCGCTTCCAGGCGATCCTGCTCCATTACCCGAATCCCATGGCGGTCGCGGCTCTGGTCCTGTCGCTCCTCTTCCGGCGAAAGACGGAGAAAATCGTCCTCTGGCACCACGCGGACGTCCTCCTCGAGGAGGGGTGGAAGAGGACCCTGTACCTCCTGTTCCGACCGGCCGAAGAGTTCCTCTTCCACCGGACCGACGCGTTCGTAACCGCCACCCCCCATCATGTGGCGTGTTCCGACACGTTCCGCCGGTTCGCCGACCGCACCGCCATCATCCCGTACGCGATCCCCGATCCGTGGTTCGAGGTTTCCGATGCGGACCGATCGGGAGCGGAGAAGACCCGCAAGACCATGGGAGGGGGCTTCCTGCTCTTCGTGGGCCGGCTCGTCCCGTACAAGGGGCTGGAAACGCTCCTGCGGGCCGCGGACCGGATCCCTTGCGCGATTGCCATCATCGGCACCGGGCCGCTCGATGCGGCCCTCCGGAAGGAGGTCGCGGCGAGGGGATTGGAAGAGAAGGTTCGCCTTCTCGGGAGAGTGGACGACCTCCGCCCGTACTACCTCGCGTGCGACTTCTTCGTCCTGCCGTCCGTCACCGCGCTCGAGGGGTTCGGGATCGTCCAGATCGAGGCGATGGCGCTCGGGAAGCCCGTGGTCAGCAGCGACCTTCCGAGCGGCGTTACCTACGTCAACATCGATGGGGAAACGGGGCTTACGTTCCACGTTGGCGACGACGCGGGGCTTGCGGAGGCGTGCAACCGGCTCCTTTCCGACACGGCCCTCCGGAGACGGCTCGGGGAGAATGCGCGCCGGCGGACCTTCGATAAATTCTCCTACACGGCGATGAGGGAGGCCGCCGTTCCGTTTTTCCAGCGCCTCTGCGGGCCCCCGGTCGAATGAGCATCTATCTGGATGGAATGTTCTATCGCTGCTCCGGGGTCGGGCGCGTCTACGAGAACCTCCTGGCGGCGTTCGCGGGGAACCCCGACGTCGGGGAGATCCACACGATCGTCCCCGCCTCGCACAAGGAGAGGTTCCTCGAACAGTTCTCTCATCCGATGATCGTGCCGACCTTCGTCGGGTACGGACCGATGGGGTTCGGCGACCTGACGCAAAAATCGGTTTTCCTTCGTTCCCTGCGAGGAAAGGTGCGACTCTTCTTCTTCCCCGGACACAACGTCCCCCTGTCCGTACCGGGGAGATACATCGTCAGCGTCAACGACGTCACCGTCTTCTCGCCGCATTTCCGGCTGCCGTGGTACCGCAAGGCCGGTTTCCGCCGGCTCCTCTCGCGGGCGGTCCACGGGGCGGAGGCGGTGGTGACCATATCGGAGACGGTGAAAGGGGACCTGGTCCGGGAGTTCGGGCTCCCGCCGGGGAAGATCCGCGTGATCTACCCGTGGGTGAAGGAGATCTTTTTCGGCCCTCCGGGGTATGAATCTCCTCCGGGGCCCCTCCAGGGGAAAGACTTTATCCTCTACGTCGGCCTGCGGATCGCCCACAAGAACGTGGAGGGGACCCTCAGGGCGTTCCTGCTTCTGGTGGACGATTTCCCGGAACTGCGGCTGGTCGTCGCCGGGGGCCGCTACACGACCCCTGACATGGTCGACCGGTGGAAGACCGATCCGAGGTTGAAAGACCGGTTGATCGAAATTCCCGACCCGACGGACGAGGAGATCGTGCGGCTGTTTTCAGGGGCGAAGGCCTTCGTCTTCCCATCCTTCGCCGAGGGGTTCGGGCTTCCCCCGTTGGAGGCGATGGCGACGGGCGTGCCGGTGGTCTGCTCCGACATCCCGGTCTTCAGGGAGGTGTACGGGGATGCCGTGCTCTACGTGGACCCGAACCGACCCGAGGCGATCGCGGCCGCTTTACGGGCGTTGTTGATCGATCACTCCCTCTCCTCCGATCTCCGTGCCGGTGGGAAGGAACGGGCGGCGAAATATCGGGGGAACCGGCTCATGGCGCAGTACATCGACCTGCTGGCCATCCATTCAGAAGATTAAGCGATGGTTTCCGAGGCTCTTACTCCATCTTCAGGATTCGCGGTAACGGATCCCCTTGTATACATCGTTGTCCTGAACTGGAACGGCAGGGAAGACACGCTCGCCTGCCTGCGGTCATTGGAACCGGTCTGGAACAAACGAACGAAAGGGATCGTAGTCGACAATGGTTCCACCGACGGTACTCCCGATGCCGTCCGGGCTGCGTTCGCCGCCGTGGAAGTATTGGAAGCCGGACAGAATCTCGGGTTCACGGGGGGAAACAATATCGGGCTGCGCTTTGCGTTGGACCGGGGGGCGGATCATGTGCTCCTGTTGAACAACGATACTGTCGTTGATCCAGGATTCCTCCGCGAGATGCTCACCGTTGCAACCGTTTCGGAAGAGATCGGGTTCGTAAGCCCCAAGATCTATTTTCTCGATCCTCCCGATATGTTGTGGTTCGCGGGAGCGAGGTTTTCCACTTGGACCGGCTACGGTCGCGTCATTGGTTACAGGGAACCCGATCGCGGACAGTACGATAACGTCCGAACGATTGTTCGTCCCTGCGGATGTGCTGTGCTCGTTTCGCGTCGTCTATGTCTGGAAGCCGGCCTGATGGATGACAGGTTGTTCCTTTACGTCGATGAAGTCGAGTGGATGCTACGGGCCCGGAAGCACGGCTTCAAGGCCTATTACGCGCCGAAAGCGAAAGTGTGGCACAAGGTATCAGCTTCGGTGGGCCGGGAGAGCCACCCGGATGCGTTCTATTACGGCGTGAGGAATACTTTGTACGCACTGAACACTCATGTTCCTTTCGGAATCAGGATCTTTAGGTATTTCCGCGAACTTTCGGTCACATCAGTCCATCTTGCGGCTCTTCTGCTTTCCTCTACATCTAAGGTGGACGGATTGCGAGCGATTCGGCAAGGGTTGGCGGATTATCGCAGGGGGACCTTCGGCAAGAGGGGGGATCGTATTGCCGGCCCCCATCCTTCTCGACCATGACAGAAATGGCCTTCCGCGATGCATGCATCTGCGTTCGCGGTTGCCCCCGTCTGCCCCGGCTTGTCGGTCACGTCCGGGTTGTCAGATCAAAGTGAAGTGCGGCATCGGGACGATGAATTTTCCGCCCGAGAGCAGGTACGCCTTCTCCCGCAGCCGGAACTCCTCGAGGAAATGCCACGGGAGGACAAGGAAGTAGTCGGGCTTCGCTGCCCGCGCCTCCTCCTCTGACACGATGGGGATCCGCGTTCCCACGGTTTCCTTACCCCACTTGTCCCGGTTCCGCTCGGCTGCAGCGGTGATCAGCGTTCGGTCGAGCCCGAAGTACTGGAGAAGCGTGTTCCCCTTGGTCGAAGCGCCGTAGACGTACACCGTTTTCCCACGGGCCACCTGCTCCTTGATGAAGCCGACTACGTCCTCCTTGATCCGGTTCACCCAGACGGCGAATTCCCGGTACACCTCGATATCGTCCAGCCCGAGCCGCACCTCCTGTTCGCGAAGGGACTGCACGCGCTCCCCGGAAAGTTCCCTGTAGGTCGCGTCCGCGAACCGGTTCGGGTCGGTGTTCCGGTTTCTGATATACGCCCGCAGGCTTCCGCCGTTGATGTCGTTCAGTTCCACGTCCACGATCTCGAACCCGTGCAGGTTCAACAGGTACTCGAAGGATTTGAGGGAGTAGTACTCGAGGTGCTCGTGGCAGATATTCCCGAACTCGTTCGTCTTCAGCATCAGCGGGAGGTAGCTCATCTGGACGATCCAGAGCCCCTCCGGATCCATCACGGTTTTGATGTCGGAGACGAACGTGTTGGGGTTCTCGAGGTCGTAGAACATGGCGATGCTCGTGACGATCTTCGGGCGCCGCCCGCGAAGTTCCGCATCGGCCTGGAACGCTTCCGCCTCGAAATATCCGACCACCAGATTGTCGGCGACCTTCCGCGAGAAGACGGCCAGGTTCTCCGCCGGATCGAAGCCGATCTTCCGGATCCCGCCCGTCTTATAGCAGGCAAGGAGGGTCCCGTCGTTGCAGCCGATGTCCAGGACGGAATCTCCCTCCCGCAGGTGGATGAGCGTCTCCGCCGTGTTCGCGATGTCGGCGAGGGCGTTCCGCATCGTCTGGTTCGTGCCTGACCTGTACCAGTAATTCCGGTACATCGTTTCCCCGGGGACGGTGTGCTTGAGCTGGAGGAGCCGGCACCGGCGGCAGATCACCAGTTCGAGAGGGGCCTTCGTCCCGTCGGAGTCGCCCGGGGAGACGAAGTCGGAGACGTAATGTTCGCCCAGATCGAGGACCGGCTCCAGCGAACCGTCGCAGACCCGGCAGGTGGTTCTCGTGATCATCGGTGCGGTTCTCCTTGAGATCGTTTTCCCGTCAACCCGATCGCTCCGTCCGGAGCGCCGCGAGGTCCGCGTCCACCATCGTCCGTACGAGGTCCCGGAAGGAGACCTCCCGCTTCCAGCCGAGGACGCGGCGGGCTTTCGCGGGGTTTCCCACCAGTTGGGCGGTCTCCGGCGGGCGGAAACTTTCCGCTTCCTGCACGACATGTTCACGGTAATCGAGCCCTGTGTGGGAGAAAGCCTCTTCGCACAGGTCCCGCACGGAGTGGGTTTCTCCGGTCGCGAGCACATAGTCGTCGGGCTGCGGCTGCTGGAGCATCAGCCACATGGCCCGCACGTAGTCTCCCGCGAATCCCCAGTCGCGGCGCGCATCCAGATTTCCCAGGCGCAACTCCTTCGCGAGCCCCAGCTTGATCTTTGCGGCAGCCAGGGTGATCTTCCGGGTGACGAACTCGGGGCTGCGCTTCGGGCTTTCATGGTTATAGAGGATGCCGGAGCATGCGTACAGGCCGTAATTCTCGCGGTACGTCATCGTCATCAGGTGACCGTACACTTTCGAGACGCCATACGGGTTGCGCGGGTGGAAGGGCGTCGTCTCCGATTGCGGAACCTCGGCCGGTTTCCCGAAGATCTCGCTGCTGGAGGCCTGGAAGAACCGGGCCTTCGGAGTGATCTTCCGGATCGCCTCGAGGATTCGCGTGACTCCCATCGCGAGTACCATGGTGGCCAGGATGGGTTGCTGGAACGACGCAGCGAGGACCGAATTGGCGGCGAAGTTGTACACTTCATCGGGTTGGTGGCAGTGGAAGACTCTTTCGATACGTTCCTGGTCCAGCAGGTCGTCCTGGACGATCTCGATCTTGCCCAAGAGGTGTCGAACCCTGTCGATATTGACCGGATCGTTGTCCGGCACCGTCCCGACCACGCGGTACCCTTTTGACAGGAGCAGTTCGGAAAGGTACGACCCGTCCTGACCGCCTACGCCGGTTATAAGTGCTATCGGCATTGTTTTCTCTTTATGAGTCAAACGGAAAGGATGTCCTCGGACTCAATCGATATTGTTACGCGTATTCATTGACTTGAAATATTTTCCTTCCCGTCCGCAGTCCCGATCTCATCGAGATGGTACATAGTACAGGTGTGCCGTTGTTTGTCCAACCTCCGCTTATCGTTTCCCTGTCTTTGTCCTTGGGAAAAAACAGAATCGGCTGTTCATCAGATCCACGATCGGCATGAGCGCCTGGCGGTGGAAACAGGAAAAGTACGCGACCCCAAGGAGGTTTAATATTCCCCCGGGAAGGATGGAAACAAGGAATGGGACCGCACGTTGGCCCCAACCGATCGTCCTGGCTCTGACTTTATCATGGTACGCCTTGGACGAATACGCTCCCATGGCACGGAACGTAAGCAGGGTTTTGAGGATTCTCCAAGGTTCCCTTGGCGTGACGCGGTTTTTTGCGTCATCGGAAATATCCGGAAGTGACCATACGAGTTCCGGCCACTTGAACATCCAGATGTCGAAGCTCCTGGCCGTCCACTGGGCCATGCCGTACCGGATCGAGATCAGGGGCTTCGAAATCACCAACGCGGTCCCGGGCAGCGGAGCCTGGAAGATCACGCCGACATGGATGAACTCGGTACCAAAATATTGCTCCCGCTCCCGCGCCATCCAGAGATCTCTTCGGATGACGACACCTCCGATGAACGTCAGGTATCCTGCCGTGTCGGCGAAGAGCGCCTCGATGCCCGAGGAAGGGTAGAATCGATCTTCGTCGATCTTCATCCTTCTTTCCTCGAGGAGTTTCGAATAGCCGGCGTTCCACACGTCGGCGTTGACGACAAGAAGGCTGTGCTCCCGTCGTATCTCGAAAAGGACCTTCGCGACCGCACCGGGTTTCAGAAGGTCATCGTCGCACAACAGCCAGCAATACTCGCCACTGGCGTGTTGAACGGCGGCGTCGAAATCCCGGTCCACCCCCATCGCTTTTTCGCGGCGTATGTACCGTATGCAGGGGAATCTCTGCTGCAAACAGTGGACAACTTCTTCCGTGCCGTCCGAAGACGCGCCGTCCACGATGACGACTTCGACTTCGTCGCTTGCCTGGTCCAGGATGCTGTCGAGCGTTTCCTTGAGGAACCGCGCCCGGTTGAGGGTCGCGATGCAGATGGAGAGTATCAAGCTTTATTTCCTGGAAACTGCTTCCCGAGTATCCTGCGATACAGGATCACATGGGCGGCAGCGATGGCCTCCCAATCCTTGTGAAGAACGCTGGAATGCACTCTTCTCCTTACCCCCGCGTGGGCGATCAGCGCCTCACGCATCTTCTTCACATCTCCGGGGCGGGAATAGAAAATGTTTTCCGATGGCTGGTAGCCGTGTCGAAGGGTGGAGGTCGTCAGGACAAACGTCCCTTGGGACGCTGCTGCGTGCAGTGACGTGTTCCACTCCCCTCCTCCTTTACGAAGGGGAAACAGAACGGCGTCGGCGGCCGCCAAAATTCTCCCTGCCTCTTCCTTGGGGAGGAAACCGGTGACGGTGACTCGTCCCGACCATGCGGCGCTTTTCAAAAGGCTCAGTATTTTCAGGTGATATCGGTTCGAGGGCTCCAGGTCGCATATCAGGACCAGGTGGTGCTTCGAGGGGTCGGCAATTTCAAAAATCCGTTCAACATCCTTTTCCGGATACACGAAACCGAAATACGCAACAAGCTGCTTGCCTTTCTCGGAGAAGCGAGCACGGATCTCTTCGGCTTCTGCCGGGGTAAGTTGCGTAAACGGGATCGTGGAAGTATTGGGTATAAAAGCAAAGATTTTGTTTCTTATCAACCACCGGTACCAGGATGGCATCATTTCCTTGTAGTTTGGTCGTACCGCGATCAATCCTCCCGGTACCGTGGAGTTCAATAAATTCGCATAACCTCCCATGGGAAAATATTCATGCCACGTTTGAACTACCTTGTACCTCAGGGCGCATGCGATGGCCGGTAACAGCCAAGGCAATTTCCTGTTCCCATATCCTTGGGTTGGGTATTGTATGTGAACAATGTCGGGATTCCATCGGGTTATTGCTCTCATCACGGGGGGAATGTCCGAAATCTTCCATCCACGCGCGACGGGCAGCAACTGAAAATCCGTGTCGGCAGGAGCAGAAGCCGCGGCAGTATCCGTCAGGACGGCGACCGAGGTGTCCTGCTCTCTTCCGAGGTATTTCGCCAGGTGTGCAGAGTAGTCGCCCACCCCACACTTCATGGGGGGGAAAGAACCGGTGACCAGAAGGATTTTCATGCTTTTTTCTGAAGGGCGATCCATCCGAAAGTATACTCTTTCCCTCCCCAATGGATGACCCTGTCACCGGCGTCGAGCAGTATGTCCCCGACCGGCTCCAGGCAGTAGCCATTTGCCTTCGAAACGAATTCCAGGACTTCCTCCCTGGAGAAGATGGTCCAGTTCATGCCGAAGATTTTCATGCCCGCGGTATCGATCTTTTCCGGCCAGTAGTCGAAGGACGCCACGAAATATCCTCCCGGCCGCAGGAGCCGCGAGATCTCCCCTAGCAGCGGGGAGGCGTCGAATCCGTGCTCGATGACGGAAATGGCGGTGATCGCATCGAAAGATCCGTCCCCGAATGGCGCCCGCATGAAATCGGCGACCTCGTACCGGATGGCATCGGCATAAGGCATCTTCCGGACTCGCGGGTTCAGGTCGATCCCGGTCAGAGATTGATAACCCAGGCAGTGTAGGACGCAAAGGATCTCTGAAGCGTAGGCACCGATGTCGAGAATCGGTGCCTCCCGCGGAAGCCGCTCCTTGGTGAACGTTGCCGTGGTCAGGATGTCCCAGCTCTTGAGCCGGTCGCCCAGGCTCACTCCGCCCAGGATCCCGAGCCGGCGCAAAAAAGGAATCGGCCAAGGGGCGATGCAGGACGCGCCCATGCGCCGCAACGCATCCCTGGCGGCATCGATCTCGCTTTTGCTCAGCAGCACGGCGGCGGTCATGGCGAACCCTTCATCCGGAACCAGATATCCTGAAGATCGAACGTCTCGCCGGGTTTCCCCGTCGGGATCCGTTGGAGCGTCGTTTGCTTCCGGATGTCGAATCCAAGCCCCAGAAAACGATCCAGAAGCCGTTTCGGCGTCGTCGAGTTGCGTAACAGCCATCCGCTGTTGAACTCGCAAAGGACGTTTTCGATTCGCCTCGAACGTATCAGATGTTCCATCCCGTCGAGAACATCCGGCTCATATCCCTCAACGTCGATCTTGACCATCTTCACTTTCGAGACGTCTTGCAGTGGCTCGAAGCAGTCCAAGGATATCATCGGAACCTGCACTGGGGAAAAAGCGGGGTCACTGTAGAAAATGCTCGGAGAGTGCAAGGATCTGCTGTTCGGCAAATACAAGGGAACGCTGCCGTTTGCCTTTCCGACGGCCGCTTTGGTGAGGACGATGTTCCGGATGCCCGAATCGCGGATCGCCTCCTCGATTACCCGGCCGGCTATGGGGCTTGGCTCGAAGGCGAATACCTTTCCCGACGGCCCGACCAGCGCCGAGCCAAGCGTGGTGTAGTAACCAAAACTTGCCCCGACATCGATGACGGCGTCCCCCGGCTCGACGCATTCCCTGAACCATCCGGTCTGCTCGGGTTCGTACTCCCCCAGGAACATTTGCTGCTGGATCCCTTCCCTCAGGTCGAGCCGCATCTTTGCCTGATGGACGACGGCCCTCACCCTTCCGCCCATGATGCATCCCAGCGCATATGCCGCCTCCTCCTTCTTGAATGGAAGCATCTGGATCACGGTCTGGTACGCGGGGGGACGCGAAGGTTTCATGTCGTGGCCGGTGTGAAAATATAGTTGATGACGCCCGATCGGTTACGGCCGGTTCGGACCTCGTCGGCAACGTCTTCCGGCGTGACGGGGCGAGGATCCCGTTCCGCCGTGCTCGCCCGGTACCCCCGCTCCCAGAAAATCCGGAAGGTGTCCTCGTACTTCGGGTTCATCCCATCGGGGTAATGCTCCTTCAGGCAGATCTCGACGATCCAGACGGGTTTGGGCGCGGAGGCCAGAACGTTATCGGCTCCTTTCAGTACTTCGTATTCGACGCCCTCGACATCGATCTTGATGAACAATTTTTTCCTGTGGAACCGGTTTCCGAGCAGGGTGTCCAGGGTCGTCACGGGGATGACCCGCCGGGTCCGTTGGGACGCTCCCGCCCATCCGGGAATCAACGATGCGCCTGTGCTGGAGGAACCGTAGAGGGTGACGAGCCCGGAGGCCGATCCCAGTCCCAAGGGGAACACCTCGGTGTCCCCCCACCCGTTGGACAGCAGGTTGGAGTACAGATACCTCAAATTCCCCGCTTGCGGTTCCACGGCGATCACCTGTTTTCCCGCGTGCCTGGCCATGCAGGCATAAAATCCGATATTCGCACCGACGTCCACGAAGACATCCGTGGATTGGAGAAGTCGCTGCATCAGGACGACTTCCTCGGGCTCGAAGCGACCTTCCTGCATCGCCTTGTGGTGGACGGAATTTCCCCCCCCGAGCTTGAAGCCATAAGGTGTTGGCCGGATGTCCCCCGGGGAAAATGGGCGGCGGGAGTAATATGCGTCGATGGCATGGCTTCGCCCACGCACGAGTGCGGCGTGAAGGTCCACGATGTGCGGGAAGCGCTCCTTGAGGATTCCTTTCAACGACTCAAGCATAGAGGCTCTTCCGTTCTTTCCATTGGTCTCCGATCCATTTCCGGAGCATTGGGGACGCGAGTGTGGCCATGGATGCGACGATCAGCAGGACGCCGCCCAGGACAATCGTGGAGGAAAACCGTTGTGACGGATCGATGCGGAGAACCCATCGCGCGATTCCAACGGCCACCACCGAGACCGCCAGGGGAAGTGCCACATCCACTAGGAACCAACGGCGGGCCTCCCCCCGGAGAAACCTGGCGTGGGTGAGCGGAACCCCGACACCCATGTAAATGAGGTTTAGCAAGGCCCAGGCGGAGGCTGCGCCGACAGGGCCGTAACGCAGAGAGGCGAGATAGATCAATGGGACCATGGTGAAGATCAGGCACACTGTAATTGCCAGTCCCAGACGGGTCCACCCATGTGCGAGTTGAAGGGCGTACGGGAGGCTCATGAGTCCATTCATCGCCGTACCGGCGATCAGGATGCTGACAATGGTCGCGGTGTTTCGAGCGGTCTCGGCGTTGCCCGTCCAAACCGCCAGGACATCGTAGGAGAAAAAAGCCACGATCGAAGCCACGGGTAGGATCAGCGCGGCCATCAACTGTGTACCGAGGTGATACAACTCCCGCACGCCGTTTTCGTCCCGTGCGGCCACCATCGCCGAAAGTCGCGGAAACGTGGTGTTGAACACGGGAGTTATCAGGACGTAGAGCCCGCTCCCGACGGCGGTCGCCAGGGAGTAATAACCGAACGACTTTAACGGGAGCAGCCTGCTCAGGATGATCTTGTCCAACTGCGTGAGTATGATCGTGGAGACGGTGATCCCGCTCATCCCCGCCGCGAATCTCCAGACGTTCCGGAGCAGGGCAGGGGAAAAGCTGGGGCTGTGACCGGCGACGTGCAAGCTGTGCCAGAGGGACCACCCGAGGACAACTGCCTGCAATGCCGCCACGACCAGTTGCCACCCGAGAAATGCCGTGATGGTGGGGGAGACAAGCCACAGGATGAGGACCGCGCCTCCGCTTCCGGTCGCCGCCATGGCGATCTTGACGGCGTTGAGGAGAACCTGGCGTTGCAGCCCCATCAATCCCCCTTGGTAAAAGACAAGGGGAAGCTGCAGGGATGCGAGACCTCCCATCAGCATCATAGAGCGCACAACTACGGGAAGGGGCAGAGTGCCGATATTGACCCATCTTGTGGCGATCAGGGGTGCCGCTGCGGCGATGGCAGCCCCCGCCGAGATCCCCAGGATCCAATACCCGATTTCCAATGTGCGGGTGAAATCCCTCGCCTCCCCGGCCTTGTCCGGCTGAACGGAATAGCGGGCCATCTCGCGGTTCATCGTTGGGCCAAGGCCGAGATCCAGTACCTGCAGAACGGCCTGGAGCATAATGTAAAAACCGATCAGGCCATAAGCCTCGATCCCCAGGAACTTGATGTAGAAAGGGATGAAGGCCAGTTGCAGCAGGGCGGCAACACCCGACCCAGCGAAGTTGGCGAACAGGTTGGATTTGTACTGGGTCATGGGGAAATGCCGGGGGGCCGGGCCTACCGCTCGTCCTTGACTCTGGATAGTTCCCCCGGCGGCAAGGCGGATTTCATCAGCGCGATCTCCTGCGCCATCTTCTTGTTCATCTGGTGGAGCTTCGAGATGGCGATCGAGAAGTGGATCAGGATCAGCAGGATGAAGAGG
>Ga0315286_10005704_pt1 | contig 12044 bp, 9 predicted proteins | sample YL17G10_0_MG_FD_205038 | JGI IMG/M metagenome (GOLD analysis project Ga0315286, IMG submission 205038) | Sediment microbial communities from Yellowstone Lake, YNP, Wyoming, USA - YL17G10_0 | ecosystem: Environmental > Aquatic > Freshwater > Lake > Sediment | place: USA: Wyoming | collected... | reverse complement strand
TCGAGGACCTCGCCCAGTTCGCCGACCGGGCGCACGCGGCCGGCGCCCTTTGTGTCGCGGGCTTCAGCGAGCCTCTGGCCTTCGGGGTGTTCCATAGCCCCGGCCGCCAGGGCGCCGACATCGCCTGCGGCGAGGGTCAGAGCCTCGGCATACCGCGCTCGTTCGGCGGCCCGGGCCTGGGCATGTTCGCCGCCAAAATGCAGTATGTCCGCAACATGCCCGGACGGCTGGTGGGGGAAACGGTGGACATTGAGGGCCGCCGCGGCTACGTGCTGACGCTCTCCACCCGCGAGCAGCACATCCGCCGCGAGAAGGCCACCTCCAACATCTGCACCAACAACAGCCTCTGCGCGCTGACCGCCGCGGTCTACATGGCAAGCCTCGGCGGCTCCGGGATGCGGGAGCTCTCGCAGATCAACTACGACCGGACGGAATACCTGAAGGGCCGGCTGCGGGCGGCCGGCGTGAAACTGCCCTTCGCCGCCCCCACCTTCAACGAGTTCGTGGCCGCCTTCCCGCCCGGTTTCGCGCAGACCCACCGCCGGCTGCTTGAAAAGAAAATCGTGGCCGGGCTGGCGCTCGAACCCTATTACCCCGAGCTGCGCGATCATTATCTGTTTTGTGCAACCGAGACGATGGCGAGGGAGGACTTGGATGCCCTGGTCCGGGAGGTGCAGTCATGACGGAATTTCCGGGAGCGACCGGCCTGGTCCTGAACGAGCCGCTGCTGTGGGAGCAGGGCCGCAAGGGGCGCTGCGGGTTTTCGCTGCCGCGGCGCGACGTGGAGCGCGCCGCCGTGCCGGAGGGGCTTGCCGGCGCCGGGCCGGATTTCCCCGACTTGAGCGAGCTCGACGTCGTGCGCCACTACACCCGCCTGTCCCAGTGGAATTTCTCGGTGGACACCGGGATGTACCCGCTCGGCTCCTGCACGATGAAGTACAACCCCAAGACCAACGAGCGCCAGGCGGCCGTACCGGGGTTCGCCCACGCGCACCCCTTGCTGCCGGCTGCGCTGTGCCAGGGGGGTCTGGAGCTGATGGCCGCCCTGGAGTGCCTGCTCGCCGAAATCACGGGAATGGACGCGGTCAGCCTGCAGCCCGGGGCCGGCGCCCACGGCGAACTGGCCGGCATGCTGATCTTCCACGCCTATCACCAGCACCTGGGCAAACCCCGCTCCAAGATCATCGTGCCCGACACGGCCCACGGCACCAACCCGGCGAGTGCGGCGCTCTGCGGCTACGCGGCTGTCCCCGTTGCCTCCAGCACCAGGGGGGTGCTCGCGCCGGAGACCGTCGCCGCCGTGATGGATGAAGAAACCGCCGGCATCATGGTGACCAACCCCAACACCCTCGGCCTGTTCGAGGAGAACATCAAGGCCGTGGCGGAGATCGTGCACGCCCGGGGCGGCCTGGTCTACGCCGACGGCGCCAACATGAACGCCGTCATGGGTTTGGTGAACATGGGCGAGATCGGCATCGACGTGCTGCACCTCAACCTGCACAAGACCTTCGCAACCCCCCACGGCGGGGGCGGCCCGGGCGCCGGGCCGGTCTGCGTGCGCAAGCACCTGGAGCCGTTCCTGCCGGTGCCGCGGGTGCGCGTGTCCGGCGGGACCTACGAGCTGTCCGAAGACCACCCGCTGTCGATCGGCAAGCTGCAGGCCTTCTGGGGCAACATGGGAAACCTCATCCGGGCCTACAGCTACATCCTGAGCCTGGGCGCCGAAAACCTCAAGCGGGTGAGCGAGCTGGCGGTGTTGAACGCCAACTACATCAAGGAGCGCCTGAAAGGGACGTTCCACCTGCCCCATGACCGGCCCTGCATGCACGAGTGCGTCTTTTCCGACAAGCTCCAGCAGGCCCACAAGGTGACGACACTGGACATCGCCAAGCGCCTCATGGATTACGGCTTCCACCCGCCCACGATTTATTTCCCCCTCGTGGTGCCCGGGGCCATCATGATCGAGCCCACCGAAACCGAATCGAAGGAGACTCTCGACCTGTTCATCGCGACCATGCAGGCCATCGCCGCCGAAGCCCGGGAAAACCCGGAAACCCTGCGCCAGGCCCCCACCCGCTGCAAACGCCGGCGCCTGGACGAAACCGCCGCCGCCCGCAAGCCGTGCCTGAGGGGATGAGACAGCTTGCCCCATGGTGGGGGTGATTGTTAACTTACAGGCTATCCGCTTTGAGCCTTGAGCTTCACCATAAAGACTCCCGCACCTGGCACCTCGTCCACCTGGGCATGGTTCCCTATGCCGAGGCCTGGGACCTGCAGGCCCGGCTGGTCGAGGCGCGCGCCGCCGGCGCCCTGCCGAACGACGTCGTCCTGGTCCTGGAGCACCCCGCGGTGTTCACGCTGGGCAAACGGGGCGGACGCGAAAACCTGCTGGTTCCGGAAGAGACACTCGCACGGCAGGGGATCCCCATCGTGCAGGTTGAACGCGGCGGCAACATCACCTACCACGCGCCCGGCCAGCTCGTGCTCTATCCGATCATTCATTTGGAGCGCGCCGGGATCAAGGTGGTCGACATGGTGGACCGCCTCGAGGAAGTGATGATCCGCACCTGCGCGCAATGGGGTATCCAGGCCGGGCGCAACCCGCTGAACCGCGGCGTGTGGGTAGGCATGAAAAAGATCGGCGCCATCGGTATCGCCGTGCGCCGGGGGGTGAGCTTTCACGGGATGGCCCTCAACGTGAATATCGATCTCACGCCATTTGGCTGGATCCAGCCCTGCGGCCTGGAGGGAGTCGGTGTAACGTCGATGCGGACGGAGGCTGGGCAGGATCCCGGAATGGCGGAGGTCCGCCGATTGCTCGCGCAGCACATGCAAACCGTTTTCGGCGCCCGGCTCGTGCCGGCCGACCTGAACCACGTGGTCCCCCCCGGCCTGACACGTTCCCGTGCCGCCGAGTTGATACCGGCGGGTGTCCCATGAGCCATCCGACCCACCCCCCTTCCATCCCCCGCAAGCCGCCGTGGCTGAAACGCCGGCTTCCCACGGACTCCTCTTTCCAGGAAGTGCGCGGGCTGATCGAAAAGGGCCGGCTTCACACCGTCTGCCAGGAAGCCAAATGCCCGAACATCTGGGAGTGCTACGCCCACCAGACCGCGACCTTCTTGATCATGGGCAGCCGCTGCACCCGCAACTGCCGCTTCTGCTCGGTGGCGCCCGGGCCGCCCGAGCCGCTCGACCCGCAGGAGCCCGTACGCGTGGCCGAAGCCGCGGCCCGGATGGGGTTGACATACGCCGTCGTGACCTCCGTCACCCGCGACGACCTGCCGGACGGCGGGGCGGCACATTTCGCCGCCACCATCCGGGAGATCCGCCGTCTGATCCCGGGGACCCTGGTCGAGGTGCTGATCCCGGATTTCCAGGGTGACCGGTCGGCCCTGCTGACCGTGTTGGAAGCCCGGCCGGACGTGCTGAACCACAACATCGAAAGCGTGCCCCGGCTCTATCCGCAGGTGCGACCGCAGGCGGACTACCTTCGGTCGCTTGCGCTTTTGAAACGCGCCCGGGATTTCGACTTAGGCATAGCCACCAAGTCCGGGCTGATGCTGGGGCTGGGCGAGGAAACCCAGGAGCTGCGCCGCACCCTGCAGGACCTGCGCGCGGCGGACTGCCGCATCCTGACGCTCGGCCAGTACCTGCAGCCCTCGCCGGAGCACCTGCCGGTGGCCCGCTATGTGACGCCCGAGGAGTTCGAAAACTGGCGCACGTCCGCGCTGGAGATGGGCTTTGCCGAAGTCGCCAGCGGCCCCTTCGTGCGCAGCTCGTATCACGCGCAAGAAAGCTATCAACGGTTTGATGGAGTCACATGCAATCCCCCCTCATCTGGGCCGAAGTCGATCTGAGCGCCATCGCCCACAACGTGCGCGAACTGCGCCGTCTCACCCGCCCCCACGCCCGGGTGATGGCCGTGGTCAAAGCCAACGGGTACGGCCACGGCGCGGTGGAAGTGGCCCGCACCGCGCTCTCGAACGGCGCCGAGTGGCTGGGGGTGGCCCGCCTGGCAGAGGGGATTCAGCTGCGGGAAAACGGCTTCGATGCACCGATCCTGGTGTTCGGCCACACGCTGCCGGCCGACGCCGGCTTGCTGGTCGACTTCGACCTGCGGCAGTCGATCACCTCCCTCGATGCCGCCGGCGCCTATTCCGCCGGCGCTTGCGCACGGGGCCGGCGCATCAAGGCCCATCTGAAGCTCGACACCGGCATGGGCCGGCTCGGACTGGTGCCGGCCGCACTTTCCGGGAGTTCATCGCCGGATGCCGCGGGGGCTGCGCTCATCCGCGAGGCGACCGCCATCGCGAAACTTCCCGGGATCGACGCCGAGGGGGTTTTCACCCACTTCGCCGCCGCCGACAGCGCCGCTCTGTCCTCCGCGAAGCGGCAGCTCGAGATCTTTCGCGACGTGCTCGAGCGTTTGCGCTCCGCGGGGCTGGAATTCCCCATCCGGCATACGGCCAACAGCGCGGCGCTCATCGCGCTGCCCGATGCCCACCTCGACCTGGTCCGCCCCGGCATCGCCGTCTACGGCCTCAATCCCTCGGATGAGATCGACCTGCAAGGGGTCGACCTCCGGCCGGCCATGGCCCTCAAGGCCCGAATCATCCACGTGAAGCGCGTCCCCCCGGGCTTCAGCGTGAGCTACGGCATGACGCACCGCACCCCGAAGCCCACCACCATCGCCACCGTACCCGCCGGTTATGCCGACGGCTTGAACCGGTCGCTCTCGAACCGCGGGCAGATGCTGGTGCACGGGCAGCGCGTGCCGATCGTGGGCCGGGTCTGCATGGACCTGACCATGCTCGACGTCGGCACTACCCCGGACGTCCAGGTCGGCGACGAAGCCGTCATCTTCGGCTCCCAGGGCCATGCAGGCATCCCCGCGGACGAGCTCGCCCGCGCGCTCGGCACCATCAACTACGAAATCGTCTGCGCCGTGTCCGGCCGCGTGCCCCGGATCTACCTCCGAAGCTGATGTTCATTTCTGCCATTTTCAGTTTGACCTCAAGGCCAAGGCTTTGTAAAAAGCCGGGTGTGGCTCGTTGCGCCGGCCGATGGTGCAACGAAGCTTGTTTTTCTGTGGGAGTGGCTTCCAGCCACGATGATCGCGGCAGGATGCCGCTCCCACAATACTGCTGGGTTGCTTGCACTCGAACCCTGGGCCCCTTGAACCCTTGGACTCTTTAACCATGCGCGAAATCGTTCTGATCAACATCACCGGCAAGGACAAACCGGGCCTGACCGCCAGCCTGACCAAGACCCTGGCCGAATACAACGTCACCATCCTCGACATGGGCCAGGCGGTGATTCACGACTTTCTGTCCCTCGGCCTCCTGATCGAGATTCCGGACCAGCACAAGTCTGCTTCGATCCTCAAGGACATGCTTTTCGCGGCCCACAAGCTCGGCATCACCGTCCAGTTCACCCCGATCGACGAGAACCGCTACGAGGACTGGGTCAACCAGCAGGGCAAGGAGCGCCGCATCATCACGCTCCTCGGCCGCAAGGTCAATGCCAGCCAGATCTCGCAGGTCGCCGCCGCTCTCGCCGAACACGGCCTCAACATCGACGTCATCACCCGGCTCTCGGGGCGGGTCTCGTTCGTCGACGCCCGCACCACCCCCATGGCCTGCATCCAGTTCAGCGTTTCCGGCACGCTCAGGGACACGGACCGCCTGCGCGGCCGGCTGCTGCGCATCTCCGAGGAAACCGGGATCGACGTCTCCTTCCACGTCGACAACATTTACAGCCACACACGCCGGCTGGTCGCCTTCGACATGGATTCGACTCTCGTCCAGGCCGAGATCATCAACGTCCTGGCGGCGGAGGCGGGGGCCGGCGAGCCGGTTTCCGCCATCACCGAGTCGGCCATGCGCGGCGCGATCGACTTCAAGGAGAGCCTCATCCGGCGGGTGTCCCACCTCCGGGGACTGCCCGAAAGCGTGCTCGCGAAGGTGGCGGACGCTTTGCCCCTGACCGACGGCGCCGAGCGCGTGGTCGGCACCCTCAAGAGCCTCGGCTACAAGGTGGGGATCATCTCCGGCGGGTTCGAATACTTCGGCCGGCAGCTGCAAGCCAAGCTCGGGTTGGACTATGTCTTCGCCAACCAGCTCGAAATCGTGGACGGGAAACTCACCGGCAAGCTCAAGGGCGACATCATCGACGGCCCCAAGAAGGCGGAGATCCTGAAAACCATCGCCATGGTGGAGAACATCAACCTGGAGCAGACCATCGCCGTGGGCGACGGCGCCAACGACCTGCCCATGCTCAACGTGGCGGGCCTGGGGGTTGCGTTTCACGCCAAGCCGATCGTGCGGGCGAGCGCCGACAAGGCCATCACCAGCGTCGGCCTGGACGGCCTGCTCTACCTCATGGGCATCAGCGAACGCGAAATCCGGCAAGCCTGATGAAGCTCATCGCTGATCGCCCATAGCAAGAGCTGAAAACAATATCAGACAGGATTGACAGGATCTTTTCCGCTCTCCGGACGAGAGCGGGAAAACTTTCGGCTGTTACGCGGCAACAGACGGTTTTTTCCGCCGCGGGAGTTGGATCTTCGGTTTTTCCGCCCGCGGAAAGCTTAAAGAAACAATCCTGCAGATCCTGTAAATCCTGTCTGATTAATTTCAATGTTCTTTTCTTTTCCTATGATCTACGAGCTATGAGCTCTTTTCTTCTCCGAGATACCAGTGCGGCCGGACGAACACGAGGCCGCAGGCCTCCCCCTCGCGGGGGCCGGGGGCGCGCCGGTTCTTCTGCACGCGCACTTCCTGCCCCCCCACATCGATACGGTAGTCGATGAGGTCGCCGAGATAGACGCAGCGCTTGACGACACCGCGCACGGCCCCCTGCCCGGCGAAATCGATCTCCGCGGGGCGGCTGGCGAGCACCGCCCGGCCGGCGGCCTTCAGCTCCGCGGGGACAACGACCTGCACGGCCGGGTCGTCACCGCCCCCGCTCACCCGCACCGCGTCCCCGTGGATGCTCACTTCTAAAAAATTCGAGAGCCCGATGAACCCGAAGACGAACCGGTTAGCGGGGTTCTGGTAGACCTGCAGCGGTGTATCGACCTGCTGCACCACGCCCAGGTTCATGACCAGGATGCGGTCCGAAAGCGCCATGGCCTCGGCCTGGTCGTGCGTGACGTAGATGATGGAGAAGCCGAACTTGCGCTGGAGGTCCTTGATCTCGAAGCGCATTTCCTCGCGCAGGTGCGGGTCCAGGCTCGAGAGCGGCTCATCCAGCAGCATCACGTCAGGGTTGATGGCGAGCGCGCGCGCCAGCGCGACACGCTGCTTGCCGCCGCCGGAGAGGTCCTCGGGGCTCTTTTTTGCGACAGGGAGAAGGCTCGTGTGATCCAGGGCCTCGCGGGTGCGTCGGTCGATCTCCGTGGAGCCCAGTTTGCGGACGCGCAGCGGGAAGGCGACGTTTTCGTAGACTGAGAGATGCGGCCAGACCGCGAAGGCCTGGAACACCATGCCGAAGCCGCGCTTCTCGGGCGGCAGGTAGAAGTTGCGGCGTCGGGAGGAGAGCAGGCGCTCCCCGACATGGATCTCCCCGTCGTCGAGGTCCTCGAAGCCCGCCACCATGCGCAGCGTCGTGGTTTTGCCGCACCCCGAGGGCCCCAGCATGGAGAAGCACTCCCCGCGCTCGATCGCGATGGTGAGGTGGTCGACCGCGGTCACGGCGCCGAACCGCTTGGTGACGTTGACGAGACGGACGTAGGACATGCGTAAGCCTCTTACGACGCGGTGCGCGCGCGCGTGAAGCGCCCGATGAGGGTTTGAGCGGTCACGATGATCATCAGGGCGATCCCGGCGAGTGCGGCCGAGTAGACCGTCTCGCCGTCCTCGTTCAGGGTGTAGATGGCCACCCCGATGGTGCGCGTGGTGGGCCCGTAGAGCAGCACCGAAACGGTCAGCTCGCGCAGCGCGGGCAGGAAGATGAGAAAGAAGGCCGCGAACATGCCCGGCCGAACCAGCGGCAGGACGATGTCGCGCAGGGCCTGGCCCATGCCGGCCCCGGAGGCGCGCGCCGCCTCGACGAGCGAGTCGTGCACCTGCTCGAGCGCAGCCGAGTTGGCCTTGAGCGAGAAGGCCATGTAGCGGGCGATGTAGGCGACCAGAATGATCCAGACCGTGTTGTAGATGTTGATGCCGAACTTGCCGCTCCAGGCCAGGATCACACCGAGAGCAATGACCGAGCCGGGGACCGAGAACGGCAGCATGCCGAGAAACTCCAGGATGCCCTTGCCACGCACCTTCATCTTCACGATGACGTAGGAGATCATGACGCCCGCAAACATGGTGATCAGGGCGGCGGCGAGCCCCAGGGTCACGCTGTTCCAGATCGCATCCCGGGTCAGCTTCCAATCGAACAAGATGTACCGGTAGTTGGCCAGCGTGAGGTTCTCCGCCGTGAACGGCAGCCCGTAGGTCTTGAGCCCGCCCACCATGAAAATGGTGACCGTGGGGAGCACGATGGTGAACCCGATGTAGGCGATGCAGAAAACAAGCATCGGCATCCGCAGGGCCCGCAGCTTGGTCTCCACCGGCCGGAAGCTCTTGCCGGCGATGATCTGGTAGCGGCCGCGACTCAGCACCTTGCTCTGGATGAACATGATCAGTGCGGCCGTGATGACCAGCACCGTCGCGAGCACGGTGCCCGTGCGGATGGAATTGAAGCTCCCGGCGCTCTGGTGGATCTTCTCGTAGATCAGGGTCGGAATGTTGAAGATGCCGACCTCGATGCCGAGGACAGCCACCGTGCCGAAGTGCGCCATGGAGTAGAGCATGATGAGCAGGGCGCCGGAGAGGATGCTCGGCCGCACCAGCGGGATGGTGATCTTGCGGGTGATGGTGAAAAGGCTCGCCCCGGAGATGCGGGCCGACTCCTCCAGGGTGGGGTCCATGCGCTCGAGCGCGCCGCAGACCTGGATGAAGACGAACGGGAAGAGGTACATGGTCTCGACGGCCATGATGCCGGGAAATGTGTAGATGTCGAAGACCGGCCCGTCCAACCCCACGACGTCCATGAGGAAGCGGTTGATGTAGCCGGCGCGCGGCGAGAGCAGCATCTTCCAGGCCAGCGCGCCGATGAAGGAGGGCAGCATGAAGGGCACGAGGAACAGCACCCGCATCGCCGGCTTGAAGGGCAGATCCGTGCGGGTGACCAGCCAGGCGAAAAAAGTGCCGATGATCGTACTCATCACCGTCACGCCCGAGGCAATGAACAGCGAATTGAGCAAGGCCGTGTAGGTGTCGGGCTCCCTCAGGATCTTCAGCGTGTCGGCCAGGTTGAACTGCCCGTTGACCCAGAAGGCGTTGAAGAAGATGATCAGGACGGGTACTGCGACCACGACGACGAGAATGCCCACGGAGAGCCCCAGGATCACTTCCGCAGCGCCGATGCCGCGGCTCGGTGTGGGGGCCCTCATCGGCGGCCCTCCGGAATCTCGCCCGCTTTGAACCAGTGCACGGAGTGCAACGTTACCATGCAGGCTTCGGACTCGCCGAACATGAGCCCCTGGGCCAATGCCGCGTGCGTCTCGATCTGGGTGCGGAATTGCGCTCCGTCCACCTCGATCAGGTAGTCCATCATCGCCCCGAGGAAGCTCGCCCGCTTCACCCGGCAGCGCAATCCCTCCCCGTCGCGGCCGAGACGGACGTCGGAGGGCCGAAACCCGGCGAGCCACGCGCAGGCATCGCCGTCGGGCTCCCACGGGAAGCGTTGCCCGCCGCCGGTTACCCATCCTCCCCCGGGTTGACGGTGGACGGGCAGAAAGTTCGCCACCCCCATGAAACGGAAGACGAAGTCGTCCGCGGGCTGCTCGAAAATCTCGTCCGGGGCCCCGATCTGCCGGATCACGCCCTTCTCGTCCATGATGGCCATGCGGTCGGAGATCGCAAGCGCGATCTCCTGGTCGTGCGTCACGTAGAAGATCGTGATGCCCAGATTTTTCTGGATTTCCTTGATCTCGAAGCGCATCTCCTCGCGCAGGCCGGCGTCAAGGTTGCACAGGGGTTCGTCGAGCAGCAGGAGCGATGGCTTGGCGACCAGGGCGCGCGCCAGGGCGACCCGCTGCTGCTGCCCGCCGGACAACTGCGAGGGCATGCGGTCCTCCAAACCGCGGAGGTTGACCTGGCCGACGGCGTCCATCACGCGGGCGCGCAGCGCGGTCTGCGTCACCTTGGCCAGTTTCAAGGGGTAGGCGATGTTGTCGAAGACCGTCATGTGCGGCCACACGGCGTAGTCCTGGAAAACCACACCCAGGTCGCGCTCGTTGGGCGCCGCACTGACCGAGGCGGCGGCGTCGGACACCACACGCTCTCCGATGCGGATCGACCCGGCGTCGGGCCGCTCGAACCCGGCGACGAGCCGCAGCAGCACGGTTTTGCCGCAGCCCGACGGGCCGAGCAGGGTGAAACACTCGCCGTCGTTCACCGTGAGCGACAGGTCGCGCAGGACGGTGTTGTCCCCGTAGGACTTGCGGATCCCCTGAAGCTGGACGCTGGCCATCCCTCACCCGCCGCCGCATGTGAATAAGGTCGGCGACATAGATTGCCCCGACCCTTTTGTTCAGGACAAAATAAACCGCCAGCACGCTCCGCGTGCTGGCGGTTTATTTTGCTTGCATGATGTCCGAAAATTTCTTGATGCTCTCTTCCTTCACCGCGCTCATCTTGGGGTAGTCCACCTTGATCCCGCGCTTCACGGCATCCTCCGGTGTCGGCAGGTTGAACTTGGCGGGGACCTTGACGTCGGGCCGCACCGGCAGCGTGCCTTCTTCGGCGATGATCTCCTGGCCCTGTTTAGACAGCAGGAAGTCCACGAATTTCTTGGCCGCGTCGAGGTTGGGGGTGCCCTTGAAGATCGTCACCGGGCTGGGGATCACCAGCATCTCGGGCGGATACACCAACGCCAGGGTGGCGCCCTTCTCGATCTTGTCGTTCGTGATGTAGTCCACCGCGAGGCTCGCGACCAGATCGCCCGAGGCGGTGTCGTCCACCACCTGGCCGGAGCCCTTGCCCATCTTGGCGCCGTTGGCCCTGAGCTTCTGGAAGAACTCCCAGCCGAAGGCCTTCTCCAGCATGGCGACACTGACGTACGCCGTGCCGGAAAGGCCCGGGTTGGCGATGCCGAAGGCGCCCTTGAACGCCGGCTTCATGAGGTCCTGCCAGGCCGTGGGGGCCTCCTTCACGAAGCGCGTGTTGTAGGCGATGCCGAGTGTCCCGAGGCGCGCGGGGGTGAAGGAGCCGTCAAAATCCGCCAGGGGGTTGACGATGTTCTTGACCTCCGGCGAGACGTATTTTTCGAGCAGGCCCTGGGACTGGAGCTGGTAGAAATCCGGCACTTCGCTGGTCCAGAGGACGTCGGCCATAATTTTGCCGGATTCGCGCTCGGCGGCGATCTTGGCCATGAGCTTGCCCGCGCCGGCGGACTGGTAATCCATTTCGATGCCCGGGTGCATCTTCAGGAAGGCATCGCGCAGTTGCCCGATCAGCGACTCCTTCATGGACGTGTAAATCACCAGCTTCTGCGCGGCGGCGGCAAACCCCGCGACGCCGAGCACCATGGCCAGGACGAGGACGGAGGATATCAGGCGCTTTTTCATGACATGTTCTCCTTATGATCTGTGTGTTCAGATGTCTCGGTGCATCGCTTTCTTGACTCGACAAACTCATTTTGCCTTCCGGCCTCACGTTTCCGGTCTTCCGCCTATTTGATCAGTCGGCGCCGCATGAACACTAGTGCCAGGAACGTGAACAGGGCCGAAAACACCAGCAGGTAGATCACGCTGAGCAGCGGCACGGTTTCGTGGCGGCCGAGGCAGAGCAGGCGCGCGAGCTCCACCAGGTGATAGAGCGGAAAGGCCAAGGCGAAAGGCTTGGCCCAGACCGGCAGGTTGGACACCGGGAAAAACGTCCCGCTGAAAAGAAACATGGGCGTCACGAACAGGAAGATCGGCAGGTTGAACATCTCGATGGTGGGGGTGATGCCGGTGAAGAACAGGCCGACGGCGCCGAAGGCGA
>Ga0315286_10005703_pt1 | contig 12048 bp, 6 predicted proteins | sample YL17G10_0_MG_FD_205038 | JGI IMG/M metagenome (GOLD analysis project Ga0315286, IMG submission 205038) | Sediment microbial communities from Yellowstone Lake, YNP, Wyoming, USA - YL17G10_0 | ecosystem: Environmental > Aquatic > Freshwater > Lake > Sediment | place: USA: Wyoming | collected... | reverse complement strand
GAGCACCTGGCTGCGGTTCTGCAAGTGCAGCCGATTGATGATCTCAGCCATGTGAAAGCGCACGGTGCGCTCGCTCAGACAAAGCCGCTCGCCCACTTCTCTGTAGGTCAGGCCATCGGCTACCAGACGCAGCACCTCGAGCTGGCGCTCGGTCAGTTCTCCGGAGGCCGGTTGCTCCTCTGCCGACGGGGCTGTGGCCGGGGGGACGACAGGTCGAAACGGCTCGCCCTCTGCGTGGCTCAGCTTCGCAAACTCGCTCAGCAGCCGGGCTGCCAGGCCGGACGAGAAGGGCGGGACGCCCTGCTCCAACCCCCGCAGTGCCTGGATGAAGGCATCGCCGCTCATGCTCTTCAACAAATAGCCGGCTGCCCCGCTCTTGACCGCCTCGAACAGGTCCTGGTCTTCGGCAGAGGTGGTCAGCATCACGATCTGGATCTCGGGCTGCCGGGCTTTGATCTGGCGCGTCGCCGACAAGCCATCGCAGCGCGGCATGCGGATGTCCATCAAGATCAGCTCGGGGGACAGCCGCTGCGACATGGCCACCGCCTCCTGGCCGTCGCCGGCAATGCCCACCACGTCGATGCCGTGGGCCGCCAGCAGGTTGCTCAACCCTTCGATCAGAAGGCGGTGGTCATCCGCCAGAAGAACGCGCATGGTCACAGCTCCTTTCGAGGCACTTCCAGCACCACCCGGGTGCCAGCCCCCGCCGCGGACTGAACCTGCAGGCTCCCGCCCAACTGTGCGGCGCGCTCCTGCATGAACTGCAAGCCAAAGTGCCGGCCGTCTGCCACCGCCCCATCTTCCGCCGCAAAACCGCAGCCGTCATCCTGGACGGTCATACACAGTCGCTCACGTTCCGCGGCAAACGTTACCCTCACGTTGCGGGCACGGCCGTGCTTGCGCGCGTTCGCGAGCGCTTCCTGTAGGACTCGGAGCACGTGCAGTTGTGCATCCGGCGCAAACGGCTCCTCGCCCACTCCCGGATCAATGGACAGGTGAGTCTGGATGTCATAGTTGCCTGTGAAACCCTCCAGGTACTGCCGCACTACCGCGAAGAAGGGCTGCTGCAGGGAAGGCGCGCTGCGCAGGTCCAGGATGTGCTGGCGCACATCGGCATGCGCGTCGCGGATGACGCTGCCCAGCCGATCGAGCTGCGCCGCCGCCGCATCCCCCTGGCCATCGCGCGACAGCTTCGCGGCGGCATCCACCTGGAAACTGGCATACCCCAGCACCTGCGCGAGGCTGTCGTGCAGCTCGCGGGCCATGCGCTCACGCTCGCTGAGAGTCGCTAGCCGCCGCTGCTGTTCGACGATCCGGTCCTGTGCCTGCTTTTGCTCGGTCACATCGCGCAGCATGAGCAGGCGGCCGACTTCCAGCCCGCGCCAATCTTTCAGCGACGAAATCGCCAACGTGTAATGCCGGATCTCCTGCCCAGCCCCCACACCGTCCCGGTGTCCTTCCGGGAAACTGAACTCAATTTCAGTCCCGCTGGGGTCAGCGAGGTGCCCCTCCGGGTAAGCAGGAAGCAGTTCTCTGACCGGCTGGCCCTTGGCATTCCTGGCGGGCACCCCCAAGATCTGTTCGGCAGCTGGGTTCAGGCTGGCTACCCGTCCCCGGGGGTCCAGCATCAGCATGCCGGCATGCGACTGCTCGATCGCCGTCTGGCGGGCGAGGGGGATCGGGTCAAAGATGCGGAAGGCAAACAGGGCCACGGCATACGCGAGGAAGACAATCGCCGTCGCAAGCACGCCAGGGGGCAGGTCATACTGGACGATACCTGCTTTCCCCAGCGTAAATACGGCGCGCGCCCCGAGCAGTCCGGTCAGCATGACGACAACCGGCCAGCGGTGCTGTGCCGACCGCAGAAACAGCCAGGCAAGGGCAAGGACTTCGATAAGAGCCAACGCATAGCTATAGGCGAGACTAACCCAGGGGGCCGGGCCAAGCAACGGCGTGATCGATCCGTCGAGCGCAAAGCCGCGCCACACCAGGTGATGGAGATCGTTGGTCAGGACCAGCCCGAGGAGCAGCAGCGGAAGAATCGAGAGCAAGGCCAGGTTGCGGCGGGTCAGCCAGCGGCCGGGCCAGGCATATTCCAGAACGAAGCAGGTGATGGCGGTGACGGCCGGCACCTGCAGGACGAGCTGGAATTTGAGCCAGAAGATCCTGTCGGATGGGTTGACCGCCGCAATTTCCATGCTGGAGCCGGCCATCCACACCGCGGCGAGCAGGCTGCCGATGGCAAACGGCAGCACGCCCGGCACGCTGCGGCGGCGTCCGGCGTAGACAGCCAGCGCGATCAGCAGCAGGACCGTAAAGAGTGACGGCCAGATATCGGGACTATAGGCGTAGTTCCAGGTCATGATCACTGTTCCCCGGCCAACGGTGGCCGGATTACCGACGAACGGAGATACCCAGGTGATCTTATTGTACCCCAAGCCCCGTATCGCGTCAACCAGAGCGCAAAGGGGATTCTATAGAGCGCGTGCCCCGTTCGATGAGGTTCGTGGGCTCACTCCATCGTGTGGCTCTGCCTGCCTCTCACCCCCACCACTACCACATCCCATCCGCCACTACGCGTGATTCTGCAGCATGAGCTCCTCAGGACTTGCATGCCAGTCAAGGGGATGCTGACCGCGTTAGGGACCGAAGCCAGCCCGCTGGTCGCTACCTCCATCAAGGACGATGGGACCTCATTTTGCCCAAATGGGACACTATTCTGTCCAGATGGGACCATTTTGCCGAGATGGGACACCAGATGGGACACCATTCCGCGGGATTGGGACACGAAGGGACACCAATGGACACCAAAGTGGTGTCCCGCGTCGTTATGGTCAAACGTTGGGCCAGTAGAGTGGTTTTCACACGGTTTGCGGAGGCGGTGTGGCTGAAAAACCCGGTCACGGTCGCAAGAGCGGACCCGGGGCAGTTTTGCGGTTTTCGCCGGTTGTGGTATAATCCTTTCCACGAGTTTTCAGCCCTGCAAGGGTGGCGACATGGTGTACATTCGAGGTCCCTTGGGGGCACTCTCTAAAGCCCCACCAAAATCGGTGGAGTTCACCTGGTGAGGCGAGCTGCGGGCCGGCTCGTTTGGTGGGTGAGTTGCTCTGCAGACTGGTGATCAACCGAGCATCGAGCCATTTGCCTGCGGAGAGCAACCGTGCTATCATCGATCTCGACGGTGGGGAGTTGCCTGCCTCCGGGTGACTTGCTGCGTGGCATTTGCCGGTTGCAGGCCGGCTCCTGCCGCGGTTCCAGCAGAAAGGAGGGGAGTCGCCGGCACGATCCTCAGCCCTGCCAACTGACTGCTTCGAGACAGCGCGACCGGTTGCCGCGCACCCCAGCGCGCGCCCCCGGCCGCCGGCTTTGAGCCCAAGAAGGAGGCTATCATGCACGCGAAACGGATTGCAGCCGTCGCAGCGCTGGCTGCGTTGGCCATCGTCATCGGCCTGTGGGCCCCCGGCCCGCAGATCCCCGCCGCCGTCCGGGCGGCCGATCCCCCGCGGACGGAACGCCAGGGCGCGTGGCTCGACTCGCTGGTGTTCAGTGAGCAGGGCTCCGCCTCGGCGGCCATCGACCAGCTGCAAGCAGACGAGCTGGATGTGTATGCCCAATCGGTGTCCGGCGGCACACTCCTGCAGAGGGTGCTGGAGGACCCCGACCTAACCTGCACCGAAGCGTTCGGCGGCTACAACGAGCTGACCTTCAACCCGGCCGGCCCCGAGTTCTACGATGGCCGGCTGAACCCCTTCAGCAACGCCCACATCCGCGAGGCGATGAACCGGCTGATCGACCGCGACTACCTCGCCCAGGAGCTTTTTGACGGGATGGCAGTGCCCATGTTCACGTCGCTGCTCCCGAACCTGTCCGTGGACTATATCCGGTACCAGAGCACGGTCGAGGCCATAGAGGCCCAGTACGCCTACGACCTGGCCCAGGCGCACGACGCCATCAACGCCCAGATGCTGGCCATGGGGGCGTACCTCCAGGACGGCACCTGGCACTACAACGGCGCCCCGGTCACGGTCGTCTTTATCATCCGAGTGGAGGATGTGCGCCGCGACATCGGCGACTACGTCGCCGACCAGCTGGAGGCGGTCGGCTTCACGGTGGACCGCCAGTACAAGACGCGCGCCCAGGCAAGCCCTATCTGGAACCAGAGCGACCCGTGGGAGGGGCGGTGGCACATCTACACCGGCGGCTGGATCGCGACCAATGTGAGCCGCGACGACGCCACCAACTTTGGCTACTTCTACACGCCGCTCGGCTCGGGGTCTCCGCTATGGCAGAACTATGACCCGACCCCCGCCTATCTGGATGTGGCCACGCAGTTGTGGAACAGTGCCTTCTCCAACATGGCGGAGCGGGATGCGCTGTTCACGCAGGCGCTCCCCATGGCGATGGACGACGCCGGCGCCGCGCCGCCGGAGGGCTCCGGCTCGCTCCGTGTCTGGCTGGCGAACTCGGCGGGCATCTACCCGCGGCGGGCGGAGACGGTGGTCGCCTCCGACCGGGGCGGAGGCATCCCAGGTGCGCAGATGTTCCCGTACGTGGCCCGCTTTGAGGGCACCGAAGGGGGTGACATGCGCATCGCCCAGCCAGGGCTGCTGGTCGAGCCGTGGAACCCCATCGCCGGGTCCAACTGGCTTTACGACATCTTCCCCATCCGCGCCACCCAGGACTATGGCGCCATCGTCGATCCCAACACCGGCCTCACCTGGGCGCAGCGGATCACGAGCGCCGCGTGCGTGGTGAAGGAAGGGCTGCCGGTGGGCAAGACGCTGGACTGGATCGCGCTTTCGTTCGCGCCGACCGTCACGGTGCCTGACAATGCCTGGGCCGACTGGGATGCCACGACACAGACCTTCATCGAGGCGAGCGACATGCCCACGCCGACCCTGGAGGCGAACGCCAAGTGCACGGTCACCTACCCGGCCGACCTCTTCGGCACGGTCACCTGGCACGACGGCAGCCCGCTCGACGCCTCTGATTTCGTCATGCGCATGATCATGGCCTTCGACATGGGCAAGCCCGAGAGCGCCATCTACGATGAGGCCCTGGCGCCGCAGGTCAATGCCTTCCTGTCGCACTTTCGGGGGGTCACGATCGACTCTCTCGATCCGCTGGTCATCACCACCTACGACGACGCCTGGTACCTCGACGCCGAGTCGATGGTCCTCCCCTGGTGGCCGAACTACAGCCAGGGCCCCAGCGCGTGGCACAACCTGGCGCCGGCCATCCGCGCCGAGGCGGCGGGGGAGCTAGCCTTCTCGACGGACAAGGCGGGCCAGCTCGGGGTGGAGTGGACCAACTACGTCGGCGGGGCCAGCCTCCCCATCCTGGAGAGCTGGATGGACCAGTCCACCGCAGAGCACTATATCCCCTACCAGCCGACGATGGGGGCGTACGTCACCCAAGCCGAGGCCGACGCCCGCTGGGCTGCCCTGCAAGTTTGGTACGCGGCGCACGGCCACTTCTGGCTGGGCACCGGCCCGTTCTACGTGGAGCAGGTGTCACTCGACCCCAAGGCGCTGACGCTGGGGCACTTTGACGCCTTTGTCGACGTGGCCGGGCGGTGGGATGCCTTTGCCGCCCCGGCCCAGCCGCAGGTGGTGATCAACCATGCGAACGGCGCGCCCGGGTCCTACTTCAACGTCACCGGCACAGGCTTTCCGCCGGACGACACCGCCTTTGTCGTGGTCAACAATACTCTGCTGGGCAGCGTGACGGTGGACCCGAGCGGCGGAGTAGCCTTTACGCTGAGCACCTTGGAGGCTGACCCCGGCCTGTACCACGTGCGCGTGAGCGTCAACCCGTCCGCCGGCGTGGCATTCACCTTGGACGAGGCGCTCCCGGTACAGCCGCGCGAGGGGGATTTCCCGCTGGTGATCGTGCCGGATGGGCTGATCACGCACTATCTCTACATGCCCCTGCTGATGCGCAACTACGACCCGGCGCTGCTCTACTTCGACGACTTTTCCGACCCGAACAGCGGGTGGTCGACCGGCCAGTGGGAATGGGGATCCCTGGGCTACCAGGACGGCGAGTACGAGGTCAACTTGTACGACGTGGGGGGAGCAACGATTGGGGCTCCCATCAACAGCTTGCCCGGCGGCTTTTCCTCCGAGGCCGACATGCGCCTGCTGTCGGGGGCCACACCCGCATACGGCCTCATGCTCCACACGGATCAAGATACCGAGTACAACTTCAAGATCCACCCAGTGGAGCAGGAGTACATGCTATGGTACTGGGACGGTAGCCAATGGAACCTGCTTGCCGGAGGCCCGTCCGGAGCCATCAACCCCGGCAACGCGCACAACCACCTGAAGATCGAGTGGACGGGCGACGAGCTGGCGGTGTATGTGAACGGGCAGTTCCTCGCCAGCGTCTCGACCGCCGCCTACGGCAGCGCATCGCAGGGTATCGTCTTCCATGACGGTCCCGCGATCGCGCGCTACGACAACTATGAGGTGCGGAGCCTCAGTGGGGGCGCCGGCGCCCCAGTCGTTCAGCCGCGGAAGGGAGAGGTCAAGATCCACCGAGCGGAGGAGATGCCGCCCCTGAGGTGAGGCGCGGCGCAGGGAATCCAGGCCCGGCAGGTCGACAAGGCCTGCCAGGTCTGCGCCCTGCCCGTGCTGGCGCAGCCGCCTTCTCCCCGCCTGCAGCTACGAGATCCCGTGTCCTGGCCGAACAACGTCATCCGCTAAGGGAGCTGCTGGATCGCGGTGTGTTCTGGAGCTACCGCAATAACTGAAGTGTCAACTGACAGTCCTGTTGCACGAGCTCCCTTGGGGGCACTCCGAGAAAGGACTGTCGGGGGAGCGTGAGGTAGAGCGTTCCCCCGTCGTTTCTTAGCTCAATCCTCTTTACAACCCTGCCCAGGGTCTCGCGCACCGTCGCGGCGTCGGCCAGCAGTCCCCTTCAAAGCTCATCCACCAGGATGTCCAGCGTGGCGTCGTCAATCTGGATGGACTGGTAGTAGCTCCGCTTGGCCTCCAGCGCGGCGAGCTCGGCCAAGAGTAACTGGCGTTCCTGCTCCCGCTCGGCCAGGCGACGGGCTAGGGCGGCCGCTGGCGCTGTCTCGATGGCGTCCACGAGAGAAGAGATGGTCCTGTCTAGTTGGCCCAGGCGGGCTTGTCTCTCCGCGACCTTGTCCTGGCCGAAAATGCACATCCGTCCGAGCTTTGTTCTGACCCGCGTCGCCGTGCGACGTCAGAGTGGGTGCAGGTGTCCAGTGGGCAGTTGTGATCGGCATTCAGCCGCATGTCCAGTGCTGGTGATGGCTCACTGTAGGCGAAACTCTGGCGGATTCTCTGCCTCGTGTCTGTCTCGTGCGGAGCCATCCGACGTCCTGTTTGGCCAAAATCCCGGCGGATGAGAACATTCGGCCAGGACAGTTGTCCCGGATACTACTACATTGCAGGGCGCTATTCTCTAGCCTCCCATCTGAGCATCCAGATTGCCGTCACTGATATACGGTCCCCGAGATATAGCGTTCGAGCTGCTCAATGATGAACCCCTGCTCAGAGATGATGCCCTTGACCACGTCCCCGATCGAGATGACGCCGATCGCCTGGTCGTCTTCCAGGACGGGCAGATGCCGCACCCGCTTGTCGGTCATCAGTGCCATGCACTCTTCGGCGGTCTGTTCGGGGCGCACATAGACCACCCTTTGGGTCATGATCTCCCGGACCGATGTGTCCTTGGATGACTTGCCGCGGAGGATGACCTTCCGGGCATAGTCCCTCTCCGATAGGATGCCCACCAGGTGGTTGGCGTCCATCACGAGCACGGCCCCTACATTCTTATCGGCCATCAGTTTGAGCGCATCGTACACCGTAGCATCCGGTGCCACCGACCAGACCTCAGGCCCTTTGGTTCGCAAGATCTCTTTGACTGTAATCACGGCTGAATTCCTCCTTGGTGTTGGCTCGTGAGGGTCTCAACTCCCACGGCAGCCTGAATCTGCGGGCTCATCACATCCCGGACGGCAAAGTAGCTCTCGAACTATTGCTGGTAGTAAGTGGACTCGGAATCCCCACTACGTAGCGGACCGTCCGCGCGGGTCTGGCCGTTGCCCTGGATGCTGCAACGTCGCAGGGCGTTTTCCATGTCACCATTATAGTCGCAAATGGCCTGAAAATCAAGCTCCTGCTCATCGCCGCTCGATACCGCGCGGGGTTCTCGGTCAACTGGCCCTTGAGTTTGAAGTGCGTGCTGACTGTGATCATGCCAGTATGGCTTGGCATCCTCGCCCGCAGGGCAACGGCACCGAAACGGGCTTTTCACCCCGAGACTCTTGTGCCATAATAGTGTGGGGCACGGTTGGCGATTCACATGACACCCCGGCATAGAGCACGCTGACCATGACCTCAGCGTAGAAGTTTGCAGCACATCGCAGCCTCACTGCTCCACACTTTACAACAGATCCTGTGCTGGCCGAGTAATACATCCGTTCTGGAATCAGGTGTGGCAGATGTTCTTTACCAGCCAGGACAAGGCGCGCACGTTTGCACCTGCCGCAAGTCTGTGCTATTCTGTGGTCGATGTCAAGTGTTGCGACTCCAAGAGAGGGTTCCGTGACAGGTTCTTTGGTAAGTATCCCCTTGGGGGCACTGATTTGCATTGAAACAGGTTATATACTGCTAAAGCTGGCTGATACGGCCAGTTTCGGGCATCCCTCAGAATGGGTCCAACCTCCCATTGCACCTCGGCCCTAAGCTGGCCGAGAATGGACAGCCCTTCTGCAGCAATGACCAACAAGCTCCTCTCCTGGTCAAATCTGAGCCTGGAACCCCTGCCAGTAGGGCAGGTCAAGAGCTCTTGGTGGTCTTCTCCGTCCGATACAGGATGGATACTCTTTATCGGCTCGTCAGACGCCATCTGGATCAGTGAACGAAGCCTGATTGCAGGGTCCAGGGCAGCATGTGTGGCCAACGTGCCATGGTCAGGGCGCATCCACCGACGAATCCATTGTTTGCCGGCGTGGCAGAGAGAATGCAACCAGCGTCGGATGAAGCCACAAGTTCGCCCATCGGCTGGAGATGGCCGTGGTGCGTGCGGAACCGATCGCCGGGCGCTGAATCCAGAGGGTTGTCTGTCCAGCGACCCGGTCCCGTCGCAACCAGCCGGACGGCAGGCTGCAGCAGCCGGTCCGGTGTTCTGGGAACGGTCCTCCATGGTCGGGAAGGCCATGGAGGACCAGGGAGCTCACAGCCTCAGGGTTTCGGCCGTGAAAGGCTCATAGCTCAAAAAGTCAGCGTGATGGATGATGATGGCCTCGGTCGTCCTCTTCCCCAAGTCGCCTTCCTTCGAGTGCGCCGCGATCATGTGGCAGATGTCGTCCGGCACCCCGAACCTCATCGCCAATCCCACCCCCGTAAAGGGATGTCGCAGCAACTTGCCCGTCCTGCCCACCACGGCCTTTCCATCCTGCATTACGTATTCAACCAGCTTGCCCACGTCGATGAGTATCGCTCCCGCGATCAGATAGTCCATGTTGATCGGCAGCTTATCTCCGAAGAACTTTTGCATGGAACTTGCCGCTTCCACTGCAATGTGCACCACGGCTCTCTTGTGCTCCATGAAGGTCACTTTGCAGTCCTTGACCAGAAGCGTGAAGGGGATCACCAAGAGATCCTCGGGCCGCAGGACGCTTTGTTCTAGAGCATACTCCCAGGTCTGGTAGACCTTCTCCTTCAACTCAGAATCTTCGATCCATTCGATCTCTGGCCAGATTTCCATGAGTCTAGCGCGCACAGTTCCACCTCCAATTGGCTACGTGTTTTGGCTCGGCACTCCCACGATTTCAAGCGGAAGGTCGGCGTGTGAGCAGTATAGGCCAGAACCTGGGGTGGGTCAAGTCAGAAGCCGATGGAAAGCGCCCTGGCGCTCGCAGAGCAAGAAGGGACTGAGATGTGGACAGCAGACAGGCGGCTGGCGAATTGCGCACAGCAGGTTGGCGCCCACTGGGTTCATTGGATCGGTCAAGGAGCGATGGGAGAATAGGCATATAGCCCTTCCCGGGTGCTTACGGCCCTGTAAATCTGGCGACCTGGTGTACATTCGAGGTCCCTGACAGGCACTCGATTTGTCCGAACTCACAGCCCGCTTCGCACGGAGACCCCAAAGCGGGCCAGGATCTCCTGCACCTCCGCGAGTCTGTCGCCGGCGACGGCCGCCAGCGCCCGGCTGCCGGCGGAGAACGGGGTGAGATACGGCTTCAAGTCCGGATGCTGCCGTAGCTCCTCCAGGGTCTCCTGGTCTCGAAACTCGATCAGGGTCACGGTTCCAGCCGCGGCGTTGCCATAGTAGTCGCCCCAGGCCTTGACCTTCTCCCTCACGCTCTCGGGCACGCTCCCGCGGTGCAACCGGCCCAGTTCCTCCAACAAGCGGAGCACCTTACCCTTACTGCCACCCGCGTGCCGGACCGATTTCTCGGTCAGTCGCCAGGTGCCATCCCCCCCCTCTTCGGCCAAGCGGCTCAGGCGGCCCCGCAGATGCAGGCTCGGCACCGCGTGGATCGGCCGGATGCTCCCGTCTTCGTGGATGACCACGCTCCGGTCGGCGGTCTCAGGCCCGGCGCCGGATACGGCCGGAAACAGCCCCTGACCCACCAGCCCGTCGATCAGGGAGCCTTCGCATCCCTTCTTGAGCAGCGCCACCTCCGGCGACACGGCGCGGGCCAGGTGCTCACCCGTCTGCGAGTCGGAGATCAGCGCCGACAGGAGGTCCTCGCCGGCCGCCTGGAGCAGGCTCACGCCGCTGCGAAAGACGATCCGCTCGTGGTGTGCCCCCCACTCCTCCAGCGAGCGGCGCACATTCTGCGGCAGCTCGATGCCACCGGCTCGTTCCAGAAAGTGCAGCACCTGGTCCACGCCCATACCCACCTGCTGTGCCCGGTAGATCGAATCGCGGGACAGGTGATATTCGAAGGCGCCCCGGTCGGCCCGTACCCGCTCGGCGAACAGGTCCATGCGGGCCAGCCATTCCAGATTCACTGGGCCGATGACCAATACCTGAAAGTTGGGCTGCACGATCAGCTTGCCCGCCTCTGCCGCGACCGGAGCGGACGCCTGGGCCTGATCGCCAGCCAGCAGCGTCCTGCCGATGGGGGTCAGGCGGATGGCGCCCCACTTGCCTCCCACGCGACCCAGGTCGGTGATCCCAAGCTGGTGCAGGAATCCGGTCACCATCCCTTCCACGAAACGGCGCTCGGCCTGCTCGAATCGTTTCAGCAACTCCTTGGGTGCACCGTTGAAGTGGGCAGGAGACTTGCCGTAGTAGTAGCTGCCGCGGTAGCTCTCCACCTTGGTGTGGTCGCCGAACAGGAAATCGAGGTCCCGGTCCTGCACCAGCTCGAACAGCTCCTCCAGATCGATCCAGGCATCCGTAGCATCCGAGCGGAGCGAGTCCAACAACACCTTCCAGGCATGGGGGAAGCGGGGCCCGTACTGGGCGACATGCACGTCCAACCGGGCCGTCGCCAGCAGGCGCGACCAGGCCTCCAGGCAGGCCTGGAGCTGGCGGGACACGGGCCACGCCCAGAACGGCGGAATAACCAGGGGGTCCTCGCCCGCCGGGCGCAGTTGCCCCTGTCTGTTCTGCAACAGGCTGACCCCCTCCAACAGAGTGCGCAGGAGCCAGAGCTGCCCTGCCTCGTCCTCGCGCGTGGCGTCCTCCAGCAGCGGATCGGGCACCAACAGCACGCTGTTGATGGCCCGCAGCGAGCGCTTGCCCACCAGGCCGCTCTGCAGCAAGGGGACTGCATTGCGCCGTACAAAGTCCCAATACAGGTACAGGTCGCGTAGCACCAATGCCGGGTCGCCGGGCTGCACCTCGTCTGGCTGCCAGTGGCGGACCTCGACAAGGATCGATTTCGGCTGGGGCAAGTGGCGCCGGATGGCCTCCGGCACAAACAAGGTATCGCCGGGGTGGAACTGCAGCTTCAAGGACGCGCCGCCGGTGCTGGCAGACATGGTTCGGCTAAAGACCAGCCCCTGGTAGGTCAAGCGGGCGACAACGTCCGCGAACTCTTTCGAATGAATG
>Ga0315286_10005702_pt1 | contig 12049 bp, 6 predicted proteins | sample YL17G10_0_MG_FD_205038 | JGI IMG/M metagenome (GOLD analysis project Ga0315286, IMG submission 205038) | Sediment microbial communities from Yellowstone Lake, YNP, Wyoming, USA - YL17G10_0 | ecosystem: Environmental > Aquatic > Freshwater > Lake > Sediment | place: USA: Wyoming | collected... | reverse complement strand
CTCCTCCGTTCTTTCGCACGTCTCCTCGTTGACCTGGGCCTCGTTGGCCGGATCTCCGGCGACCTCGAAAACCTTGAGCATCGGCTGCCCGCCTTGGGCAATGTACCCCTTGATGATCTGGACCTGCTGTAGAAGCGTGCCTTTCTTCCCGCCGTAGCCGGGGTCCATCTCGGCCTGCACGGCGAACCGGGGAGCGGCGTCCCCTCCCGGATAAGGAGGCAGGTCTCCTCCCATGGGAACCCCCTGCCTGTAGCCGGTCGCCACGAAATCGGACTGCCCGCACAGGTTGTCCGGGTACGTCCAGCCGCCGAAGAAGCGGACCCGGATCCTGGGGCCGCTCGTAGCGTAGACCTCCCGTTTCTTCACAGCCGTGAAGATTGCGTTGCGGGTGTTCTCCTTGGCCCAGACCGCGGTCAAGCCCCCTGGGTTGTGCACAAGGTTATCCGTTATTGCCAGGCGCTCCTGCGGTGTGTCATCCAGGTTCGCCGAGTGACCGACGTACCGGTCTTCGAGAACATTCCCCGGGATGGAGTTGTGGGTGTCCGTTTCGGCGATGAATCCCAGCCTGTACGGGTTGACCCCGATCCGTTGTTCCTCCTTGAGCCCCTCGAGCAGCACATTGCGGACGTAGTCCAGCCTAGACACACACCCCAAACGTATATCCCCTAGGAACCCGGGGCGGTCTCGGCAGTCCGGGGACCCGACCTCGCGGATTTTCTCAAAGTCGCACAATGGGTCCGGCTTTCCCTCGACCCCCCACAGGCCGTTCATGCACTCGGAGTCCCCCTTGTGCTGAAAGATCTCGACCACCGGTTCGACCTCGGCCCGCAGGGAGGCGAGTTCCGGTTGATCGGCTGGGTCCTCCTCCCCCGGGCAGTCCACATGGAAAGCACCCCCGTTGCTCAAGTTTGAGTTATGCGGGACAGACATTACGTCGCAACCCCTGATCCTTTCGAGGCAGTCCTGTTTCAACTTCTGCCAGAGTTCCTGAGGTGTCGGTGCCTCGAAGTAGGTAACGGGTCGGTCTGGAACCATGCCGCTTCGGAAGAGCACGATGCGATGCCTGTTGCTTACGGCCGGAGTGCCCGTGTACTCGTACCCCGGGAAGCTCGTGAACGTGCACTCCGAGGTGCGGTCGTACGCCTCCTCGGCAGCCTGCACGATCCTGCTCCAAACTTCCTGTGCAAGAAGAGGACAATCGACCTTCCCGGACCCGCAGATCTCCTGCGAACGTCCCGGGTTCGGGAAGGCGAGCGGAGTGGTCATGACGATCGTGCTCAGAAAATCCCCGCGTCGAAAGAGCTGGCAGGCCAAGCTCTCATAAACCCCTGAGTCCGGGGCCGGGGTCACGCACGCTTCGACCTCTGCGAGCAACTCCCCATGATCAGCCACCGCAGCGAAGTCCAGGGGATGCTCGAGCTGAATCTTACCTCTACCCCCCTCATCGCCGCCGACGGGCTGCAGAGGGATCGCCTCCCCCTTTGCAAACCGATAGGCTTCCTTCGGCTGCGAACGGACGTCCCAGATCCAGGCGTCAAAAGAGAGGGACGTGTGGGCATGGAGGTCTCCGAAGTAGACGTTCTTCAGAGGGTTGCGCACAGCACAGGGCTCGCGCAGCTCCTCGTATGGCGAGTCCCCCCCGTCCGGGCCCGAGTACCCAGGACCGGATTCGTTTCCACAGCCGCAATGGAGAACGGCCGTGCCTGCAAGCAAAACGGAAAGCAAGGAGATCCGCTTCATCCCGTGCCTCCAACCTGGGCTTTGCGTCCGTGAAGAGGGACCCCTTCGACAAACGCTATTGCTACCGTCTGATCGAGTCAACGAAAAAACGGTCTCGCACCTTCCAAACAAAGAGCGTCTCCACAGGAGAGGGGAAGTTCTTATTATCCAACAAAATGGGCACAGTTTGTCCAGCTCCTCTTCGGCATGCGAGCGAGTGAGGACCATTCTTGAGCCGGACAAGGTGAGGAAAGAACTGGAGGAGTTGCCTGCGTAAGGGTCTTTCAAGAAGGGGCGTACCACAATAGGTTGTGGTCGGAATGTCGATTGGAAAAATTCATCTCGTTGCTCAGAAGGCCTGCCAGCCTAGAATCTCTGCCTGATCTCCATGTCTTCCCGAAACCTTGAAGATTCGGATCTTCTGATGTTCCGTCATCGATGGCAGTGAGCTGAACTTCTGCCCGATTTTCCGAGGTACTACCGGTAGTGGGCGCCCCTTGAATTAGAGATCACATCTGTTGGAACCTTGGGGCGCAATCCCTTCCCACCTTTAGAAGCCCACCAACGTGCAGTTTTGCATCGCCTGGTGGACCACCTCAAAAGCGAAACAATAGATCCTAGATTACGGAAGAAGGAAATGAGCTATTAGCCGGGTTGTCGCCGGAGGATCACTTCCCGAGCATCTGCTTCAGCCGGCCGAATGCGAATTTCCGGAAAAACGCCTCCGCCAGCTCCCTGGATGCCTTCAGGCGGGGTGCCTCGAGCACGACCACGGTGAAGAACTACGGCGTCGAGGAGGAAAGACGCTTGTCGAAGTAGTCCGGGTTGGGGCGGAGCGCATCAGTAACTCCAGAGGCTCGGGTCCTGCTGGATCTTGATCCTCGTCAACCAGGCGAAGCCGGCCGCCTCCTCGAGGCAGCCCTTCCAGAGGCCGAAGTGGTCGGCCTTGCGCTCCTCGGCGGCCTTCACTTCGACCTGCTTCATGAGGGCCGCGGCCTCCGCGTAACGGCCCTCTTCCGAGAGCTTTTGCAGCTTGGCTTGGAACGTCTGCATCGCGCCGGGCTCGCTCATGGCCGGATCTATCCCCCTGGCTTCGCTGGAGCAGCGGCGATAGGTTTTGTCATCCATATTATCGATGTAGGACGCCCGGGCCAGCCAGGCGTATTTCTTCTTCAATTCGGCCAGTTCGGCGTCGTGGCCCGGGAACTTCTTCGCCTGGCGCTCGAGCTCCCTGAAGAAGGGGACCGTCCGGTCGGAACCCTCCGCGGACAGCCACTCCAAAACGACCCAGCTCGGCTCCGCCTGGATGTAGTCGCCCTTGGATTTCTGGATGATCTTGAGCGCCTGCTCGTAAGTGTGAACGATGAGCGTGACGCCGGTTTTCCCGTCGTGCCGTTCCACCGGGTCGGAGGGCAGCCGCCCGTATTTCGGCTCGTAGAAAGCACGAACCTTTTCGTGGGGATCCTGCGAGTAAAAAACGATCACGTCCCGCCCCTTGGCGTTCGGCGGCGTGATCCGGACCGATCCCGGATAGGGCGGGGCGACAAGCTTCTCCTCGGCGACTGCCAAACGTGCCGCCAAGCCGTGGGTGATCGGGACAAGGAGGAGAAGCACGATGCCCAACTGCATGAGAGAATGGTTTCCCCCCCGCATGCCTACCCGCTTTTTACTCAAGCAACCCAACCTTAACGAAGCACTGACAGGGAAATCAATCTGTTTCATACCCTGAATTATTCCTTTCGCTGTCACTCCATCGTTACTATAGGTACGCCGGAAGCACCGGGTAGCTCGGGGATCGAGTTTTGAAAATCATGCGTCAGGACACGTCAACAGCAACCTGTCGAATGTGAAACGTGTGGATTTGAAGGTCGAAGCTCCAAGAAAACCATAGGTAGAATCCACATGCCCAAAAATGTCACCGCCCAGTTCTCCGATGTTGGACAAAAAGGTGTTTCTCCAAGCGTATGAACATGCTAATTCCTTTCGTGACTGACTGTCAAAAGGCCAGGGAGTACTTGACGAAGGCCCTGGAGATCTTCGAGCGCCTGGGAACCCTGATCGAGCCGGACAAGGTGAGGAAGGAGCTGGCGGAGTTGCCTGGGTGAGAGGGTCTTCGGCGGTTGGGGTCTACCCCAACATCTTGTGGTGGATCTGTGGGCCCAAAGGGTAAATGTGTTTGCTCAAACCCCATCCCGCTCGTCCCTCGGATTCTCTTCCACATCTCGCGCCGAAACCTTGAAGATCCGGGTCTTCGGATTTTGCGCCATCGATAGCAGTTGTTGTCTCTATTCCCCGGTCGAAGCCTACCCCAACCTATGGGGGTCATCTGGTTCTGGTCCCAGACCCGGAGAAGAGCCATGCTCGATGGATATGATCCGCGTGAGGCTAGAACAGTTCAAGAAGATCTGTTTTGCCGTCTATTCGATCATTTCAGACATGAAAAAGGCAACGGACGGTAATACGAATCCGGGCCCGTGGAAAGGCGGGAGTATTGACACGGTCGGAACACCACCATCCTCGGAGCGCCAGACATGAAGATCCCATATTCGGGGATGCCATACACCTACTGCCTTTGGGGGGGGTGGCATCTCCGCGACTTCGCTGCCGCGCAGCATGCCCGCCCAGTCAAAGGACCGGGCTCAGGGATGGCACTCGGCGCAGTTCACCCGGATCTTCAACTTGCCGGTCTGATCCTTGATGTGACAGCCGTAGCAGGTTTCTTTGCTCTCAGGGTTCGGCAGCCATCCCAAGCCGTTCGCATGGAGCGAAGGCGGCCCCTGCGGGATCGGCCTGAGGGTGATCCTGAGAATGGCCTTGGTCGAGAAGCAGCCCCCGAACCCCGGCATGTCCGGGTTCTTGTTGGTGACAAAACCCTTGTTGGTCACCGGATCGAAATACATCTCCTTCAGGTGATTGTGGCCATAGGGGAAGTAGACGCCGAAGTCGTCCGGAGCCCATAGAAGATAGTCATAGTGTGGCTTCTCTGCTTCCTGGACGCCGATCGCATCCAGCACATCATCAAAAAAGACGACCGTCTCCATCTTTCCGCCCCCGACATCGAACTGCCGCGTGGGCAGATCTCGCCAGCAAAAGGTCCGTTCTCTCATACCGTCGTCGACGATGAGTTTGCGGATCATCTCGATAGTAAAGAGGTCGGCAAGCGCACACCCCTCGAGCCCCACCACATTCAGGGCGCCTTCCCGATGGACCCTCCCGGCCTGCATCGCCTCCCAGGTCACGGTGCATTCCTGGGCGCCGCCGTACGAAACCAGCCGGTAGTCGTAGAGGGCCCGGATCTGGTCGGCAGAGAAAAAGCCTGACATGGTGTAGGAGTCGATGATGCTGTCGGGCACGAGGTCGGACAAGGGCCGCAACGGGGTTGGACCCGGGTCCGGCAGGTCCCGCAGGATCACCGGATAGTTGGTGCCATGGATCGACAGATTGACTCCTGCCCCGTGTCGAGCCTCTCCGGACGGATGCCCGAGCCCGTCCCCTGTCGGATATAGCACGATCCTGGCCAGATCATTCAGGCAAAAGATTTGTGTATGGTGCACCCCTGGAAAGAAGTACGTGTTAACCGCACCTTCGCTTTGATAAAGGACTCCGCTCTTGAGCTGACTGAACTGGAGGCATTCATCGGGTTGGCGGCCGTCCCTAGCCACGATCTTATACACCCAATTCTGGGGAGACAGAGTCATCTGCGGCACAATCAAGGAATCCAGGGTTGCAACGGGCTCGGGGCCCACGGGCTGGCCTCCGCTCGTTCTCCCTGTATCGTACAGGCATTGGGGAACGCGGCTCAGAGGGATCGTGACCGCATCCTCGGGGTGACCGGCCTTGTACACCTCAATCTGAGGGGCGGAAATGGGCGACCCCCGCAGAGGATGGATGTCGGAAAGCCCTCTTGGGAAAAGGACGTAAGAGACGCTCCCGGTCTCGGCGACCTGACGGTGGAGGACACCGATGATGTCAAAGCTGTCCCTGGGAGGATTGGAGCCGGGAATGCCTGAGCCGGCCTTGATATCCATTTGGAGCCCCTGGTTCTCATGGGGCGCCTCCGTCTCCAGTTCGATCCCGTTGGCTTCCTGACCGTACTGGGGCCAGAGCGCAGCGGTATCGGGTCCGCGCAACCGGACTCCCTTGACCCGGACCAGGTCGCCCACGTACTCGTACCGGCTCCGATGAATTTCGTTTGCCGAAGCGAAAACGTGCGGGGCCGGAAGCGATTCTCCTCTTCCCAGTACGGCCACGTGATATCCGGAGGCCGGGCGAAGCTCGACCATGCCATTGCGGGACCGAATGGTGCCTTTCAGAACCACCCGGTCTCCCGGATAGATGGTCACGTTGGCAAAAGTGCTGCCGTCATAGCCAGGCTCCGCGACCGCAGGCTCCATGTCTGCGAAAACATAGATCCCCCCGGTTGCGTTCTGGATGTGGATCTTGAAATAGCGGTGGCATGCCATGACGCCGGTCCCCATCGTCGCTACGCCTTCAACATAGACCGTCTCCCCCTCGTGTGCGGAAGTGGCGCCCTTCATCTCCATCACGTAGGAACACTGCTTCTTCTCGATCGCCCCCCAGTTGGGATAGCTGACTACGGATCCTCGGTCCATCCGATCCCGATAGAAGCAAGAGGCCTTCGGCTCATCCCACAGGATCCTGAGCCCTCTGCCTCCTTTGTCTTCGGAGCCCTCGTCGCAGAAGAAAGCGTGGCGGAGATCTTCATAGGAAGGGAGTTGCCGCTCGTTGCCCCCCATGCATTCCAGCAAGCTCCCCTCTTCCCGGCCGATCAGATTGTAAGAGTATTGGGCTGCATCTTCTCCGAGGAGCCGGTCCAGCCAGTCCGAGACCCGCACCGCCCAGATCGTGCGCACCGTCCCGTCCACATCCACGACCTTCTGGAGGGCCGGCGTCAGTCCGCTCAAATCGGTCGGCACCTGGTTGAGGGACACGGATATGGAAATCCTTGGCGGCGGCTGGCTTGAAGCAGATTCCTCCTTCGCAAAGCACCCCAAGGCCGCAAGGATACCGATCAGCAGCATCCCTCGCGTGATCGCCGGGCCCATAAGCCCCTGACCATCAGCTTTATCCATGGTTCCACTTCCTTCGAGTTCCCGCTCCCCTCATTGGACCCCGAGAGCCGGGTCATGATAAAGCATCCGGCAGTCGATGCGCAATCTGACCTGTGCGGTTTGTCATTCCGACCTTGGCCCGCTATCCGGTGTTCTGTCGGATTGCCGCCTGCTTAGGAAATGTCTCTGTCTGTCATTCCGGCGGAGGCCGGAATCCGGGGGCAGACAGGAGGCTGCGGGGCCCCTGCTTCCGCGGGGATGACGTTCGGTCGTATCAGCTTTGGCCGGGATGACGCACGTGTCTTTCCATCCTTGGAGGTTGCTCTCTCGAGCATGATCATTTCGCAGGAATGACGTTCCGCGCGGTTGGTCTGGCTCGGTCACTCGACATCTGCAGGACTCGGAAGGAGCCAAGATGCAAGTAAGATTACGAGGTCGGATCCTTCTCTTGGGGATCGCAGCGTTTCTCTTTCTTCTGTCGAACGCCGCTCTTGCAGGTCCCGGCAAGTTTTACATTGTTGGCATGGGGACAACTCCGGACCTTCTCACGCTCCGCGGAGCGGAAGTCGTGAAGCGAGCCGACATCATTCTGCTCGAGGACCCTGGAGATCAAGAGACATGGGAAGAGCTCATCGGCAACAAAGAGGTCTGGTCTTGCCCCCGTCGGAGCGCGGTTTCCTACGGAGCGGATCTCGAGAATCTGAAAGACCTTGCCGCACGGGAAAGAGCCATGGTAGATGCCAAGATCCTCAAAGAGATCGTGGAGAGAATCCGCGGGGCCGTGGAAAAAGGGAAGACCGTGGCCGCCCTGAAATGGGGGGATCCGATGATGTACGAGAACACCTTCTACCTGGAGATGATGCCTGAGGACTTTCCTTCGGAGATCGTTCCGGGCGTGGGGTCCTTTCAGGCAGCCAGCGCCGCGCTGAAGAGGAGTCCCTGCTACGGCTGGGATACCAACTCAGTGATCCTGACCATGGTCGATTGGCCAGGCCGCACCGATAACAACGAGAAGTTGATGGCTACCCAAACCACCATGGTCTTTTACGCGATGCACCTGGATTATCTGCAGCTCTTTGAGCAACTGGGCCGTCACTATGCGAAAGACACGCCTGTGGCTGTCGTCAGCCATGCCGGAGATCTCAAACGGGAGGAAGTCATTCGCAGCACAGTTGGACGGTTCCTGGCTGAGGTCAACTACAGGCAACTTCCCCCAGATGCTACCCTCCTGCTCGTGGGAAGGTTCCTGACAGCCGGCCAAGCACGCAAGGAGGCGGCCCTATCTCAGCCGATGCGCTGACAGGGGCACTAACCAATGCCACATCCGGCCGCATCTCCTACCCTCATGGCGCCAAGGGGGGAGCCCCTTCGGCTCTATCCTCTGGTTGAAGCACCCGGACGGGTCTGGGCTGAGTCACTGACCTGTTCATGGGCGGCCGGTCCCGGAACGAGAGGGGCGCCGTGAAGCATCAAAACGTGTACATGGACATCGTCAGGGTCATCACCGCTGAGAGATGACCCGGCCGGAACGCAGCTATGTCCGCCTTGTTGTACCCCAGCGCATGAAAAGCCCGACGGGGGGCTGTGAGAAGGGATAGGAAATAGTCCAACTCAGATTTAATGACCTTTTGACCATTTCTCCTTCCTCCTTTGATGGAGGCCTCACTTTCAACGAGGATATCGTGATACCGGATGGCATTTCTATTCGATGTATATGGACTTGCCTGGATTACATCATCCCTCCGTGATGATCTCCATCGGCACGATAGATCTCCCTCATGTGATTTGCCATTGACTGGATGCGTGACCCCATCTGTTCCATATGCCTGCCCATCTCCCCCCAGAGACCCTCTTGATTGTGCTGGCCCATCCAGGAGAGCATAAGAGAAAGGTGGTCTTGAAGCTCGTCTGCACTGCTATCCATATAGGGTTGACAGGAACAACTGTCTCCGTCATGGGGCCCAATCATCATGCCTCCAATCATCATCTGGCAGGCACCCACCATGGTTACCTTATCCCCAAGATCGTTTAAGATACGATGCATTTCTTGACCATACTCGTCTGTATCTTTTCGGACTGCCGCCCAGTCATCCTCCGTCAGACTGGCCGCAAGATCAGCGGCTTCACTGGCCGTAGAGGCGCTTACTGGCGATCCAAGGATCGCAGCGACCGAGTCGTAATGTGTATCGAGCCTTGCATTCAGAGCCTGCAAATCAGGCTGGAGCGATGCAAAATCATCCTGACTGTCGGTGCTGGCATCTCCCCCACATCCTGAAAACCCGATCAGAAGGAGAGACAGCAAGCAGAATGGTGACACCCTACATATTAGATTCCTCAAGACGATTTCCTTTCTGTCACAGAATTGGGATTGATGAGCCTTTAGGTATGCAAGACGCTTCGGGCACTACCGAATCCGTCCCTTCAGCGCCCTGGCGTCCTTTCAAGAGATATGCCTTTGGCCTCCATTTCCTTCATATACCTCGCTGGCGCCTCCGTGAATCGAGCAATGCAGGCAGAGCAACAGAAATAGACGCGCCTTCCTTCATGGTCCATGTAAACCGATCGGTCGACCTTGTCACCCAGGACAGGACAGAGTTCCTGACGCTGCGAGGCAAGCCTCGCATCCGGTTGCGTCCCACCCGTGGGCTCAGCGATGGCTGCCTGCCCTTGAACCGCTCCTGACGGACTCACTCCGCCCTGAGAGGATCCATGCTGACTCGCTCCTTGATGACTCATTTCATGCCCCGGGGAGCCTGAACAGCAGCTACCTGAGCAGGCCACGAGCAGAGCATTTTCGACCGAGCCTTGCGCATCTGTCATTCCCGCTGAAACGATCATCAACCCTCCCGCGATCACGATCATCGAAAGCGTTACCCGAATCCTGTCGAACATCACGATCTCCTTATCTTTTGCCTTTTCCCTGCGTTTCAACGGTCACACAACAGCGCCACTTCCGCGAGTGGCGGAAGCGGCGCTATCCGATGGAGTGGGCCGACCTCATGGCCGGGTACCTATCTAGGACCGGAACTCGCCCCGCCAAGGGACGTCGATTCTTCCGGGCTTCGCATGTTTATCCAGATACTTGCTCGGATTCTGTAGGAACGGTTGCTCACAGTTCTTGCAGCAGAAGGAGATCGTCTTGCCCTGGTATGTAATGAACTCAGCCTTGTCCGCCGTCTTCCCGGACACCGGGCATAAAGTCACGGAGTCAGCAGAAGGTGCCGTCTGGACCTCAGCAGACTGCGCTCTCTTGGCACGAAGAAGATCGGGAACATGGTACTTCGCGTCCACCGTAAGGGGTACGATCAGGGTTCCAACGAATAGAGCTGCGACCACGGATGCGATGATTCCATTTCTCATTGCGGTTCCTCCTTTTTTCTTTATCCAGTTATTGATTGGCCTTGTCTTCGATCCAGAGACTCTGCAGGAGGGATGCCAAGGAAGGGCATCCTCGTCTTTCCTGTCATTTAGATGAGTTGCAGATGGGTTTGGAGTCGAGGGTGCTTCTGGAAGAAGGCTATTGAAGACTATTCCACACCACAGGTGCAGAGTATCCTACAGTTCAGGACAGAAGGTTGCCTTCTACTTGGCTAACGCAGTTTCGGCCAGAGGTGAACATACACAGGCCAGAAGGAGGCGGCCTTGGAAAACCTGAAGAAAGCGGAAGCCATGTACTTGGAGATGAAGGTAACCCCCAAGAGCCACTGGCTCACCCGCACCCAGGAGGCCTTGAGGAGATTGGACCCGGCGCCCGGAGTTGGCTAGAGAGTGCCTCTACGTTCTCGGTTGGGAGCTCTCAAAGTTGTCTGAGTAAGGGTGGAGGCTTCGGACTCGTCAAGTTCCAGGAGAGACCATAGATTGTGATGCTCTCACGCCGCAAAAATTCACCATAATTGCTCAACGCCGATCCTGTTCATCACACGGCTTGCACGTGAAACCTCGCTCAACCGTGAGAACATGTATCGCATCCTCTCTGAGAGGGGCAACCCGCAGCTGTCCAGTCTGAAAGCCCTTCTCGCCTCCCTGGGTCTGAAACTCGCGGTGGAAGTCCGGCACTGAGGCAGCTTGATTCCCAATGCCTCCAACCTCCGATATCGCAGGTCGACTTACGAGTTGAGGATCTTCTCCGCCTCTTCCCGGAAAGAGTTCATGACGTACGGGATCCCGGAAATCTTGGCTGCCTCCTCGGTGAGGGCCATGAGATCGCTCCGGGAGATGGTGGAGAGCCGGAAGTTGCGGCTTCCCGCCATGATCTGCTGAAGCCCTGTCCGGATCTTGTCGCTGAAGGTGTAAATGCCGACCGCTCCGAGAGGGAGCTGCTCCACTTCCTTGCCGTACTTGTCCCGCAGAGTCTCGTAGCAGACGAAGATCTCCTCCGCGGTGTTCCCGAAGGCGGAGACGGTCTTGGGGAGATCCCCCTCCTTCATCCAGACGCCGATGTTCTTGCCGACCATGCCCGGAATCATCAGGGCCCGGCCCATGCAGACCGCCTTGGTATACGGGGCACCCATGGCCAGCACCTTGAAGATGTGGTCTTCGGTCGAGAGTCCGCCCGCGATGGCGATGTCCGGGATAAACTCACCCTTGGCTGCGAGCTTGTCGCACATTTCCTGGGTCATGCACTGGAGGTAGAAGGTCGGGACTCCCCATTCCACCATCATCCTCCAGGGGCTCATCCCGGTTCCGCCCGGCGCTCCGTCGATCGTGAGCAGGTCGATCTTGGCCCTCGAGGACCACTTGATCGCCTTGGCGAGTTCCACCATGCCGTAGGCGCCGGTCTTGAGCGAGATCCGCTTGGCGCCGAGCTTCCGAAGCCTCTCGACTTCCTGGAAGAAGCCCTCTTCGGTCACGAAGCCGAGCCTGGAGTGCCGTTCGAACTCGCGGATCTCTCCCCCCTTGAAGGCGCGCTGGATGGCCGGAAGCGTCGGATCCGGAGTCACGATGTAGCCGCGCTTCTTGAGTTCCAGGGCTCGTTCCAGGGTGTTCACCTTGATCTCGCCGCCGATGCACTTGGCGCCTTGGCCCCACTTGAGCTCGATGCACTCCACGCCGAGCTTCCCCACCGCATACTCGGCCACACCGAACATCGTGTCTTCCACGTTCATCTGGATGTGCATGTCGCCGTGGTTTCCTTCCCGGTAGCGGCGGTAGATTTCGACGCGATGCTTGAGGTCCGGAGCGTTGACGATCTTGCCGTTCTTCAGCTCCAGGGCCGGATCGATGCCGCAGACGTTCTCCCCGCAGATGATCGTGATCCC
>Ga0315286_10005697_pt1 | contig 12053 bp, 8 predicted proteins | sample YL17G10_0_MG_FD_205038 | JGI IMG/M metagenome (GOLD analysis project Ga0315286, IMG submission 205038) | Sediment microbial communities from Yellowstone Lake, YNP, Wyoming, USA - YL17G10_0 | ecosystem: Environmental > Aquatic > Freshwater > Lake > Sediment | place: USA: Wyoming | collected... | reverse complement strand
GAGATATCCAGGCGGTGCCCTTTTGGGAAGAACTGGAGAATCCCCAACGGCTCGACTGACTTGAGGTCTTCACCACCGGCACCGGCAGGTGTTAACCTAGGGCACACAGCCGGACCGAATATCGCCGCCCCGGAGGAGAGCGCTTCTCCCAGAGAAAGGAATCGCGAATGCCACACGTAAGGGCAAACGGGATCAGAATCGAGTACGAGGAGTTTGGGCAGCAGGACTCGACGCCGGTGCTTCTGATCATGGGGCTCGGGGCACAGATGGTGATATGGGACGAGAGATTCTGCGAGCTGCTGGCCGGCAAGGGCTTTCGAGTCATCCGCTACGATAACCGTGACGTAGGACTCTCTACCAAGTTCGACCGGCAGTGCCCGGACCCCGGGCCTCTCTTCTTGGATGTGCTGCAAGGGAAGAGCATTGTCCCGCCATACACACTGGAGGATATGGCCGACGACGCAGCAGGGCTGTTGCAGGAACTAGGGATTCCGGCAGCACACATCGTCGGCGCATCTATGGGTGGGATGATCGCCCAGTCGCTTGCCATCCGGCATCCGGAGCGCGTGCTTACTCTCACCTCGATTATGTCAACGACCGGAAACCCCGATCTGCCCCAGGCTGACCCGAACGTGCTAGCCATCCTGGCGCAGCCGATACCCACAGAGCGTGAGGCGGCCATCGAGCATGCCGTAATGCTGTCCCGTGTGATTGGCAGCCCAGGCTTCAAGTTTGATGAGGAGCGCACTCGGATGCTGGCGAAGTTGTCCTACGAACGGGACCCGGATCCCGTGGGCCCGGTCCGCCAGATTCTGGCGATCATGACCGCCGCCAGCCGAAAGGATGCCCTCAGGTCAGTCGCGGTGCCGACCCTGGTGATCCACGGCGCCGCCGACCCCTTGGTGCCGATAGCCGGAGGGTTCGATACAGCCGAGGCGATCCCGGGCGCGAAGATGCTGGTTATCGAAGGGATGGGCCACGATATGCCGGAAGCCGCCTGGCCCCGCTTGACAGACGCTTTCCTGGAACTGACGCGCCAAATCGAGTAGCGGTCGCGGCATCGAGCCGTCGGTATCCGTCAGACACTGCCATCTCAAGTTGCGCCAAGGAGGTGTGCGATGAAGATAACCGAGGTCCGAACGCGGGTGTTTGAGTTCCCTCACCCCGATACGCCATTCTTCCCCACCTGGCAAATCTTTCCCAGTGCATCTCACCGGATGACGCTGGTGGAAATCATGACCGACGAAGGGATTACCGGCATCGGCGCCGGCGGCGTCGTGACCCCACAGAGCACAGCGGCGCCTCTCCTTATCGGACAGGACCCGCTGGATATCGAGCGGCACGCCCACTTGATGCGTAGCGTCGCCTACTTCATGGGGAGACCCTGGGCAGTCGAGGTGGCGCTCTGGGATATCGCCGGTAAGGCGGCGGGGCTACCCCTCTACCGCCTCCTCGGCGGGCACAAGAACCGGGTTCGCGCTTACGCGAGCACGGGCGAGCTAAGGACGGTGGAGCAGCGAGTGGAAACAGTCTCCCGGCTGCGCGAAGAAGGGTTCACAGCGGTGAAGCTCCGCTTCCACAGCCCTGACCCGCGCCGCGACCTCCCTATCGCCGAGGCTGTTCGCAAGGAGGTCGGCGGGTCGATGGAGATCATGGTCGACGCCAACCAGGCCTGGAACTACCCCGGTGACCCGGTGTTGAATCGCTGGGACCTGAAGACAGCCGTGACGATTGCGCGTGAGCTGGAGGCGCTGGACGTCTTCTGGCTGGAGGAGCCTCTGTGGGCGTACGACTATGACGGGCTGGCAGCGCTGCGCCAAAAGACCAACCTCCGGATCGCCGGTGGCGAACTCAACCCGGCGCTCCACGAATTCCGTCTCTATTTGGAGAAAGGCTGCTATGACGTCTATCAGCCGGACGCGACCTTCGCCGGCGGGATAACGGGGGCGCGCAAGGTCGCGGGTATGGCAGAAGCGGCGGGGCTCATGTTTTCGCCCCACACCTGGACGAACGGCATCGGGCTGATGGCGAATCTCCATGTCGCCGCGGCCGTCCCCAACTGTCCCTTCATCGAATACCCGTATGACCCGCCGGCATGGACGCCGGAGATCCGCGACTTCCTCCTCGCCGAGCCGATCCGGATCGACAGCGAGGGCTATGTGCGGTTGCCAGAGCGACCCGGCCTGGGTCTCGAGATTGATGAAGAGAAGCTCAAGCGTTACGAGGTCGGCGGCGATGAGTTTAAGACGGAAGCATAGGAAGGAGCACAACGATGGGATCAGACAGCGTTGCCAAGCATCAACCTGATTTCGCGAACCTGCGGCGGACTATCCTGCGCCAGGGGCCGCCGGGGCCGGTGCCCTTCTTCGATCTGTTCGCCGACCCCGGTATGGTAGAGGCCGTCCTGGGAGAGAAGTTCCCAATCAACCTGCATCGCTACATCGAAGAGCCGGTCACAGAACTCCCCGTCGAAGAGATGCCGGGGCTGATGAAGTCCCTAGACATGTACGTCCGCTTCTGTCGCGAGGTGGGCTATGACTATGTGTTCATGGTGACAGGCTTCAGCCTTCTACGGAACTTCAAGGCAACCACCGATACGGGCGGGACGCGGAACTGGCCTGACGGTCAGCGCTATTGGCAGGATGAGGCGAGCGGCCCCATCCAAAGCTGGGCCGACTTCGAGGCTTACCCATGGCCAAAACCTGAAGACCTTAGGCATGCAGCCCTGCAGTACGTCAACGCCATCGTGCCGGATGGTATGAAGATAGCCGCCTTCATGTACGGCGGAATCTTCGAGCACTCCACGTGGCTGATGGGCCTGCAGTCCTTCTCTTATGCTCTCCACGACCAGCCCGACCTCGTGGCGGCGATCTGCCAGCGGGTAGGCGAACTCGCGACTGCCACCTGCGCTCAGGTCCTCGCGATTGACAACGTCGACATGGTGCTCCTCGCCGATGACCTAGGATTCTATAGCGGCACCCTTGTTTCGCCGGACCTTCTGCGTCGCCACATCTTTCCCCACTACAAGAGGGTCGCCGAGACCACTCACCAGGCGGGAGGTCTGCTCATCTTCCACTCCTGCGGGAACATGTACAAGCTGATGGATGAACTCATCGACGATATCGGCATCGACGCCAAGCACTCGTTCGAGGACAAGATCCTGACGGTGGAGGAAGCCAGCCAGCGCTGGGGCAATCGCGTAACGGTCTTGGGTGGCGTGGACATGGACTTGCTCGGCCGGGGCACGGAAGAGCAGGTGCGTGCTCGTACCCGTCAGATCCTGGAGATCTGCGGCGTCAAGGGCACCGGCTATTGCCTGGGCACCGGCAATACTGCCGCCAACTACATCCCCAGGCAGAACTACCTGGCAATGCTGGACGAGGGACGCCGCTGGAACCAGGAGCGGTTCGGCGTCCCCTAGAGACCATCCTGCCAACCTAGACGCGTCACGATGACCTCTCACGTTCGGCGGCTGGCATGGGCAAACGTGGACAAGAGGCGCTCGACCTCTTGAAAAAGCATTCCAGGCGGCGTACACTGCCCACGCGTTAACGGGACCTCACAGCTCTGCAAAAGGGGGTGCCATGACAGGCGAGAAGATGACGCTAGAGACCGACGTGGCAGTGGTGGGCTCCGGGCCGGGCGGCGCAACGGTGGCGCGCGAGCTGGCCAGCGCCGGGCAAAAGGTGACCCTCCTGGAGATGGGCAGAGACTACCGTCATGACCGCTTCTACGGCAGTCATTGGGGGGCCCTCACTTACGCCGACCGGCACAGCCTGCTGTTCACTGAGGAAGGCCTCAACATCATCCGGCCCATCATGACGGGTGGCGCCACCAACATGTTCTGTGGCTGCTCAGCCGTGCCGCCGTCATGGCTGAAGGAACGCTACGGCGTAGATCTCGACGACTACGCTCTGCAGACCATAGGTGAGTTGGGTATTCAGCCCCTGCCGGATGAACTGCTGGGTACGGCCTCCCGCAGGGTCATGGAGGCTGGCCAAGAGCTGGGCCATGACTGGCAGCCCCTGCCCAAGTTCATGAACCCGTCGCGCAGCAAGCGCTTCGATTGCGGCGCCAAGTGCATGCTGGGGTGCCGCTGCGGCGCTAAGTGGACCGCCAACGAGTATATAGAGCAAGCAGTCGCGGCAGGCTGCACTCTCGTTACCCGCGCCCGCGTCGACGAGCTCATCATCGAGAATGGGCAAGTGGGCGGGCTACGGGGCAAGGTCGGCGGTCGCCGGCCCTTCGAAGTGCGCGCCAAGGTAGTGGTGCTTTCCGCCGGTGGCATCGGCACGCCCTTGATCCTTCAGAAGTCGGGCTTTGCGGAGGCGGGGCGCGGGATGGCCATGGACACCACGGCGATCGTGTATGGGGTCGGCAAGGAACAGGGGTCCGCCTTTGAGCCGCCGATGACCGTAGGCTACAGCGATCTGGAGCATGGCTACATGCTTAGCACACTCGTCGATCCCTGGGCTTTATACCCTGTTATGGCTGCTCTAAAGGGCCCGCGCTACGCCCTGAGTTGGCGGAACTACCGCCGCACGGTTGGGGTCATGATCAAGGTAACCGATGAGGTGGCCGGGATCATCTCGGTGGAGGGCCGCATCAGCAAACCCATGACGACCCGCGATCAAGACCGGCTGCACCACGCCAGCGTCGTTTCCCGTCGGATCCTGACGAAGGCGGGCTGCGACTCTGAGTCAATCTTCATCTCACGGCTTCGCGGTACCCACCCCAGCGCCACTGTGCGCCTTGGCGAGATGGTGGATGAGAACCTCCAGACGGACGTCAATAATCTCTATGTCTGCGACGCCAGCGTTTTCCCGCAAGCCCTAGGCCAGCCCACGGTTCTCACAATCATTGCTTTCGCCAAGCGTCTTAGCCAACACTTGCTTCAGGGGGTGCTGAAACAGTCGGCAGCACCTGGACAACACGGCTGAATCTGAGTTGGTGATACAGCCAACTCGTATGGTGACCCGCCTTGATAAGCGCGCTGGCGAGGACTAGAATTAGGAACCACCAAACACGCTTCTGCACTAGCAGTGAGGAGGTATCGCCGAGCAAGAGCCACCACACGTAGCCGCGTACACTGCCGACCAGGGTTGTCGAGTCCTTCAGGAGGCAGACGATGAACGAGGACAGAAGACTTTGGCAGAGAACGCTAGGGAAACGAATTTCGCGACGAAAAGCCCTTGGGGCGGCTGTGGTGGGGACATCGGCGCTGGCCGGTGGTCTAGCACTCGGGTGCAAAGAAGACAAGGACGAAACGGTTGTCGATGAGGGCGGCACCCCACTGCCCGGGCGAGACCAACCGACTCCCGGCGGCACATACGTTGGGGTGATGGCGGACCTCTATAACCAGGACCCACACAAGGCCACGGCTTTTCTCACTTATGTTTTCGCGTCCTGGATCTACAGCCGGCTGATGCGATACGACTCAGTGCGGGGGGAACTCCCGGCAGAACGCTGGTTCACAGCAGTACCTGAACTCGGTGAGAAGGTCGAGAATCCGGACCCCCTTACATACACCTTCACTCTCAATCCCACGGCGAGATGGCAGGATATCGACCCGACTTTCGGCCGCGAGGTGACAGCCGAAGACGTTGTCTTCTCCTTCAACCGCTACCGAGATCTCTCCAGGGGTCAGGGTACCCTCGCAGCCGTGGTCGACAGCGTGACCGCCCCCGACAGCAGGACGGTGACCTTTAAGGCGAAGCACCCCTTCCCCCTCTTTCTCACCCGCATCGCCTCCTACCAGGACCTCTGGATCCTCCCGCCTGAGCTGATCGAGGCCGACGGCGATGCCGAAAAACGCTCCGTCGGCTCAGGGCCGTTCATGCTTGACCACTACCGGCGGTCTGAGGAGTTCGAGTTCTTCAGGAACCCCAACTACTTTGAGAAGGACCAGTGGGGAAATCAATTGCCCTACATAGAGCGGATGCGCCTCCTGGTCATACCCGATCCGAATACACAGGTGACCCAGTTCATCGCGGGAAAGCTGTTCGGGATCGCCATTCTGCCGATGCTGTTGCCGGAGGCTATTTCCGCCTTGCCCAACCTGCGCATCAACCGGATGCTAAGAGATTTGACCAGCTTCCTGTACTTCGAGCCGGCCACCTACACGGATAACAAGGGGCCTTTCAACGACGTGCGCGTGCGGCGGGCGATCTCGCTGGCGATCGACAGGGACGGCCTGCTGGCACTGGTGCGAGCGCCGATCGACGAGACGGGTGGCGAATGGTGCAACATGGTGCCGGCAGGGCTGGGAAAGCAGTGGTGGGTCAACCCCAAGAGCGACGACATGGGCGAGGCGGCGAAGTGGTACAAGCATGACATCGGCGAGGCGAAGAAGCTGCTCGAGGCCGCGGGATACGGTGACGGCTTCCAAACCAAGCTGCACTTCAGCAGCACCGTCTACAACAACATCATTCCCTACTACCCCGTGGTGGCGGAGGCCCTGCCCAATCTCATGAAAGACATAGCGGTGGCCACCACCTCGGCTCCGGAGGACTACATCGGGCAATACTTCCCGCAGACCTATAGCCAGGGCAATTTCGACGGCATGGCGTGGGGGTTGCAGTCGAACTTCACCGACGTCGTGGCCTACCTATCAGTGAGCTTCCTGCCGTTCGGCGAGGGCGGCTACCGAAACATGTCGAGGGTCAACGACCCTGAGCTCGTGGCGAAGATCGAGGAGATGGCCCGGCAAACCGACGTCGAGAGCGTTCGCGAGCGGTCGGCCGATATCCAGCGCTACATCTCCGACATGATGTATTACGTGCCGGTGATCAATGGGATCGACTACGCCGTCAGCCAAGGTTGGGGTAGTACGCCGATAAACTCGACCGGTCCGTCCGGCACCTACGGCTTGGGGACCGAGAGTTCGATGTGGGGGTGGATCTACCCGGAGTACCAGAATAGAGGATAGGCAGGGAGTCGGCACCTCCCGTCGACAAGAGTAGGCTAGACGAATCAGACCCGGGAGGTGTTCGTAGAAACAGGTCAAAACAGCGCCCAGCTCGACAAGTCAATGCCATTAGCAGTTGCCAGCCCTTCGACCAAGGAGGAAGGAAAGAACGATGATTAGGACACCTGAGCAATATGTGGAAAGCCTGCGTGACGGCAGAGTCGTCTACCAGGACGGCGAGAGGGTCAAGGACGTACCGACATTCTACAAGGACATGGTCGAACGGACGGCGTCGGAGTTCTGGATTGCGACGCAGCCTGAGTACCGCTCTCTGTTCAACATGATGGAGGACGGCGAGGAAGTGTCGTTCTCGTTCAAGATCCCGGAGACGGGCGAGGACCTGCAGAGGCGCAGAACGATCATCCAGACGCTTAACCGGAACGGCGTCGGCGGGTCACGCCTCACCGGCATCGACGGGCTGAACGGCGTCGCCTATGCCACTGAGAAGCTCGACGCGGCGATGGGCACCAAGTACGCTCAGAACATGCACGCCTATCGGGCCTGGTGCAAGAAGAACGACCCCAGCCTTTGCGCCGCTGTAAGCGATCCCAAAGGCAACCGAAAGCTACACGCTGAAGACCCCAAACAGGCCCACAAGGACTTCTACATCCGCATCGTCGACCGCAACAACGAGGGCATCTGGATCACCGGTTGTAAGCTCCACATCAGTGAATCCATTCTCTCGAACGAGCTCATCGTCCTTCCTTCCCGCAACCACGATGAGGCGGGCAAGGACTATTGCGTGGCCTGCGCCGTGCCATGCAATGCCAAGGGCGTGATCTTTCTCGGCACAGCGGGGGCGAGGGGCGGGGGACATCCCATGATTGTCTTTGACAACGTGTTCGTGCCCTGGGAGAGGGTGTTCATGGCGGGCGAGTGGCAGTTCTCCCGTGTGATGGCCACTTCGTTCGCACGCTACCATCGACTGACGGCCGCCACTTACAAACACGTCCACCTCCAGTTCATTGCCGGGCTGGCAATGCTGATGGCTGAGTACAACGGCCTGACGCACGCTACCCGGATCCAGGACATGCTGGCGTGGCTGGCCATGTACTCCGACGTGACGGAGGCCATGGGCAAGGCCGCCGCGCTCGACCCGGTCATCGACCCGGAAACCGGCTTCGCGATGCCCAATCCCGTCTACACCAACTGCGCGAAGTACTGGTTCGCGTCCCAATGGCACGAGGCGATGAAGTACCTGCAGGACATCACCGGCGGCATCGCGGCGACGATACCCTCCGTGAAGGACTGGGAGAATCCCGAGACGCGCCCCTACATAGAGAAGTACCTCCAGGGCGACGCGAGGTTCTCGACCGAGGAGCGGATCAAGGCGATCAACGCTGTCATCAATCAGGGCTCTGCCTTCTACGGCGTGCTCAGCATCCACGCGGAAGGGTCGCTGGCTACGCAGAAGATGGTGCTCTACCAGATGGCGGACTGGCCGAGGTTCAGGGCGGCCGCGAGGCGGGCCCTGGGACTGCCGACAGACCATCCCGATTTCAAGGACCTGCCGACGGAGGCACCTTTCAAGCTGCCTCCTTCAAACTAGACGGTCGACTAAAAGAGACGTTGTTGGAGGGCGAGACGCGCGGTCTCGCCCTCCTCTCTTACCGGCTAGGCAGGTGCCGGCCGCCGTTTCAGGAAGGCGATGATATGCTCGGCGATCTCCTCTCCCTTGTCCTCCTGGAGAAAGTGCCCGGCATCGCGGATAGTTGTCTCCGGCTCTCGGCTCGCCGCCGGAATCAGTGCGCGGAGGAGACGGTCATTCCCACGTGTCACCGGGTCCGAGTCGGAGAAGAGTAGCAGCGTCGGCTTCTGCCAGTTGCGGAACACTTCCTGGGCGCGGCGGTTTTCCGCCACACCGGGCATATCGGAGAAGACCGGCACCAGGGACGGCCAAATCCGCGCCCCCGCCTTGTAGGTGAGATCAGGAAATGGCGCATCATACGCCGCAACAACGTCGGGCGCAAGGTTGGTGACGGTGGCGCCCTGCACGAGTTGGCCCACGGGCAAGTCCTCGACCCGCCGTGAGTAGCGCCGCCATCGCAGGAAGGCGTTGTCGACATCGCCGGCATCGTCAGGGGGAGTCGGCCCCATCTCGCCCGCGGGAAGGCCCGTGTTCATGATTACCAGTCGGAACACGCGCTCCGGGTGTTCCGCGGCGACACGCAAACCGATGAGCCCGCCCCAGTCCTGGACAACCAGCGTTAGCCCGCTCAAGTCAAGCTTCTCGATGAATGCCCAAAGCGTGTCAACGTGCATCTGATATGAGTACGCCTCAATCTCGCGGTACTTGTCAGAACGCCCGAAGCCGATGAAATCCATTGCCACCACGCGATAGCCGGCGGCCACTACCGGTGGGATCATCTTTCGATACAGGTACGCCCAAGAGGGTTCGCCATGCAGCATCAGCACCGTCTCGCCAGCGCCCTCGTCTAGATAATGAACCCGCGCCTCACCTATCTCCACATAGTGGGGCTCAAAATTGTATCCCGGCAGGTTGTGGAATCGCTCGTCAGGAGTCCGCAGTAGAACCAATTCCCGTCCTCCGTTCATCACTATGAAATCGCTTTCTCGAGTCCTTGAGTATAGGCCGCACTCTCCTCGCGATCAACGGCGCTCGCGGATTGCCGAACCAGGGTCTTCTCCACCAGCGCCGATAGGTGTTAACTTAGGGCGAAGAGCCGGACTGAACATCGTCGCCCCGCCGGAATGCCTGCGCTTGCCGATCCGCAGGAGAAGGGAGCCGAGATCGTGGCAGCCGAATCAGTCAAGGACAGGCCGTATCACGAGCTTCAAGAGCGATTCGCCGGGCACCCCTTGGGCGCTCCTCCCACTGAGACCTTCCTGGAGATCCTGAAGTACTACTATGAGCCGGAGGAGGCTCATCTAGCGGCCCACATGTCCTGGGACCTGGAGCCGGAAGAGACCATCGCCAAACGGGCAGAGATGAGTTCGGAGGAGGCAGCGCCGATCCTGACAAGGATGGCCTCCAAGTTCTTCATCCGAGGGGTCAAGCGGCCCGACGGCGTGCGCGTCTTCCGCTTGCCTTACATACTGCCCGGGCTGTTCGAGTTACCTTTCGCCATGCGGCAACCGTCGCCGGAGCTGGACAGGTTGGGGGCGCTCTGGGACAAGTATTACGTCGAGGCCTGGGGACATGAGCTCCACAACAGCTCGTTCCAAGTGGCGCGAGCGCTGCCGGCGGTCCAGGTGCCGAAGGAGCGAGTAGTACCGTTCGAGGACGCGGTCCGGATCGTCGAGAATGCCTCGTCGCCGATGATCTATCCGTGCATGTGCCGGCTGGCTTCCCACAAGTGCGACGACCCGATAGACACGTGCATCGTCTTCGGCGTGGGGTTTTACGGCGGCGACGTGCCGGGGGAGCCGGTGCTCGACCCGGCGCATCTGGTGGGCGCACCCAGAGGCCGCCCGGCTTCGGTGGACGAGGTAGTAGACGTCCTCAAGCTGGCGGAGAAGGCAGGGTTGGTGCACACGACGGCCAACTTCCAGGAGGGCGCCTGGATGATCTGCAACTGCTGCCGCCACGCCTGCAAGGTCTTGCGGGGGATGACGCAACTGGACATCCCGCACGCGGTCGCGCCCTCTGCCTATTGGGCGACCGTCGATGCAGACCTCTGCAACGGCTGCGCGGCCTGCGTAGATCGCTGCCAGGTGGACGCGATCAAGATGGGGGATGAGGGCATCGCAGAGATCGACGTCGAGCGCTGCCTGGGATGCGGGGTATGCACCTTCGTGTGCGCGCCCGACGCCTTGCGGCTCAGCCTGCGCGATAACCGCGTGTTCACGCCTGCCTTGGACCAGCACGAGTACTTCGTCATGCTCGGTGACGCGCGGGGTAGGCCCCAAACACCACACCACCGCCCGCACCCGTAGCGGCGAGGCAACGGCTCGAACACCTCGATGGGAGCCAATTCGAGAGCGGCTTTGAAGGGAGGCCAGCGATGATCCTACTGAACCCGAAAAAGCTCAGCCAACGGTACCCAGACAAGCGCTCGCTGGAGGTCATGGCCAGCACAATCGACTTCTTCGAGAAGAAGGGGAAGAAGCGGCTCAAGGAGGACGTTCATCAGCGGATCTGGTACGACGACTTTCTCAAGTTCATAAAGGATGAGAAGATCTTCGCCACGTTGCTCACCCCTCCCAGCTATGGAGGCGGGGAATCGCGGTGGGATACGTTCCGCAACGTGGATTTCAACGAGATACTGGGATTCTACGGACTCTACTACTGGTACGCCTGGCAGGTCTCGACACTCGGCCTCGGCCCGATCTGGATGAGCGGCAACGAGGATGCCAAGCGGCGCGCCGCCGAACTCCTGAAGGACGGGGCGGTGTTTGCCTTCGGGCTGTCCGAGCGCCAACACGGCGCGGACATCTACTCAACAGAGATGAGGCTGACGCCACAACCGGGCGGCGGCTATCTCGCGAACGGAGACAAGTACTACATCGGCAACGGCAATGTCGCTCCCATGGTCTCGACCTTTGGGAAGATGGCGGACAGCGGCGATTACGTGTTCTTTGTGGCCGATTCGACGAAGCCCAACTATGAGTTGATAGACAACGTTGTTGCCACCCAGGCGTACGTCTCGGCATTCGCTCTTCATGACTACCCGGTCGGTGAAGCAGACATACTCTCGCGAGGGCGGGAGGCCTGGGATTGCGCCCTCAACACGGTGAATGTCTGCAAGTTCAACCTGGGTGCGGCATCCATCGGCATCTCGACGCACGCCTTCTACGAGGCGATCAATCATGCCGCCAACCGCCAACTCTACGGGATTCACGTCACCGACTTCCCCCACGTCAAGCAGATGTTCACCGACGCCTACGCCCGCCTGACAGCGATGAAGCTCTTCACGCTCCGGGCCGCCGATTACATGCGAGCTGCCTCGCCTAACGACAGGCGCTATCTCCTCTACAACTCGGTTGTGAAGATGAAGGTGACAACGCAGGGGGAGGAGGTCATAGATCTGCTCTGGGACGTGATCGCGGCAAAGGGGTTCGAGAAGGACATGTACTTCGAGAGCGCCGCTATGGACATCCGCGCCCTGCCGAAGCTCGAGGGCAC
>Ga0315286_10005696_pt1 | contig 12053 bp, 12 predicted proteins | sample YL17G10_0_MG_FD_205038 | JGI IMG/M metagenome (GOLD analysis project Ga0315286, IMG submission 205038) | Sediment microbial communities from Yellowstone Lake, YNP, Wyoming, USA - YL17G10_0 | ecosystem: Environmental > Aquatic > Freshwater > Lake > Sediment | place: USA: Wyoming | collected... | reverse complement strand
AGTGAACGGCTTAAAAAAGTAGTCATTGCGAGGAGCGAAGCGACGCGGCAATCTCATAAGATTGCTTCACTTCGTTCGCAATGACACCCTTTGGATGTCAACTTATATAAGCCGTTCCCTATAAATGCTACAAAAAATATTCTCCAAAGATCCCCTCACCCTTCCCTCTCCCCGGCGGGGAGAGGGGCAGGGGTGAGGGGCTAAAGGTCACCTCGGAGGATGTTCAGCAAACGAGAGAAAAAGCAATTTGCACCCCATTGAACCAAGGCCGGAGAGCACTTTGCGGAGATTTTTTTGCACCTGATGGGTTAACTCTGCGATCTCTGCGTTCTCTGCGGTGAATTAGGAGCGGGAATGAAGGAAAAACCCAGAATCTTGGTGGTGGATGACGAGGAGAGCATCCGGATGATGCTCCGGGCGGTCCTGGAGGAGGAAGGGTACGAGATCATCGAGGCGGCGGATGGCCCGGAGGCCGTCAAGGCCGTGGAACAAAATCCGCTGGACCTAATCCTTCTGGATATCCGCATGACCACGATGGATGGGATCGAAACCCTCACGGAGATCCGCAAGATCAGCCCTTTCGTCCCTGTGCTGATGATGACCGCCTACGCCACGGTGAAAACCGCAGTGGAAGCTCTCAAGGCCGGAGCTTTCGAATACTTGGCCAAGCCCTTGGACATCGAGGAGTTGAAAATCCTCGTCCAAAAGGCGTTGGAATACTATCGTCTCCGGGAAGAGAACCTGACCTTGAAAGAAAGGCTGGGTTCCCGCTTCGATTTTTCGCGGATCATCGGCAAGGGTCGGAAGATGAAAGAGCTCTTTGATTTTCTCGCCCAGGTGGCGCCTTCGGAGGCGACGGTTCTGATTCTGGGGGAAAGCGGGACCGGAAAGGAACTCGTGGCCAACGCCATCCACCACAACAGCCCCCGGACCCAGCAGCCCTTCGTCAAAGTCGCCTGCGCAGCCCTTCCAGAGACCCTTTTGGAAAGCGAACTTTTCGGCCATGAGAAAGGGGCTTTTACGGGGGCCATCGCCCGCCGGGAGGGCCGATTTCAGGCCGCCCACCGGGGAACGATCTTTCTCGATGAAGTGGGGGAGATGAGCCTGGCCATCCAAACCAAGCTCTTGCGGGTATTGCAGGAAAGGGAGTTCGAGCCCGTAGGCAGTTCCCGGACCGCCAAAGTGGATGTTCGCGTCATCGCGGCCACGAACAAGGATCTGGGCAAAGAGATCAAAGAAGGGCGTTTCCGGGAAGATCTCTTTTACCGCTTGAATGTCATTCCGATCCATCTCCCCCCTGTTCGGGAGAGAAAAGAAGACATCCCGGCCTTAGCCAACCATTTCTTATCCCTTTACCGCGAAAAGAACAAAAAGGAGATAAAGGAAATCTCCCCCAAGGCCCTCGACCTCCTCATCCGCCACGACTGGCCGGGAAATATCCGGGAGTTGGAGAACTGCTTAGAGCGGGCCGTAATCGTGGCCCGGGGCGAGCTCCTTGCTCCGGCCGACCTGCCGCCTGCGATCCAGAATCTGCCTGCAGGAAAGGAAGATGCGGAAATCCCTTTTCCTGCCGGGATCAGCCTTCAGGAAGCGGAGAAGGCCCTCATCCTGAAAACCCTGGAAGACACCGGAGGCAACCGTTCCCGCGCCGCCGAAATCCTGGGCATCAACCGCCGCACCCTGCAAATGAAGCTGAAAGAATACGGGATGTAAAACCGCTTTTGAGATCAGAGCGGCCGGGAGAAAGGATCGCTGGGGCTTTGTTTCTTTTACAAATAACCTACAAACATAGGAATAGAGCCTAACCCGGACAAGCCGGAACCAAAAAGGCTGTGTTGCCGTATGGATGAATTTCCCGGAAATCCCCACAACCCCCCTTTGGCAAAGGGGGGCGAGGGGGATTTTTCGCGGTTGCCCGGAATATTTCCTTCTTACAAACCGGGATGTATTTTTGAGGCACTAAGCGTCAAAATTGAAAATAAAAAAATAAATATCATATTGACAACTTAGCCATGTTTCTATATATTTTTCTACATATAGGTTGGAGGATGGAGGAAAAGATCATGGCTTCAACAAAACAAGCAAATTTTCTTTTGTCTGAGGAAGTAGTCGAGAAGCTTAAGCGCAGCGTTGAAAAGCTGGAACAGAGCCGTTTTGTCGAAACCGCATTGCAGAAGGAGTTAAAGCGCCTGCGTAATTCCGGGGACACCTTACTCAATTATTAGGTGAACGAAGAGATTGCTCAAAATCATCAATAATGAAAAGGAGATTAAGTTGGGAAAAATTGAATCTACAATCAAAGCGGAAATCCAGCGGCTGGCCAAGCATGAAGTCCGGACTGCCTTTCGGCCACTCCGGAGGGAAGTTTGGGGGATGAAGCTCAAGCTGTCCAAACTGCTCAAGGGGTTTGCCCCCTTGAATCGATGGGTTAAAGAGACGGCTGAAAGCAAGAGCAAAGAACCCAAGTTAGCGGCCTCCCCTGAGGAAGTGAAAGCATCCCGCTTCACTCCTGAAAGGATCCGTGGCCTGAGGAAGAAACTTGGGCTATCCCAGAGAGAACTGGGGGTTCTGGTCGGTGCGACCCTTGGCGCAGTAGCTTCATGGGAAAAGGGGAAATTTCGGCCCAGGGGAGAGAAGAAAGCTGCGCTGGTGGCCTTGAGGAAGGTGGGAAAGCGGGATGTGAGGAAAATGCTGGCCGAAAAGGTAGGAGGGAAGGGGAGAAATGAAAATCCCAGAGGGAATAAAGGCAAAATAGGGAAAACGAAACTTTAGTTACGCAAGGCGCTATGCGTTGTGGGTTTTGTTATACCACTTGCCATCTTGCGACCCTGTGGAGTGGCGGCAAGCCTACTCCATGGGGCGACTTACGATCTTTTAGTGCTATGCCCTTTTAGGAGAACCCCATGACATTGACCAAAGCAGAACTCGTCTCAATTGTTAGTGAAAAATGTTCTTTTTCGAGGCAAGAATCGGTTCAGATCGTGGATCAGGTATTTCAAATTCTCAAAGAGACCCTGGAAAAGGGAGAGAAGGTCAAGATCTCCGGTTTTGGGAATTTTATCACCCGCGAGAAGCGGGCGCGAAAAGGGAGAAACCCCAAGTCCGGTGTGAATTTGACAATTGCCGCGAGACGAGTTTTGACTTTTAAACCCAGCCAAAAATTGCGGAAGGTAGTTAATCAGGAAAGGTAATCTTCGGAATCCGGACATATAACCATCTGAAAAGGGTAACGCAACCTGAACAACAACCCCCCTCTTTGGACGAAGACGTCTTAGTTTGGGAAGGGCCAAAGAGGCCATCCGGAGAAGGAAACGTCATAAGGTTTTCGGGTTGGGATAAGCGGGCAGTCCTGTGAGATACTGAAAAATTATTTTTTTCGACCGCTTCTATGTTTCTGTTATTTTGGGTAGAGCATTAGGCCTTCAATTTGAGGCCTTAGATACGGCCTTCATAAATTTCTAAAGTGAATTTAACGTGGGAGTATTAGCGCTTATCCAAAAACAGAATTACGCTTAATATCGAAGAAACAGAAAAGAGTCAAACAATGAACTCGTGCAAAAACTATAAGCAGATCGAAACTAATTGGGATTATGAAACTACCGCAAATCGGAGGCATAAGTTCTTGTCTCCTTCGCTACGGACTTTCGTGGCTTTTCAAAAGCCAATCATTTTAAAACACGGGCATATGCAATATGTCTGGGATGAGAAAGGTAAGCAGTATTTAGACTGTCTGGCCCAGAATCTCTGTATCAGCGTCGGACATAGTCATCCCTTTGTGACGGCCGAAGCCATGAAGCAGGCCGAAGAACTAACCCACTGCACCACCATGTATTATCACCCGGTACCAGCGCATTTTGCTGAGGAACTGGTGTCAAAGATGCCTCCGGGCATAGACTGGGTGGCCCATTTTGTCAATAGTGGAGCGGAAGCCATGGACTTGGCCGTTTTGATGGCACGACTTTATACCGGCAACTTCGAACTCCTCGCCCTGCGGAATAGTTTCCACGGGCTGCATTTCGGGGCGATGTCACTGACCGGCATCAGCACCTGCCGCCACAACGTTCCCCTGAATCACGGGATTATCCACGTCAATAACCCCGACCAATATCGCGGTATTCACGGGGCGACGGTTGAACCATATTTAAAAGAAATCGACATCACCATTAATTCATCAACTCCGGGACAGATCGCCGGTTTCATCGCCGAACCCATCCAGGGCTTTGGTGGTGTAATTCCCCTGCCCCAGGGTTATTTGGCCGGCGCCTTCGAGCGCATCCGCGCAGCCGGCGGCGTCTGCATTATCGACGAAGTTCAAACCGGCTTCGCTCGGATGGGAACGGATATGTGGGGGTTTCAAGACCACGGCGTTTTTCCTGATATCGTAGTCATGGCTAAGGGCATCGGCAATGGCTATCCCTTAGCGGCGGTCGTAGCCAAACGCCATATCGCCGAAGCGATGGCTCAAAAGAAATTTTTCAACACCTACGGTTCAAACCCCACGGCCTGCGCCGCTGGACGGGCAGTCCTCCGAATCATCGACGAAGACAGGATGCTTGAAAACGCTGAAACCACAGGCGCTTTGCTGAAGCAAAAGCTGGAAAAAGTCAAAAGCCGGCATGATATTATCGGTGATTATCGCGGGCGAGGCTTGATGGTCGGCGTGGAATTCGTCAAGGATCGGACCACCAAGGAACCGGCCCCCGAAGAGGCGGCCCGAGTTGTCGAAACGGCGAAGGACAACGGACTCATCTGCGGAAGAGGCGGTGTCTTCGGAAATATCATACGCATCAACCCACCCCTCTGCGTTACGGAAAGAGACATGGAACTCCTCGCGGATGTCTTGGATGAGAGTTGCCAAAAAATATAAGCCGGCCCTCTACAGGGAACACCAGTTCCTGCCACCCCTTAACATTTATTTTAAATTGCAGAATACGTTTTCCTATCGCAACCACGGGGGAAGGATGCCGAGTGACGAACCGTCGTACAAGTCAACGCCTTTAAAGATCCCGAAGCACCTACCCCATATAATATTGCATTAATAGAGGTCCGTGAGGAACCGGGGGTGAAATTCCTCCGGCTGCTCGACTCAAGACCTTCCACCAGGAGGCTTCTTCCCCATAATGATAACTTAATCTTTATCCACATTTTTGTCCGAGTATTATTAATCCCAAAACTATAAAATAAATAATAAAAATAAATAGTTAACAAAATACAGATTTTATTCTTGACAATAAAAGCGAAATAAAATATGTTCTTAGACGTCTAAAGACCAATGTCTATCCGTTAAGTATTCCCGGGCGACCTGAATGAAAGAAACCAGGTAAATTCCAAATCATCATTGCGCCCAAAGTCTTTTTTCCTTCCAGGATGTTAGAGGAATTTTTTTTTATGATCAAAGAGAAAGGCCCTTTTCAACCCCTCAAAACGAAAAGAAAAATTAGCAGGAAATCCCTTTATCTTGAGATCATCGACTTTCTCGTGGAAGACATCAGAACCGGAAAGTACCCACCTGGGTCAAAGCTCCCGTCCGAAGGGGAACTTGCCCATGATTTTTCGGTTAGCCGTGTCACTTTGAGAGAAGCCCTTCGGGTCCTTGAAGAAGACGGGGTAATCATCCGCCGGCACGGAATCGGCACGTTCGTTCGCGACCGAAAGATTATGCCAATTCAAAAACTATCAAAAATATTATCTGCCTCCATGATGTTCAAGAAAGCCGGATTAGAAGACCACTTTGCCAAAATTAACTACAACAAGATTCCCGCAACAAGGAAAATTGCGGAAAAATTGCAGATTCCTCTCGGGAGTGAGGTTTGGGAAGTTGAACGGCTGCGAACTATTGGGAAGCAGCCTGCAATTTATTCTCTTGATTATTTCCCGGCGTCAATTATTCCCAGAGGGGGAGAAGAAAAACTGAAAAATCACACTCATTCTCTTTACAAATTTCTTGCAGAAGTGTGTGGTCAAGTACCCGAGCAGGGGCAATGCATTCTAAAGCCTATTACGGGAGATGAAAATCTCTCCGCGATTATGAAAGCTCCTCGCACGACTTCCTTGATGTATATCGAATCTGTTGATTTAAACCAAAATCAACAGCCCATTATATGTGCCCGTGAATATTATCTGGCAGATTTATTCGAGTTTCAGGTCGAGCGCAAAGACTTTGATTCCGAATCCTAAAACATTGTTTCCAGAATAAAACGCATTTGAAATGGTCGATTATTATTCTGCAAAATCAAGAAAGGAGAATGAAATGGGGGAGAAAAGTGAACAAAGTTTAAATGCTGAAACTATTCTCAAATACGAATCGGAATATGTTCTTCATCCCTGGGTTGCGCAAAAGGGATTGACCCCCGTAATAGTGGACCGGGCAAAGGGGAATCACTTTTATGATCCTTCAGGGAAGCAGTATCTGGATTTCAGTTCTATGTTTGTCTTCAATAATTTGGGACATGCGGATCCCAGGATTGTAGAAGCGATTTCCAAGCAGGCCGCCCGATTGGAGACGGCCGCATCCCCATTTGCCACGGAAGCCAAAGCCAAATTATCCAAGCTCGTGGCTGAAGTAACTCCTGGGGATATCAAGAAGACCTTTTTCTCCACCAGCGGAGCCGAGGCTAACGAAGGAGCCATTAAAATTGCCCGGGCGGCCACAGGGAAAGAGAAGATCATTGCCAGATACCGAAGCTATCATGGATCTACCTATGGCGCCATGACGCTCACCAATGATTTTCGCAACTGGGCTTTCGAACCATCCATCCCCAGCGTGATCCATTGCTTGGATCCTTACTGCTATAGATGTCCTTTCGGTCTGACCTATCCCATTTGTGATTTACAGTGCGCGAAGCATGTCGAGGATGTGATTCGATTTGAAGGGGGAGCGAGGCGGGTGGCCGGGTTCATGGCCGAGACCATCGTGGGGGCTAATGGAATTATTGTCCCACCGGATGGGTACTGGCAGAAAATCCGGGAAATCTGTGACAAATATGAAGCTGTAATGATGGCGGATGAAGTCATGGTGGGCTTCGGAAGAACGGGGAAATGGTTTGCCATTGAACATTGGGGCGTAGTTCCGGATGTTATCACCATGGCAAAAGGGATTTCCAGCGGGTACGTTCCTTTAGGTGCGACCAGCGTTCGTGGATGGGTGGCTGAGCGTTTCGAGAATAACCCTTATGTCCACGGACATACCTACAGCGGACATACTCTGGCGATGGCAGCGGGAGTAGCTACCATTGAGGCCTATAAAGAGGATAAATTGATTGAGCGTGCCGCAGAGATGGGAAAATATCTGATGCAGAAAGCATTGGAGATGAAAGATAGACACCCCAGCGTTGGCGATGTTCGAGGAAAAGGCTTATTTGTGGGGATGGAACTCATAAAAAATCGGAAAACCAAAGAACCTATTCATGACCCACTGTTTGAAGGGCCACGCCCGCCGACAGGAAAGATGAAGGTTTTAGGGCAGGCTATGAAAGATGGGGTGTATTGTTTGCCGGGGGCGGCGAGCGTAATAATGTTAGCCCCTCCCCTGACCATTACAAAGGATGAGATTGATTTTGCGATGGGCGTTTTTGATAAAGCCTTGTTGATTTCTGATGCTGAATATCAGAAATAGGCAGAGGAAAGTGAATACTTAGAACCCCAGAAAACTTCCTTGGGGGAAGGAAAACATTTAACTCAAGAAAGGAGAAAAAAGATGAAAAGGGCAAGGATTATTTCATGGTTGGCGTTTGGAGCATTAGCGGTCATGGTTATGCTTCCTACAGCATCTTTTGCGACTCCCGCCCACACGATTAAACTGGGGCATGCTGTAGATCCGGGTGAGAATTATGCCCACCTGACCTGTGTTTGGTTCAAAGAACGGGTTGAGAAGTATACTAACGGCCAAGTAAAGGTTGAAATTTATCCTGCGGGGCAATTGGGGGATGAACCCGAATTGGTTCGCTCTATCCAAATGGGTACGGTCCAGGCGGCATTTCCTGCCGTAAACAACTTTAACGTTTTCGCCCCTTCTATTGGATACTACACGTTGCCCTATATCTTTGAAACGGTGCAACAATTCAGGAAAATCACCGATGCGATGTGGGATCAGAATAATAATTGGTCAATTAAAGAAGCGGGCTGTCGTATGCTCAGCGTTTGCGAAGTCAATTTCCGTCAATTGAGCAATTCAAAAAGGCCGATTACGAAACTTGAAGATTTAAAAGGTCTAAGAATTCGTGTTCCGCAAAATAAAATCATGGTTGAGGCTTTCGCCAGTTTTGGGGTGACCCCCGTCGCTATGGCATGGGGCGAAACCTTTAATGCTCTCCAGCAAAAAGTTTTGGATGGCCAGGAGGTAAGCTATAATCTGGTGAGATCCCAAAAATTTTATGAAACGCAAAAGTACCTAACCGAAATTTCCTATATCGCTCACGCAGGAACCCTCGTGATTGGAGAAAAATTCCTCCAGGCGCTGCCTAAGGATTTCCAAGAATCCATAATTAAGGCCGGAAAAGAAGCGATGGCCCTGGAACGGGATTTTTCGGACAAAATGTTTGAGGATGATATAAAGTTCCTTAAGTCCAAAGGGATGGAGGTCTTTGGCCCACCCACTGACAAGCCTGAGTGGGTCAAACGGGCAAAGGCCACTTACCCGAAGGTTTATAGTGTCGTCGGCGGCGGGAATGCCGATGCAGGGAAAAGCATAATTGATAAAATTGAACAGCTAAAGAAGACGGTAAAATAGGATCTAAAATATCCTGAATATGAAAAAAGTTGAGGAAGCACCGAAGGGCTTAGAGCAGAGAGATTTATTTATTGACAGCGACAAGGCAGGGAACAAATGGAAGTTCCCTGCCTGCTGATGTTTCGAGGGATGTTTATTATGAGAATACTTGCCAAGGGAATAATGTTGATTGATCGGTGGGCCGAGGAATTCCTTTGCTGCGTTCTGCTTTCCATATTGATGACAATGATTATGGTTCAAGTATTTTGTAGATACATCCTGCTTTTTTCCTTCTCCTGGAATGAAGAACTGGCGAGATTCGTTTTCATCTGGCTCGTTTATTTGGGGGTGAGTTTGGGAGCCAAGCATAATGAGCATATCCGGGTGACCATTTTAAATAATTTTCTTACGGCCAAAAGCCAAAAGGTTATTCGTTATATTGCTGACACGGGCTGGTTTATTTTCTGCACCTACGTTTGTTTCCTCGGGATCCAAATGCTTCAGACGATGTTCCATTATAAACATCTTTCTGCAAGTCTCCAGTGGAACACAGCCTATGTTTACATGATTATCCCGCTTGCGTTTTTTCTCACCAGCTTTCGTATTTTGCAATATTACTATCGCAAATGGAAAGGGGTGAGCAATTTGCGCGGAGTGGGGGATGAAAGCGCATGATCCTGACAATTACATTTATTATCACGATGATCATAGGAATGCCTATTCTGGCCGTTTTGGGTTGGTCATGTATCATCCCCATGTGGCTGGGAACGATGCCTATGACTTTCATTCCCCAGAATCTTTACACGGGAATTGACAATTTTCCTCTTATCGCCATTGTAGGCTTTGTTCTGGCCGGGACCCTAATGGAACCGGCGGGTATCTCCGAAGATATCATCAATGTGGCCAAAAAAATAGTAGGACACCTGAGCGGGGGCCTAGCCTGCGTGACCATCCTTGCCTGCATGATCTTTGCCGCTCTGAGCGGTTCAGGCCCTGCCACCACTGCGGCCATCGGCAGTATCATGATACCCGGGATGGTGCGTGCAGGATATCCCAAAGAATTTGCTGCTGGGGTAAGCGCTTCAGGAGGGGTTCTGGGAATTTTGATCCCCCCCAGCAATCCCATGATCATCTTCGGTGTTATTGCCAATTGTTCTGTTGCCGGGCTCTTTATGGCAGGATTTTTACCGGGGTTTATTCTAACCGGGCTGCTAATTATTACGGCGCTTATTATTTCACTAAAAAAGGGTTATCAAGGGACTGGAGAGCCATTTTCGCTAAAGGAAGTATTCTTAACGGTATGGAAAGGCAAATGGTCGCTTCTTACTCCCGTCATTATTTTGGGAGGAATTTACGGAGGAATATTTACACCCACGGAGGCGGCTGTCATCGCCGTTTTTTATTCCCTTCTGGTAGGCTTCTTGATCAGCAAGAAGCTGACATTTAAAACTTTGGTCACTGCTCTCATTCGAACTTCCTTGATTGCAGGCACGGTTAACGTTCTTATAGGAATTTCAGTTACATTTTCCCGTCTTCTGACAGTTGAACAGATTCCGCAGATTGTGGGGGATTACCTGAGTAGCATTTCCACGGACCCCTTTGTTATTCTCCTTCTTATTTCAGGGGTTCTTTTCATTGTCGGATTTTTTGCGGACACCATCGCCATCATAATCGTTTTAGCCCCTATCTTTTTACCGATTACACGCAAGCTTGGCATCGATCCGATCCATCTGGGTATCATATTCGTTGTCTGTTGTGAGGCGGGCTTCCTTACACCGCCTTTCGGAGCCAATCTTTTTGTGGCAATGAAATTGATCGACGTCACCCTCGAGGGTGTGGCTAAGGCGGTCATCCCCTTCGTTTTCGCCATTATCATTGCCATCATATTGGTGTGCTATTTTCCGCAGATATCAATGTGGTTACCCAGCATCTTGTTGAAATAAGCGTAAGGGGATCCCAAAGGTTTTTATAAACTCCAATTTTACCCCCGAAGGAACCGAGGAGAGTAAGATGAAATCTTGTGTAGAAATGGACCAAAAGGGCCTTACCGATTTCGCTTTTGCCATGGTGCGCACGCCCAGCGTGAGCGGTCAAGAAGCACAGGTAGCCAAGGTTGTTGCCGGTGAAATGCAGAAGCTCTCCTTTGACGAGGTCTTTGTGGATGAAAAAAATAGCGTTTTAGGAAGGATTCGTGGGTCCGGCAAAGGGAAAAGCCTAATGCTGAACGGTCACATTGATCATGCGGAAGTAGGGACCATGCTCGACCCTTATAAACCGGCAATTATTGATGGTCGCCCGCTTGGCTATAACGGGGAAGTGATGCGCGGTCGAGGGACCACGGACATGAAAGGGGCCGTGGCCAGCATGATTTATGGGGCGGGAATGATCAGGAGGAGTGGAGTATCCCTCAGCGGGGACCTTTGGGTTATTGTTAATTCGCTGGAAGAGCCCGCGAGGGGGGAGGGGATTCTGCATATCCTTAACAGCCGGGGAATTCGCACCGATATGGCTGTTTGCGGTGAGCCAAGCGATATGGAAATCAAGATCGGCCAGACGGGCAGGATGGATTTCAAGGTGATTGCTAAAGGCGTAACCTGCCACTCTTCGTACCCGGAAAAAGGGAAAAACGCCATCTATGAAATGAGTAGGTTTCTTCAGAAATTTCTTGAAGTATATCAGACTCCGGATGATAAACTGTTTGGGAAATTGCCTTTCGCCGTTATTGGTATATCCTCCAGTCCTCCGCCTGTTACTCCGGTGGTACCCGACAGGTGCGAGATTATCATGAACCGCCGTTTCCTCCCCAGCGAAAATAGACATACTGTTCAGAAAGGGATCGAGGGTGTTTTTGCCGATATCCAAAGAGGCGACCCATCTTTTGAGGCAAAGGCGGAATACCTGGGAGAATTTCCCCCTTTCTATATTCATCCTTCGGAGAGAGTTGTAACCCTCCTTCAAAAAGCTTTCTCTAAGATTATGGGAACATCTGCTTCTGTGGGTGTTTGGCGTTTTGGAACGGAGGCAGGGTACCTCATGCAACACGGGATTCCCTGTGTCGGATTCGGCCCGGGCCTTCCCGGTGTTGCCCATACTCCAAATGAGTTCGTTCCGGTTGACCAATTGGTGAATTCGGCCCGAGTTTATGCAGAGTTAATCCGGGTTTTAAATGAGGAGGAATCATAGCCCCTTCTGATATTTTCCACGATGCCAAGAAAGGAGCTCCTTTAAAATTCTATGAGAAGAAAACATAACGAGATCAAAGACCCGAAAGAGATAGTCCGTATCCTAACATCCACAAACATCGGTCGAATGGCCAATACAGACGCGGAAGGATACCCATACATTA
>Ga0315286_10005695_pt1 | contig 12054 bp, 10 predicted proteins | sample YL17G10_0_MG_FD_205038 | JGI IMG/M metagenome (GOLD analysis project Ga0315286, IMG submission 205038) | Sediment microbial communities from Yellowstone Lake, YNP, Wyoming, USA - YL17G10_0 | ecosystem: Environmental > Aquatic > Freshwater > Lake > Sediment | place: USA: Wyoming | collected... | reverse complement strand
GGATCGCGGATCCAGGTTTTGAGCATCGGCCTGTCGATCTTGATGAACAGGAATGGATCATGGGTGATTTCGAGGATCTTGTGGACGATCTCGAGATCGGAACCGGCGATCTGGTGTTTGGCGACAAATTGCCGGACCGCATCCGTTACCTTCAGCGAGTCCGCCCGATACTCCTCTCCGAACAGCCAAAAGGGCAGAGACAATACCAGACCTAACACGAGCTTCATACACCCTCCTCTGTCAGGGCTTTTAACCTTTGCCCGTCTCGAGAGCCTCGAACAAAACGGAAGGATCATCCGCTTCGGCTGGAATAAAAGGCCGCCGCTCAGTTCTTATCTTTAAGAACAAGAAAGAGATAGGAAGGATGTCGTACTTTCCGCGTCTCATTGTATATTATATTTTTTATACATAAATGGCCGGCCCTGTCAAGCGAATTCTCAGCGGTCGGCCCAGGAAAACCCGCTCCAAAAAACCAGGCCGGCGCAATCCGCCATGATTTCTGGATTAATCCGGTAAATCGTATCTCCCGTCTGGTGATAGCCGAGATGCGGCCCGTTCGAGGAGAGCCAGACGCACCTCACGCCTTTCCGTAAAAAAGGAAGATGGTCCGAAACGAAAGACGTGCCTTCGATGGCGGCGATCTTTTTGAGTATTTTCCGGTCGGCATCCGCTTTCCGAATAAGTTCTTTCAAATCAAACGCATTGGGACTATAAGAACAGTTGAGGCCATCCCCCTCTCCAACCATGTCGAGGTTGATCATCCCGTCCGTTTTTTCGAATGGGGGCAACCGCTCTTCGGCGAAATATTCCGAGCCCATGATCCTCATTTCTTCTCCGCCGAAGAGGACAAAAAGGACAGATCGTTTTGGCTTCCTCGTCAGCTTTGAAAAGGCCCTGGCGACCTCTAGAACCACGGCGCAGCCGCTGGCGTTATCGTCGGCTCCCGGATAAAGGAATCCCATGTGGATGCCGCAGTGGTCCAAATGAGCCCCGACGAGCAGGCATTCCTTCCTCAGCCGAGGATCCGATCCTTCAAAATAAGCGGCGACGTTGTAGCCGATGCCTTCCGGAAAGTGCCTTGACTCCACGGCGAAACGGATTCGCGCTTTAAGGTTGAGGGGGAAAGGCTTCCCCTTGGCTGTCAGCAGCTTCCGCAATTTTGAACAGGTCGTCCCGTTTCCTCCCAAAATCGCGTCCGCGGTCTCTTCGCTGATGACGGCGTGAGTGAAACCCCGCTTCCATAAAGAACTGGGGTTGGCCAGAGGCTCGGGAGCAACGATGAGCAAACCCAAAGCCCCTTTGTCGATCGCGTTTTTGACCCGATGAAAAAGATGGTTATATTCGTCGAAGCGGAGATCGCCGTCGACCGGAGATCCCTTGAGGCAGAGGACAAATTTTCCCCGGACATCCGCGCCCGCATAATCATCATAATCCAAACCCGGAGCGCTGATTCCCCATCCGACAAACGCGACGTCCGCCGTGTTCCGGCCGCTGTCGCTGAAAAAACAGGGCAAGAAATCCTTCCCCAATTTGAATTCCTTGATCGGGATATCTTTCGGAGAACCAATATTCTCTTGGCCCGTGATCATCGCCATCTCGGCCTTATCGACGATCGTATAAGGAGACGGATAAGGCCGGAGATAGCCGTCCTTTTTATCGAGAGGCCGCAGTTTCCATTCCCGGAATCTCTCGGCCGCCCACTGCGCCGCCTCCCGGTATCCTTCCTGGCCGGTCAGCCGCCCGGAAAATCTGGCCGAAGACAGTGTTTTGCAATAATCATATATTTGATTGGACTGAATCGACAGAAGCGCGCGGTCCAGGCCTTGATCCTTTTTTTGGGCCAGTGGCCAAGCCTCAAGGCATAGGATGATGATGGATGGAACAAGAATTGTTCGTAACCCGTGTTTCATTTCAGCCTCCGATGCGACCCGTCCCGTTCATTTGATCTTACGGATCTCTTCAAGGAATCGGGTCATTTGGTCGAGGGTCTTGGCGTTATTCTCCAGGAGATCTTCTAAGCGCTTGAATTTCGGCCATTCGATAAACTTTTCGATGCCGTAGAAATTCATTTTGATGTTGCCGAAATCCCGATACAGCCGGCTGATTTCGGGCCCGGCGTATTGAGACAGTCGAAATGACGCCTCGGCTTCCTTGGTTCGATACTGCTCGAACTGATCCAGCATGCTTTTAAAAAGCATTTTTCGAGGCGGGATTTTCCCCGAAAAATAAGATAAAGCCTCCCCGATGACGCGTCCTTGAGACGTCTTCGGAGGTTCCGTTCCCAAAAGAGCGCAAATCGTCGGGACGACATCGATGTGCTCGGCATAGGGAATTTTGACCGCCTTTTTTATCCCGGCGCCCCAGAGAACGATCGAAGTGACGGCGGCGTCCCGGCTTTCAGGAGGGTGGTATCCGGTGTCCGCTTCTCCGTGGTCGCCCATAATCAAGAGGGTGGTTTTCGCGAGAATCCCCTGTTCCTCCAGGCCGCGCAGGAAACGTCCAAGAAGGTCATCGGCCTGCTTGAGCATGGCCAGGTAAGGCGAGCCTTTGGCCCAGATGTCTCTCCGCCAGGGGACGTTGTCGCGAACAAATAGAATCTGATAGCTGGCTTCGCCGACTTCTTGAAGATGGAGCCGCATGAACGCCGGCCGCCCCAGCTTCATGAATGTCAAGGCCATATCGATCCCCTCAGGATCGGATCCCAGCTTTTGATACGAATAATGATAAAATCGATTCAGGCTGGAGTAATTCTCGGTATTAGCGACGAACGCCGTCGTCCGCTTGGGAAAGATCCCTTGGGGAAAATATTCCGTCTCTTTAGTCAGGAATAAGGTCCCGGCCATCATGACTGGGTTCGGAATGGAACACGAATGGATCTCGGCGTAAGGCCCCTGAACCGGATGTTCAGACGGAGGGAGATAACTTTTTTCGACCAGCGCGCCGTTTTCGATGAGTTTTTTAAGGTTGGGAAGGTCCGTTCGCGCCCAGGTTTTGTAAGAAAGGCCGTCGATGATATAGAGAATCACATGGTCGGGTTTTGCCGCGAATGGAATGTTAAAGATATCGGATGCGGCCCTCACCGGTCCGGACATGGCCAGCACCCCGAATAGCACAGCCAGACCGAAGCCCGATGCGAGGTTCGCCGGCTTTTCCTGAAGGGAGTCTCGTGAAAAAAAACGGCGGACACCGGGATAGATCATTTTTCTTTCTCCTTCTCTTGGAATATTCGAAATTCTGGAGAATTCTCCGGGCATCACTCAAAGCCGGGATTGACGATAAGTTCCGCCGGGCGGCCATCCGCGAGACATTGAAAATTCTGATACGAGATTCGCAGCCGTCTCGCCCACGTATCGAGAGTGGCTCCGGCCATATGAGGCGTGAGGATCACGTTGTCCAAGAGGAACAGGGGATCATCGGGACGGGGAGGCTCGACGGAAAAGACGTCCAAAGCGGCCCCGGCAATTTTGCGTCCCGCCAGCCTTTGATAAAGCTCGTCTTGATCGACAAGCTCGCCTCTTGAGGTATTGATCAGCAGGGCCGTGCGTTTCATGAGATCGAATTCCTTGCGGCCGATTAAGCCCTTGGATTGAGGCGTGAGGGCGGCGTGGAGGCTGATGATGTCGGACTCCGCCAACAATTCTTCGAGAGAAACGAACCGGACTCCAAGTTTCTGTTCGTCGTCGCTGTTTAATCTCCGGACGTCATAATAAAGGAGCGAGACGTCAAAACCCTTGACTCGTTGGGCGACCTCTTTCCCGACGTATCCCAATCCGACCAAACCCACCGTTCTTCCGGCCAGCTCCCCAAGCTCCGCCATTAAACGATGTTCCAGCCACTTGCCGTTCCGGGTCGTTTGCTGATGAATTTCGAGTTTCCTTAAATGCGCCAGCATCAACAAGATGGCGAATTCCGCCACGGCGATCGAATTTCCATGATTATTGGCCACGGGAATTCTCATTCTGTTCGCCGTTTTCAGGTCAAATTTGTTGTATCCCGCGCTGAGAAGCTGGATGAGCTTGATGTCCTTCAAAGCCTCGAATTCATTGGGAGTTGGGTCCGCGGAAAACAGCATCAGAAAATCGGCCTGCTCATAAAGAGTGAGCTTTTCCTGTTTAGGAAAATCTCTGGGAATAGCCGACAGCCGAAATCCAGAGGGAAGTTCTCTTCGGGCGATCGCGACGACTTCTTCCGTGACATAGCCGGGATGAAAACAAAAAACGATCTTCAATTCTTGTTCCATCGTATCCTCCTTTCAGTCGCGCGGAGAATCTTTATTGAAATAATCCTTCGTTAAACGGGCCACGATTCCGCTGAGCCCGATCAAACCGATCACATTGGGAATGATTTTCAGGCCGTTGATGATATCTCCGACCGACCAAACAGCTTCCACTTTCATCACGCCGCCGACAAACATCATTCCGCACAAGATCCAGTAATAGATCTTTTTAGCCCGAGAGCCAAGAAAAAATTCGCAGCTTTGTCCTCCCGTATAGGCGCCGCTGATTAACGACGTATAGCCGAAAAGCACCAGGCTGATCACGATGATCAGGCCCCCGATCCGAGGAAACGCGGCATTAAATGCGGAGGCCACGAGAGCCGAACTGGTCAGGCCATTCGACCACTTTCCCGAAACGATGATGGTCAGGCCGGACATGGTGCAGATGACCATCGTGTTGATGAACACCCCCCAGAAAGAGATCATTCCTTGTTGAACGGGATCCTGAGTCTTTGCGGCACCGTGAATGATCCCGGCCGTTCCGATCCCGGCTTCATTGGACATGACTCCGCGGGCCACGCCATATCTCAAAGTCCGCATGATCGTCGATCCAATGAACGCTCCCGTGGCCGCCGTCGGGGTGAAGGCGTGCGTGAACACCAACCCTAACGCCTGGGGGATCTCACGAAAATAGAAGAGAAGGACCGCCAGCGATCCGCCGATATAAAGAATGATCATAAACGGGACCACCGAGGATGAAAATTTGGCGATCGACTTGATGCCGCCGACAATGACCAGCCAGGAGATCACGACCACCAGAATGGCGGTGATATAGCGCGGGACTCCGAACTCCGTCTGAAAAACCAAGGCGATGGAATTCGTCTGCATCAACGGACTCGTGAAGAAATTTCCGACGACCAGCATCACCGCGAAAGCGCCTCCCAAGACCGGCATTTTTAACCCATATTTTAGATAGTACATGGGACCGGCCGCTGTCGTCCCATCCTTGGATTGAATCCTGAACTTCACGCCCAGAAAAACTTCGGCGAACTTCGTCGCCATGCCGAAAATTCCGGAAATCCACATCCAAAACCGCGTCCGGGGCCCGCCGAGGGCGCGGGCCGGCGCCACGCCCGCGATCGTTCCGGTCCCGACGCAACCGCCGATCTCCGTAAGGAGAGCTTGGATGGGAGTGATATCGCCGGTTCCTTTCCCGAGCCTCGAACTCCTGCCTTTCCCCTTGAAAATGAGTCCTGTCGCCAGGCCGAACTTCCGGATTTGAATCCCGCCCAATCGAATCGTCAAAAAGATTCCTGTGCAGACCAGCAAAACGATGATGGGCGGGCCCCAGACGACGGAATTTATTTTTTCGATCAGGCTGTAGAATCCGTCCAAAGGCGCTCTCCTTCGCAACAAAGATCATTCCGGATCGGCTCCCGGGGCGTGAGATGAATACTTGCCCTTAACATGTTATTTGTATATAATATTTTTTATACAAATGACTTATTTAAGTCAAGTAAAATCATGCCGCGGCCTGGACAAATGGATGCCGACCTGGCCTCAACGGAGGGACAATAATGAAAAAAAAGCGCGCCGTGTTTCTCTTGGTTTTTTTTCACTTGTTGATCCTGGCAAAAACCGGCCAGGCAAAAATCGCTTTTTCTCTCAAAGCGAGCGCCGGCTACGGGAAAATATTCGGCGGGGATCTCAACATGGTTTTGGCTTCTCATGACGGCTTTTATGGTGATTTGGCGGACCGGCTTGGGATGAGCAAAAAAGGCCGGTTCGAAAAAATGAGCGGAGCCCCCGGGGGTAAAGTCGCGCTTATGGTGGATCTTTCCGATAAATTCGGGATCGGAGTCGGGGTCGGATACGTTCAAAGTCGGAAGGAAAGCCAGGCCAATTTAAGCTTGGATCCGCTCTATCAAGGCGAAGCAAAGATTGACGGCAAAATCCAGGCCTGGCCGATCGAATTATCGGCTTACTACAAACATCCGATATCCGAAAAATGGGAACTGGTTATCGAGGGCGGCCTGGTTTACTGCCTCGGGACCCTGTCTTATTCGATGAGCCTGGATGAAAAATTCTGGACGACATCGATGAAGAGTCAAACCCAGGGAGCCGCGGATGATCGCGGCCTAGGATTCCACGGAGCCGTGGGTTTATTTTTTAGCGTGGCCGGCGGGATCGATATTTTTATCGAGGGGGCCGGACGGTACGCCCGATTGAATCACTGGGAGGGAGAAGAAAACTATTCGGATACGGAAAAAATATATGAAAGAAGGCTGGGATTTCTTTGGTATTATGAGTTTTATGACAATGAAGCCCAGGCGACCTATTCCAACCTGATCCTATCTCCGGAGAAACCCGCCGGGCCCAATATCAAGAACGCGAGGCTATTCGACAACAGCCTTTCAGAAATCTCTTTGCGAGTCGGGCTCAGGGCTAGGATTTGATGTTTGGTCCGGGATGGCTGCACCCTGAAGAAGTAAGCGATGCGGATTTCGCCGGAGCCTTTGAAACGCGACTATTCGATAAACCGAAAAAACGGAGTCTGCCATGGGTTTTCCAATGAACTTTAAATCTCGCGACAAGAGCATGACGATGGCCCATCAAATCTTCAAAACGAAGTCTCTCGACCGTTTGCTCGCGGAGTCCCAAGAGGAACACCGCAAACTCAGTCGGCGCTTGACCTCTTGGGATCTAATCGCTATCGGCATCGGCTGCATCATCGGAGTCGGCATCTTTGTTCTTCCCGGCGTCCAAGCCGCCGAGAATGCGGGTCCCGGAATCATTCTTTCCTTCGCGATCGCGGCCATCGCCTGCGCCTGTAACGCCCTTTGTTATGCGGAGCTGGCCGCCATGATACCGTCGTCCGGCAGCGCTTATGCTTATGGCTATGCCACACTCGGCGAAATTTTCGCTTGGTTCATCGGCTGGGACCTCATTCTGCAATATTCGGTAGCGGCCGTCATGGTCTCCACAGGCTGGTCGGCTTATTTCGTCAACTTGCTTAAGACGATAGGAATCAAGATTCCGCAAGCGATCACGGCCTCGATATGGGATAAAGAGCCCGGCCTTTTCAATCTCCCCGCCGTCGTGATTGTGCTGATCATCGCCTGGCTTCTCGTCCGGGGTGTCAAAGAAAGCGCGCGCGTGAACATGATTTTCGTGATCATTAAAATCAGCGTCATTCTGACCTTCATCGTCGCGGCCGTCTGGCGGCTGGATCCGGGAAAATGGCATCCCTTTCTGCCTTTCGGCCTCAACGGTGTTCTCAAAGCATCGGCCATCGTTTTTTTGGCCTATATCGGGTTCGATGCGGTATCGACAACCTCCGAAGAATCCATAAAACCTCAGCGGAACATTCCTATAGGAATCATCGGGTCCTTGGCCATCGCGACAATCCTGTACATGGCCGTTTCGGCTATTATGACCGGGATCGTGCCCTATCGCGAGCTCGGAGTCGCCGATCCCATCGCCAAGGTCCTCAATACCTTGAATATGCGATGGGCATCCGCGATCATCAGCGTGGGCGCCATCGCGAGCATCACGAGCGTCCTTCTGGTTCTCGTCCTGAGCCTGCCTCGCATCCTTTTCTCGATTTCGCGCGATGGATTGCTCCCTCCGGCATTATCGCGAATCCACGGAAAATATCGAACTCCCCATTTATCCACATGGCTCACGGGAGGCATCGTCGCCGCCGCCGCCGCGTTTACACCTCTCAATGTGTCCTCTGAACTCTGCTCGCTGGCCGCGCTTTTTGCGTTTATCGTCGTCGCGGCCAGCGTCATCGTATTGCGGTATCTCAAGCCCGATATCAAGAGGCCGTTTCGGGTGCCGTTTTCGCCGCTTATACCCGCCTTGGGCATTTTCCTATGCGGCTATCTCACCCTCACGCTATCTTTTACGACATGGGTAAGATTTCTCATTTGGCTGGCCATCGGCCTCATGATATATTTTTTATATGGATATCGAAAAAGCTCTATTGCGGCCGAGCCAAAGCCGGAGCGACATGAGTAGAGATGGGCCGAGTCGCGTCTCAGGCAAGAATCGCGCCGGGAAATTTCCAACTTGACTTTTTTTTATTTTTGTATAAAAAATATTATATACATAATAATAACGATTGGAAAATCTGATAAAACATTTTTGAAGGTATTCCTATTTGCATCCGCTAGAAGATAATGGGTCAAACGATCGCTGAAAAAATATTGTCCCGGGCTTCGGGAAAAAAGGCCAAGCCCGGAAATTACGTCACGGCCCGCATCGATCTCATGGTCACCCATGACGGCCTGGATTCGGTCTATGACATTTTAAAAAAAGAAGGGATCTCCAGAGTCTGGGACCGGACAAAAATCTTTTCGGCGATGGATCATAACGTCCCCCCGCACAGCGAACGGGTGGCCGCGCGCCTCAACAACATGAGGAGGATCGTCAAAGAACTCGGTCTCTCCAACGCCTATGGCGAGAACACCGGCATAGCCAACCAAATCGCCGCCGAAAAAGGATTCATCCGCCCGGGAATGCTCGTCGCCGGCATTGATTCCCACGTCATCACCTATGGGGCGTTCGGCGCCGCCTCCACGAGCTTCGGCTTCACCGAAATCGCTTATCTTTTTGCTTATGGAAAAATCTGGTTTAAAGTCCCGCCGACCATCAAAATCGAAATCTCAGGACGCCTGCCCCAAGGCGTCATGTCCAAAGATATCATCTTATCAATCGCCAAGGCTTATGGCATGAACTCTGCGAATTATCGTTCCGTGGAGTTTTCCGGAGATGCGATCAAGAGTTTGTCGATGGACGGCCGGATGGCCATATCCAATATGGCCGTCGAGATCGGCGCTAAATTCGGGCTTTTTGAAGTCGACGAAACGACGCTCGGCTATTTGAAAAGCGTCGGGCTCAGCGATCTTCAACCGTTCGGCGGCGATCCCGACGCGGAGTACGAAGCGGTCGTCCCCTTGAACATCAGCCGCCTGGAACCGCAAGTCGCTTGGCCTCATTCCGTCGACAACGTCACTCCCGTAACGGATTGCCGGGATATTCCCGTCGACCAAGCCTTTCTCGGAACCTGCAGCAACGGCCGCCTTGAAGACTTGAGAATCGCGGCTGAAATCGTCCGGGGAAAACAGGTCCATCGGGATACGCGGTTTCTCGTGATTCCCGCCTCCTGGAGCATATATCGTCAAGCGATGAAAGAAGGCATCCTCGAGACATTGCTTGAAGCGGGAGCCATCATCGGCAACGTCGGCTGCGGTCCCTGCATGGGACTGCATATGGGAATCTTAGCGGACGGAGAAACATGTATCTCGACCTCCAACCGGAACTTCCGGGGAAGGATGGGCAGCTATAACTCCCGGATTTTCTTGGCATCGCCGGCCACTGTGGCCGCTTCGGCCATCAAGGGCAAGATCGCCGATCCCAGGGATTTTTAAGGACGCCATGAAAAAGAGATTCCAAGGTCGCGTCTGGAAATTCGGGGATCATATCGACACCGATGTCATCACGCCGGGAAAATATGAAAATCTCCCCTTAGAAGAGCTTTGCCGGCACTGTCTCGAGCCGATCAAGGCCGCTTTTGCTCACACGCTTAAAGACAACGATGTTCTTGTGGCAGGCGTTAATTTCGGCTGCGGCTCGGCCAGAGAGATCGCTCCCCGGGCCTTGAAAAAATTGAAAATCGGCGCCGTCGTCGCGAAAAGCTTTTCCCGGACATTTTTCAGAAACGCCATCGCGATCGGGCTTCCCGTCCTCATCAGCCCGCAGGCCTTCGAAGCGTGTCATGAGGGCGATCGGGTGATGATCGACCTAGCCCATTCTCGCCTGAAAAACATGACCACAAAAAAGGCCGTTCCTGTGGATCCGATTCCCAAGGACATCTACGGCATTTTATTAAGCGGAGGCCTATTCGCCTCCCTCCGGAAAAAACGGCGTCTCAAACCGAAAGCCCGAAGCCGTTCGGCCGCCGTTCCTATGGGAACTCAATCGAAGAGGATCCAACGACAGGGAGGAAGAGGATGAACATCACGGAAAAGATTTTGGCCCGGGCTTCAGGACAAAAGTCGGTCAAGCCCGGAGACATCGTCGAAGCGCGCGTCGACGTCGCCCTGTTTCATGAAAAGGCGGGGCCGGGATTCTTTGAAAATTTTGAAAAACTGGGCCGGGAAATCTGGGATAAAAACAAGGTCGTCGTGGTGGCGGATCACGCCGTTCCTCCGAGCAATATCTATTCCGCCAATTGCATTTTGGAGACGAGGAATTTTGTCCTCAGACACCGGCTTCCCCATTTTTACTTAGGAAAGGGCATCTGCCACCAGATCATGGCCGAAGAAGGATTCGTCAAGCCCGGCCTGGTTATCGTCGGCGCCGATTCCCATACCGTGACCCAGGGCGCATTCGGGGCTTTTGCCACGGCTGTCGGGTCGACGGAAATGGCCTGGATTCTAGCGAAAGGAAGCCTGTGGTTTCGCGTTCCGGAAGCGATTCGAATCAAGGTGGAAGGCTCTCTTTCGGAGATGGTATTCGGAAAAGACATCATCGTTAAAATCTTCGGCATCTTGGGGATCGACGGAGCCACCTACAAAACCCTCGAATTCATGGGCTCGACGATCGACGAGCTGAGCATCGATGGAAGAATGACGATGTGCAACATGGTCGTCGATGCGGGCGCAAAGAACGGGATCATCGGCCCCGATCAAAGGACCTGTGAATATCTGCAATATAGGGCCGATGCTTTCGGAGAGACCGTTCAAAGCGATTCCGACGCGGATTATGCCAGGACGATCGATCTCAACGTCGCCCAGATGGAGCCTCAGGTCGCCTGCCCTCACAGCATGGACAACGTCAAAAACGTCCGGGAAATCCAAGATATCAAAATCGACCAGGCCTTCATCGGAACCTGCACGGGCGGAAGACTCGAAGATCTAAGGGCGGCTTCCCGGCTGTTCCGGAAACATCGCGTCCATCCGGAGGTCATGCTCGTCATCACTCCGGCGTCGAATAAAATCTATCAGCGGGCCCTGGATGAGGGATTGATCCAAACATTGATCCAGGCGGGAGCGATGGTCACGAATTCAAACTGCGGAGCTTGCGGCGGAGGAGGAATGGGTGTTCTCGGAGAAAACGAGGTCTGTATCAGCACGGCCTCCCGAAACACCCGGGGACGAATGGGGCATGTTTCCGGCCAGATCTATCTGGCCTCGGCCGCCACCGTCGCCGCTTCGGCCATCAAGGGAAAAGTTACGGATCCCCGGGAAATGATTTGACGCGCCGAAAGCACATCGAGGACGAGGTATAAGAATATGGTCATTCAATCAAAAGTCCTGGCTAAGCTGGGCGACAATATTGCCACGGAGATGATCGCGGCGGCCGCGTTCGTCACTTCCTCAAAGCCCGAAGATCTCGGCCGGATCGCCTGCAAGGGCATCGATCCCGATTTTGCCGATAAAATGAAGCCCGTCGGCGTGCTTGTCGCGGGAAAAAATTTCGGCTGCTCTTCAAGCCGGGAATGGGCGCCCGTAGCCCTCAAGGCGGCGGGCGTCAGACTCATCATCGCGGAGTTCTTCGCCCGGATTTTTTACCGGAACGCGATCAATCTCGGATTGCCGATCGTCGAGTGTCCCGGGATTTTCGAAAAGCTGGAGATCGGGGACGACGTGGAAGCCGATCTGGAAAAGGGCCTCTTGAGAATATCCAAATCCGGAGAATGCCTGAAGATCTCGGCGATGCCGAAATTTCTGATTCGGCGGCTCTCCCTGGGGGGGCTCATCCCTGAATTGGAGAAAGAATCCTGAATCCCATGGAAAGCGTTTTCCTCGAAAATATTTTGTTCGGCGAGG
>Ga0315286_10005694_pt1 | contig 12054 bp, 5 predicted proteins | sample YL17G10_0_MG_FD_205038 | JGI IMG/M metagenome (GOLD analysis project Ga0315286, IMG submission 205038) | Sediment microbial communities from Yellowstone Lake, YNP, Wyoming, USA - YL17G10_0 | ecosystem: Environmental > Aquatic > Freshwater > Lake > Sediment | place: USA: Wyoming | collected... | reverse complement strand
GGCATCGCTGGTGCCGAAGGCCGCCTCGCCCAGGCGGAAAACAGGCATGCCGAGCTCTTATCCCGCAGGGAGAAAAGAAGGCGCGAGCTCCAGCAGCAGAAATCCTTGACTCTTCAGAATGTCGAACGGATGGCGAGTGTTCTGATTCTTCCGCATCCCGAGCGAGAAGCCCCGGAACTGAGGCGCATGCGGCCGAACCCTGAAACCGAGGCAACGGCCATGTGGATCGCCATGGAATATGAGCGTTCCTCCGGCCGCCAGGTCTTCGACGTTCATGAACAGAACCTTGGCTACGATGTGACCAGCCTGGATGTAAGCTCAGGCGAATTACGCCTCATCGAAATCAAAGGTTTGTCTGAAGCCGCCGGCATGATCTTGCTGACACCCAACGAGCGCCGTGTCGCCGAGGACCGGCGCGACTGTTACTGGCTCTATATCGTCACGAACTGCGCCACCGCGCCAACGATGCAGGAACCTGTCCGCGACCCGGCCCGGTTCCCCTGGCACGAGGTCACCAAGGTCGCACACTACTGGCTGGAAGTGAACGCCATGACCCGGCCGATGATGGTGCGGGAGGATGAGATTCCATTCGGAAAGGGGAAGCCCCGTGAATAGGACGCCAGTTCATTCCAGTAACATCCGCTCTGTAGGCTATGAGCCGGGAATCAGAATCCTCGAGGTGGAATTCCACAGCGGTGGCGTCTACCAGTACATCGGTGTGCCGGAGAACATCCATCGGAGTTTGATGCAGGCTGCCTCAAAAGGGGCCTACTTCCACGACCACATCAAGGACCGGTATCCGTGCAGGCAGGTGAGGTAGCGTCGACATGATCATCAAAGAAGCCCATGTGAAGAATTTCCGCTCGATCCTGGACGAGTCGCTTTTTTGCGACTGCCTGACGGCCCTGGTGGGTAGGAACGGGACCGGGAAATCGTCGTTCCTTCTGGCGATGGAGATGTTCTACGATCCTTCAGCCAAGGTGACCGCCGAAGACTTCTATGCAGAAGACACCTCACAGGATATTGAGATCGCGGTTACTTTTTCTGACCTCACCGCCGAAGAAAAGGGCTTTTTCTCGGTCTATATCGACAATGACACGCTGACCGTTGTAAGGGTGTTCTCGTTGGCCCCTGGCAGAAAATCCGGCACGTACCATGGCATGCGGCTTCAGAACCCAGATTTCAGCGACGTGCGCAGTGCAGGAGGCAAGAGAGACATCACCGCCAAGTACAATGAATTGAGGGGCACGGACAAGTATTCATCTCTTCCGACGGTGCGGTCGGCTGAGCAAGCAAAGGAATCACTTGGGCAATGGGAAAGCGAGCATCCAGATGGATGCAGCCGTTTGCGCGACGATGGCCAGTTCTTCGGCTTTACCGAGGTAGGTCAGGGATACCTTGGCCGCCACACCAGGTTCATTCGAGTTCCGGCAGTTCGGGACGCCACCGATGATGCTACGGAGAAACGAGGCTCCTGTGTGACCGAGATTATGGACCTCGTAGTCCGCAGCGTCTTGGCAACCCGAAAGGACGTGACGACCTTCAAGGAGGAAACGCAAACAAGGTATAAGAACATCCTTGATCCCTCCAAGCTGACGGAGCTCACCACGCTTCAGTCCCAACTTACGAACACCCTGAAACACTACGCTCCCGACGCGAGCGTTTCGCTACGGTGGGCTGATCTTACCGACATCAACATCCCCATGCCCGAAGCAGAGGTCAAGCTCCTCGAGGATGGCTACGAATCCGCCGTTCAGCGGACCGGACACGGCCTCCAACGTGCATTCATCCTCACGATGCTTCAACACCTTATAGCAGCAAGGGAGATTGAGAAGGCGACCGAGGAAGGCTTCAGTTCGGAGCAGGAAATCCCCTCCCCCGAAGAGCCGCATCTTCCGAATCTCATCCTGGCTATCGAGGAACCGGAGCTCTATCAGCACCCGAGTCGCCAGCGCCACATGGCTTCGGTTCTGTTCCAACTTGCCCAAGGCTCTATCCCCGGCGTGGCCAAGAACACCCAGGTGATTTACAGCACGCATGCACCGCTTTTTGTCGGCCTCGACCGCTTTGACCAGATCAGGCTCCTGCGAAAGGAGGATGGCGAGACCGGAAAGCCGAAGGTGACGGTTGTTGCCAAGGCCGCGCTTGATAAGGTTGCAGATGATCTTTGGAACCTTGATGGCCAACGGAGTGATAAATATACCGCCGACACTCTTCGGCCCCGCATGCAAACGGTGATGACCTCATGGATGAACGAGGGTTTCTTCGGCGACGTGGTTGTGCTCGTTGAGGGGGAAGGCGACAGAGCGGCTATCCTTGCGGTGGCCGAGTCCATGGGGCACGAACTTGAATCCATGGGAATCTGCGTGGTGCCCTGCATGAGTAAGAATAACCTGGATCGCCCCGCCGTGGTTTTCCGAAGCCTCGGTATCCGAACGTACTTGGTTTGGGACAACGACAAGCATGTTCAAGACCCGAACCCCGAGGAGAACAAGAGGCTCCTTCGGCTCGTTGGCGCGGTTGAGGAAGACTGGCCCGCCGGCGTGTGGGGCACCCACGCCTGCTTGGACTGCAACCTCGAATGTACGCTTCGGCAGGAGATTTCAGATGTCGTCTTCGATGGACTCCTTGAACAAGCGCGAGGAGAGTTTCGGATGAAGAAAGAGCAGGCTCTGAAGAATCCCTTCGTGTTGCGGAGGGTCATAGAAGAGGCTGCCAAACAGGGTCATTCAAGCAGAACGCTCAAGGCCATCGTGGAGAAAACAGTTGGACTTCGACAAACGCAAACGGAGCAGAAGTAAATGATTCCAAAGGACTGCAAACGGCTGGCCGAGGTGGACTTCCCCATCGCCATGGTCTCGAAGCACTCGGCGCGGGAGAAGTCCATCCGCCACGGGCATCCGTCCATGCTGCACCTGTGGTGGGCGCGGCGGCCCCTTGCCGCATGCCGGGCGATGCTCTTGGGGCTTTTGCTTCCCGACCCTTGCGATCCGCACTGCCCCAAGGATTTCAAGGCAAAAGCAGCGAAGACGCTTCTCGATGTGCCGGGGTGGGCCACTGAACGCATGAAGCAGCAGGTGAAATCCGACGAGGGGCTTCACAAGGCGCTCCTCACCTTCATCGGCGATGTGGCCAACTGGGACGTCGCCAACCATCCCCGCTGGATCGGCGTGGCGCGGGAACTGGTCAAGGCCGCGCACCCGGACGAGACGCCGCTCGTCGTGGACCCGTTCGCGGGTGGCGGCTCGATTCCGCTCGAAGCATTGCGACTCGGCTGTGAGGCATTCGCCAGCGACCTCAACCCCGTCGCATGCCTCATCCTCAAAGTTATATTGGAGGACCTCCCGCGTCACGGGCCGGAACTGGCCGAGGAACTCCGCCGCGTGGGTGGCGACATCAAGAGGGCGGCGGAGAAGGAACTGGCGGAGTTCTACCCTAAGGACCCGGACGGCGCGACTCCCATCGCCTATCTCTGGGCGCGGACGGTAAAGTGCGAGTCGCCCAACTGCGGCGCGGAAATACCCCTCGTCCGCTCGTTCTGGCTCTGCAACAAAGCAGACCGTCGGACTGTACTCAAACACAGAGTTGTCCGACCTAAGAATGCACCGCCTCTCGTGGAGTATGAAATCATCGAGCCCAAAAACGAGAAGGAAGTTCCTGAAGGAACGATTTCCAATGCCAAGGCAAAGTGCCTTTGTTGCGGGACGGTTCTGCCAACAGAGCGTCTCCGAGCACAGTTAAGTGTGCGACATGGTGATTCGGATGTGGTCTTTGACGCCATGGGCAACCGCATTGGCGGCACACGTATGCTGGCTGTGGTAACGCTGAATCCCGGAATCAAGGGGCGCAACTACCGCCTACCCACGGAGCACGATTACTTGGCGGTCTGGAAGGCCCACAAGCGGCTCAAAGGGATTCTTGATGACTGGGAACGTATTGGAAAGAAGCAGTTTTGCCCTGTTCCTAATGAACCGCTGAATTCCATCCGTCCGTCACCTAATGCTCGCGGATTGTCGGCTGTCACTCGATACGGACTAAGAAATTTCGGGGATCTATTTACAGAGCGTCAGAAAATGGCCTTAAGAACGTATTCGCAGAATATCGCAACCACGGTAAAGGAACCTGAAACATTGGGCATAGCCCTCAGCAAAATGTCGGATCTGGAGAATGCGTTCTGTACTTGGAGAGCTACATCGGAATGCGTGGATCATCTCTTTGCCAGACAGGCGATCGCAATGGTATGGGATTTTGCCGAAGCGTCACCAGTGGCTGGGGCGACGGGTTCTTGGGATAGTATGATCGAGAGATCAGCCGAAGGTGCACTATCAGCTTACACTGGTAACGCACAGGGTCAAGTTCAAATCGCCGACGCAGCCGAATCACTATTACCAGATCAAGCTGCAGCCGTTTGGTTCACAGATCCCCCATACTATGATGCAATCCCTTACGCGGACCTTTCCGATTTCTTTTTTGTTTGGCTAAAGCGAGTCATGCCTGACCACCGCCTACTTCAAGATCCATTTGACAGAAAGAACGAACTAACACCCAAGACACAGGAATGTGTTTGGAACAAGGCACATATGTATGAAGGCCGTCCTAAAGACGGGGCGTTCTTTGAGCAGGCAATGGCCAAGTGCTTCAAAGAAGGAAGAAGGATATTGCGAGATGATGGTATTGCAAGTGTGGTTTTTGCACATCAAACTACGGAAGGTTGGGAAGCCCTTCTTGGTGGCCTGATTCATGGTGGATTGACCGTTACCGGTTCCTGGCCTATTGCAACGGAAATGGCTTCAAGAGTCCGAGCCCGTGACAATGCTTCTCTTGCCACCAGTGTCCACCTTGTATGCCGCCCGCGATCGAATGACGCGCCGGTCGGCGACTGGGGCGAAGTCCTGCGGGAACTGCCCAAGCGTGTGGGCGACTGGATGGAGCGGCTCCAGGGTGAGGGCATTCGCGGCGCGGACTTGGTCTTCGCCTGCATCGGCCCGGCCTTGGAGATTTTCAGCCGCTACCGGAAGGTCGAGACCGCCGACGGCCGCGAAGTGAAACTCGCAGAATATCTGGTGAAGGTCTGGGAGGTCGTCGGCCGTACAGCGCTCGAGCAGGTGCTCGGCACCGCGGAGGCCAAAGCCCGCAACGGCGCGGCCGGCGTGCTGGAAGAGGATGCGCGCCTCACCGCGCTTTTCCTATGGACGCTTCAGGCCACCAACGGCCAGAACGGGTCGGGCGGAGAATCCAACGAGGAGGCCGCGGACGAGTCCGGTGGCGACGAGGATGAAGAGGAGACCGCCCCGAAGGGTAAGACCAAAGGTTTCAGCCTGGTCTTCGACGTGGTTCGCCGATTTGCCCAGCCCTTGGGAATCGACCTTCCCTGGTGGGAGGGCCGCGTCATCGAGACAAAGAAAGGCGTGGTGCGGCTCATGGCCGTTTCCGAGCGCGCCAAGCAGCTCTTCGGTGAAGACGGAGCCGAGGCAGTTGCCCACCAGCTGGAACGCGACCCGGTTCAGGCCCTTCAACAGTCACTCTTTCCTGAACTGGACGCCGAACCCGTGCCGCGCATCCGTAGCCGCAAGAAGGGCCGCATCGCGGGCGCGTCCCCGGCGGAACTGGAACCGCAGAAGGACCGCGTGGCGACGACGCTCGACCGCGTCCACGCCGCGATGCTTCTCCAGGCCGGAGGCCAGGCCAATGGCCTCCGGGCGCTCATCAAGGCCGAGCAGGAGCGCGGCCCCGACTTCCTGCGCTTGGCGAACGCCCTATCGGCTCTATACCCGAAGAACAGCGAGGAAAAGCGGCTCCTGGATGCCATGCTTTTGGCAGTACCGAGGTAGGTGAAGTTAGTGGCAACGGTTAGGACCAATCCGTCGATCTGGCAGCTGGCTGGAGGCCCGGCATCTCGACCTTATGCCGACGTGTTTCTCCGGCATGGGGTCGGGCTCATTGGTCCAGGCGATCCTGGACCGTGGTCACCAGAACGAAGCGATGATGATTTTATTGATGAGCAGGGTGCCACAGGAGGCTTTGTTCGTCGTTTCGTCAGCGAAATGCGAGTAGGCGACGTTGTGCTTCTGCGCACGGGCATTGCTGCGATAGGGGCCGTCGGGATTGTGGCCAGCGATTATCAATATTTATATCAGTTCGCTGACGTGAACGGATGGGACCTTCAGCATGCCCGACGTGTCCGATGGTGCAGGTTGCCGGAGGAATACACATTCGGTACTCATGTTTTTGGAGCCAATCCAACACGATGCTCGCGGACCTGGAACGAGGAAGTGAAGGCCTATGCCGACCAATTTGTGAACTCTCCGCCCATATATTGGCAGGAAGCACCTTTGCCTGAGCTCCCCGCAGAAGAACCGGATTTGGATAGAATTCCGCTCGCTCTTGAAGAAATAGTAGCGAAAGCACAGGACTTGGCTGGACTATTTTGGGATCGGCAACGCTTCGGCGACCACCCTGCCGAGGACGAACTCGTTGCGCACTTTGTGGTGCCGTTCCTCTGGAATTTGGGCTGGCCGCCGGAGTGTATTTCTGTGAAATGGCGGCGCATAGATGTAGCGGTGTTCACGTCGCTTCCTCGCACACCGCAGAATTGCCGGTTCGTTATCGAAGCTAAGAGACTGGGAGCAGGTGTGGAAGGCGCGCTGAAGCAAGCCATAGGCTACGTGGAATCCCTCGGCGTGCCGCGGGATATAGTCGTCACCGATGGCATTCGATACCGGATGTACTCAAGTGAAAATGGATTCGCACCAGCCGCTTACGCAAACATGATTCGTTTGAAACGATCCGCGAAGGATTTGTTCGACCGAATGAAAAAGCCCTGAAGGAGGGGCGCGCAATGGAACCCTGGTACAAAATAGCTACACCTCGTAAGGAAGTCCGGGAAGGCCGGTCATTCAACCCGGACGAGTTTGCAATCCACTTAGAGCAAGTCATTGCCAGGACCGCGCCTGAGGATTACCGAGAACCCGAAAAGTTCTTCGAGCGGACCTGCTTCACAAAGGCCCTCCGGGAACACGCGGGGATGGTGCTCCGGCGACTGTCCGGTGAAACAGCCAATACAGCACCGGTTATGACGCTGATTACGCAGTTCGGCGGCGGAAAGACCCATACGTTAACGGCGCTTTATCACCTGGTAATGAATGGGTCGAAAGCGGCAGAGTACTCCGGTGTAGCGAACTTGATCTCGGAGGCTGGCATCAAAACCGTGCCCTCGGCAAAAGTCGCCGCGTTTGTCGGCAATGCTTGGGACCCGCAGGAAGGACGGGAGACGCCCTGGATTGATATAGCCCGGCAGTTGGCCGGAGACACTGGCGTGAAAGAACTTGGGGCGGCGGCTAAGACCATACCGCCAGGGACCGAGGCACTCGCCCGTGTTTTTAAGGCGGCAGGCGGGCCGGTGCTCCTGCTTTTCGACGAGGTGCTCAACTTCCTGAACCGCCATCGCGGAATGGCTGATCAGTTTCATTCCTTTATCCAGAACCTGACCGTAGCTATCACCGGCTCTACACAAGGCGCTGCGGTCATCAGCTTGCCCCGCAGTCAGGTCGAGATGACGGACTGGGACATGCAGTGGCAGGACAAAATTACGAAGGTCGTCCGTCGGGTGGCTAAGGACCTCATCGCTAATGACGAAATTGAAATAAGCGAGGTCGTTCGCCGACGCCTATTCGAGGATATCGGAAGTGACCGTATCCGTAAGAACGTCTCCAGAGAATACGCAGACTGGTGTTTCGAACGCCGTGCACAGTTGCCGGCGGAATGGACGGCTGTTGACAGCGCCGCGACCGAGGCTAAGGCCAAGGAATACCTTAGAAACCGCTTTGAAACCTGCTACCCATTCCATCCGGCAACTCTCTCTGTCTTCCAGAGAAAATGGCAGGCCCTCACTCAATATCAACAGACGCGTGGGACCTTAGCCATGCTCGCCCAGTGGATTTCTTGGGCTTACCGGACGGGGTTCACGGAAGCTCGCCGGGAGCCGTTGATAACGCTCGGGTCCGCGCCGCTGGAAATATCGGAATTCAGGAGCGTCGTATTGGGTCAGCTCGGTGAATCTCGGCTGGTGGCTGCCATAGATTCTGATATTTCGAGCGATCATTCACATGCTAAAGCCTTGGATGCAGATACCAAGGGTGCGCTCAAGGGAATCCATCGTCGGGTTGGAGCTGCAATACTGTTTGAGAGTTCAGGGGGCCAGACCGACAAAGTAGCCCACCTGCCGGAATTGCGCTTTGCCCTAGGGGAACCGGAGATCGACACGACGTCTGTAGATAATGCCGCTTTTGGACTGGAGGATAAATCCTACTTTGTAAGGCGAGTCGGCACTGACGGCTTCAAGATCAGCCACCAGCCGACGATGAAAAAAGTTGTCAACGACCGGAAGGCTTCTCTCGATGAAGACTCCGAGATCAGGCCGACTATGAGGGCTTTTATTCAGAAAGAGTTCGAACGAGGCAGAAGCATTCCGATAGTATCCTTGCCGGTAGACGGCACAGAAGTCCAGGATTCGCCGAAACTAACGCTCGTGGTTGCCGAGCCCGACTGTGAATGGACGGGAAGCGGAACGGTGCGCCAACAGATTGCGGAATGGACCAAGCTGCGCGGAAAGTCGCCCAGACTTTATCCCGGGTCGCTTGTCTGGTGCATTAAAAAGCCCGGCCGTGATCTCCGTGAAAAGGTGGAGTTATGGTTAGCCTGGAGGCGCGTGGCCAAAGAAGTCGCAGAGGGGACGCTGGGCGGCGACTTCGACAAAACCGACCGCGCCGACCTCCAAGCGAAGGTAGCTGATGCGGAAGAGGCGGTCAAAGATGAGGTCTGGGGTGGATATCGCTATGTGGTCGTCTTCGCGGAAGTAAGTCAGCCGCTATCTGACTTTGATTCTTTGCGTTTGAGAGGAATCAAGGAGCTGAATACGGAAGAAAAGATCGTGTATGATGCGGATCGAAAAGTGCTCGTACTGGGAGCGGAGTTGACCGATGTCGAAAGGCGAGCCCTGAGAAATGCGCTGCCCGATATTGCCGAAACCCTTGACCGGTTGTTCAAGATTGCTGATCAAGGTGTCTTTAAAGACGGTCTACGTGCAATCGACTTAGGTGCCGGTCATTCTGGCGGAGGCGAGACCCTATGTGGAAGGGTTATCGCAGCTTTAAAATCCCAGGCCTTGCTAAATGAGTCTGTGGGATCTGGGTATATCGAAAGGAATTGGCCGCCGGCGCTGAAAGCGGAAGGCGCTTGGCCGTTAGCCAGCTTGAGGCAGAGCTTCTTGAACGGGTCGCTAACGAGGCTGATTGATCCCGATTTGGTATTGAGAGGCAAGATATGCGAATTCGTGGCAAAGGGGGAGTTTGGGCTCGGCTCTGGCCGGAAGCCGGATGGCGGATATGACCGAGTCTGGTTCGAGGAACTTATGGCTCAGGATGAGGTCGCGTTTGAGTCGGGAGTATTCCTGCTATTGAAGACAATAGCAAGAGCTCTTAAAGCTCCCCGGGAGCCTGAGCCCGGCAGTAGGACGACGCCTACTCCAGAGCGTCAACCAGGTCCTGAACCTGGCCCTGGGCCAGAGCCGGGACATACGGGTGCACGTGAACGGTTTCGCATTTATGGATTTGTGCCTCCTGAAATATGGAACCGTCTTGGTACCAAAGTGATCCCAAAATTCCGAAGTGGTTCCGACCTGAATATTGGCGTACAGTTCACGGTTACGGTTGATTCTCATCTGGCGAGCATCTTTGAGACAGACCTAAGGCAGATCCTTGAGGAGCTGGGACTTGCTGACCGAATGTCTATTGAGAGAAATGCGGGAAATAACCCCTCAAAAAATGATTCTTAGAACGCCAAGGAGATAACAATATGAAGGCTGATTTAATTCTTAGTGATATTGAAAGCCAAGACCTTGTGCTTCCGGAGTTTCAAAGAGAGTATGTATGGAATCGGCAGCAGGCAAACCGGCTTATCGCATCCCTCCTGAAAGAATACCCGGTCGGAGGCCTTCTTTATTGGAAAACTGAGAACCCTCCGGAACTAAAGAATATAAAAAAATTGCCTGAAAAACTTGGCTCAATCCACGTTCTACTCGATGGGCAACAGAGGCTGACGACGCTTTACTTACTAATTAAAGGGGAAATTCCTCCTTATTATTGTGAAAAGGATATTGAATATGATCCACGGGAGCTATTCTTTAATATAGATTCATGTGACCTGCAGTACTATCTCAAAATGCGCATGGAAGGCGATCCATTGTGGCGAAAGGTTGTTGATTGTTTCAATCCGAATGTCCAGATTAATGTCTTTGAAATCGCAAAAAAGATCGCTGGCGATGATGATAATCTGGCTTTCCAGCTGGCCCAACGATTTCTTAAGAACCTAGACCGGCTAAGAAGTATTAGAAATATGGATATTCCCATTCAAATTGTGCCGTCGAGCGCTAACCTCGAGGAGGCGATAAATATATTTGATCTTACAAATAGCCAAGGCACAAAGCTTACAGATGCCGAATTAGCGCTTACCCATATAACTGGGAAATGGTCAGAAGCCCGTCGGATATTTAAAGAAAAAATCGCCCTGCTCGAGAAAAGAAACTTTTTCTTTGACTTATCATTTATGACCCGGGCGCTAACTGTTATCGTTACCCGGCGTGCGCTTTTCGAACTGATCCATGGACGGCCCAAACATGAGTTGGTGAGTGGGTGGGAGCGGCTTAGTACGCTGCTTGATTACTTAGTGACAATTCTGCCAGGGAAAGGCCATATACATTCAACAGAGGACCTTGCCACGACCAATGTATTGATCCCTCTGATCCTCTACCTTGATACAAATAAGGGGACGTTTAAAGATGAAAAAACGATGCGACACGCGTTTTATTGGCTGTATGCCGCGCAAATGTGGGCCCGTTATACCGCGCAAACAGATCAACGGCTCGAGCATGATGTTTCGATTGTTGTAACAGAGTCTTTCCCTTGGACTGATTTATGCAACCAAATAATTGATCAACGCGGGCGAATTGAAGTGAAAGCGGCCGACCTTGAAGGCCGTTGGGTGGCTCATCCATTGTATCGGATGAGTGTCGTCGTAGCAAAAGCCCATGGAGCAGTTGACTGGTTTAATGGTGCTCCATTAGGCACGGTCTTTGGGAAAAAATACCAGCTTCATTCTCATCACATCTTCCCCCAAGGGTTGCTATACAAAGCCGGCTATGATCCCGATAACCATCTCCATAGAAAAATGGTAAATGAGATTGCGAATAGAGCATTTTTAACTGCTGAGTCAAATATGCAACTTGGTGTGACATCCCCCAGCGACTACTTGCCTGAAGTGGAGAAGAGATATCCGGGGTCTCTGGTCAAGCAGTTTGTACCGATTAGTTCCCAGCTATGGCGCCCTGATAGATTTAAAGAATTTCTGGAGGCAAGGCGGGAATTAATCTCCCAAAAAATTAATGAATTCATGAATTGCCTGATAGCCGAGCCTGAAGAGCGTAAAGTTCTATCAATCGGCGAACTTATTGGCCATGGTGAATCGGCAACAATGGAATTTAAGAGCACTCTTCGATGGGACATAATCCAGAATAAAGTGAATAAGGACCTTCAATTTTCTGTACTTAAAACGGTTGCGGCATTTTTAAACAGCGAAGGCGGAACACTGATAATCGGGATTGATGATAATGGCGCTACTCATGGCCTGGAAAACGATCTCCAGACTTTTAGCAAGCCTAATCTTGATGTATTTGAACAGACTTTCATGAGTCTCGTTGTCGAGCATATCGGGGCTGAATTCGGGCCGCTCGTTAAATCTCGTTTCGAAGAGTTTGGCGGACATCCTGTTTGCGTCGTTGAGGTCAATGCTGCAAGTGGCCCGTCATATATGACAAGTCCAAAAGGGAAAGAGTTTTATGTGAGGGCTGGTAATACAAGCCGAGCGCTGGACACTGAGGAAACGGTAGCTTATATCAATATGCACTGGCAATAATCTATAGAAGCGTTGATTAGCTATTGCATTGCTTTCGACGATCGTAGCAATTAAGAACGTAAGATGCTTAATATAAAAGCAATAATG
>Ga0315286_10005693_pt1 | contig 12055 bp, 8 predicted proteins | sample YL17G10_0_MG_FD_205038 | JGI IMG/M metagenome (GOLD analysis project Ga0315286, IMG submission 205038) | Sediment microbial communities from Yellowstone Lake, YNP, Wyoming, USA - YL17G10_0 | ecosystem: Environmental > Aquatic > Freshwater > Lake > Sediment | place: USA: Wyoming | collected... | reverse complement strand
CCATGTTCATCCTCGGCGTGCTGGCGTACCGGCACAACTGGCTATTGCGGCTGCCGCGTGACCTCGCCCGGCCGTGGTTTGTACTGGCCGCTGTTCTGATTGTCGTCGTTTTTCCGCTTCTGGCCCTCTTGAGCGGCGTACTGGAGGGCGACGTCTCCAAGCTGGCCGGAGGACTGCACTGGCAGGCGCTGGCCTATGCCCTGTGGGAGCAGACTCTCGGCGTTGGCATGACTGCGGGCCTGCTCATCCTGTTCCGCGAGCGGTTCAATCATCAGGGCACGCTGGCCCGGGCCGCCTCCGCGAGCAGCTACACGGTCTACATCCTCCACGCCCCGATCATCGTCCTGTTCACTCTGGCCGTCAGGGGCATCCACCTCTATCCTTTGCTGAAATACGCGATGGTGGCTCTCGTCATCATCCCGGCGTGTTTCTTGCTTGCCAGCCTGGTGAGAAAACTGCCTGCGGCTCAGCGCATCCTGTGAGACCCATTCCGCGTAACAGGCTGGCCGGGTGTGCAACAGCAACGATAGGTTGGAGCATGTCCGCATCTGTGCATTTGACATGACAATTCCCATCTGGTACACTACGTATGGAAGAATGGAGAGCCGACCGGAGTGCCGGGGCATCGGGCTCCCCAACATGTGGCACCGCCGCCCTCGGCGGTGTTCGATTCCCAGCCGGGGGCGGCTGGGCCACAACGGATTCTGAACATCGGGGCGGGAGGACGGAGTATGACAGTGAAGCCAAATGCACAAATCCTGCGGACGATCCCTTTAATGCTCCTCACTACAGTGTTCTGCCCATTTGTCTATGGAAAGACCATCTACGTATACGCTGAGGCCACTCGCGCAAATGATGGCTCAAGTTGGCCAAATGCATATTGGTGTCTCCAGGATGCTCTCGCCGCTGCTCGCTCCGGCGACGAGATCCGGGTGGCGCAGGGTATCTACAAGCCTGATCAACAAGCGGTAGGTAAGCGGCGCTTGGGACCTCAAATCGTAGCTTCCGGCGATCGAACAGCTTCGTTCGAGCTCAGAAGTGGCGTGGCTATTAGGGGCGGCTATGCCGGATTTGGTGAGCCGGACCCGGATGCCCGGGATATCCGTCTGTATGAGACAATCCTCAGCGGCGACCTGAACAGTGATGACGGTCCAGGTTTTGCCAACAACGCTGAGAACAGCTACCACGTTGTAACGGGCAGTGGAACCGATACGACAGCCATGCTTGACGGCTTCACCGTCACTGGTGGTAATGCCAACGATACGTATGGCTATGGCGGCGGGATGGACAACAGGCTCGGCACGCCGACGGTGACAAACTGCACCTTCAGCAGAAACTGTGCAACGCGGGGCGGCGGGATGGCCAACCGTGAGTGCAGCACAGCGCTGGCCAACTGTGCGTTCAGCGGCAACTCAGCCCGCTGGGGCGGCGGAATGTATAACACCAACAGCGGCAACGCCCAGATGGCCAACTGTATCTTCAGCGGAAACGCAGCCGAGGATGGCGGCGCGATGGTTATCACAAAGAGCAGTGAGGCAACGCTGAGGAACTGCACGCTCACCGGGAACCGGGCCAGTGGCGGCCCTGCCGGCGGGATTGCTTGCGCGGCAGCTTGGCCAACAGTAGTCAATACTATTCTCTGGGATAACAGTCCGAATGAGATCGACCTTTGGGAGAGTTCCATTACTGTGATATATTCTGATGTGCAGGGCGGTTGGCGCGGGATTGGTAACATCAATGCCGACCCAATGTTTGCCAATCCCCGGAACGGCGACTACCACCTGAAATCCCGCGCAGGGCGATGGAGCCCACATACGCAAGTCTGGGTTCAGGATGACGTTACCAGCCCCTGTATTGACGCGGGTGATCCGAGCAGTCCTGTGGCCTTTGAGCCGTTTCCCAATGGCGGGATCATCAACATGGGAGCCTATGGCGGGACGGCCGAGGCCAGCAAGTCGCCCTCCGGTCTTCATGCCAAATACAGCGGCGGCAACGGCACGGCGACGGACCCGTACCAGCTCGCCACGGCCGCCGACCTGATCGCCCTCGGCGAGGATCCCAATGATTACGGCAAGCACTTCATCCTGATTGCGGATATCGACCTGGACCCCAACCTCCCCGGCGGTAGGGTCTTCGACAAGGCCGTCATTGCGCCGGATACCGATCCGAAGAACGATGATTTCCAAGGTACCCCTTTCAGGGGCGTCTTCGATGGCAACAGCCACGCAATCTCGCACCTGACAATCACGGGTGGGAGCTGTTTAGGATTGTTCGGCCAGTTGGGAGAGGAGCTGTCCTCTGTCGGCGAGGTAGAGAACTTGGGGATGGTCGATGTGAACGTCGCCGGTTCGGGCGGCCATGTCGGCGGGCTGGTGGGGTGCAACAGTGATGGTGCTTCTGTGGCCAACTGCCACAGTGCCGGGGCGGTCAGCGGCAAGTACGGTGTGGGTGGCCTGGTGGGGGGGAACCGGGGTGCTGTGACCCAGTGCTACAGCACGGGTGTGGTCACCGGCATGTACTGCATCGGCGGGCTGGTGGGGCAAAATGCCAGCATATGGAGCATGCCGAGGGTGGCCCAATGCTGCAGCACTGGGGCAGTCAGCGGCAAATCCGAGGTCGGTGGGCTGGTGGGGTGGAATGAGGGTGCTGTGGCCGATTGCTACAGCACCGGCTCGGTCAGCGGAGAAGCGTGGGTCGGCGGGCTGGTGGGGAGTAATGACGATGGATTGGTGACTCGGTGCTACAGCATCGGTGTGGTCAGCGGAAGAGAGTTGGTCGGCGGGCTGGTCATGGACCACTGGGGTGCAACGATCGACTGTTTCTGGGACATCCAAACCTCAGGCCAGGCTATGAGTGCCGGTGGCACAGGCAAGACCACGGCCGAGATGCGGACGGCCAAGACCTTCCTGGACGCCGGGTGGGACTTTGTGGGGGAGATCAAGAACGGCACGGAGGACATCTGGTGGATTCTCGAAGGGAAGGACTATCCGAAATTGTGGTGGGAAGCCGTGAAGAAATGAAATGGAACCGCAGATGAACGGGGATGAACGCTGATACCAGAAGATTCGATTCCTCGCAAAGACGCAGAGATCGCCAAGAATGGACCGGAAATGAGAGATGCAAGCTCTCTCTCGGAGCATTACTTTGGCGCACTTGGCGTGCTTCGCGAGAGCAAGACAATCAGCGTTTATCCGCGTTCATCCGCGGTTTCACAAGGCAACCGTCATTTGGGTTTCGGATTTCCGGAACGATGCCGGGCAACAGGCGTCCGCCTGCGGCGGAGTTGTCGTGCTTCGAATTCCCCGGCCTGCCGGATCAGAGGATCAGCATGGCGTCGCCGTAGGAGTAGAAGCGGTAGCGATGCTCAATGGCGTGGCGGTAGGCGGCCCGCGTTCTCTCCAGGCCGGCGAACGCGCCTACCAGGGCCAGCAGCGTCGAGCGCGGCAGGTGGAAATTGGTGATCATCGCATCGACGGCTTTGAATTCGTAGCCCGGCGTGATGAACAGCCTCGTCGTACCTTCGCAGGCCGTGACCGGGCCGGCACCGGCGACCGTCTCCAGCACCCGCGTCACGGTGGTCCCGACGGCGATCACCCGGCCGCCGTTTTGGCGCACGGCACGGATTGTGCCCGCATTCTCGGCGTCGATGCGGTACCACTCGCGGTGAATCTCGTGCTCCTCGACCTGCTCCGTGGCGATTGGCTTGAACGTGCCTGCGCCGACGTGCAGGGTCACGCAGGCGAATCCAATGCCGGCGGCCTTCAACCGGCCCATCAACTCGTCGGTGAAGTGCAGGCCCGCCGTCGGCGCCGCCACCGCGCCGGGGTAACGCGCGTAGACCGTTTGATACCGCTGAAGGTCGCTGGCGGTCCTGTTCGATCGTGGCGAACGCCGGATGTAGGGCGGCAGCGGCGGAAAACCCACCTCGTTCAGCACCGCCTCGGCGGTCGCCTGCGTCGCGACCTCGAGCAGACATACGCCGTCCTGCTTCTTCTCGACGACCCTGGCCATGCAGAAGTCGCGCTGCCGGCGGTCCTCAATGTGAATGGATTCATCAAGCTTCACCTTGCGGGCGCCCCTGAGCATGACCTCCCAGACACGCGCGCCACATTTCACACGTTCCACTTCGGTGGCCGGAGATTGCTTCCCCCGCCTCCGCGGGGGCAGACTTGCGTCGGGCCTCGCAATGACATGGTGTGTGTTTGAGACAATTGCGAGCGAGGCGCAGCCGAGCGCGGCAATCTCGGCGTCGGACGGTTTCCGAACCGCGGGGCCGGGTGTGAGCGCTTCGCACAGGAACAGTCCCTCCAGCTTGCCGCCGGTTTCGCGCCGGGCGAAGAACCGGGCCGGCAGCACCTTCGTATCGTTCAGGACAAGGCAGTCGCCGGGCCGCAGGAACTCGCCCAGACGGCTGAATGCGCTGTCGAGGAGTGTGCCCGTGGATCGGTCCAGCACCAGCAGCCGGGATTCGCTGCGGACCGCAACCGGGTCCTGGGCGATCAACTCGGACGGCAGCTCGTAGTCAAGCTCAGTTGTCTTCATGGCACAAGATTATCAGACCTCGATACTTGCAGGAAAAAAAATTCCGGCCAATAATAAGGCAATTTCGATGGTTGCGCCACCATGGAGGGTTTGTCTCGCAAGCATCCGGGCCACGCGTCCGATACAGGAAACGCATGGGACGTTGGGTCCCCAAAGCCGATCCGTCACGTTTGGGGCCTTGTTCGCCGGCGCAGCCGCAATAGAACCGCCATTGTGAAAGTCACAACCGTGTGTACACCGGGACAGTTCGAACAGATCGCCACATCGCTGACCGCCTTGGGCCGGGATGACCTCAAGAATCGCATCAAGGATTTCCGGGGCCGGTTCAAGCTCGACTTCTCCGACGACTACCTCGACGCCCTCACCCTCGACCGCCTTCGTCATATCCTCCTGGCCGCCCTGATCAACGCCAAAGCCGAGCCGTAAGCCGACACGCAAAGAACAAGAGGCTCATCCGGTTTTCGCGTACTTGCAGGTTGAGAACAGCCCAACCACCGGGGGCTCTGCCCCCATAGAGCCAGGCCAGCAGAAGTTCCGTTAGAAGCCGAAGGACTACCGTCCCGGAAAACTGGGGTGCGTCTGGCCCCAGCAGCCGTTGTGGATGAACAGCAGGTCGTCCCACTCCTGTTCGGTCTGTGGCGTAAAGCCGCTCCCGTGGTAATCCATGTGCTCGCGGCCGAATTTGATGGTCGTCATGCCCGTCCACTTGTGGTATTCGACGTGGCCGTCGGCAAACGAGACGTTGGTGCCGTCGCCGTGGCGGACCGGGGCATTATCCCACCAGCTCCAAGTGCTGTTCCAGTGCACGGCAAAGCTGTCGGGCGTGGCCCAGCCTTCGTCGATGAAGACCAGCCTCTGGCCGGGATTGGCGATCTCGCTCGTTTTCTTGACCCAGAGTTTCTTGCCGTTGGGACCTGTCGAGGGCAGCGTGCCGCTATAGGTCCCGGTCCTGGGCATGCCGTTGACGCCGTCCATGAGGTTGTAGGTGAGCATCTCATCGCGGATGCCGGTCGGGCAGGCAAACGCGTCGAGCTCCTTGATGTAGTTGCCGAGCCAGAAGATGCCCGACTGGATCGCGGCGGTCTGTGCCTGGCGGGTCATTCGCCGTCCGCCCTTGACGTTGTACTGGTCCCAGCACTGGCCCACCCAGAAGGGCTCTCTGGCGTGCATCGCACGACCGCTCGGGTTGATCCCGGCTTCGCCGTTGACGAGCCGGTCGTCGTTGTCATCGGCGTACATGACCCAGCAGAGGGTCAACTGCTTGACCGTGCTGACGCACACGGCCCGCTGGCCCTGCTCGCGGGCTCTCTTGAGCGCCGGCATGAGGATGGCCATCAGAATTGCGATGACCGAGATGACTACCAGAAGTTCGATCAGAGTGAATCCCGTTCGTTTCTTAACCACAGCATTGCTCCCACACGAATTCCACTATTCTTCAATCGCGACGATGTTCCAATGCTCCAGAACGCCGCCTGCCCCGACCCGACTCAATACTCCTTGTAATGCCTCATCCACTCCGGCCAGTCCGCGCCCTGAGCGCCGCCCGCCTTGGTCCAGACGCCGCGAGTATTGAAGCTCTTGTGCCACTTGAGGGTCCAGAGTTCCTTCAGGCCAATGGTTCGCACGGACCAGTCGCAGAAAAGTCCGCCCAGAGCGGCGTTATGTCGATCCACACAGACGCGGATCATTTCGTTGTTGTTCGGCGAGTCCGGCGGACCGCCTGCGATGGCCGGAGGCGTATCCCTATCGCGAGGCCAGTAATCGACCCACCAGCCGTCGGTGAACAACGGGATCTCCCACGCGCCCGGCACATTCGGCGTTCGCCAGTGATCCGACGCCGGGGAGCGGCCCCACACGGACGTCACGCCCGGCCGGGGATTGCACATCCAGCCGTTGGGGCCGTAGCTTCCGATCCAGGTGCCCGTCTGCCAGGCCTGCTCGGCCCAGTAGCCGATCCCCTGGTGAACCCCGCTGCCGAGCGCCTTGGTCGCGTTGGGACAGCATCGCATCTTCTGGCCGATGTTGTAGGTGTTCAGCATGGGCTGGAACCACCAGACGCCGCTGCCGCCGCCGTTGCCGCTGAGCCAATAGCCGTTGTTGTCGTCGCAGTAGAACTTCCAGTAGAGACCCCACTGCTTGAGGTTCGCCATGCAGGTGATCTTCTTGGCCTGCTGCCGGACCCGCTGCAGGGCCGGCATGAGGATCGACATCAGCAGGGCGATGATCGCGATGACCACCAGCAACTCGATCAAAGTAAAGCCTTTTCGTTTGCCCATCGTACGGCTCCTTACTCGCTTACCCCTGTACACGTCCAACCGGCGTCTCTCCTGACCTAACGCAGGACGAAAGAAACGGCCGGCTTTCGATCATTCCTAAGCCAAAGATGCGCTGGTGGGAAGGACTGTTCCCCTGCTCCCATTCCCGGCCCGCCGCAATTTGTGCCGCCTTCGGGTCTGGGGCCACGAAAACAGCGGTCCCCCTGCCACCAAATTACCCATTTTACGGTGGCTGAATGGGCTTGTCAAGGGGTCGTCAGTGCATTATGGGACCCGACGCGGCACCATCCTGCGGGGTCTTCCCCACGCCAATTGCCGATGCCGGGTTGGCGGCGCGCGTGGGAGGCTTTTGACAAGAGCAGGTGAAGCCGGTATATTGCGGCCTTTGCCGCGGATAGGCCGCGGATCGCCAATTGCGGACCCAAGGAGAGTTGACGAATGAATTTCCATACGGAGCAGTTCGGACGAACACCGGAAGGGGAAGAGGTCTTCCTGTATACGTTAACCAGTGCGAAGGGTCTGCGAGCGCGGATCACGAACTACGGGGCGATTCTCGTCTCCCTGGAGGCCCCGGATCGCCACGGCAAACTTGACGACATCACCCTGGGCTTCGAGAGCTTGGACAAGTACGTCGCGCAGCGGGTGTACTTCGGGGCCACGGTCGGCCGGTACGCCAACCGCATCGGCAACGCCCGGTTCGTCCTCGACGGCGTCGAGTACAAACTGGCCGCCAACGATGGGCCGAACCACCTCCATGGCGGCCTCAAAGGGTTCGACAAGGTCGTGTGGAAGCCGGTGGAAGTGACCGCCGCCGAGGACCGGGCTTGGGCCAAGCTCAGCTACTTGAGCAAAGACGGCGAAGAGGGCTATCCCGGGAACCTCCAATGTACCATCACCTATACGCTGACCAATGACGATGAGCTTCAGATCAGCTACGAGGCCCAGACCGATAGAAAGACGGTTCTCAATCTCACCAACCACGCCTACTGGAACCTGGCCGGACAGGGCGCGGGCAACGTTCTGGGCCACGAGATGTTGATCGACGCCGGCAGATTCACCATCGTGGACCAGGGTCTTATCCCCGTGGGGGCAACCGCCAGCGTGGTGGACACGCCGCTCGATTTCCTCTCGCCCCGGACGATCGGCTCCCGCCTTCGCCAGCTCCGGTACGGGTACGACCACAACTTCGTCCTCAAGGGCCGGCCGGACACGCTGAAGTTCTGTGCCCGGGTCCAAGAGCCGGCCAGCGGCCGAATTATGGAGATCCAGACGACGGAGCCGGGGGTGCAGCTCTACACAGGCAACTTCCTGGATGGATCGGTCGTTGGCAAAGGCGGCAAGGCCTACGGCAAGCACGCGGGCTTCTGCCTCGAGACGCAACACTACCCGGATTCGCCCAACAAGCCGAGTTTCCCCTCCACGGTCCTGGAGCCGGGCAAGAAGTTCGCCAGCACGACGGTCCACAAGTTCTCGGCCAAGTAGCTCCGTTCCAAGACGCGCATGCATGATTTGAAGCGAGGGCTGGCAGCATCCGATACCGCCAGCCCGTGTGCCCGAGAAGTGGCATCAAAGATCAAAACCACAGATCGAACTTCAAAAATGTTATCGCGAGGCGATTCCACATCTTTGATTTTTGCATTTTGATTATTGATTTTTCGTCGGGTTCACTTTCTCGAAGTAGGTCATGAAGACCTTCAGATCCTCGATGTCCACCTTGCCGTCGCCCCAGCCCCGCCGCGCACGCGGCGCTAAGGAACTCCCGGCCCGATGTCGCAGAGCGTCCGGTTCGTACCCCAGTCGTCGATCAGCATCGTAGCGTGGGCATCTTGCCCATGAGTCGCAGGGCCATCCCCGACGCGCAGCGGCGCTGCGGGCTTGGCCCTGCCTGCACGGGCGAGACGCCCGTGATACACATGGGCGGGGACGTCCATGCTACGGTTTCACCGGCGGGTTCGCTTTCTCGTAGTAGGTCATGAAGACCTTCAGGTCCTCGATGTCCACCTTGCCGTCGCCCCAGGGCATCGGACCGATGTCGCAGAGCGTCTTGTTCGTACCCCAGTCGTCGATCAGCATCACCAGATCCACGAGGTCCACCTTCTTGTCGCCGTTGAAGTCCACAATGGGGATGATCGGCACTTGCCAGTTATCAACGGAAGTGCAGAAGTACAGGGTGCGGCCATCGGGCGAGAAACGCGCCGTACTCTCACTGTCGGCCGTGTTTATCTTCGGACCGAGATTCACTGCCGCCTGCCAAGGACCAGAAGGGCTTGCCCGCCTGGAGATCCATATGTCGTTGCTCCCATACCCACCCGGCCGTAGGAGGTTCGTCAAGAAGTAGTCGGAGAACACAAGCAGCAGCCCATCCGGAGAAAGGGAGAGTGCAGTCTCAGTATATGGACTATTCACTGCTGGCCCGAGATTCACCGGGTCGCCCCACGGGGCGTCCTTGGTGGCGCGCTTCGCTACCCAGAAGTCCCAATCACCATATCCACCGGCGCGCTTCGAGCTAAAGTACAGTTCCAGCCCGTCGGCCGATATCCAAGGGTAGGCATCCTCCTTAGAGCTGTTTACCTTAGGTCCGAGATTCACAGGCGGTCCCCAGAGGTCGTTTTTCGTCGCACGCGTTGTTATGTATAGGTCGGAGCCGCCGTATCCGCCAGGGCGATTGGAATTGAAGTAGAGTGTCAGTCCGTCGGCGGAGATGGCTGAGCAAGCCTCCACGTTCGCCGTGTTGACTACAGGGCCAAGATTCTGCGGGGGACCCCAATCCTCGTCGATCGAGGCGCGCCTCAGCACGCGGATATCCCAATTGCCCGGCCCTACCATTGACTCGATGTACACTTCCAACCCATCATAGGAGAGACAATCGACGCACTCGATCTCGCCATTGAGGATTGGGACGGTCAGCTCGAGGTTCACCTTCTCACCGAACGCGAAGTCGGCATACGCCGGCGGAGCGTCAAAGCCCGAGAGAAGACCAAATCCAACCAGTGACACCAAGAACACGGGGATCTCAAACAGCTTCATTTCCCACCTTCCCTTCTGCCCGAAGGCAACAGACATTGTTGGAATCTCATTCACAGGTCTCTCTGCAGAGAAGACGATCTGACAGTCGAATGGCATCGCGATGACACGCCGGAAAGCACCGAGTGTGGCCAACTGCACATCGAAAGGCATGCCTCTGCCCATGACGGCCGACCACCGCCTCATGTCCGCGCTGGCGTTTGCCCGGTCGCCGAGGTAAGCGTAGTTCTGAGCACGATGGGAATAGGCGGCCGCATTCTGTGGGTTGGCCTCGATCTCGCGCGTGTAGTCAGCTATTCGCCCACGAACGGCCTTCTGAATTTGATCGTGGAGCAGACGGGCTTCGGCTCCCACGTACCTACTACCAAGGACAGGTTCCAGGATCTTGAGGGCCTCTCCGTACTCCGCTTGGTGGACTCCACGCGGGCCTGGGACAGAGCGTCTCTGTGTCTAATGGCCTCGGCCTTTACGAGTCGAAGTCGATTCTGATTCCACATGGAAAAGACGATTGCCAGAGCGCCCACCATGAGTGCCAGCACGAGCCCACCGACCACTGGAAGTCGGTGTCTGCGGAGGAATCTGTGCAGGCGATACACTCCGCTGGGTGCTCGCGCCGAAACCGGCCTGTGTTCCAGATGCCGTTGAAGATCCATCGCCAGGCGCTCCACGGCGTCGTATCGCCGAAGGCGGTCCTTCTCCAACGATTTCATCACGATCCAGTCCAGATCGCCGCGGATCGCTCTCCTCAGCAGGTCGGGAGTCGAGTTGCGATGCTTCGCCACGTCGGCCAACGTTTCACCGAGAGTGCTGAGCTTCGTGGAGGGTTTGACCGGCTCCTGTTCTCGGATGACCCGCTGCATCTCGATATAACCCGCCTTGCGAAGCTCCTCTTCGCTAAAAGGCGTGGTCCCGGTCAGCAGTTCATAGAGCAGCACACCCAGCGAATAGATATCCGAGCGAGTATCGACATCCAGCTCGCTCAGTTCCGCCTGCTCCGGACTCATATAGGCCGGGGTGCCGACGATGTGGGCGTAGCGGGTAAAGAGCGTCTTTTCGGTCAGCCTCTGGTTCGTGGCCTTGGCAATCCCAAAGTCGATGACCTTGGGTACGGGCTTGCCGTCATGGTGCGTGACCATGACGTTGGAGGGTTTCAAATCACGGTGGATAATGCCCTTCTGGTGGGCGTGCTGTACCGCATGGCAGACCTGGAGAAACAGGGCCAGCCGGTCCTTGGTGCTCAGGTTGTTCTTGTCGCAGTATTCGGTGATCGAGACCCCCATGACCAGCTCCATAACGAAGTACGGCCTGCCGGTCTCCGTGGCCCCGGCGTCGAGGACCTTGGCGATACTGGGATGGTCCATCAGGGCCAATGCCTGCCGCTCGGCCTCGAAGCGGGCAATCACCTGCCGGGTGTCCATGCCCAGCTTGATGATCTTGAGGGCCACCTTGCGGCGGATCGGCTGCTCCTGCTCGGCCATGTAGACCACCGCCATACCGCCTTCCCCGATCTTCTCCAAGAGCTTGTACCGGCCGATGACTGTGCCGGGGCTTTCCGTCAACACTGTCTCCTGCAGAGGGAGATCGAGACTCACGATGGGGGTATCGGGAACGTCGTGGGCTTGCTCATAAGCCTGGAGCAACGTCTCGATCCTCTGCCTCAGAGCCGTATCGCCCCTGCACGCCGCGCTCAGGTAGGCGTTCCGCTCGGCGGGCGTCCCCTTCTCAAGGGTGTCCGCGAATATGGATTTGATGTCTACTGGCAACTCACTCATGGTCCATCCCCATCCGGTTATTGGATCGTAATACAGTGCGAAATGTCAGACCCAAACCTGACAGCAAGACCGCAAGAATCTGCAAAAAAGAACAACCGCCAACCACAGAGGCACGGAGGACACAGAGAAGATCGAAGGGCAGAGCGTGGCAAGGTGAGAGGGTCCGAGGCTCGTTCGTACCTTCCTACCTTCGCCCCTTCCTTGCGTCGTCCCGGCCTCTGAGCCCTCTGTGTCTCCGTGGTGAGAAGTCCATAGATTCTCAACGGCTGTCTGTCAGTTCCTCGTGCAGGCGGGCCTTGGCATAGGCCCAATGTCGATAGGCCGTCCGCGCGGAGATTTGCAGGACCTCGGCCGCCTGATCGAGAGTAAGCCCCACGAAGTACCGGAGTTTCACCAGTTGCGCCACCGCGCGGTCTTCCCGCTCCAGCGCATCCAGAGCAT
>Ga0315286_10005692_pt1 | contig 12055 bp, 12 predicted proteins | sample YL17G10_0_MG_FD_205038 | JGI IMG/M metagenome (GOLD analysis project Ga0315286, IMG submission 205038) | Sediment microbial communities from Yellowstone Lake, YNP, Wyoming, USA - YL17G10_0 | ecosystem: Environmental > Aquatic > Freshwater > Lake > Sediment | place: USA: Wyoming | collected... | reverse complement strand
GCACCGTGCAGGACATCGACCGGCTGGCCGCGCTGATCAAGTCCAAGGGCGGTGTGCTGTCGCACGAGCCGCAGACCCAGCCGTGGGGCGAGCGCGACTTCGGCATGGTGGACCCCGACGGCTTCCGAATCACCTTCAGTTCGAGCGCCTGAGCGCCCTGGAGAGCAATGTATCATGGCTGAGAAAGTGCCGCAGACCTACGCGAACCATGCGCGCTACGTGCCCGCCTACCACTTGGTGGCGTTTTTCCTGGTGTTCGTCAACCTGGTCTTCACCCTCGTGCAGATCTTCCGGGGCCCCTCATTGTCGACCGTGATGGCGGCCCTTGCGGCCATGGCGCTGGTGCTGGTCTGGCTCTACGAGCGCGTGTTCGCCATTTCCGTCCAGGACCGGGTCATCCGGCTGGAGATGCAGTTGCGCCTCCAGCGCGTCCTGCCCGACGACCTCCGCAAGCGCATCGGCGAGATCACGCGGGGTCAGTTCATCGCGCTGCGGTTCGCGAGCGACGCCGAGTTGCCCGCGCTCGTCCGGAAGGTGCTCGAGGAGAAGATCACCGACCAGAAGCAGATCAAGATGGCGGTGAAGGACTGGCAGGCGGACTACCTGCGGGCGTAGGTCGGCAGGGCGGCCGGGCCGGGTCCGGCCCGCGCCGCCTCTACGGCCGGGCGGCACGCCGCCGAAGCGGAAGGTCCCGCTCGCGCGCCGCCCGGATCCAGCGGTACGGATCGACCGCGACGAGCACCCCCTCGATGCCGCACGCCGTCCCCGGCTCCTTGTAGGCGAGATGCAGGTGCTTCCCGCGCCGCGGCCCCGCCGCGTTGCCGGTGTGCCCCACCCTGCCGACCGGCGTCCCCGCCGCGATGACGTCACCTGCGCGGACCCGTATCCCCTCCTGCATATGCGAGAAGAGGAAGTAGCCGCCCGACTCGGGGTCGAAGACGATGGCCGCGTTGCCGGCTCGGCGGGAGAGCCCGTCGCCCTCGTAGAAGAAGCCGCGGCCCCGCCGCTCGTAGCCACCCCGCCACCCGTCGCCCGCCGCGACCACGACGCCCGCGACTGGACTCCGGATCTCCACGCCTTCCCGCACCACGAAGAGGTCGAGCGCATCGTGCCGGCCGCCCTCCCGGGGGCTCCGGAAGTTGTCGAGGAGCCGCCCGCGCTCGGCGAGCGGGTAGCGCCAGGCCTCCCGGAGAGTCGGCCGGATGGAGTCGCCGCTCCGTGCGCTGAAGTACGCCCGCCACGCCGACTCGAGGGCGCGGCGCCGCACCACGCCGGAATCGATCTCCTCCGTCGTCTTGGGGACGAAGCGCTCGTCGGTCCCGTACGGCCAGCGCGCCTCACTGCAGTCGGTGTAGAGGCGCATCAGGTCGCCGCGCGGGATCACGACGCTGTCGGGGCGTTGCGGGCCGAGGGCCAGGCCGGCTGCGAGCGCGAGAAGAAGGAGCTGCACGCCGAATCCTAGCGACCCGCCGGCGCCGGGAGGAAGGGCCCAGCGCCTTGTTTGCGTGGCCGCAGCGCGGCACCTTAGAAGCCACGCCTATGACCACTCCCATACTCTCCCAGCGGCAGCGCGCCGCGCTGGCCGCGATCTGCGGGACCCTCGTGCCGAGCGTGGCTCGGCAGGACGACCCCCATGGCTTCTTCGCCGCCTCACACGAGGGGACGGACCTCGTGCCGCGGGTGGAGCGGCTCATCGGGTTGCTGGAGGACCCGCTGGACCGGTTGCGGCTGCAGCTGCTCCTCAGCGCGCTCGGCACCCGCGTCGGGAACCTCCTCACCAGCGGCCGCTTCCAGTCGCTCCAGGCGATGGACCTCGCCGCCCGGGAGGCCGTGCTCCGCGGCTGGGCGGAGAGCGGCATCCAGTTGCGGCGTGCCGGCTTCCAGGCCCTCAAGCGCCTCGTGCACGTCGGCTACTACGCCTGGCCCACGGACGGCCGGTCGCACCCCGCGTGGCGCCACGTGGGCTACCCGGGGCCGCTGCCGCCGCCCGAGACGGGGTTCACGCCGCTTCCCACGCTGCCCGTCGCGCGCGACACCACGCTCGACTGCGACGTCGTCGTGGTGGGCTCCGGCGCCGGCGGCGGGGTCGTGGCGGGCCTGCTCGCCGAGGCGGGCAAGAGCGTCGTGGTGCTGGAGAAGGGCGAGAACCCGACCGCCGAGCGGTTCACGCAGGTGGAGGGCGACATGCTCAACACCTTCTACCTCGATGCCGGGCTGATGATGACACAGAGCGGCTCGCTCCCGATCCTCGCGGGCAGCGCCCTCGGCGGCGGCACGGTCATCAACTACACCACCAGCTTCCCGCTCCCCGAGCCGACCCGTGTCGAATGGGCGCGCCGTTCGGGGCTCGGGCTCTTCACCAGTGCGGCCTTTGAAGAGTCGTTCCGGCGGGTGAGCGAACGGGTCGGCGTGACGACCGAGTATTCGGACCCCGCGCCGCGCGACCAGCTCCTGGAGAAGGGCTGCCGCGCGCTCGGCTGGCACGTGGACGTCATCCCCCGGAACGTGCGGAAGTGCAAGCAGGGCCTCGAGTGCGGCTACTGCGGCTACGGCTGCCGGCACGGCGCCAAGGGCTCCACGGCCGCCACGTACCTGGCGGACGCCGCGCGGGCCGGCGCGCGGCTCGTCGTGCGGTGCGAGGCGGACCGGGTCCTCACACAGGCCGGCCGCGCGACCGGCGTCGTGGGCCGCGTCCGGCGCGCCGACGGCACGACCGTCTCCCTGACGGTGCGGGCGCGCGCGGTGGTCGTGGCGTGCGGCTCCATCTACACCCCTGCGCTGCTGGCGCGCTCCGGCCTCTCCAACAGGAACATCGGCCGCGGGCTGCGCCTGCACCCCGCCACGGCCATCGCCGGCATCTTCCCGGAGCGCGTCGAGCCGTGGACGGGCTCGATCCAGACGCGCTACTCCGACCAGTTCGCCGACCAGCATGAGGGTTACGGCGTCAAGTTCGAGACCGCGCCGATGCACTTCGCCCTGCCGGCGAGCGCGTTCGGATGGGAAGGCGCCGCTCGCTACAAGGAGGACCTCGCGAAGCTCGGCAACCTCAGCATCGTCGGCGTCCTGCTGCGCGACCGGGACGCGGGCCGCGTGGCCACGAGCCGCGCCGGGCGGCCGCGCGTGCACTACGAGCTCTCGTCGTTCGACATCGAGCACCTGCGCCAGGGCCTCAGGGGCGCCGCGCGGCTCCTGGCCGCCGCGGGCGCCACCGAGGTCTTCTCGGTGCAGCAGCCGCCGGCGCGCGGCACACCGGGCGGAACCGGTTGGCTGGAGCGCTTCGGTGACGCGATGGACGCACGCGGCTACGGCCGCTGCCGGAATGCGTTCATCACCTTCCATCAGATGGCCAGCTGCGCGATGGGGGCCGATCCGGCGACCTCGGTGGTGGGGGAGACCGGCGAGTCGCACGACGTGAAGGGCCTCTACGTCGCCGACGCGAGCACCTTCCCGGCCTCGAGCGGCGTCAACCCGATGATCACGATCATGGCCATCGCGGACCACGTGGCCGGGGCAATGCTCCAGTCGTGATGCGACTGCCGTTCGGCTGGCCTCTCGAGGTGTCGCTCGGGATCTTCCAGGCGGCGGTCACGTTCGCCATCTGCGGGCTCTTCCTCGTCCTCGCGGTCACCTACCGTAAACGGTACTTCGGCGTCTGGGCGGCGGCGTGGGGCCTGTACGTGGCGCGCCTCTGCGCCATCGCGCTGTTCATCGTCACCCGCAACCACCACTTGCTGTTCGTCCACCAGGTCGCCACCGGGTGGACCTCGCTGCTGCTGCTGTGGGCGGCCGTGGTCTTCGCGTGGCAGCCAAAGTGGAGCCACGCCTACCACGTGATCATCGCGATACCGGTGGTCTGGGCGTGGTATGCCATCTACCACGCCCGGGACTTCCTCGTGGCGGCGGTCCCGAGCGTCATCTTCCTCAGTATCGTCACGCTCGTCACCGGCGTCGTCTTCGCCGTGTACGGACACCGGGCCCGCTCGCGCTGGGCCACGGTCGTAGCCGTCGCTTTCCTGTTGTGGGGGCTCCACCACCTCGACTACACGATCCTGCGGGCGAGCGGCGCCTGGGTCCCGTACGGCTACTACCTCGACATCCTCTTTGAGATGGCGGTCGCGAGCGGGATGCTGATGCTGGTCGTCGAGGATCAGCACCGCGGCATCAACGCCCTGTCGGCGCTCGCGGGGGACCTCCAGCGGAGCCTGCGCCCGGCCGATGTCCTCGCCGCAGTGCTGCGGCGTCCCCTCGCGCTCCCCGCCGTGGTGGGGTGCGCGCTCTTCCGCCCCGAGGAGCCCGGCGGAGCGCCCGTCTTCCGCGGCGGGTCGGGGGTCTGCGAAGGGGAGAACACCTCGCTCGACGACGTACGCCGGCGGCACCCGCACGCCCTCTTCCTGCCGATCACCATCGGGGAGCACGCGGCCGGCACGTTCGTGCTCGTGAGCCGGATCCGCGACCCGTTCGCGGCGCTCGACCACGACTTCCACATCACCCTCGGGCAGCAGATCGGTGCCGCGCTCCAGCACAGCGAACACTTCGCCACCCTCGAGCAGCGCAGCGCCGAACTCGGCCGCGCCTCCCTGTCGCTGCTCCGGGCGGAGGAGGCGGAGCGCCGGCGCATCGCGCGGGAACTGCACGACGAAACGGGGCAGGTGCTGACGGCGATCCGCCTCGAGTTGGGGCTGCTCGCCCGGCAGGTGGAGGGCAACGTCGCGGCCCGCGAGGCCCTCGACCGGGCCCTCGACCTCACGGGGCGCGCCCTGGAGACGATCCGCGCCACCGTCCGCGGCCTCCGGCCCGCCGCGCTCGACGACCTCGGACTCGTCCCGGCCGTCGAGGCGCTGGCCGAGGAGTTCTCGGCCCGGACCGGCGTGATCGTGGACCTCGACGCCCAGGAGCCGCCGGAGAATACGCCGTCGGAGATCGAGGTCGCGCTCTACCGGATCTTCCAGGAGACACTGACCAACGTCGCCCGCCACGCCGAGGCACACCGTGTGCAGGCGTGGATCCGGCGGGAGGGTGCCGAGCTGGTGCTCGTGGTGGAGGACGACGGTCGCGGCTTCGACTCCGCCCGCCTCGCGAAGGGCGGCGACGGCCGCGCCGGCCTGACCGGGATGCGCGAGCGGGTGCTCGGCCTGGGCGGGCGACTCGACGTGAACACAGCCCCGGGACGCGGCGTGCGCCTCGAGGCCCGGATCCCCCTGGAGGTCCCCCATGACGGTTGAGACGCAGGGCCCCACCGGGGCGCCCGCGGCGGCGATCCGGGTCCTGCTCGCCGACGACCACACGCTGATGCGCGAGGGGGTCCGGCGGATCCTGAGCGCCGACGGCGGGATCGAGGTGGTCGCCGAAGTCGGCGACGGGCAGGCCGCCGTGGCGGAGACCCTCGCCCAGCAGCCGGACGTGGCCGTGCTCGACATCACGATGCCGGGGGGCGGCGGCCTCGAGGCGGCGCGGCAGATCCGCGCACGGGCCCCCGAAGTGCGCATCCTGATCCTCTCGATGCACCTGCAGCCCGAGTACCTGCTGGAAAGCGTGCGGGCCGGCGCCCACGGGTACCTCGTAAAGGACGCCGCGGCGAGCGAGCTGGTCTCGGCGGTGCGGGCCGTTTGCGGCGGCGACACCTACTACAGCGCCGCCGTCTCGGCACAGATGTCCGACCTCCTGCGCCGCAAGCTCGAGGGCGAGGAGGTCACCAACGCCCTCGAACGGCTCAGCCCGCGCGAGCGTGAGGTCCTCCGGCATATCTCCGAGGGTGCCAGCAACAAGGAGATCGCGAGCGCCCTGGGCATCAGCGTGCGCACCGTGGAGACGCACCGCGACAGCCTGATGAAGAAGCTCGGTATTCACTCCGTTGCGGGCCTCACGCGCTTCGCGCTGCGGTGCGGGCTCGTGAGCGACGAGGAGTAGGCGTACCAGCGCACCAGCGTACCGGCGTACCGGCGTACCAGCGCACCCGCGGCGCCGGAGAATCCGGCGCCGTTTCACATCCTCAGCTTTCCGGTGTTATAGAACTCTGATGACCGCACGCCGCGCGATGGTCTCCGACGCACTGTCGCTCCTGCTGGCGAAGCACGGCCTGGAGCTGGCGCGCCACCTGCGCCGCCTGGTGCGCGACGACGACGTCGCGGCCGACCTGCTCCAGGACACCTTCCTGCGAGCGCACGGCGCGCTGTCCCGGCTGCGGCCGGGCTCGAACGAGCGGGCGTGGCTGTACCGCATCGCCACGAACGCGGCGCTGAACCACATCCGGACGAGGGCGCGCGAGGCCGCGGCCCTGGAGCGCCACGCCGCGGAATGCCGGACCCCACCGGCCTGGCTCGCGGACGACAGCCCGGGCGGTGCGCACACGGAGCCGGACCCGCGGCACACGGCCGTGTGGGCGCGCGTCGCCGCACTGCCGGACCGCCAGCGCATCGCCCTGACACTGCGGGTGTCGGATGCGTGTGACTACGACGAGATCGCGCGCCGGATGGGCGGCACGGCCGCCGGGGCGCGCGCCAACGTCCACCAGGCGCTGAAGACGTTGCGGAAGGAGTTCCGATGACCCCGAGCGATATCGCCGAGGACCGCGCGGCCAGGCAGCTGGTGCGCCGCGCCTTCGAACGGCTCACCGGGCGGAGCGGCGAGCCGGTGCTCTATGCGCTGATGGACGACACCCCCGTGGGCCTCATCGGCCTCGCGGCGGTGCCGGCGGGCCTGCGGCGCCTGGACTACATCAGGGGAGAGGACCCGTTCGTGGAGCGGCTGCTGGCGCTCTTCCCCGACCGGCCCGTCGAGCGCTCGAACGCGCTCGACCCGGTGCGGCGCGAGCTGGAGCGCTATTTCGCGGGCCGCCGGTTCACCTTCGACACGCGGGTGGACCTCTCGGGACTCACGCCGTTCCAGCGGAAAGTCCTAGGGGAGACGGTGAAGGTCCGGGCGGGGCACTACACGACATACAGCCAGCTCGCCGCCAAGGCCGGCCGGCCACGCGCCGCGCGCGCCGCCGGCAACGCGCTGCACGATAACCCCGTGGCGATCATCGTGCCCTGCCACCGCGTGTTGCGCGGCGACGGCTCGCTGGGCGGTTACGCCGGGGGGCTCGACGCGAAGGCGTGGCTCCTGCGGCACGAGGGGGCGCTGTTATAGCAGGCCCGGCAGCTCCGCCACGCACCCGATGACGCGGTCCGCGACGATGCCGCTGCCCGCGTAGACCTCGTCGCGGTACTTCCCGGTACGGACCAGCCACGCCTGGAGGCCGGCGCCGTGCGCCCCCTCGATGTCACCCCACAGGTCGTCGCCGACCATCACGACCCCGTCGGCCGAGGCCACGCCATCCGACCGCAGTGACTCGACGGCGGCCCTGAAGAACGACGCGCTCGGCTTGCCCGCGACCGTCGCGGCCTTGCCGGCCGCGTACTCGAGGGCGGCGACGAAGGGCCCGGCGTCGAGGGCCAGCGCCTCACCCTTCTGCCAGTAGCGGTCGCGCTGGAGGGCGACCAGCTCCGCTCCGTTCATCAGATGGTGGAATGCACGGTTCAGTGTGGAGAAGTCCCATTGGTCGCCGAGGTCCCCGACGAGCACCGTCTCCGGTCGCCCGCTCGCGAGATCGAATTCCGCCAGGTCCTCGAGCGTCGCCTCCGCCACGAACGGGGCCACTCGGCGCACCCCGCGCTCCCGCAGGAGCGTCACGGCGGCCATCACCGCGGTGATGATCTCGGCGGGCCGGATGTCGAATCCGTATCCGGCCAGCCGTTCCGCGAGGAGCCGCCGCGACCGGCGCGTGGTGTTGGTGACACAGCGGAACGGCACGCCGCGCCGCCGCAGCGCCGCGAGCGCAGCCGCAGCGCCGGGGACCGCGCCGGCTTCGCCATACAGCGTGCCATCGAGGTCGAGGAGGAAGGCGCGCACGCTTGACACGTTGGGTCCACTGAGGTGACGGGTGTGAAAGCGGCTCGACGTTGGACGTCTGCGCCGGTGGTGCTACCGGCCGAACTGCACGCCCACCTCGAGGACGAGACCGCGGAACTGCTCGAGCCGCACCGCGCTGACGCGCGTGGCCTCGATGTCGTAGCGCTCGAAGCGGTACGCCAGCACCACCTGGAGCGGCGTGCCTGGCGGGTTGTACGTTGCGCCGAGCGTCGTCTGCACCGCCGACGACATCCTCGCTCCGCCCCGCACCGAGCTCGCTCTCAGTAGCCCGATGTCCACGAGTCCACGCAGGCCGGTTAGGCCGAATTCGGGCTCGAACCGGACGTCGGGGCCGACGAGCGTCCAGAGCGTCACGCCGGCATCGGCGGCGAAACGCCGTCCTTCCGCGCGGACGCCGATCAGGAGATCACGGGAGACGGCGACGTGCAGCGTCACCGCGGTGGTCCGGACCTGCACGGCGCTGATCGGAGCCATCGAGTCGGCGGCGAAGGTGCCGGCGAATCCGCTGACGCCGAGACGTACCGGCCCGACCCGCACCGATCCCTCGCCGCCGTAGAACACCGCCGCCTGCTCGCTCACCTCGCCGCGATAGGAGAAGCGCCGCTGCACGGCGAAGCCGGCGGCCGAGCCGTGGAGAATCTGGCCGACCGCGCGCGTGGGCGCGAACGAGAGCGCCGCTGCGAGTGCCGTGACGGCGAGCCGCGCAGCGGCGCGGCGCGTCGGCCCCCAGCCCGCCGTCACGGTTCGCTCCCTTCGACCTGGATCCGGTACGGCGCGACCGCCCGGGCCCGTGCGTTCGCCCCGGCGACCGCCGCGGCTCGCTCGTCGCGCTGCCGGCGCAGGTCGATGTTGCGCGCCGCGTTCTCCCGGGAGAACTCGTTCCGGTGACCGGTGAAGAACGCGACGAAGCCCGCCACCGTCACCGAGCTCACGACGATCCACGTCTTGGGGTCCCCGCGCCGGCCGTCGTTCAGCTCGCGGCGGCCGATCATCCCGGGCAGCAGCCCCGCAGCGGCGCCGATGAAGATGGCCCACGGCGCCGTCTGCCGGACCTCCACCGTCTCGGGCTCGAGCTCGCGCGGAGCGAGCGGCCGCGGCAGCGGCTGCGTGTCCGCCGCGAGCCGCGTCACGACCAACGTCCGCCCGGCGCGCGCCGCCGCACCCGCGGAATCGCGGGCCGTGACCTCGAGGACGTATCGGCCGGGGGGGAGGCCTTCCCCGTTCGAGGTGCCCAGGTCCCAGGCGAGCGCGCCGCTCGCCCCTGGCGGCAGCGTGTCGCTGCGCCACAGGACGACGGACGGTTGGCTCACCGACGCCACCGTGGCCACGACCGCCATCGGACGGCCCGGCCGGACCAGGATGGGCCAACGCTCCTCGGACGGGAACAGGATCGTGTCCGCGGAAACGACCAGTCGCAGGGCAGACACCGACTCGGGTGGCGTCCGCGCCTGCGGCGCGCCCGCAGGGCTGGGCGGGCGGGGCACCGGCACCTGTGCTCGCGCGGAACCCGCCGCGCAGCAGACCGCGAGCGAGACCACCGCCCACGCCGCTCGACCACCCCGCCTCGCCGCAGCGCGCCTCACGGACGACCGTCCCCCCGCCCACGGACCCGTGGTGCCGTGCTCCCGTGGGGATCGGCGGACGGATAGGGCACCAGCCGGACGAGGACCCGCCGCACCGCCGATGCGGTGTCGGTCGAGGCGCGGAATACGGCGACGCCATTGCCCAGCGCGCGGACCCATCCAGGCGCGTTGGGCACGAGCATCGCCACGCCGGCCCCGGAATCCTGGGTCCAGCGGATCGGCGCGCCCATGATGATGCGGCCGGAAAGGGTGGTCACGAACGCGATCAGCATCTTCTCCTGCCCCACCGCGATCAGGGTGTCTTCGGTGCCGGCGATCCCGAACCGCACCTGCGGCGCGACCGCGCGCACGCTGGCGGTCCGGATGATCGTGTCGTTCGGCAGTTGCGCGTTCACGGGGCGCATCCTGATCACCACCGTACCGAGGCTGTCCATCACGATGCGGCCCCGCCGGTAGGTGAGATTGCGGCTGCCGTTCGCCACCGTGACTTCGAGGCGGCACGCCACCTCGCGCCCGTCCGCGGTGAGCGAACAGGGAAGGACCCGGGAGGTGTCGCCGACGTTGACGGTGGTGTCCGGGAATGGCGACGCGAAGGCGTAGACGGCGCGGGACAGCGCGGGACCAGCCAGGTCCCCGAAGCAGCTCAGGCCGGAGATCGGTGCGACGACGAGCAGTAGAGCAGCGCCGGCCCGGCGGCGGATCGCCGTGTCGCGTCGTCCCGCGCACGACGCCTTGCCTGTCGAAACACCCACAGCCGGCTCCCGGGAACTCAGTCGAAGGGCTGCGAACACTACGGGCCGCCTCTCCTGAAGGATACAAGCCGCCCCCGAACGCCGCGCGGCCCGGAGTCGCCCCCGGGCCGCGCACGTCTTCAGCCGTCAGCCATCAGTACAGCCCCAAATACCTCTCGATCTCCCACTCGCTCACCCGCGAGATGTACTCGCTCCACTCCGCCCGCTTGGCCTCGATGAAGCGGCCCGCGATGTGCTCGCCGAGGGCGGCCACCACGACCTCGTCCTTCTCGAGGACGTCCAGCGCCTCGTGCAGGTCGCGCGGCAGGTCGTCGATCTTGTGGTGCCGGCGCTCGCGCACCGTCATCGTGAAGATATTCTTGTTGACGGGGTCCGGCGGCACGAGCTTCTTCGCCATGCCGTCGAGGCCGGCCGCCAGCTGCACCGCGAGGGCCAGGTAGGGGTTGGACGCCGGGTCCGGCATCCGCAGCTCGCAGCGCGTGCCGGTGCCGCGGCGGTCCGGGATGCGGATCATCGGCGAGCGATTGCGCATCGACCACGCCACGTTGACCGGCGCCTCGTAGCCCGGCACCAGCCGCTTGAAGCTGTTCACCAGCGGGTTGGTCACCGCGCACAGGCTGCGCGCGTGAACGATGAGCCCGGCGATGTACGAGAGCGCCGTCTTCGACAACTGCCACTCGGTCTTCGGGTCGAAGAAGGCGTTCTTCCCGCCCTTGAAGAGCGACTGGTGGGTGTGCATCCCCGAGCCGTTCTGCCCGAAGATCGGCTTCGGCATGAAGCTCGCGACGAGGTCGTACCGCTCCGCCGCGCTCCGCACCACCAGCTTGAAGGTCGCCAGGTCGTCCGCCGTCGTGAGGGCGTCGGCGTACTTGAAGTCGATCTCGTGCTGGCCGGGGGCGACCTCGTGGTGCGCCGCCTCGACCTCGAACCCCATCTCCTCGAGGTCCGCGACGATCAGCCGGCGCGCCCGCTCGCCGCGGTCCACCGGGCCGACGTCGAAGTAGCCCGCCGTGTCGTGGGTGATGGTCGTCGCGTTGCCCTCGGCGTCCTTGTAGAAGAGGAAGAATTCCGCCTCGCACCCCGCCATCATCTCGAAGCCAAGCTTCTTGGCCCGCGCGAGCTGGCGCTTCAGGGCGGAGCGCGGACAACCCGCGAACGGCGACCCGTCGGGGTTCTGGATGTCGCAGATGAGGCGCGCCACCAGCCCGTCCTCCGCGCCCCACGGGAAGACCCGGAAGGTGTCGAGGTCCGGCGAGAGGAGCATGTCCGACTCCTCGATCCGCACGAACCCCTCGATGGACGACCCGTCGAACATGATCTGGCCGTCGAGGGCCTTCTCGAACTGGCTGCGCGGCACCTCGACGTTCTTGTTGACGCCCATGATGTCCGTGAACTGGAGGCGCAGGAACCGCACGTCCAGCTTCTCGCACATCCGGAGGACGTCCTTCCTGGTGAGGCCCTTGCGCTTCATCAGGGCGCGGTACCCGGCGTCGGCCAACATCGCGAGGGGCCGGCGCTCCGGGTAGGCGGACGCGGGCATCGAGGCCGACGCGGCGCCATCGCGCTTCGCAGGCTTGGGGCTCGGGGCTGTGCTCATCAGGGCGGTCCGGTTGAGGTGCGGAGAACGTAGCCGGACGTGTGCAGGATGTCAAGGATTGTTGTGAACAATTGCAAGAGAAAGCGTCTGCATTGCCGCGTACTGACCTAATGTGTGTAATGTGTTATGGAAATCAGCGACAAATTGCAGAACGATGGTTCAGGGACCCACGGACTCCAGTAGGTTCCATAGGTCGACGTCGGAGAAGCCGG
>Ga0315286_10005691_pt1 | contig 12056 bp, 10 predicted proteins | sample YL17G10_0_MG_FD_205038 | JGI IMG/M metagenome (GOLD analysis project Ga0315286, IMG submission 205038) | Sediment microbial communities from Yellowstone Lake, YNP, Wyoming, USA - YL17G10_0 | ecosystem: Environmental > Aquatic > Freshwater > Lake > Sediment | place: USA: Wyoming | collected... | reverse complement strand
TGAAGGCGCCCGCGACGAGCCCCGTGAGGTACGGGTACACGACGATGAGCAGGCTCCACTGCAGCTCGAACTCGTTCGGGTAGATGTAGCCTTGCATGGGCCCTCGCGCTCCTAGCGCACCTGACCGTCGAGATTGGCGTAGAAGACCTTCGGCTCCGTATTCAGGGCCGGCTTCAGCACCTGGACGGCGTTGAAGCGCCGGAACCGGGTCAGGGGGCTGCTCGGGCGGTGGACCTCACCGAAGATCCGCGCGCTCGTGGGACACACCTCCACGCAGGCCGGGACCAGCCCCTGCGCCACGCGGTGGTAGCAGAAGGTGCACTTCTGTGCCGTCTTGCTGACGGGGTGGAGGAAGCGGGCGCCGTAGGGGCACGCCTGGATGCAGTAGCGGCAGCCGATGCAGTACGACTCGTCCACCAGCACCACGCCGTCCTCGGTGCTGAAGGTCGCCCCGACGGGGCAGACCTGCACGCACGGCGGGTTCGCGCAATGGTTGCACAGCTTCGGCACGAAGAAGCTGCGCAGCACGCCCTTTTCCTCGACGGACGCCGGGAAGCCGTCGATGCCGCCGTTGGGACTGTCCACGGTCGCGTCCGAGCCCTCGTGGATGAGGTACCGCTCCACCCACGTGCGGAAATGGTGCGGGTCGCGCGGGACGTTGTTCTCCTCTTTGCACGCCACCGCGCACCGGCCGCAGCCGATGCACTTGTTGACGTCCACGCCCATCCCGTAGAAGTGCTCGCGCGGGTCGTAGCGCGGGGCTCCCGCGGCGGCGGCCTGCGCGGTGTCCGGGGCTGCCGCGCCGCCCGCGGCGCCGGCTTGGGCCGAATCGGGCGCCGCGCCCTGGTGGGCCGCGGTCAGCAGCAGCGGTGCCGCCGCCGCCACGCAGGCGCCGACGAACGACCGGCGGTCGATCTCGCTGGCGGGGCGCGCGGCGGCGCGCTCCGTCGCCCTGGCGTCGTCGGTCATCAGTGCCCCTCGGGGAAGTGGGGGTAGTGGCACTGCCAGCAGACGTAGCGCTCGCCGTGCGTCGCCATGTCCACCTTCGGCGGGCGGGCGTTCGGCAGCTTCGCCGGTGCCGGCGCGCCGGTCGCGTGGCAGCGGCCGCAGAAGTCGCGCGACGCCGGTATGGTCGGCAGGAAGGCGCGCGGCGTCTGCACGTGGCGCGGGTCCGCGGTGTGGCACTCGACGCACGCGAGCTGCGCGTGCGGCGAGACCGCCTTGGTCCGCGCGATCGAGCCGTGGCACGCCGCGCACGACTCCGGCGGGTGCGGCGGCGTCGGGTCGTGCGCATTGTGGCACGAGAAGCAGGGCGCCACCGGGTTGTGCTGTACCGGGTCGATCTGGGGGAAGCCGGTGGGACGCGCCGGATTGTACGCGTGGCAGGAAGGGCAGAAGCTCCGGTCCCGCGGCGCCGGCGGCTTGTGCCCCATCGGATCCGTCGTGTGCGCCACCGCCGGCCCGTGGCAGACCTCGCAGGCCACGCCGCGGTGGTATGACGCCGCCTTCCGCGCCACGACCTGCGGATGGCACATCGCACACGCCTCACGGCCCGCGTAGTGGATCGGGAGCTTCTCGATGCTGTCCACGGCCGCCGCGCGGTAGTGCCCGCGCTCGCCGAACGTGGCCGGGATGAGCACACGCCGCGCCGCGAAGTATGCGGCCACGAGCAGCACCGTGACCACCGACAGGCGGCGGATCTGCGGCGGCACCGAGGAAAGGAACACTGCGTCCCCCTTCAGGTCAGCAGAGCTGTGCGGCTAGGCAGCGGACGCCGGCCTACTTCTTCAGCGTCCTGAGATACGCGACCATCGCGCGGACCTGCGCGGGATTCAGCCGGCCGCCGTAAGCGGGCATCCGGCCCTTGCCGGCCGTGATGGACCGCACCCAGATGCTGTCGGCTGGCGCGCGGCGCGTCGCGAAGTCGGGCATCGCGCCCATCATGCGCACCATCTCCGCGCTCGGCGCGCCGGCCGGTCCGTGACACGCCGCGCACGTAGCGGTGTAGGTCTGCCCTGGCGTCTGCGCCGACGTCTGCGCCGGGAGGGCTCTCGCGCCCGCCAGGATCGCCACCGCCGCCGCGGCCATCACGTGCTTCCGGTTCATCACAGCCTCCTCCGGCTCCGACGCGCGGGAGAGCGTAGCGCGGATGGCGGCGTCGCGCCACCCGCATCGGACCTCGAATCCCGTGCCGAACATTCGCGATTGTCTGCAAGCCGATGCAAAGAAAGAATATTCGGGCGCCCGGGTAAATGATGCAATTGCACCAAGGGCGGTCCGCGCGGGACCGCCCGTGGCTCCGGCGCGGAATGCGGGACGGGCTACGCCGCCACCTCCGGCAACTGCTCCAGCGACTTCGCGATCGCCTCTTCCGGAACGGCGAACTCCTCCAGCTTCCCGTCGAGGTGCGCCTCGTAGGCCGCCAGGTCGAAGAGGCCGTGGCCCGAGAGCGAGAAGAGGATCGTCCCCGCCTTGCCCTCCTCCTTCAGCGCGCGCGCCTTGCGGACGACGCCGGCGATGGCGTGCGCCGACTCCGGCGCCGGCACGATCCCTTCGCTGTGCGCGAAGAGCACCGCCGCCTCGAACACCGCGCCCTGCCCCACCGCCTCGGCGTCGATGAGGCCGTTCTCCAGCAGGCTGGAGATCAGCGGCGAGGCGCCGTGGTAGCGCAGCCCGCCCGCGTGCGTAGCCGGCGGGATGAAGCTGTGCCCCAGGGTGTACATCCGCATGATGGGCGTGAGGCCGGCGGTATCGCCGAAGTCGTAGGCGAGACGGCCCTTCGTCAGTGACGGGCACGACTCCGGCTCGACGGCGACGGGCCGGACCTTCCGCCCGCCGATGGCGTCGCGCACGAACGGCAGCGCGATACCGCCGAAGTTGGAGCCGCCGCCGTGACACCCGTACACGAAGTCGGGGTAGTCGCCGACGAGCGCGAGCTGCCGCTGCGCCTCGAGGCCGATGACCGTCTGGTGCAGCAGCACGTGGTTGAGGACACTGCCGAGCGCGTAGTTGGTGTCCTCGCGCCCGGCCGCCTCTTCCACAGCTTCGGAGATGGCGATGCCGAGGCTCCCCGGGGAGTCGGGATGCGCGGCGAGCACGTCGCGGCCGCTCGCCGTGAGCGGCGACGGGCTCGGAATCACTTCGGCGCCGTACAGGCGCATGAAGGTTCGGCGGTACGGCTTCTGGTCGTGGCTCACACGCACCATATAGACGCGACACGTCATCCCGAAGACGCTCGTGGCGAAGGCGAGCGCCGAGCCCCACTGGCCGGCCCCGGTCTCCGTGGCCAGGCGCCGCACGCCGTTGATCTTGTTGTAGTAGGCCTGCGGCACGGCGGTGTTGGGCTTGTGGCTCCCCGCCGGTGAGACGCCCTCGTGCTTGTAGTAGATGCGGGCGGGCGTGCCGAGGGCGCGCTCGAGCCGCCGCGCGCGGATGAGCGGTGTGGGCCTCCACATCGCCAGCACCTCGAGCACCTCGCCCGGGATCGCGATGAAGCGTTCGGCGCTCATCTCCTGCTCGAGGAGCTGCGGCGGGAAGATGCGGAGCAGCTCGCCGGGACTGACCGGCTGGCCGGTGGCCGGGCTGATGGGCGGGCTCATCGGGAAGGGGAGATCGGCGAGCACGTTGTACCACTGGCGCGGGATCTCGCTCGTGGGCAGCGTGACGCGATCGCTGGGGGCCGCGGGCGTGACGGGGACCTTCCGGCGGCCAATGGTCTGCTGTGCCGTGCTCATCTGCAACACTCCTCTCAGGGGGAATACAGAAAGCCCTCCGATCTCGGAGGGCCTGGTGACAACGCGATCCTGCTGACGCTACAGCACGCGGGCACGCCCTCCGCCGGACGACAGGAGATGCCACCACCACGCCTGCTGCGTGGTGCCGCGAGTGCCGGCGAGCGTGCCGATGCGGTTCACATGGTCTCCTGTCCGGTGGTGGCCATCGCGCGGATGGCCGCGGGCGTACGAACCGCTAAGGTAGCACGCGCCGCAGGCGAAACGGTAGTGGGCGGCGGCAGACACCCCGGCCGACGACGGGGGCGGGATCCTGTTCGCGTTGCGCCAACTCCCAGGAGCCGCATACGTTAGAAACGTCGGGAGGGCTAGACCTAATTGGTAAGGCAGCGGTCTTGAAAACCGCCGGGCGCAAGCCCTTGGGGGTTCGAGTCCCTCGCCCTCCGCTCCTGAAGCACCGCAACGACTTCGAGCCGTTCACTGCGTGGCGCACGAATGGCCCATCCCCACCTCATCACCGCGTGCAGCGCGGCTCCCCTTCTACGGCGCCCTCGATGGGCGGCGACGCCGCTCCCACAAAGACCGCGCACGTCTGGGTCGTACCCTCGTGACGCGCCTCCGCCGACCAGCCGGAATCCGACGCCGTGAGGATCCGCAACGTCACTCCGCTGGTGAACTCGTAGTTCAACGCTGACATGTCGGCGGTGTACCGCTGATTGTCCGCGAAGTAGCTCTCCTCGGCGGAGATCAGAGAGCGCAGGTCCGACTTCATCGCCGCAGGCCGCGAGCGCGATCCCTGGCCACCCTGTGGCACGCGGAAGACCACCCAGATCCCCGCCGCGGCGAGGACCACGAGCACCACCAGGCGCGCGGCACTCGGGGCCGTGACGGCTCGCGGGAGCGCGGGTGTCTCGCCCGCCGCAACGCGCGCCGCGTGCTGGCGCCACCGCCTCCGGCCTTCGGCCACGATCAGCCGTGGCGCGAGCATCCCGGCCGCGACGCTGATCGCGATCATCCCGAGAGGCCAGAGGGCGAAGAGTGCTGTCTCCTCCCCAGTGAGCGTCCCGTAGAGCAGCGCGCCGGCCAGCACCGGCCAGAGAGCCAGCTGCATCCCCGCTACCAGCACTGCCAGCAGCGGCGCCCATCCGGGCGTGTCCTGGACGATCACAAAGCTCATCACCAGCGTGACGGCGATTACGGCGTTGAGCGGGGCGTTCAGCCCCGGGATCCCCAGCCAGAGCGGGTACAGGGCGGCGCGCCACTCGAAGGTGCGGCGGCCCCCGCCGCCTTCGAACAGTCGCCGGTAGCGGGGCCAGAGCTTCCCCAGCCACGCGGCGTGGAAGGCCGCCTCTTCCGGCGGGAGGGAGGTCGAACCGATGTCCGCGGACACGCTCCGATGCTGACGGATAGGAGTTACCTTCGCCCCTGCCCGAATATCCGGCCGGGTCGGCGGCGCGTCAATGAGGCCGCAGGTCGGTTTCGGTCGCTTCGCGGGGGCGGAACCTGGGTGCGTGAGGGCTGTTCGGGGCCAGCGCGGGGTGCGGCTGGGTGCTGAAGCAGACGGCGAGCGACTGGCGATGAGCAGCGGGCATGGCACGCCTGGCCGGTGATGGGCGGACGATGGAGGAGGAGAGCGGCGAGGCGCGGATCAGCAGGCTGAGCCGCGTGGGTCGCAATTCTCGGAGGCGCTGGGAGGCAGGGGTCTTCACACAGGCTCTGCGCTGGTTAGGTGGCGACCCGAGCCACTGCTGTCACGCTCATGGCCGCTCGTGAGTGAAGAGGATGTCCTGGTCCGCGCTGAGCTCCGTCTCAACGCGCATGCGCGTCGTCCGCGTCCGGTGTTTGCCTCACCTCTATAACGTCGAGTGCAGGCAGCGTAGCGGCTACCTCCCGAGCGGGCTCGATCTCGCAGAAGAGGGCGACGAGTCGGAGGGTCTGATTCCATTCGAGTGCCCAGGACCAGCAGACGGCGCTTGGGTGGCGACGTATCACGGCGGTGAAGTGGACAACGCCGCCGAAACGGCCAAGCTCCCAGAGGGCTGGCATCTCCACGACCTGCGGCACCGTCGGGTCACGCCATGGCTGGCCGAAGGCAAGTCGCCTGTGCTGGTCAAGGAGGCTCTCGGCCACCGCGATCTGCGTACCACGATGGGCTATTACCGCTTCGTGCTTGATCACCTGCGGGCGCTGGTCGAACCCAACCTCGCGACCGCAGGGCATATGCAGGACATAGCCGGTGCGTAATAACCGCAAATGCCCGCAACGCACCGCAAACGGTGGGAGTGCTAGTGTGAAGGGACGCAACGCGATAGCATTGGACGCGAAGACGTGGGGCGTGCTTGAAAACCGCCGGGCGCAAGCCCTTGGGGGTTCGAGTCCCTCGCCCTCCGCTCTTGCATCACCATGTGGCCATCGGGCTTGCCTCCCTGGCAGAGGTGGCGGCGAGTAGATTCCGCGGAGTGCGCGGCACGCCCTTGCTCGCCTCCACCGTTCTCTTCATCGCCGCCGCCTTTGGGTGCGTGGACAGCGGCAGCGGGCCAGATCCGTCGCGAAGCGCCACGATAGATCTGGCGCTGACCGCGCCGATCGTGAACCAGTTGGACAGCACCCTCGTCGCCGGCATCCTGCGGGCGACCAACACCACGGCGGACAGCGTGGTGGTGGCCTTCCGCGGGCAGCGGCGGAAGGCGACGGGCACGGGTGCCGATACGCTCGCCTACCGCGCGTATCTGGTCGGCGACAGCTCGGGCACCGTGACCGTCACCGGCTACGCCACGGGCGCCCCCAGCGCCATCGCCAGCGCCGCGTTCACGGTCGAGCTGGCGGCCCTCTCGGACGCCACCGTCAGCGGCGCCGAGGGCGACACGCTGAGACTGGCGCTGCGGCCGCTGGCCAGCGGTGGCGACCAGCCGGCGTTCCTCGGGAGCACGCCGTCACGACCGGCGTTCGCGGTCTGGCGCCGCAACGACTCGCTCTTCGTACACGACCCGACGAGGGACTCCAACGGAACGGTGACCGTGCGGATCTCGGCGCGGTTCCGTCAGGGGACCACGGCCTCGGCGACGGTGACGCTGTACCTCGCGCCGATGACGGACTTCGCCCTCCGCTTCATCGACATGGACGGGGATCCGATACGGACCCCGTCACAGGTGACCATCGACGGCATCGCCTACCTCTCGGATACGGGCGGCGTCTGGCGCGACCAGGTGCTTCCCGCCGTCCACACGATCGGGATACCGACGAGCGGCGTGGGCGAGCCGGCGGTGTCGTACGAGCTGCCGGCAGGGCTGTACCGGGACAGCGTGCGGGTCGTGTTCCCGCGGCTTCCGACCGACACGCTGACCTTCGGCCAGGACTTCGCCGGGAGCGTGCGGCGGGCCGGCACCGGCGCGAACTTCGATCGGACGCACTACCTGGCCACCTATGACGACCCGCTCGCCGGTCAACAGGGGCCGAGGAGCGGCGTCCTGCGTCTGCACGTGCTGCGGCAGGCGAACGCCGCGATGCCGTCGTGCCAGACGATGACGCCTACCGTGCTCGATACGCTGCGGCGGTTCCAGGCGGTGCAGGCCGGCGAACTGGCCGGCTACTACACGGTCATCGCCTCCGAGGCCGACACGCTGCCGTCGAGCCTGACCGAGCAGTGGGTGGTGCTGTGCCAGGGGGCGGCGGCCGGGACCGGGATCGTTCGCGCTTCGGGCAACCTGTATGGCTGGGCGTACGCGACCATTCCTGCTGGTGCGGGGCTCGCGACGGCGAACGCCGCGGGGCTGGTCCCGGTCTACGGGTCGTCCGGCACCAGGGACGCGAGCTGCACGGTGCCCAGCCTCTTCAATGACTGCCCGGGGTCTCCGTCCAACTCCGCGTCCCGGACCCTCTTCGACGTGCGGGAGGGACTGGACATGATGAAGCACTTCGCGGTGCCTGCCGCGCGACGTGCTGCCGGCGAGCTCGCGGCCGCCCGGCCAGGCCGCTTCTTCTCGTTGCGCCCGTAGATCAGCAACCGCTCGAAGCTGACCGGGGACTCGTAGCCGAGGGCCGCCCTCCTGACCACCCCACGAAGTCTGCTCGATGCACACGCCACCGGGGGCTACCGCACCTGCCTCGCGCGGTATCCGGCGTCCAGCGTCCCGGCCGCCGAGCTGCGCGCCGGGACCGGGCTCTACCGCGATTCCGTCACGGGAGAGGTCACGCGGTTCGCCCTGCAGGACAGCGTCCTCTCGGTGGGATTCGAGGACGGGGCGCGCTGGACGCCGACGGCTTCCGCGAGCCGGCATCCGACTACCAGGTGACGCTCACGCGCGACCGACGCGGCCAGGTGAACGGCTTCGAGGTGTTCGCGGGGAGAGTGCGGCGCCTGCGGTCATACCAAGTCACCGCGCCGCGAAGGTAGCTGACATCAGCCGTCAGACGTCAGACATCAGCCGTCAGCGTGCGCCCTTCTGATATCTGACCTCTGACCCTGCCTGCCGCGCTACCTGCGGCTGTACGTTATCCCGAGGAAGACCGCCTCGACGGTCTCGCTCCGCGCATCGTTCGCCAGTTTCGCCCGATCCACCGCGTAGGCGAGCCGCACCGAAAACGGCAACTGCGGGAGTCGCAGCGTGAGGCCCGCCTCCCCGCCGTGCGCGCCGCCCGCGCCGGGATCCACGTTGACGCCCGACGCCAGCGCCACCCAGCCTTCGAGGTGCGCCTCGAGCACGTACGGGACGATGGCGCTCTCGCCGCGCGCGCGAGCCTCCCAGAATACCCAGCGCTCGGTCGCGCTCGGCGCGACGTAGCCGCGCAGGTGCGGCCCCGTCTTCAGCACGAGCCAGGGCTTCGGCCGGAACGCGAACGCCAGGCTGCCGTCCACCAGGCTCAGCGGCGCCGCGGAGCCGGTTGCGGCGGTGAGCCGGCCCTGCGCATAGGACGCTTCCAGGGTGACGCGGCCACGCACGAACCGCGCCTGCGCACCGGCCGCGAACCCGCTGCGGGCCTCGCCCCCGCCCTGCACCGCGCTACGGAACCGGACCCTGTAGATCCTGCCGTCGGCACCCGCGAACCGCGCGACCTGCGCGGCGAGCGGCGAGGCCACCAGCGCCCCCGCGAGCACGAGCGCGACCACGCGTGCGCTCACGGGCCCTGCCCCGTGCGCGGCGTCCCGGCGCGGACCAGGAGGTGGACCTCCTGCCGCTTCGCGGCGTTGGCGGCGATCACGGCGTCGGCCTGCCGCTGCCACGCGAGCCGCACCTCCCGGTTGACGGCGATGTTCTCGGGAATCGGCTGCGTGTGGCGCTGGCTCAGGAACGTGGCCAACCCGCCCATCCCGAACGCGCCCACGACCGCGAGCCGCTCCACCATGCCCCCGGACCCGCCCGCCATGACGGCGGGCAGCGCCAGGACCGCCACGGCCCCGGCCAGCCCCGTCGCCAGCGCCCGCACACCGGTCCCGCCCGCGGCTACGCGCTCCGGCACCATCAACGCATCGGGCGGCGGCGGGAGCGGCAGGGCGTCGAGGTGGACGCGCTCGACAGTGAGCGGGACCACGAGCGACCGCACGACCCGTCCGTCGATCCCGCGCGAGTCCACATCGAGGTAGTATGATCCGGCCTCGACCAGTGCCCCGGTATCGGTGCGGCCATCCCAGAGCACTTGGAGGCTGTCGCCGACCCCGCCGGCGTAGACGGAGCGGAACCGCACGCCGTTGGCGTGGAGCACCGCGACTTCGATCTGGTGGTAGGACGTGGCGTACAGCCAGACGATCACCTGGTCGCCCGCCGCATCGATCCGGGTGATCGGGGGCACCGTCGCCGCGACGGCGCGCGTGCCCAGACGCACCTCCTCGAACAGACCCGACACCTCGGGAGGGAAGACGAGCTGGTCGGGGCGGTAGCGCGGTTCGAGGACGAGCAGCGCCTGGAACGCCGCCGCCGCCGCGTCGCGCCGCTCGCGGAAGAGCTCGGTCGCGCCGAGGTGGACGAGGGCGCGCGCACGCTCGGCATCGGTCAGTGGCGGCGGTCCGGGCAACGCGAGCGCGGCGCGAAACAGCGCCGCGGCAGTATCGTACTCGAGGTCCCCGTAGGCGCGGATGCCGAGGGCCAGCTGCTCCGCCGGGGACTGCGCGCGCGCTGCGCGCGCCAGCGAGACGGTGAGGACGGCCAGGGCCAGGAACGTGGCTCGGATCCTCACCGACGGCGCTCGACCAGAACGATGTCGGTGAGCCGGACCGCCTGGCCGGCCGCAACCTGGATCGTGCGCGTGAACGGCTCGAAGCCCTCACGCACGACCCGGATGGCGTGGCTGCCGGGCGACACGCTCAGGTTCGCCTTCGGTGTGTTGCCCACCAGTTGCCCGTCGACGAAGAGCTGGCCCCAGGGTGTCGCGTTGACGAAGAGGCGACCCGCGAAGCCTCCGTCCGCCGGTTGGGGCGCCGCCGGGTCGGACGCGTTGCCGGCCGCGACCGACGGTGCGCGCTGGCGGCGCGGCCGGGCGGGTTCCGTCGCCGCCCGAGCGGCCGGGCCCGGGCGCGTCGCGCCGCTCGGCGTACGGCGGGCCTCACGCCCCGGCGGCAACGACGCCGCCTCGGGCGCCGAAGCAGCGGGCGGCGCGACGGCCGCGGCGCTGTCGGGCGGCGGCTCCACGTAGGCGGGCATCGCGCGGTCGCCGGGCCCGCCGAGGAGCCGGGTAGCCACGAGACGCAGCCCCAGCCCGAGCACGGCGACCACCACGACGACGGCGACGCCAATGACGAGGCGTCGCTTCAGCGGGCCCTCGGGGGGTTCCCAGTCGGTCTGCACCAGCACGCCGCCGGACATCTGCCCCGAGGGCCGCGCATCCGGCAACGACGGCGCGTACGCCTCCAGCGCGGCGACGAATTCGAGGACCCCGGAAAAGCGGTCCACGGGTTTGGGGCTCAGCGCACGCCGCACCGCGTGCGCAACGTGGGGAGGGAGATCGGGGCGTACCACCGCGAGCGAGGTGGCGGGTGCGACGCCGGAGTCTCCGCGCTCCTGAGGCGGGGCGCCGACCAGGCACTCACTCACGAGCACGGCGAGGGCGTACTGATCGGAGAAGGCCGTGAGCAGCCCATCCTCCATGACCTCGGGGGCCACGTAGGGGGGCCGTTCGACCCGCCGCGCGCCCTCGGCCGCCTCGTCCGCGCCGCCCGGCCGCCCCGGCGGCCGGATGGGGAACGCCGGCTGCACGACGGCGCGCCGCACGAGGAGGTCGACGACGTGGATCCAGCCTTCGGCGTCCACGAGCACGTTCTCCGGATTCAGCGCGCCATGCACGACCCCCCGCCGATGCGCGTAGTCGAGGGCGCCGGCCACCTGCGCGACGATCCGCTGGCATCCCTTCAGGTCGAGCGGGGGCCTGGAGGCGAGGAAGCTCCGCAGCGAGGGCCCGGAGACCTGCTGCATCGTGTACCAATAGAGGTGCTCGGTCCAGCCGTGGCCGAAGACCGGCACGATGTGGGGATGCTCGAGCGCCGCGACGGACTCGACGGCGTGCCGGAACCGGTCGTCGGCCGCCGGGCGTCCCTCGGTCGGGCGCAGCATCACCTTGACCACGATGGGGCGACTGGAGCCCCGCTCGCGCGCCACATACACCGCGGAGTCGGCGCCTTGGCCAAGCACGACGTCGAGCCGGAACAGTGCCGCCAGTTCCTCGTGGGCCAGCGCGTCCACGCTGCCCTCACGGGGCGCCTGCACCGCGACGTGGCCGTCCGGCGCGAAGCCGCAGAGCTCGCAGCGGCCCGTCAGAGGGGAGATCTCCCCGGCGGAGCAGTTCGGGCAGCTCACGGGCAGGGGGGCTCCAAGGGCGCCGTGCCAGGATCGAGGACGGTCAGCTTCATTCTGATAGTATACTACTTTCCTAGAACCCGGAATAAGGTCCCCGCTCGGGGCCCGCTCGTCAGGATCGGCAGCGTCAGCTGCCAGTCGCCGTGAAGGTCACCGGGGATCCCGCAAGCCCCGTTGCCGTCGCCGTCAACGTGTTCTGGCCTGGAGCCGCTCCCAGCGTCCAGCTGGTCACCTGCGCAATCCCAAGCGAATTCGTCGTCAATGCGCCGGTCGGCGTGACGGTCCCTCCACCCGTGGCCACAGCGAACGTCACGCTCACTCCGGCGACGGGGTTACCATGGGCATCCTTCACAACTACGCTCGGAGACGTCGCGACTTCGGTGCCCGCCGTCACAGTTTGCCCGTCGCCCGCGTCGATCGCGATCTGCGTCGCCGCCCCGGCCGTCGGCGTGATGGACTGTGTCGCGGAGGTCAGGCTTGTGGCCGCGAAGGTCAGGGTGTAGCTCGTCCCCGCCGTCCCGCTGATGCCGACGGTGCTGAA
>Ga0315286_10005689_pt1 | contig 12059 bp, 11 predicted proteins | sample YL17G10_0_MG_FD_205038 | JGI IMG/M metagenome (GOLD analysis project Ga0315286, IMG submission 205038) | Sediment microbial communities from Yellowstone Lake, YNP, Wyoming, USA - YL17G10_0 | ecosystem: Environmental > Aquatic > Freshwater > Lake > Sediment | place: USA: Wyoming | collected... | reverse complement strand
TTGAACATCGACAATGGCACTCGCATCCAACTGGTGAAATCGTCGTCGCTGCAGATATCGTGATAACAGAGAACAACCACCGCTGGCCCAATTCGTCGCGATCCTTCGCGCGTGAGGAACGTAGAACCAAGGATTGTCTTCACAACACCCCGAATCAACACGAAAACACTCCCATAAAACGAACGATTTCTGTCGATCGGATTAAATCGAAGATTATGTCAACCCGACAGGACAAAATAAGGCCTGGATGCGATCTCGGAACCAACTCAAGATGGTCTTGGCTATACCCATGTATGTACTGAAGGAAAAACAATTTATCGACAGCGCTTTCCGAAAGAACCCCAGAGCCATGGCGGGATCTTTTGATCGGTAGTATTCCCCTCTGTTCCGGTACGTATACTCCCATGCCATTTCGAGGGAACGGGAATCAAGAATCCCCGGAAAGCGCTCAAGGAATTTCGTCATGATGCGGTCGGAGCACGCTTGCCGGACCTCGATGTTCTTTGACATCTGGCCCGAGTGCCCAACCCGGTAGACAAGTAACTGAGCATCAATCCCCACGAACTTGTACTTGGTGGAAATCCTGAGCCAGAGATCCCAATCGATCCCCATTTTCAGAGATTCATCAAAAACACCAAGTTCCTCCAGACATTTCCTCCGCACGATTGAAGAAGAAAACGGAACAAAGTTATCAACGAACAACGGCTTTGTCACATATCCGGAATGGGTTTCGAAACATCGGGATGACAGATCAAGTATAAGATCCCGCCCTTCAGCATCAACGAAACGGGAGCGGCTATATACAACGCCGACGTCTGGATCGTCGAAATACGGAACCTGTCGCTCCAGTTTACTGGGTTCCCAGAAATCGTCGGCATCAAGGAATGCGATGAACTCGCCTCGAGCATTCCGGAACCCGGTGTTTTTCGCACAAGCCTGACCGGAGTTCCCCTGGTAGATATATCGGAAATTATCCCTTTCCGTATACTTTAGGATCTTCTCTTCCGAGTCGTCCGTAGACCCGTCATTAACTATGATGACCTCAAAATCCCTGAAGGACTGGGCTAGGACGGAGTCAAGACATATCTCGATGTATTTTGCATAGTTGTAACAAGTTATGACGACGCTAACCTTCATGCTCCATATACCTGCATCCATTTTTCGAGGACGAAGAGCAGCCATACCTTGTATGGAAGTCGATAATCCGCGCCCCCTATATTTTGGTAGAATGCCTCCTTTGTTTCCTTGAAAAAATTGTATTCCATTAGGTTCGACATACGACAGGAAGGCGTTTCTTCAACGTAAGTTTGAGTAGATGCTTCAGGTCGTCTCCGATAATATCGGTTGTGATCCGGTATCGCGATCGATGATGCTCAATCGGGTGTGCCCGAGGAGCGTATTCCCCAATACGGCTTGATGTCTTTCGTCGGGACCGCGGCGATTCAACGTCGCCAGCATTTCCTCGGCCGCCTCGCGCGGTCCGGGCTTCGTCCACCTTTGCCCCCCGCTTTTGTCCTTGTCGTACAACGCAACGATGCCGCACATCGGCTTCCAGCTCTCCTACGGGTGTTCCAGTTGACCGCCACTGATCTTCTTCAGCTTTGCGTACAAGTTTCTTCCCAGCAAGGTCAGCAATAATCCCTTCGTGGCCGGCCATGACGGGCTTTCCCTCAGGCTCTCGCGGTACTGTTTCCGTGCTTCCGTCATATTTCCGGAGGATTGATAGTGGTATCCACTGCTATAGAGGTTTTCTGCGATTAACTGGATCACACGATCGCGGACACCGGCCGAGAGATCTGCCACCTCCAACTGTTTCTTCAGCACCCGTATCCGATTCGGGGCTAGTTTGTCAGCACCCCGGGACTCGATGCTCCCGCGTCGAACCCGGTATCGCAAACCGATTCTGTCGATAAAACCTATATCGTATCTATTCGTGATCCGAAGCCACATGTCCTTGTCTTCTGCGCTGGTAAGACTCTCGTCGAAGGAGCCAACATGTCGGAATACATCGCTCCGGATGGTAACAACTCCCGTTGTCTGGACATAGTTTTCCTCGATGAGTGCCCCATAGGCCTGTTCCCTGCGGATGAGAAATCTGTTCGCTCCCGCCGATTCCTTTCCTATTCCGCGGAAATAGCGGTACCCAGCAAGGAAAGTCTTTGGATAGTCTCCATGCGCTTCGTCGAATTTCAATGCGTCGAAAAAGATAAACCCGAGGTCCGGATGCAGTTCATAAAACGCCACGGCTTCGCTTATAGTACCAGGTAATAAAATGTCGTCCGCATCTACGAAGCAAAGATACCTTCCCCTCGCCGATTCGAAACCGATATTCCTCGGGCGAGATGGCCCCCCGTGATTCCGCTCGAGGAAGATCGTTCTGCAAGGGTAATGCATGGTGGGCAGTATCCGGGTCAGCATTTCCCGACTGTTGTCCGTTGAGGCATCGTCTACGATGATAACTTCTAATGAAATCCCGTGTGTGTTTGAAATACTTTCCAGTGTTTCGCGGATGAACCTGCCGCAGTTGTAGTTAGGGATGACAACCGTGACGACCGGTACGGTATCCGAGGTCAATTGAAAAAAACGCCTGCCTTTCCGTTTCCCCGACCGCATACCTCTTCGTAAATCTTGTGGTATGCGGCGGCCATTGCCTCCGCCGTATACCGCTCCTTGACTCTGGCCGGGCCACGTACGGAATATTTTTCCCGTAAACCGGAATCTCTCCAGAGGTTTCGAAGATAAAAAATAAATTCCTTCAGATTGCCTTTTCCATAAATGATCCCTGAGTTCCCTTGCTCAAGCACACTGCCCACGTCCCCGACATTCGGGGCCACGACGGGAACTCCGGCATCCATCGCCTCGAGGAGCGAGATCGGCAACCCTTCCGTCAGGGATGTAAGAGCGAAAACATCAAAGAAGGGCAGATATCTCCTCGCGTCTTTCCGATATCCCGGAAGACAGATTCGGTCTCCAACGCCAAGCCTTTGGGCAAGACGGATGAGGCGCGGCCTTTCCTCGCCGTCTCCAACAATGACGGCACGTGCGTCAACCTGTCCCCGTGCCAGTTCGGCAACTGCCTCGACAAGCATCGCATAGTTTTTTTCTGGGGATAGCCTCCCGATCGACCCGATCACGAAACCTTTCGAACAGAATTCCCGGAACTCCGGATCGGTTTCCGCGCTCGGTATGGATCTAATCCCGCACCGGATCCCATTGGGTATGACCTCGTGACGTGCTGCCGGCAAACCGACCAAACGCCATTTTCGTGAGGTACGGGGGGAAACGGACACCACGCGGTCGGCCCGCCAGACCATGACCCCGTCGAGGATCTCATAGAAATTCAGAGCGCTCATCTTTCTCGTAGCCGTCCACCCATGCAAGGTCGCCACCCAGGGAATGCGTGCGAGCCTTCGGATCACAGCAGCCGCGTGGATATTGGCCTTGTAGCCGTGGGTATGGAGCAGACTGAACCCTTCCCGAACGGCATCTTCCGAAATCTTCCGGGCAACAGCAACATCAAGCCCTTTTTTCAAAGTCCAGGATAATACCCGGTGTCCTCTCCGGGAGGCCTCCGCCTCGATCTCCTTTGTTCCGGAGGCATCACCGCGCATACTTCCAAGAATGGGGCCAAGACCGAGATGTTTTTGACTGTCCATCAGGTCCAGAAGCATCATCTCCGCTCCATACAGTCCCCCGCTGTCGATCAGATGCAGGATCTTCAACCCTTCCTCGGGGTCCACAATACTTTTTTCCGGCCCAGAAGGAACTTGACCACGGCGTGCGCAGAGGCCACGTTGAGGAGAGTGAAATAATACGGAACGTAGAACCCCCGGAGCCGCCAACCAAACCGCTCCAGCAGAAAGGAGGATGCCGCCAGGATATACAACACGTTCTGGGCGTGATAAACGGCCCGGAATGCTATGTGTTGGGTGGAAAGAAAAGCACTGGAGACGTAGATCGCGGCGAGAAAAAGAAAAACCAGGTACCGCAATAGTTTGTGGGAAACCAGTTGCCATGAGAACAGGCCGAACCGGAAGGGATTGAACAGGTGCCTCATATCGGAGAGCGCCCATAACGCCCGCAGCGAAACACGAACCCTCATTCGGTATTCGTCGCCGGCATGTCCAAGGGCCGGCTCCCTGAGGATCGCTGAAGGCTCGTATACAACCCGGAATCCCTGCTCGACGACCTTTAAAGGAAGAACGAAGTCGGGAAGTTGATCATTCCGCATGGTCACATAAAGCCGCTTACGGACGGCATCGATCCCGCCGTCAACTCCGACAACCGACCCGACAGATGTTTCAAGGGACCGGAGATAATTTTCGTATTTCATGTAAAGACTGCACCCGTCACCAGTGATCGACCTGTCCGGATTGATGTAGATCATCTTCCCTGTAACATACCCGACCCGATCGTCGGCGAAGTTCGACACCAGGGCCCGGAGCGCTTCCCGCTCATATATCGAATTGGCATCGGAAAACACGAGGATATCTCCCCGGGCCTCGGGAACCGCCCGGTTGAGAGCCGCCGTCTTCCCGGCCCGCGGTTCCTGCCTGAGCAACCGGACTTGACTGCTATCCATCAGGCGAACAATATCATCGGTCCCATCCGTGGACCCGTCGGAGACAACCAGAACCTCGAATTTATCGGAAGGATAATCCAGGGATATTTTGTTCTTTATGGTTTCAAGAATGCAGGACGCTTCGTTATAAGCTGGAACAAGGATCGTGACCGTTGGTTCGATGGAATGCTTGCGCGGAGGATCATTCTTTAATAATGTTTTCAATACCCATAATACGATCGGATAACCCGCATAAATGTAGAAAATCGTAACCAGGGATGCGAGGAATATCGTGGCGAGAATTTCCAAGAATCAGGTACGGTTGAAGTCAATTAACGTCGGGATAAAACTCGAAATGAAATCGGTCGCGGATCGACCAACCTCTTCAAAGTACCACCCCAGATGATCGCGGACCCGTATCGGAAACAGTTGCAAGTCGAACTGTCCTTCAAATGGGTCTAGCAGCAGTGATATCTCTTATAGACTGGAACTTGAACGTACCCAATAGTGAGTCTAAACGACTTTCTGTTTTTCCCAGATTTATGTAATGCCTGAACATCGATAATTTTGTGCTCTTCAACCTCGGCTGATCTGGATCAAGTTCCCACGGATGAACATAAACGATGGCTGATTTATATTCTTTTTCATTCAATTCTCGAATTGCATATTGTGTAAACCAAAGAGGATACATTCGCAGGTAACCACCCCCACCCACAGGGAAGTTTTCCCCAAATATTTTGATCGTCGACAACGGGATCTCAAGAATTTTCCAACCAGTCCCTGTTTCTTCCATTCTGGGAAACCGGGAATATGCCGGAAAGCCATATCGATCATGGCGTATTGGAAATATGCTGGAATCATATTCGAATCCTTCTTCCGCCAATATCTTCAACGCCCATATGGAATTTTCAGTAATAGAGTAACTCGGTGCACGATACCCTGAAATTTCTTTCCCGATGATGCCTTCAATAATTGCCTTCGCTTTTCTCGTATCCTCTCTGAATTCTTCCGGTGTCATGTTGTAGACAAGACGATGACAATAACTATGACAAGCAACTTCATGTCCTCTCCGATCGATCTCCTTTACAATCTCTGGATAACGCTCGGCGACCCATCCAAGAATAAAAAAAGTTCCGTTTACGGAATATTTATCAATTATATCAAGTACCCTTAGTGTATTATTTTCAATTCTGCTTTCAAAATTTCCCCATTGATGCATCGGTATAACATCAGAAAAAGCAGATACCATGAAATAATCTTCTACATCAACAGTAAAAATATTAACAATATTTTTCATATGAGTTTCTATCTCGCGCCACGACCCAGGATAATGATTTTAAAGGTGTGGAACAGGATCAGGAGGTCCATCTTGAGCGACATGTTTTTGATGTAGAAAAGATCGTACTGGAGCTTTTCCTTCGACTCGTCGATCGATCTGCCGTAATAGAACATTACCTGCGCCCAGCCGGTAAGCCCGGGCTTGACCGTGTGGCGAAGGGCGTAATACGGGATGATGACCTGAAGTTTCTCCACGAATTCCGGACGCTCCGGACGGGGGCCCACGAATTCCAGTTCCCCTATCAGGACGTTGAACAGTTGCGGCAGTTCGTCGATCCGCGTTTTTCGGAGGAAGTGGCCGACCCTCGTGACCCGGGGATCGTTCTCCACCGCCCATACCGCGTCCCCGTTCTTTTCCGCGTCGTTCCGCATCGACCGGAATTTGTAGATCCGGATCGGCTTGTTGTGCTGCCCCACCCGGATCTGCGAATAGATAACGGGGCCGAAAGAGTCGAGTTTGATGAAGACCGCGACGACGAGAAAGAACGGAGACAGGAGAACCAGGAAGACGGCGGCGACGATCGTGCTCAGGACCCGGCGGATCCAGAGAAGAATCCTGGATTTCCGGAACCCTTCGCTGAAGATGAAGAAGGAAGGGGCAAGGCTGTCGATCGGGATCCTGCCGGAAAGTTTCTCGAAGAACCCCGGCCATTCGACCACCTGATGCCCACCCACCCGGAGCGCCAACATTTCCTTGACGGGGTACTCGCCGCGCCGTTCCGTAATCGCAACAACGACCTTGTCGACGTTATGCCGCTTGATGATCCGATCCATCTGCGAGGGATCGCCGAGGATTTCCCCGACTTGTCCCCCGGTTGGACTACTCTTCGCCGGAGGAACCTCGATGAAACCGACGAGATGAAAACCGAGGCGTTTCCTCTTTCTCACTTCTTCCCCGACCTGCCGGGCCACTTCCCCCGTCCCGACGATCAGGATATTCTCTCGAGGCGCATACCGGGTAATGAAGATCTCGAACAGAATGCGCCAAAGAAGAAGGAAAAAGGATGCAATAAGGATGCTGAGATAATACATCTTTCCCGCAACGCCGAACTTCGGGATGGCGTAGGAAAGCAAACCGATTCCGACACACACGAACCCGATCGCGATCGACAACGCGAAAAGCACTTCCCCCCAGGTTTGGGAAAGCCGGAAATTGTAGAGATCGAGCAGATACATGCATGTCTGGCAGAAAAATGTGATCACTAACGCCCTGGCGACCACATCTCCCATGCTGACAACAGGGGTCCCGGCCCGGCCGTGGAGGAGGAGGAAACTCGCCACGACCGATAATATGATGATCCCCCCCTCGATGATGAAACAGACGGCGCTCCGCAGGGAGAAAAACCGGTTTTCGAGGGTGATGATCAACTTCGCTTTCCCTCGGTGTGCGCTACCTGGTAATACTTTCCATAATATTTGTGATAGTACTTATCGTTTTTTTTCTCCTCGCCATTCAGGACCACGCCCACGATCTTCCTTTCCCCAAGTTCTTCGATCGCCTGACGAAACAGTTGGTGAGGCGTGTGACCGAACCGGAAAAGTAAAATGAACGCATCCACTTGTTCGGAGATCGTTACTACATCAGGAACAGGCAGGATGGGCGGGGTGTCCAGGATCACCAGGTCGAATTGCTCCCGCAATTCCCGAAGTAGGGAACGAAATTTTTCCCCGGCGAGCATGTCCGCTGGGGACGAGATCGTTTTCCCGCCGACGATGACCGATAATCCCGGCATCACGGAATTCCGGAGGATCTTCTCCTTGGGAACGGACCCCGACAGAAATTCGCTCATCCCTGAATCCGCGGCCATTCCCAACTCCCTGGCGACGCTGGAATTCCGCAGATCCAGATCCATCAGGAGAACCTTCTTCCGGCCGGTCGACGCCATGTTGGCGGCCAGATGGGTGGCCGTTAACGTTTTTCCTTCTCCGGCGATAGCGCTGCTCACGGCGAGGACCCGGAGGTTCAGAGTATCCATCTTGTTTTCGACCTTGGCCCGGAGTCCCTTTAACCGTTCGTAATAATAGGGGTCGATGCTCCGCAGGTTGGAAATACCGAGTCGCCCCGATGGGAACTCCGTATCTTCCTTGAGGGGGAGGGAAAAGATATTCATTAACCCCCTCCTATGGATTGTCCGATGGACAGAAGGATCGATTTAACCTTCCCGCCGTTGACCACCAGGAAGGCCAGGTAGACGCCCAGCATCGAAACCAGCCCCGCGACGATCGTCGCCCGTCGAAACGCGAGCCGACGGTTCAGGCGATCGTCCCGGATGACGGGGAGGCACGCGAGGATCGGCATGTCGAAGTAATCCTTGAACTCCCTCGATCCCCGCAACGTCGAATCCAGCATTTCGAAACCGAAGGCCCCGCCGACACCGATCGCCAGTGAGGCGAGCAACGCCAATCCGAGCACCATCGGCCGGTTCGGCTTGAACGACTGGGCGGGGAGGTTCGCCGATTCAAGAACCTGGAACTGTTCCCCCTTCTGTTTTTCCTCGAGTTTCTGGGAGATCTGGGAATCGAGCTTCTTTTTCAGCAATTCCTCATATGATCTCTTGATGTTATCGTAGTCGCGCGACAGGGCGATGATCTCCTGCTCCCTTTGCGGCACACGCTCCACCTTGCGCTGGATCTGATCGATGGTTCGGACTGCGTTCGCACTTTCCCTTTTCAGGGCGACAATTTCCAGGTCGATCCCGGCGACCTGTCCGCGAAGGCGTCGTATTTCCCCGGTATCCCCGTTCGTCGGTTCAAGGTCAGGTTTGGATTTCGAGATCAAAGGATTGGCCGTTCCCCGGGCAGAATCCTCCCTGGCCTTCCTGGCCGCCCGTCGCATTGTCGCGATCCTCGCTTCCAGTTGTTCCACCTCCCAGCGCGCCTGCACCACGGTCGGGTAAAGCGAGGTGTATTTCTTGGACAACTCTTCCAGCTTTTTTTTCCGCATGTCGAGTTCGGAAAGGAGATCATTGGGTGACGCCTGATCCCCTGAACCAACGGTTTCCCAGGGATCCTTGTTGTCGGGCCCCCGGATATTTCTCTCGATGTTGCTGATCTGGGCTTCCAGGAAAACTTTCCGATCTGCGAGTCGTGCGATGCCGTCGGAGTTGTTCTTGATCTGGTCCTGCAGTCTTTGGAGCCGGTTCAGGTTCGCCTGCTCCTGCTGCGGCAACTCTCCGCCGAACTGGAGCTTGTACCGCTTGAGCTTCTCCTCTTGCGCCTCGAGCCTATTCCGGGTTTCCTGGACCTGATCCCCGAGAAACTTGGAGGTTTCCTTTCCAGTCGCTTCACGGCTCCTTATGTTTTCCTCTATGAAAAAGGAACCCAGGCGGGAAGCGACCATCATGGCAACTTTCGGGTCTTCGTGGTAGAAGGAAAGCGTAAATGTATTGTTGGATCCAAGATCACTTTTGATGCGACTTCGCACCACACTAACCCATTTCTCTTCCTCGGCGACGTTGCCTCTTCCCTTGAAAAGCCCCATTTCGTTGATCACCTGCAAGATGCGGTCACGACTGAGGATTTCCTGCTGAAGAATCGACAGGCGCTCACGAGATCCGACGTTCACGTTGGAGCGGACCACCCCCTCCGACACGGTCGGCGGGATGAGGAGAAGTTTCATCGTAGATTGATACAGATCCGGTGCCAGAACGCAATAAACAGCAGACCCGATATGGATGAGGAGGACGGAAAACAGGATCACCCATTTCCTCCTCCGGAGAATGTCCAGGAATTCTTGGGGTTCCATATCGGGCCGCAGTGGCATGATTTTCTGCTAATAGATCTTGTAAGGCTTGCCGATTGTAAACCCTAGAGTGGCGGCATAGGTATTGAAGTCGCTCCCGAACTGGCCATCGGACGTCTGACGGTTCAGGTAACCGGTGAGGTCCAGGCTGCCCCATTCCCAAGGCTTGTAACTCAAACCCGCGGTGCCATAGATTGTAGTAAGATCTACCGCATCCGTAGCGAATGCCGACCGGCTGACTTGATAAGCGCCGGAGAGATTCCAGGACCACTCCCTGGTGAACTGGTCGGAGAACGCAAGGCCAGCGGTGTACAGCCGGGTGGCTTCCCCGAACCCGCTCCCACCGGAATACACAGCGGACCCGAAAACATGGGCCGTGAAACTTTCGGAGACGTAGTTAAAATTGATTAACCCCGACGGAGCGGAGGCCCGCTGTTCCGGGATCCCCGGGGCCTCACTTTGCCGGATATACGACATTCCGAAGGCACCATCCACCCGAAATGCTTCGGAAAACTGATAACCGAACAGGATGCCGCCGGAGAGGGTGTTGGAGTCCGGGTTCGTTTCGTAAGTCTGGTGATTCCCCGCGACGAGTAATCCCAAACTGGTCCGCGGCGAAAAGAGGTAGGAAACCGAGGCATTCCCTCCGGTTGTCTTTGAGTTCGTCAGGCCGGAGCCCGCAGTATTATCGGTAACATCGCTGAATCGCTGTTCGCTGTAGTTACCATTCACCCCGATGGTCACATTTTGTGTCACGAGGTAGTTGAAATTTACCCCCGCCCCGAAATCCTCCGTATTCGTATTCCCGTAGTTTGTTATCGTGACCGGCGGAAGCACAGGGTCACCGGAAGGCACCAGATTGGTCCGGCGGGAGGAGTTGGTGGTGTTGAGGTAATACACCGAGGGGAGCATGGACAAGGTCGGCGTCAACGCCCACCCTCCGGTCGAATCGATCCGGAAAAACCAGGTGTTATAATCCGCATCCTTGGCCTCGGAACTGTAGTACCAGACCTTCTCGTAATTCCCTGAGATCTGGAGGGTGACGTTATCGGGGGAGGTGAACTTCAGGGCGAGCCCTGGCGTCAAACGGGTGCCAAAGGAGGACACCTCGTTGGTGCTCGTGTTGAAGACGTTGGAGTTCCATCCCTCCTCGAGCCGGATCGAGGGAATCGCGTCCATGTTGATGCCCGCCGCATCGGTGGCCATCATTGGAATCAGTGCGAACACGAAGGCTATAAGGACCAATAGCCCCGTTCCCGAGCGCCGATATCCCAGGCACCTCATTTACGGCACCACGATCGTGTCGCCGGATTTGAGGAGGTAGTTCCCCTCCCCGCTGTCGATGATGTCATAGTAGTTTATTTTTCGGACATCCTGTTTTCCAAGAGTGGCCCGGATCAGCTTGATGCTCCTCGGCGATGCGAACTGGGTCAATCCGCCCGCCAGCGCAAGGGCCTGGAGAACCGAGGTGTCGCCGCGCAAAGGGAACGTTCCCGGACGCGATACATATCCTATAACATAATATTTGGGCGCGTTTACCTGCAGCACGATCACGGAAACTTCAGGGTTCATGATGTATGCCGACAAACCTTTCTGGATGTTCGAGGCGAGTTGGACGGCGGTCAACCCTTCGGCGGGCAAATCCTGTAGGAGGGGCATGGAGATCTTGCCGTCGGGCCGCACGACGAGGTCCAGGGTCAGTTCCTTGTTATCCCAAACCGAGATCCGAAGCTGGTCCTCGGGACCCAGGAGATAGGAAGGATCGGCTTGTGAACCCGTTGACGGCGGGGCGGGCCTTCGGATCTTTGCCGAGTTGTCCGTGATCGCCCATTCCGAGGTAAGAGGAGCCGGCCGGGTCTGTAGGGAATTGTCCTTCGGCATCGGGGCATCCCCTGGAGGCGCGGCAAGCCTCGTCGCCTCTTGCGCGAACACCGGAAGAGCAAGGGGCGCAGCGATATTCAAAACCACGAGAACCGAACAAGCTACCGCCCATATGGCCTTCACCGCCCCACCTCCCGAAACTGTCTTGTTGTGCCGCATTTCAAATTTAATATTCTTTCTTTACACTACTCACACCAACAACATGGAACGTCAATCCATTGTCAGCCCGCAATCCTTGATCTTGTACAGCAGGGCTTTGTAGCTGATGTCCAGGATCTGCGCCGCCTTCTTCCGGTTCCACCGTGTCTGCAGCAACACCTTCTCGATGAGTCCTTTTTCGGCGTTTCGCTGCGCAATTTTCGAGACTTCCTTCAACGTCGCCTTTTCGGAAAGGTTCCATGCGTTTGGGTCTCCCCCCTTCCCGGCGCCGACCGCCGCCGGTTCCTTCGTTGGAGCACGTCCGGTGTTCCGGGGGCTGGAGGTCGTCACGACCTCCGCCGCCGGGGACGGGAAATCGTCCGGGACGGCGCTGTACTG